>JGI20151J14362_10001573_pt1 | contig 16459 bp, 9 predicted proteins | sample COG_01_FD_14362 | JGI IMG/M metagenome (IMG submission 14362)
GAAGAATCAGTCGCGCTTCGCCGAAACTCGAATTCGAACCGAGGCACTCCGAGTGCCTTTAACGCGCTCAGCATGCCATGTATATACTCGCTCTATAAAAATCTCTCTCCCTTTTACACTTTTTTGTGTGATGTTTTTTTTTCAGTCTTGTTGTTGTTTTGAAGCTTTTTGAGCAGCTTGAGCTCCTTCTGAGTCAGCATAAATTATCTTCACAGGAGCGAATTCATACGCATAATAATACACACACACTTACGCGAACGAAAGAACGCATTTGCAACGCATCACACGCATTTGCACATACGCATACACAAACAAATGAAAGAACGCGTTTCGGATTTTTTGAATTCTTTGGAGAAGAGATACAAATAAAAAGCGATACAAATTGGAGAATGATGTCACGGATTGGGTGTTTTCGTCGGGGGATGCCGTCTGGTTCTTCGTGTTCTTCCTCGTGTTCTTCTGCTTTTGCGGAGGGGATTTACGATGTGCGGCGACGAGTGCTGAGTAGTAGTAGCGATGTGGTGTATGGTGGCGCGGCGATGGCGTCTTCTTCTTCTTCTTCGAACACACCAACCGACTACGCGAAGCAAGCGTTTAACAACCCTTTAATCAAGCACGCCGGGGAACAACTGTTGTATTCTCGACCGAAGACGATAGCGCTGAGCGGTCCGGCTGGGTTTTTAGGGAGCAACGTCGTGGATGCTATTTTGGACGCGCACGAGTTTCGAAGGGCGAACGGGTTAGATCCAGGAGAGTTGTTATTGTTGTCCTCCAGTCCAGGGACGCTGATGGCGCGATTGACGAGTCAGTTGGGAAGTCAAAGGTTGAAGACGGTGAGAGCGACTCGGGTGGATTATTATCATCAACACGACGTGGATTCGTGGCACGACCAGCTCGGGTCGCTCGGATTGGGTGGGTGTAACGCGGTGTTTGCAAATTTAGCCGGTTTAGCCGGACCGGTTCCAGGGAAGCCGGATTCGATGATGGCGGTGAATTATCGCGCGCCGGTGGCCGCCGCGAGGGCGTGCGAGGCGTTGGGATTCGGGCATTTCGTGCAAAGCTCGACGCAAGCGACGAAAGCGGAGAGAGCCGGGCAGGTGCCGTATTCGAGGTGGAAATCGATGACTGATTATTCATTGGCGAGGTTAGAGAAGTTACCGGTATCGATCACGAGTTTAGGATTGTTGTACAGTTCGAAGAGTGGCGCAGTCGGGCAGAGAGGGGATTTGTTGAACATGACGGATTTGACGCTGTTGCCGTTGACGCCGATTATGGGCAACGGAACGGCGCCGCTGCAACCGCTGGAGGTGGCAGACGCGGCAAATAGGATTGCTTTTTTGTGTTTGACAGAGTTTAGTTCAAGGGCGACGCAACGGTACGATTTGAGGCGAATGCCGAGCGGTGGGTGGGGTTCGGGTAGCTCGAGTAACAACAACACGACAACAGTGAGAGTTGGGAGCATTAATAACACCACAGGAGACGTGGCGGCAAATAGCAGCAGCAGCAGCAGTAATAGTAGCATTAGTAGTAGTAGTAGTAGTAGTAGTACCGCAACGTACGACGCGGACGACGGCATGAACAAAATGTGGAACAAAGACTCGTGGAAACAACTCGTCACGAATAATCAGAGGCATTACACGTTGCGAATGTACGACGCGGTCGGTCCGGAAATTATGACCATGCTCGAACTCAACGAAAAGTTTGCGAAAATCAACAGCACAAAATTGACGCCGGTGTTTGTCGATTACAGAAACTTTGAGCGCGTGCTAAACGTGGCGTCGTTGGGGAACTTGAACCGACAGTTTGTGAGTCTTTTGCGCTCGGAGCAAGCAACGGAGAAACCAATCGTCGGGAACCCGAGCGAGTTTGAGCAATTACTAGGGAACGACGCTCGATTACTTCGATTGGATGAAGTCGAGAGAAACTTTCGACGTCGGTTTCCGTATTGGAGCACGTTGAAGTGGGCGTTTACAAATTACGGCGTCATAGAACCTGGAATTTCCTTAGGATTAGAGATTACCGTGACGTACTTGTTCGGTAAACAAGCTGGGAATCCGGACAATTGGATCAAAACGAGAGGTGGTATTGGCTTGGTGGCGTTATGCGCCATCGCCGGAGGGTCGGCGTACTTAGGTGCCGAGTTTGCAAACGTCATCGTCGCGTTTACGCCGCCTTCCTTAACACCACCAACTCCTCCTCCGACGTCTGCATGAATGTATTTATAAACGAGTGCTCGGCGCTTCTATACCTAAATGTATTTTTATTCTCATGTGTTGTACACAACCTATAGGTACAAGAAAATTACTAAAGTACTCTAAAGCTCGTCACGATATCGTCCAACGATTGCGCCTCCTCCCCGGTACCGCGTTCCAAGTCCGTTTCAACCGTCAAAGTGAACAACACGTTATCGTGCACGCACACCCTCGTCCTCACAATTCTATCCACAAATTTCACCTTCTTCGTATAACTGACGTCGTAATACGTCGTCCCGTCCACGGTACCTTTTTTCGATTCTTTCAAAATCGCGTTTGCGCCTTTATTCCTCTGATTCTCCCCCGCTACCAACTTCTCCGCCACCGCGTCGACGTCGCCCAAGTCTTCCGTCTTCGAGAAGAGCGGTTGCTTCGTGTTCGGATCGATCGGACTGCCTTGTTTGCTCAAAGTAATCGTGTTCCCGGCCAAACCGAACCGGGAATCTCTAATTAGAAGTTCTAAACCGTTCGCGCCAGATAAGCGTCCTTTATCGTAATCGACGTCTACCTCTTTATAAAACCCAGGCGCTCTCAGCGTGAACGTTTTGAACGTGAATTCGTTGAGGTGCACCACATTTTCATCCTCCACGTCTTCGGATGCCTGGACGTCCTCCCGAACAAAACTTTCCGCGAGGACGCACGCTGCCGCGCCAAACAACACACTCCTCGCAACACCAACCATCACCGCTCTTCTTCTTCTTACTGGCGGATTGAGCGCGACATCACTCGTGCTCGCATCCTTCTCGTCTCTCTGTTCTTCTTTAACTTCTTTTGGATAATGAGATACAGTTGATGATTTCCCAAGCGCGCCGCACATCCCGCCCCCGTTGTGACGCCGAATAAACCTTCTTCTCTGCGGCAAAGAGGAGGATGAGGCCACTTTTACTCCTCCTCTTCCCCCTCGCGCGGGTTTGTTTTGGCAGGGTTTGAGCGTCGTCGTTAAAGCGTTCATTATTTGTTGCAGAATAAGGAGCTTTGTAGGAAAAATTGTGTGGAATATCTCGGAAAAATTGTTNTCGTCAAAACGCCTTTTTTTCAGATTCGTCCTAAAAATACACGCGTTGACCACCGCTCGAAGAGAGAGAGAGAGAGATGTGCCCCGAGGACGAGAACGAGAACGAGAAAACGCCGGGGCCGCTACTGCTGGTGACGAGGAGCTCGGAATCGGAGGAGGATGAATCGTTCGATCTCGTTTGGCAACGCAAACTCGCGCGAAGAGCGGAAGAGAAAGCGGAGAGAGAAAAGAAACGAAGAGAGAAACTGGAGAGGAAGTTGGTAAAACAGAGCGAGGAGAACGAACGGTTGCGGTGGGAAGTCGCGAGAGCGAAACGAGCGATGCGGACGATGGCGAGAGAAATAGAGAAGCGGGGAAACAGCGATGACGAAAAAGAGGAGGAGGAGGACGAAGGGAACGATCATCGCGAGGAAGAAATGGTGGCGGTGCTGGAAAAGTTGGCGGCGTGCGATGAAGACGAGGACGTATCGACGAGCGGCGAAACGAGGGAAGGTGAGGGAGAGCAAGGAAAGGTAATGCTTGTTCTCGATGACGAAAAAGACGCCGAATATTTTTGGTCGGTAAACGAGGATGGTCGCATGAACGAGGATGCTCGACCTGGGCGCGATCGATGCGTTGTTGTGTCTGCGCGAGAGGAAGGATTCGGTAAACGCGAGAACGACGACGACGACGAGGAGGATTTCTTCTCCTCTGAAAGAGCTCAACGTGTCGAGCAGAGTAAAACTGCCGAATCGACGAATAAATGTGAAATTGCAGTATACAAAGACCTAGACGATGACGAGAGATCCTTACTTGGTGGGCGAGATGCAATGGAGATTGAACCGATGCGCTCGAGCGATTGCGCGACTCACATTCTGTTACTCTTGTGCGAGATCGTGAGATTTTTACGGATGGAATGTTTGCCGTTTGACGACGACGGCGACGACTACATAGGCATCGAGGACACAATGACCAACGGTATCGAGCGAAACAAAGCAGAACGCGTACCTTCACTGGATTCGAGAAGATTCTCGAGAATGAACTCCACAGTGCTCTCGCGTTCGTCGATACACGTGCGAAGTAATAGCAACGCGACGAGTGCGAATAGGCGCATCTCGACTATTTACGATAGTAAACCGAGCATCTGTGGTGGCGTGCATAAACGCTCCACATTTTTCCGCAAGCAAGGAGAATTGAACTCTGCAAATTCTTCGCCATCGATTCAATACGACTTGTTACGGTTCGTTAAATCGTGGTTCATCAAGTCCCACGGGTCTCACGAGCTCGCCACGTGGCACTTGCGAGCGTTCGCGGTGACGTTGCGAAAACTCAGAAAAATCAATATTTGTAACGCCTCGACATCTTCCATAGCAACAAGTCACACGCCGTTGGCGAGAATGTTTTCGCGCTTGATGGGATGTTGTCAGCCTTTACGCGCGGACGAGCGAGTGTTTGTAATGACTGCATTTTCTGCGATGCTGCCTCCAGAACGAAGCGCGATGAAAGTACCGCTCTGTAAAAAGACCCAAACGCCGATGGTTTTCCTCGACGAAGCCGAACGAGGTATTCACTACGCGTTTCGACGGAACAAGATACCAACGCAACTGCGAAGTGCGTTGCGGAACCACTCGGTATCGAGCGATGGCTATAATTTTCAGGATTTGCAACAAAAATATTTTGCCGGGTTGAACGACGATCGATACGCGATTGATGTAGGAATAGCGTTGGATCTCGCGTTGACTGAACTCATTCAACTCAAAAAGATGGCTAAAGTCAAATTTTCGGAAACATTCGATGCAGTCTTTCGACACAGAGTTTCTAAACCTCTCATGCACCGACCAATCGTGAGAACTTTGCTTAAAGAAGCTGGCGCGAGCGGTGAGGAAGCCGACGCACTCGCTGCGGAAGTTTTCGAGGCGTGTCACGAAGAAACGAAACGCACGATGTTGAAACAGCGCAATGGTATAGTCGATACAAATTTAGAAGGAGTAGATGCGGAGTTAGCACTCGAAATGGGTGTGCTATCGAAAGGTATCTTTGCGAAGTGTGCGAGTGAAATCGTCCCGGGCATATGCCTCAATGATACTGCCAGCGAAAACAACAGAGACGAAAACAACGAAATAATACCATCCAACAGCAACATCAACGATACAATCACGAACGAGCACACTAGCCCCATACAGTTGGATGGCGGAGAGAACTCTTCAACATCATCACCACTGTCGATGGCAACCGTCGCCGCTGCCCCCGCGTCATCGGCATCCATCGAAGTCGTCCTCTCCTTGGACGCGCTCGCGTACGCTTGGAACAAAACCGAAGCTTTCATCGACAAAACGCTCGCCTCTCGTGCAGAGACAAACTTCATCGGCGACGATGTCGTTGATACCAGTCGCTCCTCTTCTACATCGTCCTCTTCGAAAACATTCGCGCTCTTCAAAGCCCAACCGGCGGACCCTCAAAAACGTCGAGACGTGAACGAACTCTTCGAGCGGGCGGAAAAACTCCGCCGCACGATGTCGTACGCCTTGCGCGCAGCTCGAGCGCTCTCTCGCGGCACTACTCGCAGCGCCTCTTCCTCCTCCTTTGCTTCAGGGGCATCCCCTCCCTCCTCCGCCGCCAACGCCAAATCCTCCTGCGACGAAAACGTCAAAACCGCGTGGTCCACGTACTGCGGGGCGACGTGCGCCTTCGAACGCGCCGTCCAAGCGCACCGCGCGGCGTTAGGATTGGGGCTACGAGACGATGATAGCACAGGCAATAGTAGTAGTAGTAGTAGCAGGAGCAGCAGCAGCGCGTCGTGCGGGTCGTTTTGGTTTTAGTGTGTTCGCGTGCGTCGTATCGGCAGTGTTTGTTTATACTCTTTCTCTGCCCTTTTCTTCTTCTCTCGTATTTTTTACCCAAAAATCCTCAAATCAGAGAAAAAGGGAGACACGCGCTGCTTCCTCTTCCCTCGACACTCACTTTAAGCGCGAGTATTTCGTGCACTCGTCGCATATTAGCGAAACCGTTCGTTCGCGTTTGATTCGTGAACTGTCTTATTCTCTCACTCTCTTACTCTCTGGGTTTAGGGAAAAGAAGGAATTGGCAGGCGGCAGGCACCCTTCACCGCCGCCGCAAATTCGTACATTGAATAGGAGAGGAAACAGAGCGAGCGCATTTCACGTTCCAGGAGTGGGAATTCGAGAGGGTAAAGACAAAGCGCGAGAGATGAAGAACACGAAGTTTGCGAAAGCGTTGGTCTCCTCCGACCGACACACGCGCGATAAAACCTTCGAACGATTGAGGAAGTGGCTGTGCTCTCAGAAATCGCTGGACCATCTGTCCATGAAGAAAGTGTGGAAGGCTTTGTTTTACGCCGTGTGGCACTCGGACGGGAGAGAGGTGCAAAGAGAATTGGCGACGTCCATCGCGTCCGTGATGCACTCGTTGAAACCACAGATGGCTATTTTATACGCTTCGGTGTTCTTTTGGACGATGCGAAACGAGTGGGCCGGCATCGATAAACACCGGTTGGACAAGTATTGCGTGCTGGCGAGGCAGATGCAGAAGCACGTGTTTCAGTATATGCAACGGAGAGATTGGGAAACAAACGTGAGTCAGAACGTGGCGAATAGGGTGTACAGAGATGCTTTGTTTGGGGAAGATGATCATATCACCGCGATCGATGTGGGGATTAAGTTACACGTGGCGGAGGCGTTCGGCGAGGAGATTCGAAGGTTCGACTTGAAGGAGAATGACGAAAAGAAGAAAAACAAGAGCAAGAAGAGCAAGAAGGGCAAGCGCAGTAGCGATGGAGAGAGTGATTCGGATGACGACGACGATAAAGAAAACGTGGACGTCACCGATGATGAGGACGATTTCGACGCCGGGGAGGCGCCGCCGCAGGAAATTATCAAAATGCTTCTCGTCGCGTTCATGCACGGCATGCGACATGAAACATCGTTTAGCTTCCTCAAACGGTGCGCGAGCGATGTGTTTGACGTGTTTTGTCCTACGAACGTGGATACACGAAACGCGCCGAGGAACAAAAATGGGTGGGTGTTGAACGCGACGCATATTAAAGACTTGGCGAGGGTGGCGATTGAGCTCGGCGCTGGGAACGGTTGTCCAGAGACGTCCCGAGAAGCGCTGTACGAGTTACACACGGACTTAAAGAAAGCAACTGTGGTGGCAGAGAAAGCGCCGTCGATTGAGTTGAAGAGGGATCAAAAGTTGACGATTAAAGTGGCGAATAGAATCATGAGCGAAGAGAAATCTTCGTCATCGAGTTCGTCATCGTCGTCGGAGGAAGAAGATAAAGAGGAAAAAGCCACCACTAGCAGTAACAAGAAAAAGAAGAAGAAGAAACGCGCAGAGATTCGCGTCATTGACGATGAAGACGAGGAAGAGCAACCGGAGAAGAAGAAACAAAAGAAGAACAAAAAGAAAGCTGAAAAAATATTCGAGGAAAACCCGTTCGAGAAGGCGCAGCAAGAAAAACACGCGTTGGCAGTAAAAGTAGCACCGGCAGCAGTAACAACAACAGAGGAAGATGCTGCTGATGACGACGAGAAGCATCCGCCGATGAATGGTCACGTCATCTCCGCTCGACGCGCGTTGAACTTCAAACCGAAGAAGTACCAAGATAAAGGAAACAACGATTCCCCTTCTTCCTCGCCGTCCGCCTCGCCGTCAAAAAGACTATCGTGGAACCTCAAAGGCATCACCCGGTCCTTCCCGTCCGGCGCTATCGATACTTCCAGAGGTGTCCAAAACATTAAGATGTCCACACCAACGAAAGGATTACTCAAGCCAATCCACGCGATCGGTAAAGGCTCGCCCTCGGCGTTTGTCAAATCGAAATACTTCCCCGGCCCGCCGGCTTCGGCGCCCATGCAACGAAGAGCCCAGTCCATGTACTCCGCACACGACGAAGACAGCGACGACGACCAACGAGAAGACCACATGATTCTTGGCATTAAGAAGAATACCGAGAAACATCAAAATCAGTCCTCGGGAACAACCGCCGTCGGGGAGAAGAAGAAAAAGAAAAAGAAGAAAAAAACAAGAACAAAAAGAATAGCAACAGAAGGATGACGATGTGATGACACCTATTACAAATTAAAGATATAGAAATATAAAGCCATCGTTCATCGCGTGCGAATCCTCCATCTCGGAATCTATCGAGATCGATGCATCAAGAAAACTCGCTCTCTCTTTCCCGCGTTCGCTCGCGTACGTTTACCGCTACACTCTCCTTTTTCGCTTGAATTTGCCTCACACTAAAAATTCAAAAAACACCAACCTCTCGAGCATCATGCTCCGAGAAATCAACCACGAGCTGGTGAACGCCTCGTCGATGGACTCGAACGCGTATTACACCAAACGAAGCGCGTCCTCTCGCGTGAAATCGCCGGCGTCGTGTCCGGTGACCATTGCCGCGCCGCAAAAGTTTGAGAAGACGAAGAAAAAAAGTTTTGTCGTTTCCAATTCTGAAGCCGATGGGGGCAAAAGAGACGAAGATGAATTGGAGTTAAACGGCGCTTCGATGGTGCCGAAACCGGTGCATGCGTTCGCCAGAAAAGTGGTTAAAGTCGTCTCATCGTTCGCGAAGAATGGCAGATATACCGCAGACGAGGAAGAGACGGAGGAGGATTTGGTCAATCCTTCGCCGTTGTCTTGGCATAAAAACTGTAAAACGACGTTTGGCATCGCGAGCAACAGTGAGAAAGGGACGAAAATTTCAGTGTTTGATCGAAGGCGGAGCGTAATGGAGATTTTAGAGCAAATATCGTCGTCGGGTGGTACCGTTCCTTCGGCGCCGTTTTCTCCGTCGGCGTCGAAAGTGACCAAGAAAAGAGGCGCTGCTGCGCCCGTGAGTTTACTTTCCGCGCCGTGTTCGACGCCGAGCGTGGCGAACGAGACGACGGTGGCGATGGCGTTTCGGCCGGATCATCCGAACGAGATCGCGGTGACTACGAAGGAGAGCGGTGGGGTGAGATTATTTTCGAAGGTTCTCTCATCCTTTGCGTCTAATAATAATAATAGTAGTAGCGCTAGTGATGTAACGACGTGGAAGATTGAAAGATTGCCAAACGACGAGACGGAGACGCTGTTGGATTCGGCGGTGTCGGACGTGATAGGCGTGCGCGTTCTCGATAAACTCGCGTGGTCGCCAGATGGGTCGTTGTTAGCGACGGCGAGTTCAAGGGGGTCTACCATTCGTATTTGGGACGTGAACGCGAAGAAGAGTACGGCGATGTCCTCCGGGAACATGAGCGGTTTGTCCTCGGTTATTCGATCGATTAAGCGAAGAAAGACGTTTCGAGTGCCAAAATCGAAAAGTGAAATTATGAAAGCGTTCTCCTCGATTGATTCGTTCAAGGAAACGCTCGTGCCGATTGAAATCGATACAAAACGGAACGGAATCATCTCGTTGGCGTTTAGTGGGTCTGGTCGACACCTCGCGTCGGTTTCGAAAGATGGCGCCTTGACAATTTGGACGAAGAAATCGGGCGTTTGGTCGGAGAACGGATTCTCGTCGACTGGGAAAGTGACCGTGTTTGCGTGGGGGCCGTCGCCGAAAGCGGCGGCGAGGCGTGGAAACAAGAGAATTCGAGAGTACGACGAAAACGAAATTGGCTTGTGCTGCGTCGAAACCGCGATAGGAGGTGTTGCTTTAAAAAGCACGGACAAGAGACACATCTCGTGCGCGGCTTTACAAGTCGCTCCAGACGGGGCGACACGAGCGGCGCTGCCCATCACCTTTCCAAAAATCCCAGGTGAAGGTGATTCTTCCGAAGCGGCGGCGATTACGTCGTGCGCGTGGGATGATACGGCGTCGCGATTGGTGTTTGGACACGCGGATGGGAAAGTTCGAGTGTACGCGACCATCGTTCACCCGGTGTTGACTGTCAGAGCTATCGGTACGTTTTGCAGAGAGAAAGAAGACGAGGAAGACGCGCTCGCGGATGACGAGGAGGGGAAACCAATAGGGGCGAAAGCTATCGCCGCTTCTATGCAATTCTCGTCCGGTGACTCGTCGGCTATGCGCAGATTAAACGATCGGGCCATCGTAGATAGAATCTTAGCAGTATCGTGGGGGGACGGCGCGACGAGTTTTGTTCCAATGGCGTTCTCCGCATCTTCTGCGGTGTAAAAATAATGATAAACAAAAAGTCTATATCTTAGCTGACAGAATACAATTACTCAAACGCTTGAGAAGCGCTGTGCTCATTTCCAACCAGTACGCGTCGCCGAAAACCATCTTGGGACCTTTCACGGCGATAACGAGAGCAGTTTCCAAATCACCAACTTCGTATTTCTTTTTCGGATAATCTTCCTCGCACACAATCTCGCAGCATCTCGATATCTCTCGCGTAAACCTGGTCCTCTTCTGACTTTCGAACGCGGCGCGCAAACATCGCTTACACGCCCATGACATTGCTTTTTCACTTCCATTCTCAATTGCCGAATCGACATCTTCGAGCAATGTAAGGTTTGATGTTCGCACAGGTGCCATTCGTGATGACGACTTTGGAATATCCTCGCCGCTCACGCAAAGCGAAGATGTGGCCAACGTAAACAGTTGCTCCGCGTTCAGTTCGTCGCGATTTTTTTCAAAGCGGACGTCGACTTTTTTAGCGAATGGGAACTCTTGTGCGCGGACATCTTCCAGTTCCGAGCGTAAATCTTGCAATTCTTGTTCATTCGGTCGTTCATTTTCAAATACGACAATCAAGTCGCAATCGGATTCGAAATCAACCGCGGCGCCTCGAGCGATTGAGCCACGCACGCAAATCGACGAAATATTTTTCGTTCGGGCGACTATGCGATCGGACAAAGCTTTTACGCACACTTTCCATTTCTCTTGTACATTTCTTTCAAACGTTTTGGTTTCACAGAGCTTCGGACACTTGCCGTCCTCATCTAAATCAATGACGGCAAGATTAAATCTCGACGGAAAATCCGGATTAACCATTCCCGAGGAATACAAACGACTCAGCGCCTTCGTGCCTTTGTCTCGCGTTTTTGCCCATTTTGCGAAACGCAACGCGTAGGATGTATCCGTATTTACACCACTTGATGCGTTGTAAATATAACGACGCGTGATTGATACCGAATAATTCGTCTTATTCGACGATTCAACGTGATGTAGCCATCGCGGTGGGAAAATCAAAACATCGCCCTCCGAAAGAGTTGCCTCATACGCGCGTAATCCATTTCTAATGCGCTCATCATCGATGGAGAGCTGTGAACGTCTTCTCAATGGATGCCAATCGGGATATAAGTAACATTGCGAGAGCCCAGAAAATGGCGCAAACAATAAAAAAGTCTTCTCGCCTTTCAATTGCGTCAGAGTCGAAATCGAGGCGTCGAAATGGAGCGGCGATACGCTCCCTCTTTTTGACAACCAAAGTCGGAGAGGTTGCGACTCCACGAACTCCTCGCTGTTTTCAAACGACGTAAACACGCGCGAGTAGTCATGTTCCATCTCGTCTTTCAAATTAGATGGCAATTCGGATTGGATATACGCTCCGTCTCCTGAATACTCCAACACGCGCGATAATCCGTTTGCGAATGGCATTTGTTGCGTAAGCGAAGGCGGTTGAAACTTTCGATTCCGTATCGCTTCGTGCGATTGCTCTGCGTACACGAATGCCTTCGCGTTCCTTCGTCCATTGTTACCACTTGAAACTCCATCCTCCATTCTCACTCTTACCGTGGTCTGAAACAACCCTCCCGTCCTCTTCTCTTCCTCCTCGTGCGCTTCCAACAACTTGCGCAACGTCCACGACGAAGCGCTTCCTTGCCGCGATTTCTCAAACGCGTTTTGAATGAGCACCGGTTCGTGTAAGCATCGAATAAATTTCTCGTCCAAGAACTCGCTCTTATTATTCGCATCGCTCAAATCAATGGTCGCGACGTGCCCGTAAATGTTCATCTTCGAACCGCTGCCGTTCTCGTCCTCAAAGTCACCTTCTGCCGTTTCCTTCTCATTCTTCGCATCCAACACGTCCAGCTTTGCGAGCACGCGAACGTAATTCGCCGCGACGTACTCTTTCACACCACCATTTCGATACGCACCACTCTCGCCTTCATTTATCATCTCTCGCTTGCCAACTCTCCTTCGTATTCTGTCTCCTCTTTTGAGGTGTTCTCGTTGCCCTTCCTCTCGCGCATTCCAAAGCCTTTGATTTCCCGTTAGGTGTTTGGAAAGATGAAACGAAGAAAGACATCTTTGCGCGTTGTTCATCTCAGATTATCGTACTCTCGCGAAAAAGTCTTAAATCTCTCTCTCACTCGCTCGTGGACGCGTTCTCGTCGAGTTCATCTCATCTGCGTTCAATGAAAAGGGTGCGTTATGGTATCACTGCGATGTGTTTTCTTTATGAAGAAAGTTTGGATAAAATGGAAGACATGTCTTTCGTCATTCCATCCGAACAACGCGCGAAAAGTAAAGCACAGATACAGAAGTTGATCAGGAAAAGGTCGCCACCCCGAGGAAGAGAAACACGACGAGTCACACTTCTACGCGCGAGAAACGATGGGGACGACGATGCTTTCGACGACGAATGTTTTCTGCGTAAAGATGACTGCGTCCAAAACGTCATCACTCAAAGAGAGTTCACGACGATATAGACGACGACGACGACGGAATGATGATGGATTCGCGACGACGACGACCAGAGCGAAAGCAGACGGCTCCAAGGAGAGCAACATTTTCGATAAAATCGCCAACGAGGCGAACAAAATGCTCGACGTCATGGAAGGCGGGCCAAAGTTACGGAAGTGGTACGGCGAGGATTCCTCGGTCGGGAAAGATGGCGAAGTGAAAAGAGAGAGAGAAGAAAAGGAGGAAAGTTTAAGGAAAGAGGAACGAGAGATGCAAATGAAGATGGACAGTGAAGAGAGCGCGTACGGGAACGAAGAGGAAGAGATGAGTTCTCCGAAGAGAGCTATTTATGTGCTCGATTCTGGATCAAAGCTCGGCGACGCGGTGGTCATGCAACTCGTGCTCGCGAAGTTGGACGTGAAGGTGGCGTGCGAGAACGTGGAGGCGGAGAGCGCGAGGTACGGGCCATACGTCGACGTCGCGGATTTAGGGGACGCGAAGGCGTTGCGTCGATCGTTGGCTGGTGTGAGGTCGGTGATTGTTCCCGCGGGTAAGTTTGACGAGTCGTTCGCGAAATCGTGCAAGGAGAGCGGGGTGAAGCACATCGTGCTGTTGTCGACCGCGAAAGCGAGTAAAGGGAACGTGTTGAGCATGTTTTTGGACGACGAAGGCGCACGGGCGAGAAAAGAGGAGAAAAGAGAACAATTGGCTAGAAGTTTGGGGATACCTTTGACGATTATTCGCCCAGTGGACGTGGTGGATGAACCAACGAGAGGGAAGACGATGGCGTTCTCCAAGGAAGACGGACGATTGAGCGGCACGATTTCAATCGAGGATGTCGCCGTGTGCGCGGTCCGAGCGTTAGCGCAGCCGCCGAAGAAAGGTAGCGACGCGATTGCATTCGAGATTGCGACATCTAACGAGACCGGTAAGACGGATTGGAAAGGGCAGTTTGCGATGTTGAAAGCTTAAAAGTTAAAGTGCTTGTAATTTATCATTTTCTAGCTCTAGCTCGGGTTGTTGTTACTAAAAATGTTTACTATTCGTATAAATTAAGTTTAAGGGTTTGCTATCGTTATCAACTCTTGCGGTTTACACGGCGCGCGACACATCGGGCACTCTGGTTTCTGTTGGCAACACTCCACCGCGCACTCCCAACACAAACAGTGTCCGCACTTCAACGCGGTTGGGTATTTCGTAGGGTTCAAACATAACGGACACGGTATATCATGCCAGGTGTACCGTTTGGCATCTTCGTCGTCGGCTCGATCAAAGTCGTTCGATAATCCGTTGCCGCCGAAACTTGGAAGCATGTTTGCGTCGTCAATGACTGAAACTGGATTTACGCTTCCTTTTCGTCTCTCCTTTGCTTCGTCTCTCGATCTATCCCCACATTTCGTCACGCCGTCCGCCTCAAAAAAGCCAAACTCCTCCGCCGCTTTCGGTCGTCTTCCTTTTGTCGCTTTCCCGCTCAAATGTAACTTATACCTACGCTGTCCTTCATTAAATACTGCGTATGCTATTTGCAACGCGACCAGCTTCGACAGCAAAGAATACTGCGCCCTTGGCTCTCCCGGATTCGGGTTCACAAACACCCTCTCCATCCCGGTCGCCCAGTTCGTCCAAGAAACATACTTTCCGAACGCGTAAAAGAGCATCAACTGCGTCAAAGGTCCAAATCCTCCTCGGTCGTTGACTCCTTTGAGCGCTGGATTCGTCGCAGTTGCATTCTGCGGCGCGTTTCCGAATACCCACGCGTACGCTTTTAAGAACTGTTTTTTCAAAGCGCTTTTGTTCCTCTCCTTCTCCTTATCGCCGCTGCTACTCGTACTACCACTACTATTACTACTAACACCTAACAAAGACTGTTTTTCAAACGCCCCAACTCCGGAAACAGCGTTCCTGGACGCATTTTTCAACCGTCTCCCGATCGGTTTCGCCAACGCCTCCAACGCGACCAACGCCCACCGTCGCGAGGCGCTCGGGATGTCCCCTCTCGCGTCCGCGATGAAAAGATCCGTGTATTCTATAAATCCGTGTAAATGATGAACGAGAGAGTAACAGAGTGCATATAAAAACAGAGAGGGAGAGAGAGTCAGTATTCAATCGCGAGTTCAATACAATCAAAGAATCAAAAGAGAAATTTTAGTTCCTACCTTCCCCGAGCGTTTGCGAGTTGCACCCGGTGGTGAATGCAAAGTACAAGAAATCACCGAAAGATTCGATGGCATCGAGTTTGTCGTTCCAGAACTGCGGGCCGAATAACAGCCGAACGGAATCAGAGACGGATTCAGATATGAGCTGTTAAAGTGCGTACGCACAGAGAGAGGGAGAAAATGGATCGAAATGTCAGTCTTTTTTGCACGTGAAAGCGCGTCATTTGATTTCTATAGGGGATTTCATTTTTCCAATTCAAACTTTTGCACCCGTACCTTTCGATAGTAATCGTCCTTCTGATGCGCTCGGACTAAATCTGGTTGCGCCGCGGATGGGAGATGCGGGATTGCCGCCGACGCAGCGGGCATCGCACCATCAGCGCCGCGCGTGCTAATGCTCATGATGACGCTTTTAGGCTCTCAATTGCTGTCAAAGAAGAAAAAGTGGCGTTTTGGAGAAAAACTTTCCCGAAAAGCACACTCACGCGTCACAAAATCAATGACAACATATTCCAACGAAGAACGACCTCGCAAACTTTCATCCGCGGTAAACCTAGACCAAAACGAATCGGTCGAGACCACGAGAGTTACCATCGAAGAGAATTGCACGTGTTACGCGCACTACTCCGTGTTTTTGTTTGAAAACGACGGGGAGAAATCCCCTAGTAGGAATGCCCTACGATTTAGCACCAATGAAGAAGAAGGCGAGGAACAACTCGCGCTGGCGATATATGTGGGCCAACCGAACGCGCGACACGTCGCGTGCAAAGGCGTCGATGAGTGCTTGCGATTGATGAAAAATGTCGGCGAGAAGGCGTCTTTTGTGATACCTCCTTCGTTAGGGTACGGGGATGCTGGAAATATCTCCTTCCCTTCGATACCGCCGAAGTGCGAGTTACTCGTGGAGATTGAGCTGTTGCACGTGGAAGGGACGAAAGAGACGCCAGATACCAATCGAGCGGATTTAACGTTCGAGAAACGGATGGAGCGGTGCGAAAATTTGAAAAAGAAAGGGAACGAGAAGTTTCGAGATGGATCGAAGAAAGCGGCGGTGCGGTTGTACGAGAGCGGTTTGTCGTACATCACGGAGGATTTGATGCAACAGTTGGTGTTGCCAAAACACGTGGATTTAGCGGAAGAGTTGAGAGCGACGTTGCGATTGAATATGGGCGGGAGTTTTTTAGCGTTGAAGGAGTACGCGTTGTGCGTCAAGTATTGCGATTTGGCGAGGGGCGAAGGCGTCTGGGGCGACGCCGTGAATCGGTGTCACTTTTTTCGCGAGAAAAAGGAAGATTCGTGTTGGTTGACGAAACCACAACAGGTCAAGGCAATGTTTAGGAAAGCGCAAGCGCTGGAGAGCATGCCCGGAGAGAAATACGAGGAAGCGATGAGCGTACTACAGGAAGTGCACGATAGTTTGGACGCGGAGTTGGAAAGGCGGTATGTTAAAGCGAACGGGCGT
>JGI20151J14362_10001574_pt1 | contig 16456 bp, 19 predicted proteins | sample COG_01_FD_14362 | JGI IMG/M metagenome (IMG submission 14362)
AAAAAATTAGATATAAGAAATAAATCAAAAATATTTTTTAAAGATGCTTTTACCTGGATTAAACATTATGATTTATCAGAAATTGATTTAATCTTTTTAGATCCCCCTTTTAATAGAGAATATGAAATCAAGGCTCTTAAATTATTAATGCGAAAAAATGATTTGAAATCGTCATGCAGAATATATCTTGAATATAGCAAATATGACGAAATTGAAATCCCTAAAGGCCTTAAAATACTTAAAGAAAAATCTGTTGGTGATGTTAAAGCATTGCTTCTTATAAAAAATGAAGATTAGAATTGCTACAAGAAAGTCAAAGCTAGCTCTGTTTCAAGCAGAGTATGTCGCCAATAAAATTAAGCAACAAAATCAAGAGATAGAAGTTGAATTAATTCCTATGAGCTCAGAAGGTGATTTAACTGATAAGCCTCTTCATCAAATAGGAGGCAAGGGTCTTTTTATCAAAACTCTAGAATCCGCTCTATTAGAAAATACTGCAGATATAGCAGTTCATAGCTTAAAAGATGTCCCAGCAAAATTAGATCAAAGTTTTAAAATTATTTCTGTATTTAAGAGGGCCTCTGCTTCAGATATTCTTTTAACAAAAGATGGGGCATCGCTCAAATCTATGCAAAAAAATTCCACAATTGGTACATCAAGCCCAAGAAGAAGAGCACAAATTAAAATTTTAAGACCTGATCTTAATACATGTGCTGTAAGAGGAAATATTGCAACAAGAATAAAAAAATTAAATGAGGGTGATTTTGATGGATTGATTGTTGCAAAAGCGGCGATAGAGAGATTGAATTTATCTTTTGTTAATAGTTATGAGTTAAGTTATCAAGAAATGCTTCCCTCTGCTTCTCAAGGCTATATTGGTATAGAGTGCATTTCTTCAAATGAGAATTTAATTAAAGTATTGAATTCCATTAATTCTAAAAAAGATATGGTTCTTGCTGAGGCGGAAAGAAATTTTGTAGCTCAACTAAATGGTTCCTGTCTGTCACCTATTGCTATTTATTGCAGAGAAGAGTCAGGTCAAATACTTATAACTGCTAAAGTTCTTTCGCAAAATGGAGATAAACAAATATTTAAAGAAATAATATCTAACTTCAAAACAATTGATCAGGATATAAAAAATTTATCAGGAGAATTTATCTCCAATGGTGCTGATAAATTGATACTGTCATGATCTTAATTAATACAAGACCAAAAGATCTCTCAGGAAAAATAAATGAGCTATGTGATCAAGAAGGAATTGGGTTACAAAATATCTATCTTTCAAAAATAATACCTATCGAGATAGATACAGATAATGGAGTTTATAGAGAAATATTTGAGAATTTAGATAAATATTCAAACTTCATATTTACAAGTCAAGCTGCGGTAAAAAATGGAGCCAAGCTCATAAAGCTTAAATCTAAATTATTAAATAAAAAACATAAATTCTTTGCTGTTGGAGATTCTACAAAGCAAGCATTAACCAGTGAAGGTTATATGGCTATAGTGCCTGATAATAAATCTTCAGACGGTCTTGTAGAAATGATTAAAAATAGTTTTCCAGGAAAGAGCTTAGTAATATGTGGTGATAATACAAATATGAATTTACAAAAAAAACTATCAGGAAATTCAGATGAAATAAGGTGCTATAAACTAGAATACTCAAAAAAATCTATTGATAATATAATTTCTTCTCCTGCAATTATTCTTATATATAACTATTTAACATTTGAGTTTATTTTTAAAAATCTAAATCAAGATTCTTTAAAAAATAAATTCTTTGTGGTTGCGTCTGAAAGAATAAAATCAAAAATTATCGATTTGAGCTTAGGTTTTAATATTAAAGTATTTGTCTCTAAATCTGCATCAGATAAAGACATGATAATAAAAGCAAAGGAATTTATTTAGACTTTTTGCCGTTACCTGATTTCATGGATGTAAAAAATTCATCATTAGTTTTATGGGACTTAAGACGATCAATTAAGAACTGAATAGATTGAGCATCTTCCATTTCATCAAGAATTTTTCTTAAAACCCACATTCTTTGAAGCTCATCTTCTGATGTGAGCAGGTCTTCCCTTCTAGTTCCAGATCTTCTGATATTGATAGCTGGATAGATTCTTTTCTCAGCAATCTTCCTTTCAAGGTGAATTTCCATATTTCCAGTTCCTTTAAATTCTTCGTAAATAACTTCATCCATCTTTGAGCCAGTCTCTACAAGAGCTGTTGCTAGAATTGTTAAACTGCCGCCCTCTTCTAGATTTCTGGCAGCACCAAAAAATCTTTTAGGTCTTTCTAAAGCATTGGAATCAACACCACCACTTAAAATTTTTCCTGATGCAGGTTGGACTGAGTTGTATGCTCGCCCAAGACGAGTAATAGAATCCAATAAAATAACAACATCTTTTTTGTGCTCAACAAGTCTTTTTGCTTTTTCTATAACCATGTTGGCAACCTGGACATGCCTGCTTGGCGGCTCATCGAATGTACTTGCCACAACTTCACCTTTTACCGTTCTAGACATCTCTGTAACTTCTTCAGGCCTCTCATCAATTAATAAAACTATTAACTCAACTTCTGGATTATTACTTTTAATAGAATGAGCAATACTTTGAAGCATCAAAGTTTTACCAGCTTTTGGAGGAGAAACAATCAAACCCCTTTGACCTTTGCCTATAGGAGCAATTAAATCAATAATCCTGGAGGAGAGATCTTCATTTGAACCGCTGCCCTGCTCTAAGACCAGTCTCTCATTAGGAAATAGAGGGGTAAGGTTTTCAAAAAGTATTTTATTTTTAGTATTTTTGGGTTCTTCGCCATTGATTGTGTCAACTTGAATTAATGCAAAATATCTCTCCTTATCTTTAGGAGTTCTTATTTTTCCAGCAACTGAGTCACCTTTTCTTAGTCCAAATTTTCTAATTTGACTTGGGGAAACATATATATCATCTTCCCCAGCGCAATATGATCCTTCGGGTGATCTTAAAAATCCAAAACCATCATTAAGTATTTCTAAAACACCCCCACCATATATATCAATGCCTTCAGAAGCTTTATGTTTAAATATTCTAAATATGATCTCTTGTTTTTTTAACCTTCCAACATCTTCTAGTCCAAGCTCTGTAGCTATATCAACTAATTCGTTTATAGGTTTTACTTTTATTTCTGTAAGGTTCATATGTTTATATTTCCGTTTTTAAATTATGTAATAGTGGGTAAATAAGATGGTGGCCAATGGCCGTGATGTGAAGATACTAATTCTTTTTATTCTAAGTTATGAAAATACATTACTTAGACTACTGTACTTATAAACTCCTCTAATTGTTGTTTGCTTAAAGCCCCTATTTCAACTCCTGCAGGCTCTCCGTTTTTAAAAATAATCAATGATGGTATGGATCTAATTCCATACTTGGCAGCAATTTCTCTATTTGAATCTACATCCATTTTACAGACTTTAATCTTATCTTGATTTTCAGAGGCAATTTCTTCAACTGTTGGTGAAAGTTGTTTGCATGGTCCACACCATTCAGCCCAAAAATCAACTAATACAGGCTTATCTGAATTCAATACATCATTATTAAAATTTTCTTCGCCCTGTAATTCAATAACATTACTCATTTAGTATTAATCTCCCTGGAAATCTCTTTGGCAGCATATGTAAGAATTGCATCTGCACCAGCTCTTTTAAAGCTTATAAGTGATTCTATCATAACATCGCTATCTAGCCACCCTTTATTTATTGCTAGCTTAAGCATACTGTATTCCCCGCTTACCTGATAAGCGAATGTTGGAACTTTAAATGTATTTTTAATCAAAGAAATTATATCTAAATATGGCATGCCAGGTTTAACCATCACAATATCAGCACCTTCATTAATATCAATTGCGACTTCATGAATTGCCTCATCTTTATTGGTAGGTGNCATTTGATAAGAGGATTTTGATGATTTTCCAAGATTGCTAGNAGATTTAACAGCATCCCTAAAAGGTCCATAAAACTTTGAATTATATTTNGCTGCATAAGAAAGCAGGATAGTATTTTTATAATCTGCTGTTTCAAGNGCTTCCCTGATAATACCTATTCTTCCATCCATCATATCTGAGGGTGCTAAAATATCAGCACCTGATTCAGCCAATATTAAAGATTGGGCTTTNAGNACATCTAGGGTTAAATCATTATCAACATAGTTGCCTTTTAATATTCCATCATGGCCATGATCTGTATATGGGTCCAATGCCACATCTGCAATTATAAGCATTTCAGGAAACTTACTTTTAATTTTTTGGATAGACTCACATATTAAATTAGATTTATTTAATGCCTCTTTTCCATTACTATCTTTTTTACTTGAATCGATAGCAGGAAATAGTGCGATAGTATTTATATTATTTTCTAAAAGATCTTCAACTTCATCTATAACGGATTCTTTGCTATATCTTAGAACTCCAGGCATTGAATCTATTTTTTCTGTGCCTTTGAGATTTTCTTTTATAAATAAGGGTTGAATTAAATCATTTGAGGATAAAGATGACTCTGAGACAAGGTTAATTAAAGTGTTATTTGCCCTCAAACGTCTAAGCCTTGAAGTTGGAAATTTTCTATCGATATGCATAAATTAGTCTGTTACTGCCCCTAGGCTTGCTGATTTTACACTTTTTGCAAATTTAGACAAAACACCTTTTGTTGGAGGGGTTTTAGGATTAATCCATTTAGATAGCCTATTTTGAATCTCTTCATCCGAAATCTTTAAAGTTAATTCGTCTTTTTCGGCATCTATTAAAATAATGTCACCATCTTCAACTATTGCGATTACTCCTCCATCAGCAGCCTCAGGAGTAATATGACCAACAACAAAACCATGAGTTCCTCCAGAAAATCGTCCATCAGTTATAAACCCTACTTTGTCACCAAGCCCTTGTCCCATAATTGCAGAAGTAGGTTTTAACATTTCACGCATCCCTGGACCACCTTTGGGTCCTTCATAACGAATAACAACAACATCACCGGATTGAATTGATTTTGAAAGAATGGCCTCAACCCCTTCCTCTTCAGAATTAAAAACTCTAGCTTTACCTTCAAAAGACGTACCCTCTTTTCCAGTTATTTTTGCTACCGCCCCTTCAGATGCTAAATTACCATAAAGAATTCTTAAGTGACTATTAGCTTTTATTGGATCATCAAAAGCTTTTATTATTTTTTGATTAGACTCATATGGTCGAATTTGAGATAAATTTTCACTTATTGTTTTTCCAGTTACGGTCATGCAATCACCATGAAGCAACCCTTTTTCTAAAAGAGTTTTCATTAAAGGCTGAATTCCTCCATTTGCATTTAATTCTGACATGTAATGAGATCCAAATGGTTTTAAGTCAGCCATCACAGGAGTTTTTTTACCAATCCTAGTAAAATCATCTAAATGCAAATCAACTCCAATAGCATGAGCCATTGCTAATAAATGCAGAACTGCATTTGTTGAACCCCAAGTGAAATAACAATAGTAATAGCATTTTCAAATGCTTTTTTAGTCATAATATCCGATGGTTTTATATCTTTTTCTAAAAGATTCATTATTGCAGTTCCTGAATTTAGACAATCTTTCTGTTTATCTTCAGATATTGCATCCTGGCTGCTGCTGCCTGGTAAACTCATCCCCAAGGCCTCAATTGCAGAAGCCATAGTATTTGCTGTGTACATCCCACCGCATGAACCAGGGACCTTTGACAGATACTTTTTCAACATGTATTAATTCTGATTCATCTAATTCACCTTTAGAGAATTCACCGGTTTTTTCACATACTGTTACATAATCTGTATTTTCAGAACTTGGTTTAATTGATCCTCCATATATAAATATCGATGGTCTATTAAGCCTGGCCATGCCAATAATGCATCCAGGCATATTTTTGTCACAACCACCTATAGCTATACACCATCATACCCAAGACATCCCACAACAGTTTCAATAGAATCAGCGATCACTTCTCTAGAAACTAGAGAATATTTCATGCCCTGAGTACCCATGGAGATTCCATCAGATACAGTAATTGTATTAAATAAAACGCCCTTTCCACCTGAGCTATCAACTGATTTTTCTACAACATCTGCAAGTTGATTGATATGCATATTACATGGGGTAACTTTTGCTCCTGTAGATGCAACACCAACAAATGGTTTACTAAAGTCTTCGGAGGTAAAACCAACACCTCTTAACATAGATCTTGATGCCGCCTGGTTAGGTCCATCTACCAATTCTTTTGAAAATTTTCTATTTGTCATAATTCTAATAATTCTATTCGGAGGCGTATCTTAGCGCAGCTGTTAATAATTTTTTAGTATATTCCTCTTTTGGCTCATCAAAAACCTTTTGAGAAATACCAGACTCAACAATATTTCCATCTTTCATGACAAAAATATAGTCAGCCATTGATCTTATAACTTTTAAGTCATGACTGATAAAAAGATACGTAAGTCCGTATTCTTTCTGAATGTCTTTAAGAAGATTTATAACCTGAATCTGGATAGATCTATCAAGAGCAGAAGTGGGTTCATCTAATATCATAAAGGCAGGATTCATTATTAAAGATCTAGCAATTGCTATTCTTTGTCTTTGTCCGCCTGAAAATTCATGAGGATATTTATTCTTTGCAGAAGATTCAATGCCAACATCAGCCAACACCTTGTCAATTTTCTTTTCTTGCTCAATTTTTGATAATTTAAAATGGACGCCTAAACCTTCGCCAACAATTTCACCAATTGTCATTCTAGGGGACAAGGATCCATAAGGGTCTTGGAAAACTATTTGAATATTTTTCTTCAAGATTTTTTTCTCTTGATTTGAGTTTAAATTTAGATTTTTACCTTTAAAGAAAATGTCTCCTTCATANGAAATTAAATTTGCAATCGCTTTACCAAGTGTAGATTTACCTGATCCAGACTCCCCCACCAACCCAATAGTCGTGTTTTCAAAAATCTCAAAAGAGACATTCTTCACAGCATGAAAGGTATTTTTTTTAAAAATATTTGTTGAAGGTATATTATAAAATACATTTAAATTATCTACACTGATAATAGGATTATGTTCAATGTGAATCGATTCTTTTGGCTGCGGTTCAGCATCCAAGAGTTTTTTTGTATATTTATGTTCAGGATTGGTAAAAACTTTTTCAGTTGGCCCCTGTTCTACAATAGTTCCATCTTTCATAACACAAACCTGATCTGAAAATTCTTTTACTAATCCCAAATCATGAGTTATAAATAATATCGACATCCCTAATTCACTTTTTAATTTAGACATAAGATCTAAAATCTGTGCCTGGATGGTTACATCTAATGCTGTTGTGGGCTCATCTGCTATTAATAATTGTGGCTTATTTACCAGCGCCATTGCGATCATTACTCTTTGTCTTTGGCCTCCAGATAGCTCATGCGGATAAGAATAAAATCTTCTCTCCACATCATCAATCTCAACTAAATTTAAAAGATTTTTTGCTTCTTCATCTGCTTCTTTTCTTGAACTTTGCGAATGAAGCATGATTGATTCAGTTATCTGATTGCCAACTCTGTGGTATGGATTTAAAGATGTCATTGGCTCTTGGAAAACCATTGAAACAATATTACCTCTTATATTAAGAAGTGTTTTTTTTGAAGCATCGATAATCTCATCGCCTTTAAATTTAATAGATGAGGCTTTTGAATAAGAGGCCTGAGGTCTTGGCAATAACTGGAGTATTGACATTGCTGTAACAGATTTTCCTGATCCAGACTCTCCGACAAGAGCTAAAGTTTTGTTGTTTTCAATATTAAAACTTATGTCATTGACTGCATTAAATTTGCCTTCCCTGGTAGCAAAATTAATACTTAAATTGTTTACCTCTAGTATATTATTCATATAATTTTTCTATACTCCCCTAGAAAATCATCTACTGCTATCTTAGCGGCTTTAAGTCGTGTTACTGAGACGAAACCATGAAACAAATTAGGATAATGTAATTGTTTCACATTATCTCCTCTTTTATGCAATAAGTATGCATACTTTTCACCATCATCACACAGAGGGTCAAATCCAGCAGTAATAATAATAGTATTTGGTATCTTTATGTCTAGATTTAATTTTAGCAAGTTAAAAGCTTGGTCATTTATGTTATTAATGTCATTGCTAAATTTATCCCAAAACCAAATCATGGTTTTTTTGGTAAGCATATAACCTTCTGATAAGAAGTTATATGAATCGGATTTACAATCTGGATCACACATTGGGTATATTAAAAACTGACTATGAGGAATTTGCTCTTCATCTATTTGAGCTAATTTATGGACCAATGATGCAGCCAGATGAGCTCCAGCACTATCACCGCATACTGAAATATTTTTTGGCTTATGCCCGGTTTCAATCAGCCAATAATAAGCCTGAATTGCGTCATTGAGAGCATCAGGATATTTATGCTCAGGAGCAAGTTTGTATTCCAACGAATAAACTTTTGCTTGCAGCGAATCAGCCATATAAGAAACATATCCGTCATGAGTATCTACAGAATTTAGAACATATCCACCCCCATGAAAAAATAAAATGACTGTATTTGAAGAAATATCAGATGGAATATATTCTCTAAATAATATTTTACTTTTACCAACAAAATGATCTACTTTTTTAACATAATTATTCGGGCTGATTGAAAGATTTTGTGCCACTCTATTTTTTATAATTAAATTTCTTATCTTGGGGATCTCCTTATCAGAAAGTTCAGTTAAATCGATAGATGGCTGGAGACTAATTAATGCCTGAGATTGGGTATCAAATTGATGACCTCTATATGTTGGTTTTTTCCAAAAAAAAATTTTTAAAACCCATATTGGTATTTTGAAGAAAAAATTTAAAATAAATGCTTTCATGATTTATTAGCTTGTATTAGTAATATAAATTTTGTGCTTTCTTTTATTAGTTTTGAAGTTTATTCTTAAATGCCTATGAGACAGATTATAATTATACTCTTATCTATAAATTTTTCTTTAGAATTAAGTTCTCTTGAGTTTTTAGAGAACAAAAATACAATACCAGAAGCAAACGAAGTCTTCATACTTAAAAGCATTCCTGAGAATAATTCAATTACNGTTTCATGGGATATTAAAGATGGATATTATTTNTATTTAAACAGTATNCAAATCAATAAAAATAAGGTCATCATTCCTTATGAGGTTGTTTATTCNAATCAATCCACCTATTCTGATGAATTCTTTGGAACAACCGAAATATTAAGGGATGAGTTTAAAATTAAAATTAAAAACCTAGATAAGTTGGATTTATCTGAAATATTGATAAACTACCAAGGTTGCTCAGATGCGGGCTTTTGTTACCCCATTCAAATAGGCAAACTTCTTTAAAAAAATATTTAAAATCTTAAAAATTCTGTTAAAATCGCATAAATGAAAATTTTATTAATAAATGGTCCGAATCTAAATCTCTTGGGTTCAAGAGAGACAGACATATATGGAAATACCTCATTAGAGCAAATAGAGTCAAACCTGTGCTCTATTGCCGAAAAAGAAGACTGCAACCTTACATGCTTTCAAAGCAATGCCGAACACGAATTAATAAATGCGGTGCATAGCGCAGGTAAAAATAACTTCAATAGTATTATTATTAATCCAGCAGCCTATACACATACAAGCATTGCATTAAGAGACGCCCTTTCTGGAGTTGGAATACCATTTTATGAAGTTCACATTTCAGATATCTATAAAAGGGAAGAATTCAGAAAATTCTCATATTTATCAGACATTGCTGAAAAAGTTTTTTGTGGCTTGGGTATTAAGGGATATGAGTTAGCTCTTATGGAAGCTATTGGATCAAGTGCCAAGGAGAAATAATGGATATTAGAAAAATTAAAAAATTAATTGAAATGCTGCAAGAGTCAGATTTAAAAGAAATTGAAGTAAGTCAAGGAGACGAGTCTGTAAGAATTCTTAGAAGCGGTTTAAATGAAACAGGTGCAAATAAAGTTATTCAACAAACTGAGGTTTATAGTGCTGAACCAAATATTGAACANAAAATTGAACCNAAAAAAATCGANGGTAATATNATTACCTCTCCTATTGTTGGGACATTTTATAGAAAGCCTAGTCCTGATAAAGATCCATTTATAAAAGTTGGCGATTCTGTAGAGCAAGGTGATGTGCTTTGCATCATTGAAGCAATGAAAATGATGAATGAAATCAAATCAGACTACAGTGGGAAAATAGTTTCTATAGACGTTGAAGATGGCCAGCCAGTTGAATATGGTCAACACATCATAACCATAAATTAAATAATCATGTCATTTAAAGTTCTCATTGCAAATAGAGGAGAAATAGCTCTTCGCGCCATAAGAGCATGTAAAGAATTAAATATTTCTACCGTTTCTGTTTATTCTGAAGGGGATAAAGATTTAAAACACTTAAAATTTTCAGACGAAACAGTATGCATTGGGCCGCCCTCGCCGCTAGAAAGTTATCTAAATACACCAGCAATTCTTTCAGCAGCAGAATTAACTCAAGTAAATGCCATATATCCAGGTTATGGATTTTTGGCTGAAGATTCAAATTTTGCAGAGATGTGTGAAAAAAGTGGATTTAAGTTTATAGGTCCAACTTCTGAAACTATAAAAAATATGGGCGACAAAATAACGGCAAAAACTCTAGCTGAAGAAGCTGGCATACAGATTGTTCCTGGTTATAAAGAAGACATACCAGATGATGAAGAAGAATTTAAAAAAATTGCAAAAGATATTGGTTATCCAATAATGATAAAAGCTACTGCTGGGGGCGGTGGTCGTGGTATGAGAGTTGTAGAACATGAAGATGATCTCATATCTCATGCAGAAATTACTATGCAAGAAGCAAAAAATGCCTTTGGTAATGAAAAAATTTACCTAGAAAAATTTATAGCGAATCCAAGGCATATTGAGGTTCAAATTGTTGGTGATGGAAAAGGTCATGCTATTCATCTTGGAACTCGTGATTGCAGTATGCAAAGACGACATCAAAAAATTATTGAAGAAGCTCCAGCTAGAAATATTAATAAGGATGCTCTTAATAAAACATACGAAGCATGTATTAATTTATGCAAAAAAATCAAATACGAAGGCGTTGGAACTATAGAATTTCTATATGAAAACGATGAATTCTATTTTATAGAAATGAATACACGTATCCAAGTTGAACACCCAGTAACTGAAATGATCACAGGATTTGACCTTGTAAAGGCTCAGTTAAGAATTGCTTTAAATATGAATATTTCTTTAAATCAAAACGACATAAAGTTTAGTGGGCATTCTATGGAATGTAGAATTAATGCTGAAGATCCTGAAACCTTTCAGCCATCGCCTGGAAAAATTACTAAAATGCATACACCGGGAGGTTTTGGCATTAGGTATGACTCACATATATATGGTGGCTATACTGTTCCTCCCTATTATGATTCGTTGTTAGCAAAAATTATTACTCAAGCTAATTCTAGAGATTCTTCTATCAAGAGAATGATTAGTGCATTAGATGAATTTTTTATTGAAGGAATAAAAACTAACCATTCGCTGCATCAAAAAATACTACATGATGATACTTTCTTGAAGAATAAACATACAATAAACTATCTCGAAAATGAGTTCCTAAAAAATGGTTCCTGAATATAATCCTTCAAAAATTGAAAAAACTGCTCAAGAAAAGTGGTTAAAAGAAGATAGGTTTAAATCTAAACCTGACAATCGACAAAAATACTATTGCCTTTCTATGTTCCCTTACCCATCTGGCAAGCTTCATATGGGTCATGTTAGAAATTATACGATTGGTGACGTTATATCCAGATATAAAAGAATGAACAATTTTAATGTTTTTCAACCTATGGGATGGGATGCTTTTGGACTTCCAGCTGAAAATGCAGCAATAGCAAACAAAGTGAGTCCAAAAGATTGGACCAATCAAAATATAGAACACATGAAAAAACAATTGATCTCACTTGGATTAGGTTATGACTGGTCTAAGGAGTTAAGGACATGTGAACCACAATACTATAAATGGGAACAATTGATTTTCAAAAAGTTTTATGAAAAAGGTCTGGTTTATAAGAAAAAATCTATAGTGAATTGGGATCCTGTTGATGAGACTGTTCTTGCAAATGAACAAGTCATTGATGGAAAAGGATGGAGATCTGGAGCAAAGGTAGAGTTAAAAGAAATAGATCAGTGGTTTATCAAAATAACAGATTATGCGGATGAGCTTTTGTCTTCTCTGGATGAGGTTGATTGGCCTGAAAATGTAAAAACCATGCAAAAAAATTGGATTGGTAAGTCTCATGGTGCTGAAATTAAATATCAAATAGCGGATACCTCAAAATATTTAACTGTTTTTTCTACTCGTCCCGATACGATTTACGGAGTTTCTTTTATTGCAATATCTCCTAATCATGAAATTGCACTTGACCTTGCAGAGAAAGACTCTCAAGTAAAAAACTTTTTAAATAAATGTAATGAAACTTCTTCTGCTGAAGCTGATATGGCTAAAGCTGAAAAGCTTGGAATTGATACTGGCATGAAGGCTATTCACCCAATTACAAAAAAAAATATACCTGTTTGGATTGGTAACTTTGTCTTATTGGATTATGGAACTGGGGTTGTAATGGGTGTTCCAGGTCATGATCAAAGGGATTTTGAATTTGCTTCAAAATACAATTTAGATATCACTCAAGTTATTTCATTGGGTAGTGACGAAGCTCTTCCTATTACAAATAAAGGTACCTTAGTTAACTCTGACATTTATAACGATTTAAGCTCAGATGATGCTTCTTTAAAAATTATTTCTCAACTTAAATCAGATGAACTNGGTGAAGGTTTAGTTCAATTTAGATTAAGAGATTGGGGTGTTAGCAGGCAAAGATATTGGGGTTGTCCCATACCAGTTATTTATGAAAATGGGGAAGCTAAATTAGTCGAAGAAAAAGACCTTCCCGTAACTCTTCCTGATCTCCCGGAAAAATCTGCCCCAATCCCTCTAAGTCAAAATAAAGATTTTTATAATGTATCAGAAGAAATTAAAAGGGAGACTGATACCTTTGATACATTTATGGATTCATCATGGTATTACGCTCGATTTACCGCAGCAGACAATGAATCAGAAATTTTTGATGAAAATACAAAGTATTGGTTGCCTGTAGACCTTTATATAGGTGGAATTGAGCATGCAATTCTTCACTTACTATATTCAAGATTCTTTCATAAAGCATTGCGTGATATGGGTATGGTTGATGGCAATGAACCATTTAAAAAGCTACTTACTCAAGGTATGGTTCTTAAAGATGGTGCAAAAATGTCTAAATCTAAAGGCAACACAGTTGATCCTCAATCCTATATCGATAAATATGGTGCGGATACAGTAAGACTATATATGATGTTCACAGCACCCCCAGAGCAAAGCTTAGAATGGTCAGAGTCCTCAGTAGAAGGAGCTTCGAGATTTATAAAAAAAGTCTGGAATCTTGTAATTGACAAAAAATATATTTCTATAGATGAGCCAAATAAGTTTTCTAAAGAAGAAATGGATTTAAGAAGAAAAACTCACTCAACACTCAAGAAAGTAACTAGTGATTTTGAATCTAGATTTTCTTTCAATACTGCTATTGCTTCAATAATGGAATTACTTAATGCGATTCCTGAAGATTTCAAAAAATCTGATGCAGCTGATTCTAAAAAATTCTGTCTTAATGAGTCAATTACTATTATCTTAAAAACATTAAATCCTATTGCACCCCACATTTCAGAGTTTTTATGGGATCGTTTTCATCAAGAAAGTTCTTTAGATTCAATAGAATCTTCTTGGCCAGAAGTTCAAGAAAATTTATTAGAAGTTTCAGAGTTTGAGCTCGTAATTCAGATTAATGGGAAAGTAAGAGGCAAGGTTTTAGCGGATATTGATTTTGATCAAGATAAGATTGAAGAAATTGCTAAAAAAGTTGAAAATGTTTCCTCTAACCTTGAAGGCAAAGATATAAAAAAATCAATTTATATCAAGGGCAAAATCATTAATTTTGTTATCTAATAATTAAATAATGCTTTGATAATTTTAGTTCGATAGTTAAGATAATTTAATGCGTTATTCTAATAAAATTTTTACTTCTATAACATTGTTGTTGTTATGTAGCTGCAATTTTAATCAGGTTGTTATTAATTCTCTTGATAAAGGAAATTATAGTATTAGCTTTGATGAGTCGGTTCCAACCCGTTTAAATGAAAAAATTAAAAGCACATTTAATATTTATGAAGAGAATGGCCTTGAAGCTAAAAATAAAATCTATATTAAAAATTATTCATTGCAGGAATACACTATTTATGCGGGCTCAGCACTAAGATCTCTTGAAGGAGAAGTAACTGCAAAATTTGAATTAGGAATTAAAAATTCTCAAAAAGCTCAAGATAAGAGCATAGAGATAACAAAAAGATATAAATCAAATGAATTAAATCCTTTTTCTGAGAAAGAAATGATAAAAAAAGTTCAAGAAAACATCTATAAAGAAATCTTAGATGAAATTATTAGAGAGGTAAGCTTCTTTGAAATGTGAATCTATAGCCTTGAATAAGTATTTGGACAAATCGCCAAATATATTTTTTCTATATGGCTCAGAGGTTGTTCTTAGAAATAACTCGAAGGATATTCTGAGAAAATATTTAGATACAAAAGGTTTTCATGAAAGAAGAATAATAACAAAAGAGCATTTTGATCAATTAGAGCAAACAATAATTGAGAGCTCTAACGGTTCACTCTTTGGTTCTAAATTAGTGATAGATATTCATCATGATCAAGGAAAAATACCTGATCAAATAATTAAAATCTTTGAAATAGATAATATTAGCAGCAATAAAAATATAGCAATAATTATTAACTCTCATAATGAAAAATTAAATAGTACAAATAAATGGGTTAAAAAAATGGATCAACATGCTCTTATTATTGAATGTAAAAAATTAAAATCCTTTGAAGAAAAAATTTGGCTTAAAAATCAACTTGAGTTTATTGATGAGTCTGATAAAAAAAAATTTATACAGAATATTTATGAAATGAATGTTGGCAATTTGGTAGCTCAACAAAATGAAGTGGATATCTTAAAGTTGATCTATAAAAGTGGGATGGAGGCATCCAGAATTTTTACAAATGATTCTGCAGAATTTATGCCATTCGAATTAGAGGATGAGGTAATTGAGTTTAATACAAAACGTGCGCTTAGAATTATTAATACTATTAAAGAGTCAGAGGCTCACTATGCCCCCCTATTAGTGTGGATAATTGGAAAGGTTATTAATAACTCAACTGCAGCAAAGCAAAACTCAAACCCCCAATCAAGCTTGCAAAAGTCTGGAGTATGGAGCAATAAAATTTCTTCTTACATTAACTTTATGAAAATACATTCATTACAAAAACTTATAGATCTTCAAAAAAATATTTATGAGTTAGATTTAACTGCCAAGGGCTTGAATAAAAGAAATTTTTGGAACGATATAGACAACATTATTATTAAAATGACTTCTAGCTAAAAAATTTTGAATCAAAAATTTTTTTAGCAATCATGTAACTTTCATCGTTTAAATTTAAATTACAATCTAAATTAATAATTTCTTCTATTGGAGCAATACCTTTTGTTGAGCTAGTCAACCATGCAGATGAAGCAGCTTTTAAGTCCTCTAAAGTAAAATCTTTCTCGTGAACCTTTATATCAATCTCTCCGAGAGCATCTATTAAGATTTGTCTTGTTATACCGGGTAAAATATTATTTGAAAGTGACGGAGTGCATATATAACCATCTTTTACAAAGAATAAATTTGATGCTCCTGCCTCAGTGAGGATATTATCATTGTGCATAACAACCTCATCACAACCTTTCTCTTTAGCCTGATTCATACTTAAAACATTTCCTAGAAGCGAGGTAGATTTTATATCGCATCTGCCCCATCTTAGATCTTCACAGATCATAATTTTTAGAAATTTAGTTTCAAAAAAGTGTGGTAATACATAGCCAAAAGTTTCAAGTTCAATATCATTTGAGTGCATATGAGACCTAATAAGATCTTGGCCTCTTGTTACCTGATAATAAACGTAACCACTTTTAGATTCGCATAATGAAATTAGTTTTTCAATTTCATTCGAAATTACATTTAAATTTATTTTCATAGACAAAGCATTCGAACTGTATTGAAGTCTTTTTATATGATTATCATATGCTATAGGCTTAGAGTTATAAAAAGGGACTACTTCGTATACGCTATCTGAGAATGTATAAGCCCTTGAAAAGGGTGAGATTTGAATATTTTTTAAGCTATCAAATTTGCCATTAAAAACGGCTTTAATTTGTTCCATTTTCTGTCATTCCAAATAAGCTAAAAATCCAAAGAAGAAACTTAGACCAAAGCCTTCCAAAAAAACCTTTAGCTTTTATGCTTT
>JGI20151J14362_10001576_pt1 | contig 16437 bp, 13 predicted proteins | sample COG_01_FD_14362 | JGI IMG/M metagenome (IMG submission 14362)
TCACTGCCTTGATCAGCTTGGGTATTTACCAAAGTGATATTACGCCTCAAGCCATGGCAGGTTGGTTCACTCCAACACCTGCAGCGCAAGAAGCCCTCGATAATTTCGAGTCGATTCATTCAGAAGCCGTTGCTCCTTCAGAATCGGTAGCCCCTATCGACGCAACAAACGTCGAAGAGAATCGGGTTTCCTTGACCCCAGTTAAGGCGGCTAGTAAAAAGTACTACATCGTAGTTGGGTCTTTTAAAATGGAAAGTAACGCGTTCACCTTGGCTGAAGAGCTGCAAGCTGAAGGGCATGAAGTAAAGGTTCTGCCCGGCTCTTTGATGAAAGTTGGTTTAGGTGGTTTCGAATCTCGCGATCAAGCAAAATCGGCCCTTGCAGGAATCAAAGCTGAAGTTAATTCCTACGCTTGGATATACGCCTACTAATCTAGGGGCGCTACCTTTGCACTAGCAAGAACATACATTATGGAAGATTTAAGAACGCCCAAGGACAGCCTTGCGGTCATGACTCAGATTGTATTGCCTAACGATACAAACACGCTGAATAACCTTTTTGGAGGCCAATTATTAAGTTGGATGGACCGCTGTTGCGCAATCGCTGCACACCGCCATTGCAAGCGTCAGGTAGTTACCTCAACCATTAACAATGTTGCATTCAAAAATCCAATACCGCACGGGGCCATTGTAACTATAGAAGCCAAAGTTTCTAGGGCTTTTTCCTCTTCCATGGAGGTGATTGCCGACGTGTACCTAGAGGAACAACACCCGAACGGCAGTCGTATCAAGGCCAATGAAGGGATTTTCACCTTTGTAGCCGTAGACCAGATTGGCAGCCCCATCAACGTGCCGGCGATCCATCCGGAAACGGCATTAGAAAAGGAACGTTATGCAGCTGCTTTACGCAGACGCCAATTGGCTTTAATTATCGCAGGGAAAATGAAGCCGAACGATGCCACGGAACTTAAGGCATTGTTTTATCCTGAAGAATCGACGCAGCAGCCGAAATAACTTCGTCAAGCGGCAATTTTTGCATGGGATTGGGCATCCACCAGGGCACTTTTCCGTGCTTGCTGATGGGACTAAAAACGCTCGTTGTCAAAATGGAACGCTGCTTGTCGTAAGACGGCCAAGGCGCAAAACCTAAGTTAGGGTGTGTGGCGCCCCATAAACTGATGAGTGGCCTATTGAAATTTGCCGCCGCATGCATGAATCCAGTATCGCCACTAATCACTAGAGCGGCGTTTGCTATGACTTTGAATCCTTCAATTACGGTCGTCGTTCCACAATAATTCTTAGCGCCACTACCCAATGGCTGCTCGAGACTTTCACCCATCCCTGCCTCTTCTGGACCGCCGATCAAGGCCAACGGCATTTGGAAAGCAGATAAGCCGTCCATGATTTGTCGCCACGCCTGAAAATCTAAACGCTTTCCGGCATAAGAGCCCCCCAAAACCAAAGCGATATAAGGCTGTTGCGGCAATGCAAGCCGTACTTCTGGTAATCGCAATTGGTACTGCATTGCTTCCGGCCTAAAGCCTTCAGCAAAAAAGGGAGCTGCCGCATTTGCATACCTATGAACAACAGGAGTTAGCGCAAACGATTTTTGTTTGGTTGCCAGTAAAAGCGCACGCCGTAGATACGGCTTTTGATAGGTACGCACCGGAAGATTGAGTTTACGGCACCAGCGCTTCGACTTTGATGTGCCCTGAAGGTCTATAACATGGTCATAGGGCGAGTTTGGCGCTTTAATTCCAGTGCGGTCCTTCTCCCATGATAGTACCTCGTCTACCCCAGGCAGACACGTGGCTACCGAGCGGTAGGCATCCTTACACAGGAGTGTTACGCGATGACCTTCGCTTGCCAGCTGGGCGGTGATAGGCGCGACGAGGATGAGATCGCCGATCGCGGATAATCGGACCACTAAAATGGAAGAGACCTTAGACATTACCAGGGTATCAAATTAAAATACGAGCAGAGTATAAAGATAGCAAGCCCAGCCACCAATAGATCTGCCAAACGCTCATTCTTCAAATATCGGAGTCCATTGGTCAAATGGTAACTCAGCCCAAGGAAAAATAAAACCCCGCCAGAAGCAGCTCCGTATAATGCGGCGGCAGCACCCAATACGAGCCAAAATCCAGCAACCATTGCTCTAGATTTATTGGTTTGATTCGCTTTTCTGTAGGATTGAAACCACTCGAACAAAGCGAATACTGCCAAGAGTAAAGGAAGTATCCACCAAGTAATGGGTGTGCTGGAGTCCGTTAATAGGATCAAAGACCATTCTACTAGATCGAGACCATACAAGAGTCCCATAGGAAGGGCAAAAGCAACCATCCATTGGAAAAGCGTTCGAATTTTTACTCTGCCCGAAACGATCCAGGTAAGAATCACAGCCGGTGCGATAATACTGAAGATCTCATAAGCCGACCAAAGTCCAGCGATTGCTGTTATTGTTCCGCTATGAAGGACATATACTGTTTTGGGTTTGCGTCTATGGAGCTCGACGAGGTGCCAATTCAATTCGAAAAACAAACTAAAAAACAACAAATCGGTCAAGTATTGTTCCCCGCTCCAATACACTGCGAGCAATAGGAATATCAAATACCGAAAAAGTGTGCCGCGCACCACCCAGCGGTCGCGCATGACCGTCCATGACAAAAACAACCAGGCACCGCCCAAGAGCGTTGATAAAAGCACCTGCTCCCACTGCACAAATACATCTGTTCCCGTCAATACCAAGGCCGCAATGGCTAGTACAAATATTCGAATACCAGAATACGCATCAATCTTTCGGAAATAGCTAAGAAGCATCAGCTTTTTGTTTTATTTTAGCGCCTTTAAACGCTCGCGCTATGTTAAGAAATTTCTTTGAAGGCTTAGGTGATTTGTTCCAAGCAACTTTTAAAATCTTGCCCATGGCAGGTGAACACGTAAACCGTCTGTTTATGTTAATCATTGCGGGTGGATTAGTATACTGGATCATCCAAATGAGAAAGCATAAAGCCAACGGTGAAGCTTAATCACTAAGAAACGAATTAAAAAAAGCCCCGGCTCACGCCGGGGCTTTTTTTATGGACACCGCTTTCGCGGCCTGCGGCGCGACGCAGTTTTTATCTTGTACTTAAAGGTCGAATCCTATATCCTGACGGTAATTCATGCCTTCGAACGACACCTCTTTAAGGGCAGCATAACTTTTCGCTAAGGCCTCGTCTTTATTTGCACCAAAGCTTGTAAACGCCATAACACGTCCACCAGAGGTAGTAATAGTTTCACCCGGTTTGGTTCCTGCGTGATAAACGGTAGTCCCTTCAAACCTGCGAAGACCCTCGATTGCCTTTCCTTTTTCGTAGGAACCAGGGTAACCTCCACTTACGGCCATAACCGTAGCAGCCGTTTGCGGATTCACCGCGACGCTGATTTCATTCAGCGTCCCCTCGTGCATGGCCACAAATAGGTCCAAAATATCTGTTTCCAAACGTGGAATAACTACTTCCGTTTCAGGATCGCCCATACGCACGTTGTACTCTATCACCTTCGGTCCTTTGGTCGTATTGATCAATCCAAAGAAGACAAAGCCTTGGTAAGGTAGATTGTCCTTCACCAAACCTTGAATGGTCGGTTCAATAACCTCGCGTACGGTTCGCTCACGCAATGCCTCGTCAAAAAACGGCACTGGGCTTATTGCACCCATACCACCGGTATTCAATCCTGTATCACCTTCACCTATTCGCTTGTAGTCTTTTGCCTCTGGCAACAGGGCATAACCGCCTTTGCCATCGGTCAATGCGAAGATGCTGAATTCGATCCTGCAAGGAACTCCTCGATCACAACGCGCGAGGAAGCATCGCCAAATTTGGCATCCACCAACATGTTTTTGAGTTCTTCCTTCGCCTCATCAAGGTTTTCAATAATCAATACCCCCTTACCTGCGGCAAGTCCATCCGCTTTCAATACATACGGTGCATCCAAGGTTTCTAAGAAGGCCTGACCTTCCGCTAATGTGTCTTTAGTGAACGTTTGGTAAGCTGCCGTTGGGATGTTGTGACGCATCATAAATTCTTTGGCGAAGTCTTTCGAGCCTTCTAGCTCTGCAGCTGCCTGACGGGGCCCTACAACTATGAGGTCTTGAAGCTCTGGAAATGACTTCAAACCGTCGTGCAATCCTGCAACCAATGGTGCTTCTGGACCTATGACGACCACATCAATGGCATTGGCCTTTACAAAGGCGGCAACCTCTGTAGCGTTCTCAATATCGAGCGCTACATTCTCTCCGAGCGCGGCCGTTCCGCCATTGCCAGGGGCAATAAACAGTTTTGCGCACTGCGCGCTTTGACCAATTTTATGAGATAGCGCATGTTCACGGCCGCCTGAGCCTAATACCAATACATTCATGATGGGTAAGATTAGACGGCAAAAATAACCCGAAATAGTGGGTTGAGAAAGGTGTTCGTTAATTAAGACTCACGGGAATAGAGCCAAGCTGCAAACTCCTTCAGCGGCGCCAATTTTTCCTCAGGAACTGCTACAGCGTCCAATGCCTGTAAGCTCAAACGGTAGTAGTGGTCTATTTGCTCTTTTGCATAAGTATCCACGCCTAAAACCTTGTACAATTCCTGAAAACTGTGCACTTTTTCTTCGTTCGCGGCCAACGCGGCATATGCAGCAAAATCTATATTTTGAAGTCCTGCACGGCGCTGGGCTTCTATCCACAGCAAGGTTTTCTTATTGCTTAGAATATCTCCACCTACCTGCTTTCCGAACTTCTCTGGATCCCCATACACATCTAGGTAATCGTCTTTGATCTGGAAAGAGGTGCCTAACAACAAAGCAAACTGATACAAAGCATCAGCATCTTTTTTCGAGCCACCACCGACTAATGCGCCCACCTTCATCGCACAACCAAGCAAAACAGAAGTTTTGAATTGGATCATCTGTATATATAGGTAGCTGCGGATACCTCGTCCATGGTTTCAAAATCCATATCCATTTGCTGGCCCTCGCAAACTTCAAGAGCCGTCTGAGAAAATGTGCCGAGCACCTCTGGAAGAATCGCAGGCTCACATTGCGCTAGGAATTGGTAAGCTTTGACCAACATACCATCACCCGAGAGTATACCTACATTATCGTCCCATTTTTTATGAACGGTTGTTTTTCCGCGGCGCAAAGGCGCTGCATCCATAATGTCGTCATGAATGAGCGAGAAGTTGTGAAAAAGCTCTATCGCCATAGCTTGCGGCATGGCCTTGGCTGGATCGCCATAAATCCCGGCACCCATTAAACTTAAGATTGGACGTAAACGCTTGCCCCCCAATCCCATGATATAGTGCATGGGATCGTACAGTTTTGCTGGGGCTGTGCCCAAATTTAACTGGTCCACTTCGGCTTGAAAAAGGTCTTGTAAGGCGGTGAGGTGTTTCATGTTATTTGAGCAATTTCAGCAAATATTTTCCGTATCCACTTTTAACGAGCGGTTGGGCCAATTGTTCTAGCTGCGCCGCATCAATAANTCCTTGCTCGTAGGCGATTTCTTCTATACATCCAACCTTCAACCCTTGGCGCTCCTCAATNACCTCTACGAACTGCCCTGCCTGCTGTAAACTGGCAAAAGTGCCNGTATCCAACCACGCCGTTCCGCGGTCCAGTACACCAACTTCCAGCTCACCCCATTCNAGNTAACGCTTNTTNACGTCCGTGATTTCCAATTCGCCGCGNGNGCTNGGCTNNANATTNTTNGCAATNTCTACCACNCNATTGTCGTAGAAATACAATCCAGGGACAGCATAATCACTTTTAGGGTGTTGCGGTTTTTCTTCTATCGAAAGGGCCTTCATGTGCCGGTCAAATTCGACCACACCGTAACGCTCAGGATCACTTACGCGGTAGGCGAAAACCATACCGCCTGAAGGATCCTTGCTCTGTTGTAAAACCTGCGCCATAGACGAACCGTAAAAGATATTGTCGCCTAAAATAAGTGCGACACTATCCTTACCAATAAACTCCTCACCTAAAATAAACGCTTGTGCAAGACCTTCTGGACGTTCCTGAACCGTGTATTCAAACACACAGCCCAAGCTCGAGCCATCGCCCAATAGCTTCCGAAACAAAGGCGCATCGTGTGGCGTGGTAATGATCAGAATCTCACGAATGCCCGCTTGCATTAATGTACTCAGCGGGTAATAAATCATCGGCTTGTCGTAAACCGGCATCAACTGTTTGCTCACCGCAAGGGTCAGTGGATGTAGTCGGGTACCGGAGCCTCCGGCGAGTAGTATTCCTTTCATAGTGCTTATTCTTCGTCCTCAGGTCCTACCTCAGAATCATAAATATCGAGAATGTTTTCGCTTAAATCTTTCTTCGTAACCCATTTTTCCATGGACATTAGAAACGAAGGAAGTACCAATAGATTACTCAACATCGCAACGAATAACGTAATGGCCGTCAAAAGACCTAAGCTTTGGTTGCCTGCAAAACTTGAGGTCATGAAGACGGAGAATCCACAAAATAGAACCACAGAAGTATAGAACATGCTCAATCCTGTTTCTAGAATGGAACTCTTCACTGCCCACCTGATGTTCCAACCATTTGCCTTCAATTCTTGCCTGTATTTCGCTAAAAAGTGTAAGCTGTCGTCTACAGATATGCCAAAGGCAATACTAAACACTAAGATGGTAGACGGTTTTAATGGAATTCCTGCATAGCCCATAATTCCTGCCGTTATTAGCATGGGTATGAGGTTTGGAATTAGAGAAATCAAAACCATTCGAGCACTCATGAACAAGAGTGCCATAATAATTGAAATGGCAATGACGGCTAGCAACAATGAGAGTATAAGGTTATTGATGAGGTAACTCGTCGAACGAATGAATTTGATCGAGGCTCCAGTAATGCTTACGTCAAAGTTTTCTCCCGGGAATATTTGTGCAACGAGACGCTTCACTTTATCCGTTAAAACACGCATTTCAGGGGTTGTAAGGTCGGCCATTTGAACGGTAATCCGTGCCTTGCGACCGTCTGGGGTTACTAAAGAATTTGCCAATCCTGATTCGTCTTTCAAACCGCGCGGCAAATACGTCAACAACCACTGCTGCTCCGAACGTGATGGAAGTTCGTAAAGGTCTGGGTTACCAAACATGACACCCTGCTTTGCGAATTTCACGAAGTCAACAATACTGCCAGACCGACTCAGTTCTGGCATGGCGTTTAAACTGTCTTGCAACTGCTCCATGCGTCGAAGCGTGCTCAGACGTTCTACACCACCGTCGCGTTTCGTATCAATAATAATGTCTAATGGAACGACGCCACCAACAGCATGCTCAAAGTATTTGACGTCCTTATAGATCTGCTTGTTTTTATTGAAGTCTGCGGTGAGATTGCCCGCCGTCTGGATCAACGTCACGCCATATACTGCAGCAATCACAGCAACGCTAGTAATCCCATAGACCCACTTTCGCTTGTTTTCTACCGCATTGTCCAGGAAGTCCAAAAACGAGATGAGCCAAGCCACATCAAAATGGTTGAGGTGTCGCTCTTTAGGTGGACTCACATAACTGTAAATGATCGGAACGAGTACAATCGAAAGCACAAATACCGCGAGAATACTCAACGAACTCACAACACCAAATTGGACTAAATTTTCACTACTCGTAAGAATGAACGCTGCGAAACCAAGTGCCGTAGTCGTATTTGTGATTAAGGCGATGTACCCTACCTTACTGACCACGCGTTGAATAGCCTTGATTTGTTTTCCGTGCTTCTTGTACTCTTGATGGTATTTATTGATGAGGTAAATGCAATTTGGGACGCCAATAACAATAATCAAAGGCGCAATCAAAGAGGAGAGTAGCGTCAATCCGTAGCCCATAAGCCCCATGATTCCATAGGCCCATATAGCCCCTAAAGCGACAATCATAATGGAGATGGCCGTAGCTCTAAAACTCTTTAAGAAAAGGTAAAAAATGACAACGGTTACAAGAAGCGTAAGGCCAACAGTGCGGTAAATCTCTGTTTTTAACGCATTGGAATTAGCGATGCGGATCCAAGGCAAACCAGACATATGAAGGTCCCTTCCTGTACTTGCCTCCCATGCTAAAATAATGGCCTTCGCATTTTCAATTACCGGGACTATCTGTTTGTTGTACAAACGCTCCTCATCGATGCGTAAAATTGCCATGTAGGTATCGCCTTTGTACAAAATCCCTTTGTAGAAGGGCCAACTTTTAACTCGTGCCTCAAGCGCATATTTCTTCTTCACCGTTTGCTGGTAATGCCTTGAACAGCGTATCCGGAGCCAATTTTTCTGTAGTGCTGTCAACAAATAATCCGTAGGCTTCTGTCAAACTCTGAACGTGTTCTATGCCGTCCACCGCTTTCAAGTCCCCCATTAATTCAAGCCATTGCTCAAGATGTTCTCGCTGGAAGAAATCGGCGTCTTCCATAGCAATGACTACGGTATTTGAGGCCTGTCCAAATTCCTCAACCAATTGATTGTATTCTATGGAAACGGAATCCGACTCCGGCATCAACTTTGCGAATTCGTAGGTCATCTCCACAGAGGTGCCTTGATAGGCCATGAAAGCAGTAGCAAATGCCACAGTGACTAACCATGCAAACCTGTTGCGAAGAAGAATACGCGTCAATGCCGTCCAGAACATCAGATTACTCTTTTATAACCCAGCCCTGTTGCAGCAGCGGTTCGGCTTTTTTGTATTTAACATTACGCTCTTCACCCGATTGCATGTTCACAATGGTCACTGCATCGTTTCGACCGTAGGTTTTACCTGTATTCACCACTGGCGCGGGTTTTGGTCGCGGCTGTTGCGGCGCTCTTCCAGAAGAAGTCGAAGGCACATCCGTTCCGGGATGACTCTCTTGTAGTTTTGGTTGCTTAGGTTGTGAAGCCGGCGCTTGACGAACACTGCTTGGATCGTTCGCAGGTAAATCACCTCTGAACAAGAAGCTTACGATTTCTTGGTTGACGCGAGAAACTAATGATTTGAACAATTCAAAAGACTCAAATTTGTAAATCAACAAGGGATCTTTCTGCTCATAAACCGCTCCCTGAACACTTTGACGCAAGTCGTCCATGGCACGCAAGTGCTCTTTCCATTGATCGTCAATGATCGCAATAGATATCCCTTTTTCGATATCCGAAATGAGCGATTGACCATTGGTGTCCATCACTTCCTTGAGCACTGAAGTCACTTGTAATGCCTTTTGGCCATCAGTGATTGGTACTAAAATTTTGTCGTAGTTGTTTTTTGGATCTTCAACGACTTGTTTAAATACCGGTAGTGCTGCGGTAGAAATACGGTTTCCTTTTTCACGATAGAAATTGCTGGCTTGAGTGAATAACGCATTAGCCAGATCGTCAATGGCCCCGGTATTGAACGTATCAGCATCCATTGAAGGCTCAAAAGCAAAGGTTCTAAAGAAGTCTAGTTTAAAGCCCTCAAAGTCTTTCGCTGGTTGGTAACCCTCGACTAAATCCGCTAACGTGTCGTACATCATGTTGGCGATGTCCACCTTGATACGCTGGCCGCTCAATGCATTTCCACGTCGCTTATATATGACCGTACGTTGACTGTTCATCACATCATCGTATTCAAGCAAGCGCTTACGCGTTCCAAAGTTGTTCTCTTCAACCTTCTTTTGCGCACGTTCGATAGATTTGCTTACCATGCTGTGCTGAATGACCTCACCTTCCTCAAGACCTAATCGGTCCATCAAACCTGCAATTCGCTCGGAATTAAACAGGCGCATGAGTTTATCTTCTAGGGATACGAAGAATTGGGACGAACCCACATCCCCTTGACGACCGGCACGACCACGCAACTGGCGGTCAACACGACGGCTATCGTGACGTTCAGTACCTATAATCGCAAGACCACCTGAAGCTTTCGCCTCATCGCTCAATTTAATATCCGTACCACGTCCAGCCATGTTCGTTGCAATAGTCACCATACCGGGTTTCCCTGCTTCAGCCACAACCTCAGCCTCCTTTTGGTGCATCTTAGCGTTCAACACCTGGTGTGGCACCTTGCGAATCTTTAACGCACGGCTTAACAATTCAGAAATTTCAACTGAGGTCGTACCCACCAATATGGGTCTTCCTGCATCGCGCAATGCAGCAATTTCATCTATCACCGCATTGTACTTCTCGCGATTGGTTTTAAAGACTAAATCGTCACGATCGTCACGCGCAATAGGACGGTTGGTTGGAATCACCACTACTTCTAATTCGTAGATTTCCCAAAACTCCCCTGCCTCTGTTTCTGCCGTACCTGTCATTCCTGCCAGTTTATGATACATACGGAAATAGTTCTGTAAAGTGATGGTGGCATAGGTCTGCGTTGCCGCCTCAATTTTGACATTTTCCTTTGCCTCAATCGCTTGATGAAGACCGTCTGAATAACGACGACCTTCCATAATACGACCCGTTTGCTCGTCGACAATCTTTACTTTGTTGTCCATGATCACATACTCCGTATCCTTTTCGAACAAGGCGTAGGCTTTGAGCAATTGGTTAACGGTATGAATGCGCTCTGATTTTACACCATAATCGCGCATGACCACATCTTTCTTAGCCGCTTTGTCCTCCGCACTCAGTCCAGCGTCTTCCAATGCACTGAGCTCGGCAGTGATGTCCGGCATTACAAAAAAGTCCTTGGCCGTATTTTTGGAAATGAGATCCACCCCCTTACCGCTCAAGTCAATTTGATTATTTTTCTCTTCAATGGTGAAGAACATCTCTTCATCGATGAGTTTCATTTTCTTGCCCTGCTCTTGCATGTAATTCGCTTCCGTCTTTTGGAGTAGCGACTTCATGCCGTCTTGTGATAAAAATTTGATCAGTGGCTTTGATTTAGGCAGTCCACGGTACGCACGAAGTAATTTCACACCCCCTTCTTCAGTGTTCCCCTCGCTAATCAGTTTCTTAGCTTCAGCCAATTCTTTTTGGACCAATGTTTTTTGCGCCGTCATTAACGCCTCAACAAAAGGCTTCAACTCATTAAACTGATGCTGGTCGCCCTTTGGGGTAGGTCCAGAGATAATGAGTGGTGTTCTTGCGTCGTCAATCAATACACTATCGACCTCATCCACAATGGCGAAATGGTGACCGCGGGTTTGAACGCGATCTTCTTGGCGGCGCGCCATGTTGTCGCGTAAATAGTCAAAACCAAATTCGTTATTCGTTCCGTAGGTGATATCGCTGTAGTAAGCGGCACGGCGCTCTTCAGAATTTGAAGGGTGCTTATCAATACAATCAATGGTCAAGCCGTGAAAATTAAATACGGGAGCCATCCATTCACTATCCCGCTTTGCGAGGTAGTCGTTCACCGTAACGACATGTACGCCGCGTCCTGCAAGGGCATTTAGATACACCGGTAGGGTCGCGACTAAGGTCTTACCCTCACCCGTGGCCATTTCTGCAATTTTTCCTTGATGCAACACCGTACCCCCAATCAATTGCACATCATAATGCACCATGTTCCACGTGATATCGCCGCCGGCTGCCTTCCAAGAATTGGAATAAATCACCGCATCACCTTCTATGGTAATGTGTGCGTGCTTCTTTGCCAGCTCATGGTCTAGGGCTGTTGCAGTCGCACGAACATCACCGGCATTAAAACGACGCGCTGTTTCGCGCATAACACCAAATGCTTCTGGGTGAATAGTACGTAAAACATCTTCTATTAACTCAAGCTCTTGCGCATCCAATTCCTCGATCTGCTCATACAAAGGTTCGCGAGCATCGTAATCCGGTGTGTTTTCTATTTGAGCATAAAGCGCATCTTTGGACGCTTTTGTTTCCGCAGTCGCTTCCGCAATACTTGCTTTGAACGAAGCTGTCCGCTCGCGCAACTGATCATTGCTCATGCCCGTGAGCGCGGCTTCGAAAGCATTTACGGATTCAACGTAAGGCTGCAATTTTTTGAGATCGCGGACACTTTTGGATCCCACGAGTTTGGATATGAGTTTCAGCATGAGGCTGTCAAGTTCTTATAAATAGTCTACAAAAATAATAGGTTGTACCCGAAGGGTAGACTTTTATGACTGCTAAAAAAGGGCCAATTCGAAACTTTCCTCCGAAAATAGACACATTGGCAGAGAAGAAATCGTGCTAAACGAAAGTTTAGGGCAAAAAAAAAGGGGAATTTGGAAGGATTTTCTGGTGTTAAAAATCGGCTCAGTAACACCCTGAAAACTCTGCCAAATAGCCCCTAGAACCTATCACAGAAGCATGAAAAGAAAGAACCACCAATCTTCACATACAGGGCAAATATATAACAAATTGTAGTAAGTGTACAAACAACACTAAGTTTTATTTGAACCTCGTGCCATTTCATGAAGGGCTTCCCATGCGCATTCCCTATTTTTGCAGACTTAATACGAAAGTGATATGGCCGATTCAAACAAGATTTCTACGTCAACCGCCCCAAAACCAGTGGGTTTGTATCCACACGCAAGAAAAGTTGGTAACCTATTGTTCCTTTCAGGAGTAGGCCCTAGAACTGCAGGCAGCGATGCAAATGATAGCGGAATTCCAGGATTGGAACTGGATCACAACGGGAATTTCAAAGCTTTTGATTTCGAAGCACAGGTCCACAGCGTTTTTGCAAACGTGAAAGCAATTTTAGAGGCGAGCGGTTCTTCTTGGGGGGAATTGGTCGACGTTCAGGTCTTTCTTGTGGACATGAAACGCGACTTTCACACGTTTAATCGGATCTATGCAGCGTACTTTAAAGAGAACCAACCCTGCCGAACAACCATAGAAATCAATAGTTTACCGACACCCATCGCCATTGAACTCAAGTGTATAGCTACTGTAGAATAAACTCATGAGCACATTTCCAGAATACGCGAACCTAGACCTTGCGGGCATCCATAAAGCTGTTTTAGCCAAATGGAAGCAATCGCATTTATTTGAACAGACGCTTGTTGCGCGCAAGGATGCCGAACCTTGGATATTCTTTGAAGGCCCTCCTAGCGCAAACGGTCTCCCGGGCATACACCACGTGATGGGACGCTCTTTAAAAGATGTGTTTTGTCGCTACAAAACGCAAAAAGGCTTCCTCGTAGACCGCAAGGCGGGCTGGGACACGCACGGTTTACCCGTGGAATTAGGTGTTGAGAAAGAATTGGGCATTACTAAAGAAGATATTGGAAAGTCGATCACTATTGAAGAATACAACGATGCGTGCCGCACCGCGGTCATGCGTTATACCGGTATTTGGAAGGACTTGACTGACCAAATGGGCTATTGGGTAGATATGGATAAACCCTATGTTACCTATGAGCCAAAGTACATGGAAAGTGTGTGGTGGCTACTTGCTCAACTCTATAAAAAAGGGTTGATCTACAAGGGATATACCATTCAGCCGTATTCACCGAAAGCGGGCACGGGATTGAGTTCGCACGAGCTGAACCAACCGGGTTGTTACCAGAATGTCAAAGACAATACGGTCGTCGCTCAATTCAAAATGATAAATAACGGGCAAAGTGAAGCGCTCTTTGGTGCTGCCACAGTACACTTCCTTGCCTGGACGACCACACCGTGGACATTGCCGTCAAATACAGCTTTAACCGTAGGGCCTAAAATCGAATACAGCTTAGTTCATACGTTTAACCAATACACCTACGAGCCGGTAAGCATCATTGCGGCCACGCCACTTTTGGGAAAACTCTTTGGCAAAAAGTTCGTAGAAGGAGATATTTCGACCTACGAAGCAGGTGCAAAGAAAATTCCTTACCACATCGAAAAAACCGTTTTAGGAACGGATTTGGTCGGATTGAAATACGAGCAACTATTGCCTTATGCTTTACCAGACGAGCGCCCCGAAGAAGCCTTCCGCGTCATTCCTGGTGATTTTGTAACTACTGAAGATGGAACAGGAATCGTACACACAGCGCCTACTTTCGGTGCGGACGATGCAAAAGTTGCAGCCGATGCCGGCGTACCTCCTTTGTTGGTAAAAGACGAGCAAGGCAATCTAGTTCCGTTGGTAGATTTAAGAGGGAAATTCCGCCCAGAATTGGCCGACCCTATGTTTGGATTCGGTGAAGAATACATCAAAGCGGAATACCTTACCGACGAGGAAAAAGAGGCAGAACTGGCGAAGCAGCAAATGCTGTTGAAACCTATCATTCCTGAATTAAAAGCCTACCTCAGCGTGGATGAGCGCATCGCTCTGAAATTAAAACTAGAGAACAAGGCGTTCAAAATTGAAAAGTACGAACACAGCTATCCACATTGTTGGCGTACGGACAAACCCGTGTTGTATTATCCGCTAGACAGCTGGTTCATTAAGTCGACGGAGAAAAAGGACCAAATGATTGCGTTAAATAAGACGATCAATTGGAAACCGGCTTCGACGGGAACAGGGCGCTTTGGGAATTGGTTGGAAAACCTCAACGATTGGAACCTTAGCCGTTCGCGTTTTTGGGGAATTCCATTACCCATCTGGAGCACAGAAGAAGGCGACGAGCATATTTGTATTGAAAGCGCTGCGGAATTGCACGCTGAAATTGAAAAAGCCGTTACCGCTGGTTTCATGCGCACAAATCCAATGGGCGATTTTGATCCCGCAGATATGAGCGACGAGAACTACGCAAAAATCGATTTGCACCGTCACATCATGGACACCGTTGTTTTGGTGAGTCCTTCTGGTAAGGCCATGAAGCGCGAAAGTGATCTTATTGACGTGTGGTTTGATAGTGGCTCGATGCCGTATGCACAATGGCATTATCCTTTTGAGAATAAAGATAAAGTGGAGGACGGTGGAGCCTTCCCTGCAAATTTCATCGCAGAAGGGGTTGACCAAACCCGGGGCTGGTTCTTTACCCTACATGCCATTTCATCCATGGTCTTTGAAAGCGTTGCCTTTAAGAATGTCATCTCCAACGGGCTTGTCTTGGACAAGAACGGAATGAAGATGTCTAAGCGTTTGGGCAATGCGGTAGATCCATTCACCACAATGGATGAATATGGTGCAGATGCGTTGCGCTGGTACTTATTGACGAATGCTGCGCCTTGGGACAACCTCCGCTTCGATATGGAAGGCCTGCAGGAAGTACGCAGAAAGTTCTTTGGCACCTTGCACAATACGTATGCATTCTTCGCGCTTTATGCGAATGTGGATAGTTTCCGCTACGAAGAAGCCGAAATTCCACTGAAAGAGCGTCCAGAAATGGACCAATGGATTTTATCAGAACTCCACAGCCTCATTGCAAAAGTGGAAGACGGTATGGAGGCTTTTGAACCGACTCGTGCGTTCCGTCCCATACAAGAATTTACTACGGAGAAACTCTCGAATTGGTACGTTCGTTTAGGCCGTCGCCGTTTCTGGAAAGGGGCTTATGAGTCGGATAAGATTAGTGCCTATCAGACGCTTTGGACCTGTTTGGAAACGTTAAGTAGATTAATGGCGCCGCTGGCACCTTTCTATGCGGACCAATTGTATACTGACCTCTATGCAGGAGTGGCAAAATCAGGAGAAACTAGCGTTCACCTCACCAACTTCCCTACTGTAGACGCACCAACAATTAATGCACCATTAGAGAAGAAAATTAATCTTGCCCGCCAATTAACTTCCATGGTCCTCTCTATTCGTAAGAAGGAGAATATTAAAGTACGGCAGCCGCTTGCTCGCGTTTTGGTACCGGCACTTAATGATGGCGATAAAGACTTGCTCGAAAGCATTCAATCCATCCTGCTCGCAGAGGTGAATGTAAAGGCGCTTGAAGTCATCACCCCGGATGCGGGTGTATTTGTAAAAAAGGTGAAGCCTAATTTTAAAGCGCTAGGCCCAAAGGTGGGACGGCACATGAAGGCCGTGAAGACGTATTTTCAAGCGATGGACCCATCCGCGGTTGATGCCTTTGAAACCCAAGGTTTTGTGGAATTCGAAGATCAAGGCCAAACAGTGCGCGTTGATTTGATTGATGCCGAAGTAGTTACCGAAGACATACCCGGCATGTTGGTTGCTACTGGTGATGGATTGACCGTTGCTCTCGATGCCGCACTCACCGATGAATTGCGGAACGAAGGTTTGGCACGTGAAATGGTGAATCGCCTACAGAATTTGAGAAAATCTAGCGGACTAGAGGTGACCGATAGAATTGAGGTGCGTATTGAAGGATCCGATTCCCTTCGTTTAGGCATTGAACCATTTATGATGTATATTAAAGACGAGGTACTTGCGGATAACGTCACCTTTGGCAGTAATGCAGGTGAAAGCGTTGAAATTGAAGGTGAAAAAATTAATATTTCTATTTTCAAGAAATAGTTTATTTTCGATGCCTCTTAAACCCGAAGGCCTAACATTTTAAACGTAACAAACTATGGCTGAAGAAAATAAAACAAAATACAGTGATGCAGAACTCGCCGAGTTTAAAGCAATCATTTTAAAAAAAATCGAGAAGGCTGAGC
>JGI20151J14362_10001579_pt1 | contig 16435 bp, 10 predicted proteins | sample COG_01_FD_14362 | JGI IMG/M metagenome (IMG submission 14362)
CTTCTTCTTCTTTCGTCTTCTCTTCTGTCGTCATCTTTTTATCTTTTGTGTAGTATACACGAGTCTGTTTTTGTGTTAGAAACAAACGAAAGTGAGACGAGTGATTTTGAATTTTTTCCTTCGTTTTGCTTTTGAAAACACACAAGTAAAGTTTTTTTGTCTTTTTTTTGCGCGAACTCTCTTCAGTTGTACTTTCGCTCGATTCCAGCTCATATAAAGACTAAAATCACATCGTTCGCGCTTTAACGAAATATACACACAAACGCATCACATAGAGTCAAAATGGAACGCGACGATCTCGTGTTCAAGGCGAAACTGGCCGAGCAAGCGGAGAGGTACGTCTTTTGTGCGCTTTTACGCGTCGCGCGTTGGTTTTTGAGGGTGGATTTCGAGCGACGATTTTGATTTCGCGTTTTCATTTTTTTTTCCTTTACGGAGAGACAAAAAGTCAACTCGCGTAACGACTTTTCATCCGATGATGCGGAGTTGGCGTGTGTTTGATTTTGTTTTTGAGAGTAAAAGAGGGAAACGCGAACGGAACGCGGCGTGCGCGAGTGCAATTTCGCGCGAGAGAACTCGTTTTCCATGTGTCGAAACCGCGTTCGCGCGCGTTTTTTTTTCGGAAGCGCCGGCTTTGTGTTCTCGCGCGCGTAAGAAGAGGGAATATTGAAACAACCCGATGGTGATGAGAGAGATGTCTGTCAAAGCGACCGAAAAGCGAGAGGAAAGAGAGTTTTTTCTTTTTTCTGCCGAAAAGGCGATGAATAAAGGCCACGTGTGAACCAACACAAAACCTTCTTTCGCGCGTTTCGCGAGGGATGATACATTTTTTATTCCTCTCCTTGTTCTCTCTCTCTCTCCTCGTTTGCTTAAAGCACGAAAGGCTGACGCATTTTCTCTCTCTCTCTCTCTCTCTCTCTCTCTCTCTCTTTCTTTGGAAATATTTTAACACAGATACGATGAAATGATGGAGTACATGTCCGAGGTCGCCTCAAAAACGGGAGCGAACGAGCAACTCTCCGTGGAGGAGCGAAACTTGTTGTCGGTGGCGTATAAAAACGTCATCGGCGCGCGAAGAGCGTCGTGGAGAATCATGTCATCAATTGAAACGAAAGAAGAGAGTAAATCGGGCGCGAATTCGGAAACGTGTAAGTTAATAAGAGATTATAAAGCAAACGTGGAGGAAGAGTTGACGACGATTTGCGGCAGGATATTGGATTTGATTAAAGAGCATTTGGAGGATGGGTGCGCGGATGGAGAGTCGAAGGTGTTTTATAAGAAAATGAAGGGTGATTATTGGCGATATTTGGCGGAGTTTAAAGGTGGGGCGGAGCGAAAAGAAGCCGCGGAACAAACGTTGTTGGCATATAAAGCCGCGGAGGCGACGGCGGAAGCCGAGTTGGCGAGCACGCACCCGATTCGACTCGGTTTAGCGTTGAACTTTTCCGTGTTTTATTACGAAATCTTAAACGCGCCGGAACGCGCGTGTCAAATGGCTAAAAAAGCGTTTGATCAAGCCATTTCTGAATTGGACACGTTAGGAGAGGAGAGTTATAAGGATTCCACGCTCATTATGCAATTGTTGAGAGATAACTTGACGCTTTGGACGAGCGATATGGACGAGAGCCAAAATCCGCAGCCCGAGGAATAAAAAAAAGACATTTAGTACAATATAATAAAGTTTTGTTGTTGAAAGAAGAAGATTACTTTGCTTTAATAAAAGACACGCACATACACACACACACAGAGAGAGAGACAGAGACAGAGACAGAGAGAGGAAAGCTGTGTTTGCCTCCGAAGAAAACGGCGATAAAAAAGCAAAAAGTAGTAGTAAAAGTACAACAACAAATATATAATCTATCACTTTGCGTGCACGTGTCTAGGTGACCTGATGCTCACGATGTTACTCTCCGTCGCGCTTTTCCCTCCCTCTATCATCCCTTCCTTTCTCGCCTTCATCGGCGCCTCCTGATACAACAAACCGAACAACACGCAAAAAATCAACACGACGACTTTCGCAAACGTCGTCTCTTTCGGCCACACAATCATCGTAAACGCAATCGTGGCCATCTTATTCACCACCCCAACTAACGTAAACGTCGTCGCCGTGACTACCGTTCTACACCGCCACCCACTGTACGAAATACACACCCCAATGACGCACGACAACAACAACATGTTCTTCTGGTACGAGTCCAAACGGTCCATCACGTGCGCTTTCGCCGGACTCGAATCGTCGCTAAAATACCAAATCAACATATTCGGAGGCACCGCAAACGCGTTCGTATAAAACACTCGCTCCCATTGGGTCATCTCAATCGCGCTGGTCATCCATTTTCCATACGTCATCTGTAACGCCAAAAGCATCCACCAGATGAAGAGCCAGACGAACCCTTCGGAACCTTCGACGGCGATACCGGAGTCTTGGGAAACGTACAAGTAAGCGAAGAAGACGACGCCACCCTATTAATGTAATAACGTTGTTTCAGAAGAAACAGAGAAGAACTGAGTGTCAACGACCGAAAGAACAGAAGATTGAGGAGAAGAAAAATCGAGCGCGAGAAAGAACAACACCAACACCAAACACGCACCAGCGAAACCATCGATCGTTTATTCGGCCAACTTCTCCCCATGAAGAAATACTCAATCACTGAAACAATGAGAGGCAAACAGCACCTCGCCGCAATCACCGCCCCGACGTTTGTCAGCAGTAACGCTTTCATGTTCGCAAACAACCCAGCGGCGAACATGGAAGTATACACCACGTACGGGAGAGACCTCGCGTAGGTCATTTTTCCAATCACCGAGTACCCGCACAGTTGCATCAAAAGAGGCACGATCGCGCTCGACACGAGCTGCGCGCCGGAAACGACCGTCGGTAACGGGATCGCCGCGACTGCGAGTTTGTTCACCACGAGCATGGAGGACGAGCAGAGCGAATAGATGGCAATCCATATGAGTTTTTCGCCGACGTTTTGACTCGTCGGAGTTGGGGAAACACCCATGGTGTGTCTGTTCTGATGAGGAGAAAAGCGAGGACTTTTACGACGCGCGTTCTCTGTAAATGGTGAATTTCCTCGTCGTGCGCGTCGAGACGATGAGGAGGCGCAAAAGGAGGAGAGAATTGCTTCGGTATCGCGACTCAGAGAGAGAGGTAAAGAGAGTTCTCTCTAATGAGGAAAAACTTTGAAGATTGGATAAAGCAACAAACCGCATTACTACGAGTGCGCTTTCGCGGGCTCTGTATCGCGCGTGTACGATGCAAAATCATCACGAAACACAGTTTGAGAGAGGTCAGTGGCGGTGCTAATCAGAGCGCGGATCATATGTCTTCGTGAAACGGTATGAGCGGCTTTAAAAGCGTCGACACCATAACGGATGACTTCCCCAACGACGGGAAAGCCGCCAACTGTTCTCGTCTCGATGATGACAAACAGCACCACTCTCGGACGTTACTCATCGACAATTACGACTCGTACTCGAACATTCTCGCGCACGTCATCGCCGAGTGTCAAGATAATAGTTCTCTTCCTCTGACGGTAAGGAACGACGCCATTTCTGTCTCAGATATTCGGTTTCTCGTGAAGGAGCACTTAATCGACCGAATCGTCATCTCCCCGGGGCCGGGGACGCCGTCGAGCGGCATTTGCGATTCGGGCGTCGTGGATGCGTTGTTAAATGCAAAAGACGAACTCGTTCGAGGAGTGCCAATATTTGGCGTCTGTTTTGGGTTCCAAGCGATCGCGTTTCGATACGGGTGGGATGTCGTCCGCGCGAGACATCCGAAGCACGGGGAAGTGTCCGAGGTGACAGTTAAAGAAGAAGAAGACAAAGAAGAAAGTCGTCGAGGAGGGTTGTTGTTTAAGGGCGTGCCGAGGGTGTTCAACGCGACGAGGTATCACTCGCTCGAGGCGTTGTTCCCTGGGAAAAGGAAGGAGGCGGAGAAGGAAGTGAGAGGAGAAGAAGAGCTCGTGGCGTTGGCGTGGGCGGATGTCGTCGAGAGCGAGAAAGAAAACGGAGGAGGAGGAGGAGGAGGAGAGGAAGGAGGGACGGTGATGGCGCTGAGGCATAAGGTGTATCCGCAATACGGCGTTCAGTTTCACCCGGAGTCTATTTGTACCGAGCCGCACGGGAAAACAATCGTGAAGAATTTCATGGACATCGCGGACGCCTATTGGAAAGAGAAGAGAGGCGAGATGGAAGAGGAAGAAGAAGGGAATGAAACAATAAGCGAGGAACGGAAGACTGTCTTGATGAAGCTCGTAAACGCTTCGAGGGAGACACAGGATAAGAAGAGTAGCAACAAAAGTAGTAACAAGAAACAGAAGAAAAGCGCGTACAGATTACACGCCCGAGAAGTTTCGCTTCTCGATTCGCCCACGCGCTCTGAAGATGTGTTCAGGACGTTATTTAGCGATAAGAAAAATGCATTTTGGCTGGATTCTGCTACCGCAGACGGTAGTAGTGGTACTAACGACAGCAACGGCGACAACGACACGCCGCGAGGGCGATTTAGTGTCATGGGGTGCCAAGGTGGTCCTCTGTGGCGACGCGTAGAAGCGCGAATGAACGGCAAACTGGTCGTCATGAATAACCAAGACGAAATCGTGATGATTTCCTCCGTGATGATACGNNATCATCACGGAGGAAACGGCAGCATTCTAGAATACATGGACGAAGAGTTGAAGAGATTTAACGTCTCCGAAGAGAATTTTGCCACGTGCATCGTGGACGAGGTGAACGCGGTGAAGGATGGGGAAAGCGTGAAAGGGCTACCAGAGGCGTTGCTTTTCGCGTGCGGCTTCGTTGGTTCGCTGTCGTACGAAACGCGCGAGGAGTGCGATTCGCCCATTTTCTTTGCAAACGACTCGTCGAGTAATAGTAATACTATGGTGAAAGCGGCGTTATATTTCGTAGACCAAGCGGTTGTCGTCGACCACGAGAAGAAGATGGTGTACGCGATGACGCTCACCGAAGATGGACCGGAAACGGAGGATCTCTTCGAGGCGTTGGAATGGCTCGCGACCACAACTCTAGATATTAATCGGAGCCTTCTGAATAAAGTGAAACACGTCGCCGACGAGATGCCGAAAAAGACGGTGGTGACTCAAAACTGCACGCAGTTAGCAGAGTCTATTGGATTCAAATGGCGCGACGATAAAGAGGAGTACATGGAGAAAATTAAAACGTCGCAAGAACGCATTTTAGACGGACACACGTACGAAGTTTGTCTGACGAATGCGTTAACGCGCAGAGATGTGGGTGCATACAAACAAACCCGTCACCTGTATCGAGAGTTGTATTACGCTTTGCGCGAACGCAATCCAGCGCCGTATGCGGCTTTTTTTGACTTTTCAAACGGCGCGGGCGAAGAGAAGGCGCATTTTTCGGACATGTACGTGTGCTGCGCCTCGCCCGAACGATTTTTACGGTGCGACCAAAATGGCAATTTGGAAGCGAAACCTATTAAAGGAACCATCGCGCGCGTGGAACCGCTCGGGTGTGCAGAAGACGTCAAAGCTGCGCGCGATTTACAAACGTCCGTGAAGGACAACGCGGAAAATTTGATGATTGTGGATCTCTTGCGAAACGATTTGTCCTTGGCGTGTGAGGTGGGCACGGTGAAAGTACCGGGTTTGTTAAAGATTGAGAGTTATCGAACGGTACACCAACTCGTCTCGACGGTGGTCGGGACGTTACCGTCGACGTCCTCTGGTGAAAATCATGCAGACGGCAACGCCGACGACAACGACAAAAGGATTTCGCCCATTCGCGCGTTTCAGTTCGCCTTTCCTCCCGGCTCCATGACTGGCGCGCCGAAATACAGAACCACGCAAATCATACACGAACTCGAAAACGAAGAACCCCGCGAGATGTACTCCGGGAGCGTCGGCTTTTGGTCCTGTCGCAACAAAGCCTTCGACGCGAACGTGGTCATTCGTTCGGTCACGTATAAAGACGGCGAAATGAAAATCGGCGCCGGCGGCGCCATCACGCGTTTGAGCGACCCGCTCGAAGAGTGGGGGGAAGTTGAACTGAAAGCCAGACGGATCGTAGAAACAGTCGCGGAAGTAGAGAGGAAATTAGAGAGAGAGAGAGATTAAAGATTACTCTTCTTACGCGTAGTATGTACATTGTATAATTTGTACTAATAAATACGAAAACGCTTTTTTTTCAAAATGCCACAAAAAGAAACTCCAATTCTCTGATCACTTTGACCGACGACGTAAACGACCAAGATGTACGCGCACTTGCAAGTCGATTACGAGGAGTACGCGTCCACGTCTTCATCGAAACACCACGGGTATAAAACCGAAGTTTCCGAACGGAATAAACACATAAGGGAGTTGGAGGACATCGAACACGCTTTGGCGAAAATTTACGCCGAAATCGATTGCGGAGACCAAGTCGCGGATTTAATCGGAGGTAAAGACGTCCAGAAACGCATTAAAGAGTTAGACAGGCGAGGGAAAACGATGAAAGGGGAGAAGTATTTGACGTACCCGGAGAACGCGAGGTATTTTTTAGACGAGAAAGGAGGGGGAAGCAAAGACGGAGAGGAAGACCGATTGAAATTGGAAGAGGCGTTGAAAACGTTCGTTTTAGACGACGACGAAGACGAAGCGAATCCGCTGGCGATGACTCCATCATCTCTCGCGGAACGAGCCATGGATATGCCTTTAGTTGCCGTTCGTCGAAAAGGTAAAGAAAACGACGACGCGAAGATGTACATGGTGAAAAGCACGAAACGTCCGCCGAAAAGGATGGTGCACGATTTTACCATCGGGCGTCTGCCGGATCGAAGAATCGAGGACGAGGAGTTGGACGAAGAGAATGCGGGGGGGTTTGCGTATCGCGATTTAGAATCAATCGATTAGGAGGAAGGTTTTTTTTTATGTTGTTGTTGCTATCTGTATGATTATATATCTAACTTTTACGCTATGTTATGTTTCTATTTGACCTCTACTTTCATTAGTTCTCTAAATCTCAATCTATTGTTTTACAATGCGCGGCGCCGAGCGCGACGTAATTTTCGAGGTTCCCGTCGTACCCGATTTTTGTCTCTCTCGCAATCTCGTTCGTCGTTTCGTCTCGGGTCGCTAAGTGCTGTCCCAAGACGACTTCGCCACTCCACAGAAAAGCCGACGACGTTCGGTTCTTTCCAGGCGCGCGAAGTTGGTGAATAGCGCCGTTGGCAAAACTACTCCCGGGAAGCTGTACGGTCACCTCGCATAAACTCGCGACGTAGGCGTCGACGACGGAACGCATCCAACTCAAATGTTTCTCGCCCTTTTTTCGAACGACGCAGGAGGTTCCAGAACAATCGCTATCTCCCATGGTGACGCCAACTGTGTCTGGATCTTGTTGATGCGCGAAATATTTACCGATGTTTGGTAATTTTGGAACGGCTTTGATGAAGGTTGGCGAATCCCCTAAAAGGAAGACGCCAAACGCTTCGTCGTCTGAATCGTCGTCGTCTGAATTGTCGTTGTCCTCCTCGACGAGAGACTCTAAGTGAAATTTGGACGCGCGCAACGCGCAGGTAAGCGCTGCTCTCACTGGACTGGTTGACGAAAAATCATCATTTTTCTTCTTCACTTCCAACTCTGGATACATCCCTTCCGGAACAAATCCGCAACGTTCCATCGCGTCCGCAACGTCCGGCTCGCGAAAGGAACTGCCGCAACAATCCTGAACGACATCGAACGTTTTCAGCCGCCCGTTCAATACGTTGCTCTCGTTTTCAATATCCAAATTCACGTGCTTCGTGATTTCATTTTTCTGGTGCCACAGCGTGCATATTCGTTCGTTTGAGTAATCCGGTTCGCACTTGCGAAAGGTTTCGTCCAAAGCGTCCACGAATCGCTCGGCGGTTCTCTCACTCCCGCCGGCGGTCGAACGACACGGGTACTTTGCCTCCAACTCCTTGCGTTTGTTTTCAGAGAGCATACGATACTTTGCCACCCATTGCGCTTGGTGATCGGCAAACCCAGTCCTTAAATGAATCGCCGCGCACGAGCGCCACTTTTTCATGTCCCCGCCGCCGTTTGAAGAAGATTTCTCAAACACCTCCTCGATCGCCTCTTTTACGTGTTCTCGAGGCCGGAAAAAATGTCGATTGTAGCACGCTTTCGGCAACTCCGGGTCGCCTAAATCTGGCGGAGGCTCGTCCCCGTCGATGCCATAGACGTTAAAAAGTACTTCTCCTTCGCGTTGCATGACAAACACGTCGTGTATGGTGAGTTTCACCCGAACTCCTTTTCGATCCACGTCGCGTGCGACTTCCTCTTTGAACCACTCTCTGAGCCAATCGGCGTTGGCGGCTTTAATTTTTGCCTCGGCGCCTTCCGCTCGATCAATCTCTTCTCTCGACATTCGACCAGAACTCGCCAACGGTTTCACCACATACGTTGCGTCGTCACCGTTGTCGTAAAGTCTTCGTCGATGGTCCAAATCCTTATCGTCGTACAATTTACAATCTCTCACGTCGTCGCTCACGTCTTCTTCGCACAAAATCGTCGCGTTTCTCGTCACGCTCGCCAGACTTAACCGTTCTGGATTTTCATTCGCCCGTTTCGGCGTCCACTGCCAATCGAAACCGTCGCCTTTGAAAAACATCCCGGGGTCAAACTGACACGCAGATTGCCCATCTTTCCCGCGTCGATAAAACGTTTTCCCTTCGACGCCGTCGTTCTCCGCGTTTCTCCCGTACTCCTCCATCCCGCACGCGCCGAAATCGAAATACGAAGCGAACGAGTCAAATCTGGACGCCACCACAAATAAGTTCAACCATCGCCTCATGTTATTCCCAAACCCGTTCCAGAACGGATTATACGCCTCAAATATCACCAAGTTCCCGTTTGAATCTGATTCGTCGTACGACTCCGCCTGTTTCCGTAACTTTCCCATCGCCTCTCGCATCGATCCAGCGCCGCTCTCGCTTCCCTCGCCGCCGCAGAACCTCTCGAACATTTCCTCGTGTTGTTTCAAAAGTGGCCACTTTTCAATACCTCCTCCATGTTCTTGCACTTCTTGTTCATCTCGTTGGTTCGTTTTCTTTTGTTTTCTCCACGCTTCTTCATCATTTGAGGAAAACAGTATTCGCTCTTCTTTCAGAGCGATTTCCAACTTCTTCGTCTCCAGGCGAATATCTTCCCTCAAAGCTTCCAATTTCCCTTCTTTATCTCTCTCATCATCGCGCTCTCTCGCAACAGGGCCCCATCGGTAGTTGTCGTCGTTTTCGTATTCTCTCATCCGCCTTCGTTTTACTCTTTTGGTCGAAGGAAAACGCGCTGGTATTCGTGTCGTGTATTCCGTTCCCGGATGTCATCAAAGCGCTGCTCGCGAGTAAGGAACGACGAGTTGCCGATTTCGCGCCGATGATGTTTACCACCTTTTCCTCCTCCTTTTCCTCCTCGTTTCGAAGCAACTCTCCGCGACAGAGAAGGCACGTCACCACGAGCACCACCATCACCGAGAAATACCTTCTTTGTCTTCCATTTCTGGTCGTCATTCTCTTCATAATATTAAGCGCAAAGTAGGGGAAGTGACGAATTTTTCCCCTAAAATGCATTCCAAATGCATTCCTTTGAGTCCGGGTGTTTTGCGTTTCGGCGGTGATACTCAGCGCTCCTCCGCGCGTGGGGAAAGAAAAAGACGCGAACGATGTCCTCGCTTCAGTGCTTTTGCTTTCGCTGCTTCCGAGGATGAGAAAGAGACCGGGCAGAGGAATTTCGGGGAAACAGTTGTTGTGGTAACGGGATGTTTAGGATTCATCGGGTCCAATCTCGTCTCTCATCTGCTCGAAAGAAGAAATAACAGAAGCCAGGATGATGATGTGCACGAAAACGTGATTATTATTGGCATCGACGTTCTGGACGTGGAGAAAGGTCCGTACAAAAAGGAAGATAAGAGAGCGAATTTGAATCGATTGNTGCACATTGGGAAGAGAAGGTTTGTATTCATCGATCGAGATATCTCGCTCGGAATTGAGCTTTCGATGATTGAAAGAGAGTTGCGAAAGATGAAGAAGACAAAGGACAATGATTTTGATGCAGAGGATGATTCAAACGTATGTAAAACGATCGATGGCATTATCCATTGCGCGGCGTATTCGGGCGTGAAAGATACGCTCGAGGACCCTTCCCTGGCGTTTCGAGCGAACGTTGAAACGACGGCGATTATGATTGAACTCGCGAAGCGCTCTGAAGCGAACTTTGTGTTCTTGAGTAGTGGCGCGACGTATGGGGATAATTTTGAGAGAAAAAAACCATCGAGAGAAGATGAAGGGATCATGGGCGACGACGGGAAGTCTATGCCGCAAAGTCCGTACGCGCTCTCAAAAATTGCAGCCGAGGCGGTGGTGAGGAGTTACGCGCGAGCGTTTACGGAGATTGAGAGGAAAATAACGATAACGAGAATATTCACCTGTTTTGGGAATTACGGACGACCGGATATGGCGATTACTCGCTTCATGCAAACGTTGTTAGACGATGAAAATCGCGAAAAGAAACTGACGATGTTTGGCGACGGTGACGAGAGTTGGAGAGATTACTGTCACGTGTCAGACGTGTGTTCTGGGATCGAAAAAGCGCTGTGGAGGGAAAACGGGTCGACGTGCGAAACGGTCAACGTTTCGAGAGGCGAAGCGGTGACTTTAAGACGGCTCGTGAGTTCGGTGCAAAAAGCCGCATCTGAGGAGCTTAAAGCATCGTCGAAAACATCGTCTGAATCAGACGACGATATCAAAATCATCGTCGAACCGAGAAGACCCGGCGACGTCGGCGGAACGTTCGCGGATGTGACCAAAGCGAAGGATCTTCTCGATTTCGAGGCCAAAATTTCTTTGGAAGAGGGTGTTGCCAGCGTCGCGAACTGGTACAACTCGGACGAATATAAAAAGCACTACTTTAAGAGATGAATTTAGAAAGATAGATAGATAGATAGTACTAGTACAGATATAAATAGCACGCAACAACACTACGAAAAGCATCATCATCATCATCCTACTACGGCACTTGTTGCACGACCAAAACGAGCGTCGCCACGACGCCCGCGAGAACTAATCCGAGCAAAGGCGCGTACGCAACCTCGCTCGTCGTCGTGTCCTCGTCTCGCTTCGTCCACCCGCTATCGGTATATTCACCTTTCACGTCCACGGACTCCCCAAAAAACCCTCCTTTCGTCCCTCCAACCTTCCTGCGTAACGCGCCGTATTGCTCCGTCGACATCGACTCGCCTTTCCTCATCCTCTTGGCCGCGCTCAACAAGCCTCTGTCAGCTGCGATATCTTCTTGGAAATCTAACGCTCTGGTGACTTTAAACAGCGCTTGCGAGAAGCCGCCTTTCTCGCGCGCTTCGAACTCGGCTTTTTTCAAAGCTCGTTGTTTCCGGATTCTCGCGTACGCTTCCGTCTTGGTCTCTTCGTACGCGTATTCCACGTCTTTCACGGTGTTGGTCTTTCCTTGAGCCGGGGAAACATCACCCGATGGCTTTTGGAAATTCCCAAACAATCCTTTCTTCTTTGCCGGAGGCGGAGGCGGAGGAGGCGGCGCTTCTTTCTTCCAAAACGATTTCGTCACGACGACAGCGCGATTGTTTCGCTCACGAGTCGTCCTCTTTTGCGTGGTGATTGGTGTGGTCGAAGTAGTAGTCGTGGTAAACATATTTGTGGTAAAGATTAGTTAGTAGATATGACACGTCACCTTTTTGAGGCGATTTTTCTCCTTTACTCACATTTTTATTTCAATGAACATTTTCATCGACAAAAGAGGATGCTGAGGATGATGACGATGACAATGATGGTTTCATCAGAGAAGAAGGAGAAGAGGAGGACTCACTCTTTCAAAGAAAGAATAATTTTCGAAAACTCGAAAATCCTTCGTTCGATCTTACTCGCGAAATGAGGCGCGCGAGCGTTCGGGCCGTCTCGAGAGACGAAGCGCGCCGAAGGGAGAATTTTCTCCCAACCTTTCAGTTCGTCTTCGAGTCGTCGAAGTTTGTCCCTTTTTCTCGAGAAGGATGCCTTTTTTTCTTCTTCTTCTTTGTCTTCTTCTTCTTTGTCTTCTTCTTCTTTGTCTTCTTCTTCTTTGTCTTCTTCTTTGTCTTCTTCTTCTTTGTCTTCTTCCTCTCGGTATCGTTCGATTCGAGCGTCGAGAAGTTTGACGAGGAAGCGGAGGAGGAGGGAGGTGCCCATGGCGTTGATTGTCGTTTTATTAGGTGCCGAAGGCGGCGTTTCGCTGGAAGAGAAAGCAAACTGCGTCTCGAGAAACTTTTTTAAACGGAGCGTCGCGGCTTTGCCGTCGGGAACCGAAGCGAACACGTCGCAGACGATGGTTTCGATTCGAAGTTGCGCGAATGGCGAATGCGGGAACACTCTCAAGACTGGAATCCAGTTCTTCGGGAAGAGGAGTTCGCCGCAGACTTCGTTCCAGACGCTAATCGCGTCGGGTGGAGCGAAGGCGTCCAAAGTTTCCAAAATCGGAGACGCCAGCGCGAAGGCGTTCAAGACGGCCAAACGAACGGATTCGCACACGCCGTCGCGAGAGACGCCCCACCCGATATTTTGCTTCGTACCGTCCGTGTTACCACCCGATGCGGCGTTACTGTTCGAGCTGTTGTTATCTGCACCACTGCTCGCAGCCGCAGAAGAAACTAACGCGCTCGAAAGAGAGACGCCACCGTGTCGGTCGGGCTTAATCAACGCCGGTTGCGGAGGCGCTAAGAAGAGCGCCATGGAAGCGCGAGCGAGCGCGCACAAGGCTCTCGCCAACGCGTCTCTCGGTCGACCAGCTTCTGCGTTCTTCTTGAACGCTTTTCCGGGCGCATCGGACGGTTTTGCGAGCAGTGCCGCAGCAGTCGATAAGGCGTTCGGCCCGAGTGCCGCGTCTGATGGCGACATAGCGGACGACGAAGACAAGACTGCTGCCGCGTTTTGCTTTTGTTGCTGCTGCGACGCGAACAGCGCGTCTCTCCAACTCTCATCCAACGCCAACACGGAACGAATTGAATTCGAACAGTTCTCGCACATCCTCGCGAGTTCTTTGGCACCTACTTCGTCGCCTGGGTTTCGAGCGTTTGCAAGTTCTCGCGATACTGCCAAGAGTGATCCTGGCGCCCAACCTTGCGCTTCGGATAAAGCTCTCGCGATGGCGCTCAAAGCCGCTGATTGGACGTCGGCGACTAAGTTTTCGTCGTTTTCGTCGTTTTCGTCGCATGTCTCCTTTTCATTAGCATTGATAATCATCGCCGATGGGGGGGTGGTGTTCTTCCTCTCTCTTTGAACGACCGAATTGTTTTCTTCTTCCTCCTCGTCTTCCCCGTCTTCTCCTCGTTCGTCGCTCGAGAGATTTTTCAGCGCCACGCGCAATTTTCGCGACGCCTCATCAACGATGGCTTTGCGAAGCTCGAACGGTGCCGATAACCTAGAGCGTTCCGTGGCGGATTGTCTGGCAGCATCTCTGGCGACAGCTGCAGATGCAGAGGCTTCCGGAGACAGAGGCGCTCTCGACTTCTTTTTCATCTTGCCATCATTCTTGTCGTCGCCGTCGTCGTCGTCGTCCGAGGGTTCGCGTAACAACGCGGCTGCAGCCGCGCCGGCTCTTTTCGCCGCATCGTCCGCAGCTCTTTTCTCGATGACGCCTCCAATTTCTCGAAGAGCTAACATCGTCGCGCGTTCTATTGCAGTCTCAAATGCCGAACTCCACGCATCTTCCAGCGTTGGTTTGGCCATTTTCTTCTTCTGCGTAATGTGCTCCGTATTCGTATTCATAAATAATCTTTTCTGTTCAGCCGCGGAAACAGTCGCAGCTAGTCTGCACGCGTTATCGAGCGTCTCCGAGACGCACTTCAACGCGTTTGGTATTTCGTGTCGCACCGCGTGGTCCACCGAAGCTAATACCGCGGCGTCGACGGTAAAGTCGACGATATTTTTGTGTCGAGGATTCGCCGCGAGAAACGCGCGTTGTAAACTTCGAGTTGGATTCGCCGTAGACGAGGACGGTACGGACGGCAACGATGGACTCGTTTCGAGCGCCGCCATTTTTGTGGATGTAATCTTCGTAGGAGGCGAAGTAGACGAAAGTGCAGTCGCCGAGACGGGCGCAATCTTTCGAACGGGAACTGGAACGACCCGGTGTCGGTCTCCTTCGTCTTCTCCTTTGCGTACTTGTTCTTGCTTCGACGGTAAAATTGCCGCCGCTTGATGCGTACTAATTTGACTCTCAATGGATTCGATTTCTTCCTGGCTCCATCGATTTGATATCGCGTCGTCGTTTCGCAACGCCGTGATGCATCTCTCGACGTCAACGCCAATCAATTTTTGCAACAAGGAATCGTCGATGACGTTTGGCGTAAAATCATGTCCGCCCGCTGCGGAATTAGACCCCCACTCCGCGAGCACGTCATTCTCTTCCACTGAAATTTTTACTTTGTCGAAAGCGTTTGCGAGGAATGCTTTCGGCACGGGTCCCGCGGGATGCGACTGCGACGTTGAAGCTAACTTTGCGTACTCCAACGACTTCGCAGTCGTCGTTGGCGCCTTGAAATGGAGCGTTTCTCGAACGAGATGTCGAATCATGCGAACGCTCACCGCCGATATCAATGAAACGTCCTCGACAGATCGAAGAGACCGAGATGGCGCAGAACCAGTTGCACCATTACTTCCATTACTAGTATTAACTATGCACAGCTTTGCACTTTTCGAAGCCGAACGGAACCATGACGTTAAATCGACGAAGCCTTTCGAAGAAAACACTAAAGTCGCTTCTTCCGTGTCTTCCCACGGCGTGAATTTCACATACTCCGATACCCACGGGAGAGTGAGCATGAGCTCGTTTTCGGCAGTTGCAATGCGCAAGCTCTCCACGCAAAGTTCTATTGTAGGTAATCCGTCGAAAGCGACGATCGAAGAGTAACCGTCTAAGCAAAATCGTAAAAGACCAAGAAATTTGCCGCAACACTTTGCCGCGAGAGCGCGAGCGGTGAAATCTTTCGGGTTCACCCCGAACGAACGCAAAATATCGTCCACTTCTTCACCTCCTTCGCTCACTCCATCTTCTCCTTTGCCTTTACGCACGGACGCGGCGTAATTGTTATCGAGCGCTTTGAGCGCATCCGCGAGTGACCGAGACACCGCGGCGGAGAAACGAGCGGAATCTGCCGTTTCCAATACGCACACGTACGGTCGAAAAGCTGGCTGAAACATTGCTGCGAACGATGATTCTTGCGTAGTCGTCGTCGTCGTCGTCGTCGTCGATGAGGATGTTTCGTTACTTTGTTGCTGATGCAAAGCGAGTGGTGTCGGTGCAACGTGATGATTCCCTCTTCCTCCACCTCTTCCACCCGCTCCTCCTCCTCCTCTTCCTTGATGGACTCCTCTACCTCCGCCTAAAATACTATTACTACCTCTGCCTAAACTACTACTACTTCTTCCATTCGCGTGCGTGTTGTTATGACGTTGAGGATTTTGATGTTGCGCGCCAGCACTAGTACTGACTCCACCTCCACCCATCAAACGCTCTCGCAACGCCGATAGTTTCGCCGCCGACACTGCGGCTCCGATATCTTCCTCAGTTTCGCCTTCGCCGGCACTTTTCAACATTTTTCGTACGAAAACATCCGCGAGCCATCTGGCGTCTTCTTTAGATTTTGCCGAATCGAAAACTTCTCTGCACTTTCTCGCGAACGCGTTCGCGGCGTTCTGGTGATAATATTTAGACGGCGGCGCGCCAGTTGCACCAGTCGATGCCATGAACGAAGACGCGTTGAATTTGGCATCCGGGGAGAGCAAAGCGACGAGTTGGTCGCGCCATTTCTCGCGAGCGTGCGCGTTCGCTCTGGACACTAATCCAAATTTATTGCTTGGATTACGAACCGAACTTACATCTGCGCGTGTACCGACGGCTCCCCCTCTGCCATTATCTGTTTCTCCGCGTTTGTTGTTTCTTTTTCGCGATGAAGCCGAAGGTGTCGCGTCGTCGTATATTTTTGTTACGGTTGTTGCAGACGCTGCGAGCGCGGAGAGAAAGTTTGCGCACTCTTGCGCCAACATTGGCGCGTGCGCTTTTACCGCTTCAGATTCAGATAATGCCTCCAGTGCTGTTGGACCGAGAGAAAACGGAAGCGTCCCGGCGTTGGCTAAAACGAGCGCGGCAAATTTACGAACGAACACGCCGGATGGGAAAATTTCAAACTCTTCTTCTGCTTCCTTGCCCGGACTAACGCCAAACGGAAACGCATCCGGAGAAATCGAGAGCATTTTGAGAACATCTACGATGGACTTTTCAATATCACCGTTATGGAACCACTCGAGCGCAAACGCGTACGCTTTTGCCAAGTCCAAGATGTATTCAGGAGTTTCGACTGACGCTTCGTTGTTAATGTTGTTGTTGTTGTTGTTGTTGCTTTTTGCAGCGGTTGGTTGAATCCGCTTCTG
>JGI20151J14362_10001580_pt1 | contig 16431 bp, 10 predicted proteins | sample COG_01_FD_14362 | JGI IMG/M metagenome (IMG submission 14362)
TTTCTCGCAGATCTCAAAGTTTTAGACGCAGATCTCTGTTTTGTTCTCGCGTTTATAACCGCTACGCGTGATGTCTTCTTAAAAAGTTTTTTGTTGTTGTTTGTTCCCTTTTTGAAAGAGTCGCTTTTTACCCGCACTTTTTCTTATTAATTTCCTCCTCTAACGACCCCCACTTTGTCTTTGTCTTTGTCTTAAAACAGAACGCCAAGGAAGACCCTTCCTCCTTGGACGGCGGCGGCGGTACTACCGCCCAACAGGGCGGGTCGACCAAAACAAAGACCAAGAAACAGTGTTCCTCGGTGTACCGGGGCGTACGGCAAAGGCCGTGGGGAAGGTACGAAAAAAGAACTTCCTTTTTTTCCCTCTTTTTCGGAGATATTTTTCTCTTTTTTGAAGGGGCAAAATTTCTCTTACCAAACTCACCACAAAAATACTCTTTCTTCTTATTAAATAACGACGCACTCATCAACAAACAAACAACAAATAGTTGGGCGGCGGAAATTCGCGACCCGAACCGAGGCGCTCGATTATGGCTCGGGACGTTCGATACCGCGGAAGAAGCGGCGAGAGCGTACGACGCCGCGGCGAGGCACATACGCGGGCCGGGCGCGAGGACGAATTTTCAACTCGCGCCGGGGGAAGAGCCGGCACCGTTTGTGTTACCTGATCCACCGGCAGGGAGAGGCGGGGGAGGGGGCGTCAGTGGAGGAGGAGGACGCGGAGGAGCAGGGAGAAGCGGCGGAGGGTCCGGACGAGGGCCGCACGCCTCCAAGAAGAACAAATCGAAAGACGACGGGAAAGGCGACGAAAAGAATGGGTTCCACGGCTCGGAACCGAGTAAGTTTCCATCCGCGGCTGGTTTGAGCTCGTTTACGTCTTTAGGATTGCCCACGCGCGGATTCAACGGCTTGACGCCGGAGAATGACTTGTCCGCTCTAGTCAACGCGAACTTGGCGTTGGCGCAGCAAAACTTGGAGATGAGCGGGAGACACACGGGAAGTCCGGATTATAACGGCATTCGGTTGAGTTCGGGGTACTCGCCGACGATTGCGGGGTCGAGCTCGTTGCCAGGTGGTAGATTAGGCTCGTTACCTTCCCCGTCGGAGTTATTAGCTGGGTCGCACCTGAAGTACTCCTCTCACCAATCGAATTTAGGCAATAATAGAGAGAGTAACGGAGGAGACAACGATGGAAAGAACAACAATAGCAAAGATAATAGCAACATGCCGGCGATGTATGGAAACGCGGGTGGGAAACGGGACCGCGGGCCATCGAGCGCGTTTTTTGGTACGTCCTTTGGCGTCGCCGGAAGTTTCGGTTCGATTTTCCCGCACGACATGCTCGGAACTTCGCCGTCCGATCGAAGCGGGAATAAGAATTCCACGAAAGTGGATTATTACGACGATTTGAACGCAGGGACCAGTCCGAGTTCTCGAGGGAACTCCACGCAAAAAAGCGATAGATATAATAACAACGGTAACAACAGCGGCGGCGGTAGAGGCAGAGGCTTCGGAAGAGGTTCTGGAGGCAGAGGCGGCGACAGAAACAACCAAACGGACGACGAGAATACGCAAAACGGAGGCAATGCTTTCAAAGTTGGAAGCATCGGATATATGCGCGACTTGGACGACGCGCTACCGTTGGTTGGAAGTTTAGAACTCGGATCACCAGATTTGGGGAATTACGTCGAAATTGGTAGGAGTAATGACACTAAGAACAACACGAATAATAATAGCAAGGCGTCGTTGCGCGGAACGAAGAGCAAGTCAAACGCGTCTCCAACGAAGAAATCCGGTGGTAGCAGTGGACGGTCTTCTGGGAACAGCAACGAAGAGACGAAATCGGGAGGACGGTCCACTCGAGGAACGACGAGGAGTTCCCAGGATCCGGGTTCAGATACATTCGACGCGCTCTCCGCGTTGATTGATCAGAAACGGAAATAAAGAGAATAGCGTGCGAGTACTTCGTCATCTACTACTGCTGAAAAGAAGAAGAAGAAGAAGAAGAAGAAGAAGAAGAGAGAACGAAAAGAGTGTGAGTATATATATATACAACAGTGTATCTTTTAATTTATATGGTGTATAAAATGGTATTATTAATATATGGCGGTGAGATATCGTCTCTTCTCGTTCTACGACGAGCTTGGTCTCTCGCGCACCGCGCATCATTTTTTGAACGCCGCTTATACATCGTTCGCCCCTTTGAACGACCCGCCAACCGAGGCGGATAAGTTACCCTTCGGTTTGTATTGGTTGTTCTTCAAGTCGTCCTCGTAGCCAGCGCCGGTTCCTTTTGAGTCTTTCAACGCGTACTTCATAAACCACTCGCCCAAAGATAACTGTTAGTGTTGTTTGTTGTTTTTGTTTTTTGTTGTAAAGAATAATACCAACAAACGAGAGAGAGGAAAACAGGTCAGAATTTTTTAAGGAGGCGGAGGCCGAAAGAGCGCGCGATGATAAAATTAGATTTTGCCACCGAAAAAGAGAAGAGAGAAAGAAGAAGGGTAACACAAGGAGAGGAAAATTCTAATCTCTTTCCCTTCTTGCTCTCTCTCGCGAAGAAGAAGAAGACGAAGAAGAAACGTCTACGACGTAAACGACGACGACGACAATAATAAATCACTTCGTCGTCGACCGTGGTGGTGCGTTGAGTAACAAATACCGCGTCGTTTGCGTTCAATAGGAGAAGAAGATTGCAGAAGAGAACACCACCACAACAACACAAAGACAAAAGAGATCGAGAGAGAAGAAAGCAGATAAAACGCCCTCTCCCCCTCTTTTTCTCTCTCTTTCGCTCTCTGTTCTTTCTCCATTTTCGTGTAAAAAATTATCCTACAAACGCACCTTTTCTCCTTTCTTTTTACCTTTCGCGCCCATTTTTTGCGTCGCCGCGCGAACGGTCGCGTTTCTTTTCACGGTTTGGACTCTAGTAGCCGCGGTAACTTTCGTGCCAACGAGGGAAGTTGTCAACATGATTTAGTAATTCTTGGATGTTTTTTATGGTGTGATTGTGTGGGAGGAGGAGAAAAGGAGAGAAGTTTCGGGGCGAATCCTGGTTTAGGGACTCTCGGACCCCCCCAAAAAAGGCCTCCTCTTCCGCGAAGACCTCCCCATCCACAAGAGAGTTCACTTTAAACACACGCTTACAACACACGCATAAAATATGGGTCGCGTTCGCACGAAAACGGTCAAGAAGGTACGTTTGTAACACGAATCAAACGTGAAGAGAGAGTTTGCGCGTTCGCGAGAGTTTTCTCTCGCGTTGTTTTTAATCACTACTCGATTTTCATCTTCTCTCCCTTTTTTTCTTTTGGGGCGAAAAATTTCGCGCGTCCGGAAAAGGGGAGGAGGAGTGTGCGCGCATGGTACTCAATGCGAGCGTTTAGACACAAACGTGTGCATAAAGATCACATCCACGCTTTTTTCGGTGTATCTGCGCGTTCTATCGTTCGCGAGAGTGTGCGTATGCGCGAAAGTCGGCGTGGAATTTCAAAGGCCTTTTGTTCTCTTAGCCCTATGCTCACGATGTTTCTTTCATTCTTACTTAAAACACCACAGGCCTCTCGTCAAATCATCGAGAAATACTACTCCCGATTAACTCTCGACTTTGCCACGAACAAGAGAATCGCGGATGAAATCGCCATCATCCCGTCCAAGAGATTGAGAAACAAAATCGCCGGTTTCACCACCCACTTGATGAAGAGAATCCAAAGAGGTCCGGTCAGAGGCATCTCCTTGAAGCTTCAAGAAGAGGAAAGAGAGCGTAGAATGGACTTTATTCCGGACGAGTCTGCGTTACAAACTGACTCGATTGAAGTCGACAGAGATACCATGGATATGTTGAAGTCCATGAACATGGGTAACTTACCGGGTGTGTCTATTGGACACAGAGGAAGACACCACAATAACCGCCGATAAGCAACCAAATAAGACGCGTAATAGCAAAACATATAAATTAATGTGTGTGCGTGTTCGTTTTAAAGCCTACCATGTCCTTTTTGGGGAGATTACCGTCGTTTAAACTCGATGGATGAAAATGGAGGTTGAATACGCATGAAGCTGACAACTGATCGAGTTAGGATCAGAGGAAGTACGCGCTATGGTGTTTTTCACTTCGGCGACTGGAACAGCCTAAATAAGTAGCTCTAATCTATACTAGGAAACATAGCTTTGATAATAAAATTTACTTTTATTGCTTCATTTTGCAACGCATAGAGAATCAGTACGTGCGCATTCGTTTTGCGATAGCGCGCTTCAAAAGTCATCAGATTTACAAAACACGCGCGAGCTAATATCTTCTACATAAACAATTTCTACGAGCTGTGTTTTATAAGTCCGCACTCTTTGATAAACTTTTTAAACCTCTCAATATCTTCGAAGGCGATTTGTACGGCGACTTGACTCTACTTTGCCGCGTGTTGAAGCTTTTCCTAGATTCAATACCGGCTAAAATAGACGAGGATTTTTGACTCGGCGGACTCGTCAAACTGTCGTTGTTTGTATTTTTCGTCGCGGACGTTATGGAATTGGAAGGAGCAACGCCGCTCGTCTTCCTTTTGTCTTTTATTATCACGACTGCATCATCGTCATCATCTTCGTTATTGTTGTTATTTACGTCGTCATCTCTACTGCTTTTTACATCTTTATTCGTGTCGACAACGTTCGAACGGGAAGAAGAAGGCGCCGGAGCTTTTTCTCCTTCATTGGTGTTGGCAGAGAAGATCTTAATACTTTTCGGTAATGATCCGGACTTTCGAGGCGCGATGGCGCCTCCAACAGTTCCACTTTCATTTTTGAATTTAAAACGCTCTTCATCCTCGAACTTTTCCGTGGATTCAATCATCTTTTGTACGGTTTGAATGATAGTCTCAAACGTCGGTCGATCGACACTTTTTTGCGACCAGCACAAACGCATCAACTGAATAAACTTGTCGAGCGCGTGGAAACGAGGTGAAACATCCGCTGGAATTTCTGGACGTTCCTCTAGCTCAATCACGGCGTGCAAAACCTGCCAGTGCGACCATTCCGCCCACGGCAATTGCAACGTGAGGATTTCCCAAAGTACGATACCAAAAGAGTAGACATCTGACGCTTTCGAATAATCACCCGTGTCTAATACTTCAGGCGCCGACCAGCGCGGAGAGTGCAAGTTCACGGAGGTTGAGACACTATTACCCGTAGCTCTATTCGCGGCAGTCACGCGACTCAAGTTGAAATCACCAACTTTAACGCGGAAAGATGCATCAACCATGAGATTTGCAGATTTCAAGTCTCGATGAATTACCGGTGGAGTGCAATTGTGCAAATAACACATGCCACACGCTGCGCCGAGCGCGAGACGTAAACGAACGCGCCACTGTAAAGATGGCACGCCAGGTTTCGCGTGGCGTTGTAAAACTGAAAATAAAGAACCACGCGCGCAATATTCTTCGACAATAGCTGGAGGGTATCGCATTATTCCAAACAGAGCGACGATGTTCGGATGTCGCAAATTCGTCATAATCGAAACTTCCTTCTCGAGTTCGTCCATCGCCATGCGAAGGTCGGACGATTCTTCCATGCCTTCGGTTCCGATGAACTTTACGGCCACTTGAACGTGATTCCAAACTGCGACGTGAACTCGTCCAAAGGAACCTTCCCCGATTTTCTGTTTCAGCGCAACTTCACTCTGAGTAATCAACGTCGTATTTAATTGAGAAGCGATTCGCTTTTCGCTCGGCGTGTGCATAAACTTCTTCCCGATGTCGCCGCTACTGCCGCCATTCCGATCTTTAGAAAGCATCGGAGAAAGATCCTGGGACACCGTTCGACTCGATGTGAGTCCAGCGCTCAGTTTCTCTTGCGAAGGCTGCCGGCGCTTCTTTCTTCTCATTTTACCACCGTTTTCTTTGATTGCACGATCAGCCGCACTCTCAAGCTCCGACATTGGCCACAGTAATACCGAGCCAAACGTTCCCGCGGTAGCAACACCACTGTGCGAACCGCTCACGGCGTGAACACCGCACATGGAGACCATACCAGACCGATGCGCTAAAATTTTGCCAGGCACGCCGAGATTTAAACTTCTCTCGTCGACTCTCTTCGTCACGTACGCGTCGAGTTCATCAGTCGAAGGAAGCTTCCATATGGTAATATGACCAGAAACATGTCCAATAATCAAAAGACTGGCAAATTCAACGATATCGACGCTACACGCCAAACTCCCAAACGGAATTTCATTGATCTTTGCGCTTCGCGCTTCCGGAGCGATACCTCTTCCTCCCCAGAGTTGCACCGTTCCCAAAGCACTCCCGAACGTACCTTCAGCTTGGTGCAAAGTAACGACACACTCGGCGTCTTTGTACGCGACGCACTCTTCGACTAAACCTAAATCATTGTGAACTTCGTTCGAGGCTATGCGCTTTCCCGATTTCGTCGACCACACTTCCAAATTCTCGTTCGCGTACTTTGTCGCCGTCGCGTTCGTGTATGGCACGTATACGTGACCGTTTAAGTACACTAAAAACTTCACCGCGCGTTTTGAGACACCAAATCCATCCGCTTCTCCACGAATTAATCGACCCAGACGCAAATAAACTTCAAAATCTGCTCCAGCGATGCGATCGACTTCGTTATCAAATTTCCAAGAATCTCCCGGAGATGTGTTTTGACTGTTTCCTAAGCTCGAGCTTTGTCGCCGAGACTTTATTTTTACCTTTGCCATGACTTCTAATATCGAACCGTCTGAAAACCCAGTCCAAAGCGTACAATTTTGAAACTTGTTCTTTTGGAATGCCGAAGCGCGCACTTCGTTCGTTCCGTTTTCCTCCTCGCCCCTAACCAAATCATTGTCGTTGTCGTCGTCGTCGTCGTCGTTTGATTCTTCTTCTTCGTCGTCTACGATGCTCATAGCTGTCGCACTCACACCTTTCCTAACTTTCATTACCGCGTTTTCGTTTCCTTTACCCAAATCTACGTCCCACACGCAAACGTCACCAGCGGACGTCCCAACGAAGAGCAAAGCCGCACATACACCAGAGCCTTTTGTCATTACCGTAATAGCTCCGCGTGGCTTTTCTGAAACGCGCATGGAAAGCGAAGACATTCCGTTTCTGACAGCGTTTATATTACCATCGTCATTGTATTCGTCACCTTCTTCGAGACTTCGAAAACACCCTCCTATTCCTCTCGATTTACTGTAAGCATCGCTACTGCTCTTATTCCTGCTACTTGTACTAACGCTACTACCACTGCTACTCGCATCTAATCTACCACCGTTTTCCAGCTCTCTCCGCTCGTTTAAAAACAAATCCGTGACTTGTAAGATTCCCGAACGTCTAGGAAACCTCGTCTCATTCGCTACCCACAATTCGGAACAATCAACCCCGCACGCAATCATCTCCGTCACGCCGCTCCCGAAAATAATCTTATTCATCGCCGTGGTAAAGCCACCTCTCAACAACCTCGAATGCCTTGTCAATGATGCAATGCTTTGAGTTTTAGACGCGATTCCACCTCCACTCGCGCCGGTTAAATTCCATAATTGCGTTTCGATAATCTCCAAATCCGATTGTAAACTGATAAACTTCTTATTCGAGCTCGCTGAGAGTATTCCATATCTCGTAAACGCCTTCTCTAGGATGGATAAATTTCCAACCTCGTCCACTCGCGCTACGCACAATCTCAGCAACCCCAAGCACGAAATCATAATTTTCTTCAGTTGCGTTAAACTTTGCGCATCTAGCATTTCGTGTGTCTGATTGGCTTCGACCAACGCCAACTGTAAAGCGTGCGCGTTGGAGAGTAAAGTGATACATTTTTCCCTGTGCGAGGTTGCACGCAACACTCGTTTGTGTAAATCATTCACCGCATGCGTGTTTGCTAACATCAAAGATTGAACCGAAGACACGTCTATGTTTGACGTTCGAGAGGAAGATGATTTGTTCATGTTATTATTTGTTCTCTTCGTTGGAGTGAACGAAGATGGAGAGGAGGACACTTTCGAATTATTAGCAGGAGAAGCAATCATCGATGGGCTGGCGGCTCGATTACTACCATCACCACGAACGCGAACATTGTTATTATTACTCGCATTCACTCGCATCTGCGGCGTCGAATATTCCGGAGATTTCGGGGTGGGGTCCTCTCTCGTCCTCGAAGTTTTCTTCTTCTTCTCCTCGTCGTTGGTGTTCGTTACGAAAGAAGAAGCAAATTTCTTCTTCTTCACCGAAGAAGAAGGATAGGACTCCAACGATGAAGAAGAAGGAGGAGAATGCACCAAGACACCGGCGTCGTTATTCACCCGAGCTTCGGGCGTGCCGTATTCGGATTCTCCGTCCTCCTCCTCCTCGCCTGGGTCCTCTCTCATCTCTCTCTCCCTTTTTTTTTGTGCGGTTTTTTTGTCTCTCTTTCTCCTGCAGGAGGAATCTCCTCTTTCCTCTCTTCTGGCACATTCCTCTCTCTCTTTAAAACGAACTTCAGAAAACTCTTCGTCAGTTGGGAGAATAAATACACACACACACGCACACATATACAGCGCACATACGCGTCTCTCTTAGATACGTAATAACACGCGTTCGCAGAGAGAGAGAGAGAGAGAGAGAGAGATCGGAAAGAGCGGAAAGAGCGGAGAGCGCACGACACACTCTTTCTCTCTTCGGTCTCTTCTCGCACATAAATCAAATTTGCAAATTTGAAAGATTTCCATTTACGGCACGGAGGAGGACCCGGAAGGAGGAGGAGGAGGAGGGACGATGGCGGAACAGATTAAAGCGTCCGTGTCGAAAGGCGTGGATAAGGTGAAGTTGATGTGAGTGCTTCGTTTCTTCTTCTTTCAATAATAACGGTTTATTTCTCTCTCTCTCTCTCTCTCTCTCGTCCTAACGACACGACAAAAACTAATCCTGTGTATGAACTTCTTCTCTAATATAAATACAACAGGGCTGGTATTCAACCATCACAGCCGGAAACGCCCGCGGGAATGCTCGACGAACTCACCGGATCTATTTGCATTGATTTGACATACGAGCAAAGATTATACGGATTTGCCTGTTGCGCTGGCATGGGTCTCATTTGCTCGTTCCTCTCGTCCTTGTTGTGGATGCAACCGATGAAGTTCGCGTTGTTGTATTCCATCGGGAACATTTTATCGTTAGGTTCGACTGGATTTTTAACCGGGTTTGCCCGACAGGCGAAGAATATGTTCAAAGCCACGCGTTTGGTGGCAACTTTGATGTACCTCGGGTGTTTAATCATGACCATCGTGTCGGCGTGCGTGTTGAAATCGTTTCCGTTGACGATGGTTTTTTTGATTTTGCAATCCTTGGCGTTGGTTTGGTATTGTTTGAGTTACATCCCGGGTGGTAGGAGCGTGTTGAAGTCGTGCTTTGGGATTAGCAACTTTTAAAAGTAAAAAGAGCGATTAGTAGTACATTGAAACAACATCGCGCGTGTACTTTGCATGAAAACACGTTGTCTGTCCCACCATAAAGGTGGGCTAAAAATATATATTATTCTACACAAAAGCTAAACGGCTACTATGTTATAAAAACGCGCTCGGCTGGAGATTAAGGTCCTCCTTGTTGTTGACCAGCCATTCTCGCTTTAGCCTCGGCGAACATTTTTGCCTGCAGAGCCATCGCCTCCTCCGCCGACATGCCCATGTCTTTCTTCTTCTTCTTTTCAATTCTCTTGTCTTTGGCAACGTCTTTCTCAATCTCCATCTCTTTCGTGCACTCGTCGATAAAATCATCAAAACCTAGTTTTTTCAGCGCAGCAATCACGTGTTCCGGTGTTATCGTCGTTTTGTTCTCTTTCGTGCTGATATCCGTCGCTTCGGAGGATATGGAGAGGACGAATTCCGTGCACGATTCGAGAAGTAAATCTCTCAAGTCGTTGCTCAATCGTAAACCTTCCGGGATGCTGTCCGAGATCATCTTGTTGATGGTCGCTTTAGGCAACGACTGCTCGTCGTTTTCCATTATTATTTCTTCTGCAAGAGTGTTTTATGAGCGAAATATTCTTTTTATACTTCCTATGTAAAGGTTTCTTTTGTGCGTATACAAGAGTGAAGAGGACAAGTGGAGAAAGTTTTGAACGAGAGCAAGGAGAGAGGAGAGAGCGAAAATTTTTACGAGCGACAAATATTACTTTGGATGTACTCTTACTAATAGTATTCTCACAAAAGGCTACCTGCTAATAAATTCGGACGATGTACTTTAGATTCTGCGGATACATTCAGAGAGAAAGAGAGTGACAGAGAGAGAAAATTGAACGAGTCAGCCCTTGGGGTAGAAGAGAAAAGAGAGACGAACGCGTGTGCGCGCACGCGCGCTATTATTATTTTCTCAGGTGCGTTTGTAAAGCGCCTTCCGACTGATCAACACTCGAGGTATCAAGCTCGTCTGTCCGCCCGTCGATAAATTGTCTTCATCGAAAATAATCAGCATCGCATATATAGTATATGCGCGCGTGTGTAAAAGAGAGAGAGAGAAAAAACGAGAAGGAAACGCGCACCTTTATGCGTAAAATTTTAATCTTCCTCTTCTAAGACTTCGTGAATACTTTGCTCGTCGACGAATTTATCGGTCGCAAACACTTCGTCGATGTTCTCCCACCACTTCCACAGAAATCTATCGACGATGATTCGAAACCACGGAGACCACCGCAAACCTTTCTCTTCCTTCATCATCTCTCTCAACTCCTCCGGCGACACCCAAATCATCGCGTCTACCTCTTCCGGGTTAATCGACATCCCGCCTTTCACCAACTCCGCCTGGTCCGCTCGACAAAACAAAACGTAATCCATCTCGTGTTCGCCCCAAAATGCGGTCCCGTTCTCCGGACGCAAACTCGCCTCTCCAAAACTATCTTTCGCGCAATAGTGCAAACGAGTTAGAAACTTAAACTGCGTTTCTTTCACCGTCTCTGGGTCTATGTTCAACTCGTGCAACAATTTCCTCCTCGCCGCGCGAACAGCGCCCGGCGCTCTCTTATTCTTTCTCACGTCTACTACCTCGTCGTCTACTTCAGTCGGTTCGTATCCGTGCAACTGGTGCGAACAACACGTGTTCGTCCACACCGACGGGAAGGTAATTTTCGACGCCGCTCTTTGTTGCAACAAAAGTTTGTTATTTTCTTTATCGAATAAAAACACCGAAAACGCTCGGTGTAATAAACCTTTCGGAGTGTTTCTTCTTTCTGCATTCGCGGAGAAATGATGGGCGTCGTATTTACTCGCGTGACCGACGATGGAATCTTTAGCGTCCACTAAAATGCACTCGTCTCGGTGCATCAAATCTTCTTGCGTGCCAGAACCGTCCCAGTTTTTTCCCTTTGATGAAGAAGACATTGTTGTTTTCGTCGTCGCGATAGATCTATCGGTGGTGCGTTTGATAATGATTGAACTACTGCTGTGATGATTGAACGCCAGACGAGCGTTTTGGAGCGCCGCTCGCATACACTCCTTTTTCTTTATGAAGAGAGACAAAACGCACGCGCAAAAGTCATCAGAGCAAAAAGTTTTTTCCACAAAACTTCTTTTCATCTCTCATCGAATTATTATTCCTCGCAGCATAAGAAGAAGAAGAAGAAGAAGAAGAAGACAAAGATCATGAACGAGAAGAAGAAAAAGAAGAAGAAAAATGAAATTCCTTTATCGCCAAAGACGAGTTCGTCGAGAGCGAGAGAGGCGCGACGAGCGACGACGATGGAAGCTTTCGGAGGAGGAGGAGGAGGAGAGAAAGAAGAGAAAGAAGAAAACGGTTGGGGGTCGAGACAAGGAAAAAGCGAATCCCCGGTATCTCCGCCGCAAGGTCGCGTGTCTTCGATGAGAGCGTCTTCGTGCGATAGTCTGGGTGTCATGTTTGCGGAGCAAATGAAGACGACGATGAATACGACGACTACGACGAGTTGCAGTAATACCAACCACCCAGCCGTCAAAAATGTTAAATCCACTTTATTGGAACAAGAAGAAGACGAGGAAGACAAGAAAAGCAGCGAAAACAAGAATACTACTATTAATACTACGAATCATCATCAACATCATCATCATCGACAACAAAACGATCGAAACTCACGAAACTCGGAAATATTCGGAAACACGGACCAGATTCCGTACGAAAAAGCGACCGTTCTCACGAAACTACAGAAATGGGGCGATTACGAGTCCTGTGGCGAGAACGTCGGAAAGACAAAGTTCGTACCGATGAAGACCCCGTTGTCGCTAGAGTTCTTGGAGCAGATGGAGAAGTACGCGCATATTTTAACAGTGGAGAAGATGTTATACGAACAACGAGAGACGAAACAGAGAGAGGTTACCATGATCATTGATTTGAGCAATCACGAGTGTTTGTACGAAGAGGACATACCGAAAGAGGTACATCGAGTACACGTCAGGAACATAGCAAAATCGATACCGAACATCGAATGTTGCTCGAAAGTGATGAGAGAAGCGACGAAGCATTGGAAAAAACATCCGGAACAGTATATTGCTATTCATTGTGCGTATGGTTTCAATCGAACGGGGTTTATCGTGTGTAGTTATCTCATCGAGAAGGAGAACATGACCGCGGAGGAGGCGTTGGAAGCGTTTGCGATCGCGAGACCTCCCGGGGTGAAGCACGAGAGATTTCAATTGGCTTTGAAAGCGAGGTATCCCACAAGAGGGTGTAAACCAAAAGTTACTGAATACGACGGCGATGAAGACGACGATAAGAATGAAAACGGATTGGTGAAGAACGAAACGGTAGAAGGAGTAAACGCGGTGCTTCGAATCAACAAGAACAACGGCTTTGCAGCAGGAAGCGGAGAGAAGCAAAAGAAGAAAGAAACGCTCGTGCGAAAACTGTTCAGTTTGATTAGGATGAGAAGAAAGTCCAGCAGCGATCCCTGATTTGTGAGGGTATGAAAAGAAGAGCGAGCGAGAGAGCGAGAGAGTGTGTGTGTATAGAGGATAGATAAGCTAGATTTGTAGTGCTATAATAGATAGATAACTTGACAACAATGAATCCGATTTTAAGTTTTTATATCCAACGCTATGCCGCCGCAAGGCCAAAGCGACAGTTGTCTGTAAAACTCATACGCTAAATCAAACGAGTGATGCGTCGTCGTACCAGTGATGGAATCAAAGTAATGATACTTGTTAGAATCGCTCGAAATCGCGGACGTTTTTGAATACGGCGAGAAACCGTAAAGAGAAACTTTCTCGCACGAGTGTAACGCAAACGTAGCCGCAAAGACGCCAGACATTGGTTTCGGCTTGAACCTTTTCGAGTGAAATCCAGCAAAAACAGCACCGAGTTCCACGGCTTTTTTGACAGCTTCCCAAAGTTTGAACGCGTGTGCGATGATTTCAGGAGAAACTACAATCGCGGAGCTTCCTGGAGCTACGTGCTCGTTTGCAACACCGGAAACTCGCGCTGTTTCTAACCGCTTCAATAACGGCGCGTAGTAATGATAACGCGCAAACGGATTGAAAATTTCAAACAGTACCAAAGTCGTGTTTCGTAACGCAGAGCGAGAACTTTCCGGAATGGAACCTCCCAAGCGCGTACGACCAGCAATGAATGGTTTCACATGTTGTAAGTTCACGAAATCGAAATCTGTTCTCGAGCCGACGTCTTCTTCGTATCCTGCCGTTGGCGCGTAGTTGATTCGAAACACTTTTTCGTGTTCATCAATCTCTTTGCCTTGTTTGGATTTCAAAAGTACGCCAGAATTACCAACCACGGCACACGTTTTGAATTCATAGTCCTCGTCATTTAACGGTAACACGCCGACTAAATCGAGTTTGAGTTTTAAACGCTGTCGCTCGCCTTGTTTAACTTGAAGCAAATCGCCATCTGCGCCGCCTCGTTGCGTGACGCCGTCCACAAATGTCTCTTGTTTCAACTCAATCGCGCGCGGCAACCTACGCTCTGACTCGGTACAACCTTTCATGCCGGCAGGACAATACTTGTCCGATGTGTGATAATCATCCGGAAAGAGCATGGCTCGATGTAAAGTCAAAGGAATACTCCGCGGCTTTTGCGACGTGCTCAAAAGTCGTCGACGTCGTCGTCGTCTCTCCGGTACTTCTTCACCAACATCGTCCGTGTTATCATCACCACTTACAACGACGCTTGCATCGTTCGAATAATTGTCATCGTTCCCATCTTTACCTTGCTGTTGTTGTGGCTGTTGTTCTTGCTCGGTGTCCTCATCTTTGTTATTCGCATTTTCATCTCCTCCCTCTTCAATTCCGTCTTCTTCTGCACCGTTCTCTCCGTCCTCCCCGATAGGTTTTTCCAACATCGCTGCATCTAAAACAACCTCGCGGCCTTCCTTGTCTCTATTCTTTATGCTAACTAATCCAAGCTCTTCTATATCGGTGCTATCGAGATTTAAAGCCTGAGCTACTGTGTTCAAAACCTCTGCCGATTGCTGCTCCGCGTTCTCTGCGGTTTGCGGTTTTTGCTCCATTTGCTCTTCCTCTTCTTCCTCTTCGTCATCGTCATCTTCCTCTTCGTCGTCATCATCATCTTTGAAAGCTTTACCTTTCGCAATAGCTGCTCGCAACTGTTCAATAGCTTCGTTCGTATCCGTAGACATTTCAGCCGGTCGGTGTTCTTTGTGAACTCTCGGTTTGTGTACTCTCGGCGTCGCCGACGCGTCCGATCGAGATTCTCTGGAAGAAGTCGAGGACGATGAAGCTACTCTATCTCTGAAAATAACGTTTGAACCTTCGGAAAGTAAAGGCATTCTTGCCCATAATCCCTGCGCCAATCTCGTCGCATCGAGCGACGACCACACTCTCTGCAAATACTTTAAATCTCTTTGCATCAAACGACCGCTGTCTCTTAAATCCGCCGTTACCGGCGACGACGAGCACTCCAACCCGTTCCTTGAACGCTTTGGCAGAACGTGCTCTCTCGCCGCAATAGCCGGTATCCATCTTGCTAAGTTATTTGGCTCGATCTCCAACGGATCGGATTCCGACGCGGAATAGGTGTTCGACTCCAACCTCGCTTGCAACCACGAGGGGATATCTCTAGACTTGGAGTTGTGTCTCTTCAAATATGCCTCTTGTTTCTCGCGCGCGTGCGAAACTAAACTTCCTTTCTCGTCTTCAGTTCTTTCTAACAATGATTCCGCGTCGCTTTGCACGCCAGAAATTCCACCGAGAATAGTTTCAAAGTGCGTCTTCGTGTCTTCGTCCAACGTCGCGTCCATATCTTTCCTTTTGTTATGTCTAAATCCACCAAAGAATCGTCGTTTTCTATTTTCTTTCTCCTCTCTTTGCTTTTGGTGAATCAGCGCGTCCGCTTTGGCGACGTCTTCGTCCGACATGAACACCGCGCTCGCTTTCTCCTTGTACTCGTCTCTCTGGCTTTGCAACCGCTCCATGAACGCTTTACCTCCACCTTTCCATCCGGTTGAATGTTTCGCCATCTTCATCGCGTCTGCCCACGATTCTTGCGTCATGGCAGCTTCCGCGAACAACTCTGACGCGTCCGAACCACTCTCTAATTTTTCTCTCGCTTTCTGGTTAATCTTTTCCAACTGCTCCAACTTTTCCGCGAGCGATTCTCTTTTCGCGTTTGCGCTTTGTTTATTATTGCGTTTGTTCTTCGCCGTACCTTGTCCGGACGATTTCATTCCGGAAGCGCCTAAACTACTCGTGCTGCTCTCGTGAAACGGCACTCGTCCAAAATTCCTCATCGCCGCTTGCGATCGAGACGTTCTCACTAAGTTCGAGGCCAAATCGCCCCCGCCGTTCTCCGCTCCCGTCCCCAACGTTTTACTCAACTCTCTCTCTGTCCTTCTGGCAACTTCGTCCAAACGTCCTTCCACGAAACCTCTTAAACTCCCTTTGACGACTTTCGTCCCGTACTTCCGAAGGAGAGATAGCTCCTCCTTTGCGTCCACGGTTCGATCGATTTCTGTTCTCAGGGAGTGCATAGAATTTCCCGAGTGCGCTCGTTCGTGTTCGATGCGATGTTTGTGCGCCAAATCGTGATGGGATTGGAAGAAAGGAAGCGACGCCATGAGGAACAAAAAGACAAAGAAGGATAAAGTTTTCGTGTTGATTTTTTGTTGTTGCCCGCTGCTATTGCTCAACAACGACGCTGGTGGTGGATCGCCCCACCCCATAGATATGTGTATTGAATGTTGTCGTCCTTAATGCTGCGGTGCGTTCTTCTTCTTTGTATTCTTTTTATTCTTCGTGATGATGTTTGAAGAGATTATATTCATCACTCAGAAAGAACACAAACAAACAAACGTTCGTCTTTTTTCTTTTTCTTTTTCTTTTTCTTTTTCTTTTTCTTTTTCTGTTCTTCAAAAAACTTGTTTTGGAACAACACACGAAAAAAAAAAACAGAACACATGCCTTTGGAATCGCTGCCACCGTTCGCGATCATCGTCGGTGCGATCACTGCTATTGGTGGCATCCAATACGCCGCGCACGTGTTAC
>JGI20151J14362_10001586_pt1 | contig 16418 bp, 8 predicted proteins | sample COG_01_FD_14362 | JGI IMG/M metagenome (IMG submission 14362)
CGGATCCCCGCGGGGACGCGCAGGGAGACCGACGCCGTCATGGTGGCGTTCATCGTCGACGTGCGGTCGGCGGAACGCGTCTGCTGTTGTGCGGATCCGAGGTCTACTCAGCAGCAGCAGGATAACGTCTCCGCCAATCGGATCGCAATGAGACCTGATACCCATCTGCCCATACAGGAGATCGTAATTGCTTGGTAATTGCCTAATTAAAGATGGCTATTTGATGAGGGTGTCGCCGCCGCCCAGCGCCACAGTATAGGGAGAGCCTCGCCGCCGGCGCGCGCGCGAGAGCCGACGACGGGACCGGGACTGGACCGGGATTAGATCTAGGGATCGCGATGCTCGCGGGCGCGCCGGGCACCGCGGCGGCCGCGGCGGCGGCGTCCGTCCTCGCGCTCGAGGGAGGCACGCAGGCGCTGGCGTGGGGCGTCCCATTCTACGCGGCGTGCGTCGTGATGTCGCTCCTCGTCGACGCGGTACGGGCGAGGCTGGTGTTCCGCGGGAAGCTCCCGACGGTGCCGTGGCGACCCAACCTCATGTTCAACGTGTATGCCAAGCCCAAGCGCAACCTCCTGGACAGGGTCTCGCGCAGGATGGCGATGGACACGGGCGACGTGGACGCCAAAACCAAAAATCATTCTCATCGCGCGTTCGCGACGGTGGTGGGCAACTGCCCGTTCGCGCACGTCGGCGGCGCCGACTTGGCGCGCGTGGCGCTCAACCAACAACCCGTCAAGTCACCGCTCTACCGCGCCTTTGAATCCTTCGCGGGGGTGGGCATATTCACCGCCGAGGGCGAGGACTGGGCGGCGAAACGATCAGAGGTGCTCGGTGCATTCGCATCAGCCGGGCTCGAACCTCTAGCCGCCGCGTCCAAGCGCTCAGCATCGAAACTCACCGCCGAGATCGACGCACAGCTGGCGGCGGAGAAGGACGTGGAGAAGGGCGCCACTGGGCGGGCAGACGGAGACGGCGTGGAGGTGGACATGCTCCCGCGGCTGCAACGAGCAACTCTGCGAGCGACGTTCGAATACCTCGCCGGCGTCGACCTGGAAACCGCCGCCTCCGTCGACAGACGCTCCGTCAGCGAGTGGGAGGACGAGTACCTCACCGCGGCGACGGACTTGAGGCACCTGATACCCGCGCGCGCCAGGAGCGTCTGGATGCTGTCCGATTGGGCGTACGCGGCGTCCCCGGTGGGCCGAATCGAACGCAGACGAATCAAAGAAGCGAGGCGGCTTCCGGAGCTCGCGCTGCGAACCGCGAGGCCGGGCTCGCCGCTGGACGACCTGCGACGCGGGAGCGCGCACGCCGCCGAGTGGGGCACGCGGCACGCGTGGTGGAGCCGTTTGCGGCGAACGGCTGGCGTAGGGAGGGACGCGTTGCTCGACGAGGCGACCACGCTCTTATTCGCTGGGCACGATACTCAGTCGGCGACGCTGTCGTGGGCGCTACTTCGGCTCGCGTCCGACGTCAAGACCCAAGGGACGCTCCGCGCGAGTTTAACCCGGGACCCGCACGTCGTCACCGGGCTCGGGTTGCAAGACGTGGTGTGTGTAGGTGCGACGGGGGTATCACGTGTGGGGGATGAGAACGGGGGGAACGGGGGGAAACGTCCGGCGTGGCGAACGAGCGAACAAGTCCCGGTGCTCGAGGCGGTGCTCCGCGAAACCTTACGGCTCCACCCGGTGGCGCCGTTCGTGGCGCGGAAGCTCGTGCGGGACGCGGAACTTGGCGGTGGTGATGAATTCCCCGGGGGTTTGACGTTACCGGAAGGGTGCGCGGCTGGCGTGTGGCTCCACGCCGTGCACCGCGACCCGAGCGCTTGGGAAAAGCCGGATGCATTCGTACCGAACCGGTGGCTGGTGTCCAACCGCGAGTGGGCGACGGAGCGAACGCGCCGGACGTCGTTCAGCGCGGGTGGTGCTGACGTGGAGGGAAGGGGTGCCGAGGGGGTGCCCACGTCGGGTGAGGCGGAGACGGGTTCGCGGGAGGCTGGGGACGGAGGGTTGAAGGTTCGGTTCAAAGGGCCGGCGTTCATGCCGTTCGCGACGGGCCCGCGGGCGTGCGTGGGGCAGCACCTGGCGTGGGTGTACATGCGTTGCGTGCTGGCGAGGTTGGTGTGTGCGTATGAGGTGCGACTGGGTGGGGATGTGGATGACGCGCTCACGCCGTCGGTGGGGTTCACGGTGACGCCCGCGAACGCGGCGAGGGTCAGGCTCGTGCCCATCGGTAACTCTTAGACAAAATTTTTATTTACTTTTAGTTGAGAGTCTCTTCGCGACGAGAGTCCTCGAGCACTCGTACCGGCGCCGTGCACGCCGCCATGGTGCTCTTCTTCACCCCTCGGGGACACGATGAGACAAAACACTACATCTACATGGGACGCGACAAGGTCGAGAACGAGGATCTGAGTGAGTGCCGCGCCCAAAGTCCCCGCCCGCCGCGCCGCCCCTCGTCATCGGCGGATCCTCCTCGCTGACCTCAACCCCCGCCTTCCGTTCGCAGTCAAGTGGGGTTTACCCGAGGACGTGTGGTTCCACGTCGACAAGCTATCCTCCGCGCACGTCTACATGCGCGTCAAGAAGGGCCAGACGTGGGACGATCTCACCGAGGAAGAGCTCGAAGATTGCTCCCAGCTCGTCAAGGCGAACAGCATCCAGGGCAACAAAGAATCCGGAGTCTGGATCGTGTACACCCCGTGGGCCAACCTTAAGAAACTCCCGCGCATGGAAGTCGGCCAGGTGGGCTACCACGACCTCAAGCTCGTGCGCAGGATAAAGGTGGAGAAGCGCCAGAACGAGATCGTCAACAGGCTCAACAAGACCAAACGCGAGGAGTTCCCGGATCTCGCGGCGGAGAGGGACGCGTACGATAAAGAAATCAGGGAGGAGAAGAAACAGGCGTTTCGAGAGGCGGAGAACGCGCGGCTGGAGGAGGAGCGCATGAGGGAGGCGGAACGGGACGCGAGGGACTACAAGCACATCATGGACGGCGACAAGATGGTCACCAACAAGTCAATCGCGGAAAAATACGAATCCGTGTCAGACTACGAGGACGACTTCATGTGACGGAAGAGTGCGTGCGCGCGGTTAGATAGAATCTAGGGCGATGGAAAGGACACGAGAAACGCCGGTGTTTTTAATTTCTTTCGACGCTATATTAAAGATTGCTGCGCGCAATGTGTAGCGCAAGTTCTATGCGGATGCAAGCGCCCCGGCTCTCCAGCCGAGACGCACTAAAATATGCTTGCTTGGTCTTGGTCCTTTGAAGGTACCAAGGTAATATGCTGCTTGGTTGTTGATGTCGCTTCATCATCTTGAAGAGTTTGGTGGTAGAACAAGACCCTTGAAGTACTCTTGATGCTCGATGACTGTACGGCACGCTCTGGCACAACTGCTTGTGAGGCATGAAGAGGTACTTAGATGAGGTCGGCGACGTTGGAGGGGAGCTCCTCGATGACGGTCTGGTAGAAGCGCTGCACGTCCTGGAGGAGGCGCTCGTCATCCTTGGTGACAAAGTTGATGGCCACACCCTTGCGTCCGAAACGGCCGGAACGACCGATGCGGTGGAGGTAGTTCTCGGGCTGGGTGGGGAGGTCAAAGTTGATGACGAGGGACACCTGCTGGACGTCGATACCACGAGCGAGAAGGTCGGTGGTGATGAGGACGCGGGAGGAGCCGGAGCGGAACTCGCGCATGATGATGTCGCGGGTGTTCTGGTCCATGTCACCGTGCGTGGCGGAGACGGTGAAGTCGCGGGCGCGCATCTTATCCGTGAGCCAGTCAACCTTGCGGCGGGTGTTGGCGAAGATGACCGACTGGGTGATGGCGAGCGTCTCGTAGAGATCGCACAGGGTGTCGAGCTTCCACTCCTCCTTGTCCACGTTGACGTAGAACTGCTTGATACCCTCGAGGGTCAGCTCGTCGCGCTTCACGAGAATGCGCACCGGCTTCGTCATGAACTTTCGGGTAATCTCCAGCGCCTCGGGGGGCATCGTCGCGGAGAAGACGCCAACCTGGATCTTGGCGGGGAGCAGCTGGAAGATATCGTAGATCTGGTCCTTGAAACCGCGGCTGAGCATTTCATCCGCCTCGTCGAGGGAGAAGATCTTGATGTAATCCGGCTTGAGAGCGCGGCGGCGGAGCATGTCGTAGACGCGGCCGGGGGTACCGACGACGACGTGGACGCCACCCTGGAGGATGCGCTGATCCTCGCGCACGGACGTACCACCGACGCAGGCGTGGCACTTCACGTTGAGGTAGTCGCCGAGCGCGCGCATGACCTTCTCAATCTGCTGCGCGAGCTCGCGGGTGGGCGCGAGCACGAGCGCCTGGCACTCCTCCTTCTCGTAGTCGAGCTGCTGCAGGACGCCGGCGCAGAAGGTGGCCGTCTTACCGGTACCGGACTGCGCCTGCTGGATCACGTCCAGGCCCTTGGTGAAGGGGACGATACCGCGCTGCTGGATCGCGGAAGGCTTCTCGAAACCGTAGGCGTAGATGCCGCGGAGGAGGTTCTCGTGCAGGTTCATGGAGTCAAACGTCTCGTGAACCTCGGTCCAGTCGGTGATGGTCATCTCACCGTTCTCGGCGCCTTCCTCGGCGAGCCTGTGTGGTTCAAGTTGGTGGGGTGGGGCGAGTAGGTCAGCGAATGTGTAGGAGGAAGAGGTCATCATGTAAGAGGACGCGGGTGGACAAAAAGTGTTTCACTGATGAAATAGGGTGGCGATCGTGGCGATCGAGGCGGGAAACGGGGGGCGGGGTGCGTGTGCGTGCACTTACAGCTCCTGCATGCCGCGGTCGTAAGCTTCATCGTTGAAACCACCTTCGCCAGACATATTTCTGTGGGAGGGATGGGCGGGGGCGGAGGTCAGGACTGCTTCGGGACGCGCGCGATCTGTCCCGGCGGCTCGGCGCGCGCCACCGGGAGAAAAAACAGGCAAGATTACGGTCCGCGGAGCCGCTGCGATTGGCCGGAAAACGGTGCGACGTGCGGGCGCGACGTCGCTCGGGACGCCCCATCGCCCGGGGATACCACGGCGGAGACCCCCGAAGACGCCGTCGACGCGAGCTGGGCGAGGCGCGGGCCCTTCACGTGCCACACGCGCTCTCCCGCCAACTCTCCCGCCACGCGCGATGCTCAGGGTTTGCAGCGCCTGCAGCGAAGGGGGCGGGCCGACCCCTTCGCCCAGACGCGCGCCGTGCGGGTCGAACGCTCACCTTTTGTACTTTGGTAAAGGAAGAGAGCGTTTGTAACTAAAGGCACCTGAGATACGCGGGGGCGGTGGGGGGCCGAGGTCAGCGAATCGTCCTCCGAGCGCGGCCAAAGTCGAGGTCCACGCGGCGGACGCGACTCGCAATTTCTTTGCACCGCGAGTCTCACATCCCGAGGAGAAAAAAATCACCGGCGGAAAGCGTTCCGCCCGGAAACGCGGCGGTGGAGGCCACGCGACGCACCTGGAGGTGGGCCCTTAGGGGAGCGGGTTAAGTGAGCGGGTTGTGAGCGGTTAGACCGACGCGTCAGCGACCGGCTAAGAAGGGATCTGCCGCTCGCGTCCCTCCGACTTTATAGGATTTTATTTTCCACAGAATATCGGCGGCGCCTCGAAACGACGTGCAATCGGCCCGCCGCCATCTATGGGCAATGTGCCTTGGGTCACGTGTTATACTGGTAGACGCGAAGATATTTGGACCATTTTTATATGGGCAAATGAACTGTCAATTGACCAATAGCGAGGATCTCTCACCGCCACCCATTTTTCATCACCCATTTTTCTGACAGGGTGCCGTATTCTCGGCGCCGGTGCAGCACACGCTCGAGGCCCACGGCCCAAGCCGAGGTCGTCTCTCGCCCGTCGAGAGCGTGTACGGACCGGTTCACGGTCTATCCGAGCCGCACGGTTCGAAGAGAGGGCGAGTCGCGGTCGAACGCGCGGAAGGCGAGGCCGATCGTGTAACGCGGCGGCGAGTGGGTGCGGTGCGTTCAAACGGAAACACACAACATGTTGTTCGGCGCGGATGAGACCCCGGCGCAGAAGAAGCTGGTGGATGGCCTGGCGTGGAGCCTCAACATCTTCACGTCCGTGGCGATCGTCATGGTGAACAAGCAGCTGATGAACGGCAGCGGCTACGGCTTCTCCTTCGCCACCACCCTCTGCGGGCTGCACTTCCTGTGCACGTCCTCCATCGGGCTGTTCACGTCGAGCAACAAGGGCGGCTCGGACGTCAACGCGAGCGGGGAGAAGATGAGGGTGCCGCCTAACGACATCGCCATGTTCGTCGTCGTCGCGGCGACGTCCATCATCGGCCTCAACATGTCCCTGATGCTCAACACCATCGGCTTCTACCAGGTGTGCAAGCTCGCGCAGATTCCCACGATGTGCGTGCTGGAGGGCACCCTCATGGGCAAAAGGTTCAGCCGACGGGTCATCCAGGCCATCGTCATCGTGCTCATGGGCGTCGGGATCGCCACGGTGTCGGACGTGGAGATGAACTTCCAGGGCACCGTCGCCGCCGTCGTCGGCGTCGTCGCCACCTCCGGCCAACAGATCCTCGTCGCGCACCTGCAGAAGAAGCACAGCGTCACGAGCAACTTCCTCCTCGCCAAGACCTCACCGTACATGGCCGCGTCCATGCTCCTCTTCGGACCCGCGATGGACGAGCTCGTCACCGGCAAGTGGGTCTTCGACTACGAGTGGTCCTCGTTGTCACTCACCTTCCTCGCCGTGTCCTGTTTCTTCGCCGTGCTCGTGAACGTCTCGTCGTTTCTGTGCATCGGTCGGTTCAGCGCGGTGTCGTTCCAGGTGATCGGTCACGTGAAGACATGCCTGGTGTTCTTCTTCGGGTGGGTCATCTTCGCGGCGCCCATCACGGCCAGGAACGTCATGGGGTGCTCGCTCGCGGTGGTCGGGATGATCTACTACTCGCACGCGAAGACGGCGGAGGCGGCGCGGGTCATCACGGCGTCGGCGAGCGGCAACAACGTCGCCGGTTCCACAAAGCTCTAGGCTTATTCTTATTTATTACGAAGGTAACCACGTACACGACGCTGCGTACGTAAAACGTATCGATGTGTTCATCGACGGAGGATTCATCGGCGCGAGCGCGAGCGGCTCTTGTCGTTGGAGGCTGTGGNGNNNGNTTTCNTNTTCTTCTTCATGAAGAGCGCGTGCGCCTCCTCGACGCATCGCACGCAATTCCTGGTCTTCACCTTCCCGTGCGGGCATAGCCCCCATCCCTTGCAATCCCTGCACCTTCGCTCTTCCTTGTTGTGCTCGCATATCCCCTTGCCGCCGATGCCCTCCGCGGCGCAATCCCTGCAGAAGTAGCTCTGACGGCCGTGGGGGCACAGGCTCTTCCGCCACACGCTGCACGTCTTGCACTTCACCCTCGACGTTCCGTGCGGGCAGGTCTCGTGACCGATGCACTGCTTGCACACCGCCTTCTCCCGTCCGTGCTCGCACACGAACCCGCCGGCACACCGCACGCACTTGATGATCGGGATCTTGTGCTTGCAAAAACCCGCCTTGCGGCACCGGACGCAGTTGTTCTTCCATTTCCCGTGCGGGCATCGCATGCACTCTTTGCACCGGCAACTCGGCTCCACCCCGTGCTCGCACGGACCTTTCACGGGAGCCTTGCGCCTGAAGAGCGTCCACGCCTCCGGGGGTGGCCCGTTCTTGGCGTTCGAACTCGTCGCGGGTGGGCTCGTCGGTTGTATCGCCGCCCTGGGAGCCCTGGACTTGGCCGCGGGTTTCTTCGCGACGGTCCGAGTCGCCCTGGGCTTGGGCTGCGCCGCAACCTTCTTCGGCTTCACGGCGGCTTTCGTCGGCGCCGGTTTCGGCGGCGGCGCGGGCTTGGCCCTGGGTTTCCTCGCCCTGAAGCTGGCGTTGGTCGCGAACTTCTTCGCCGCGCCCCGATTCTCGGCGATTCCCTTTGCGTCGGGTTTGCGCGCGGGTGGCGGCGGAGCGGGCCTCGGCGGTTTGGGCCTCGGCGGCGCCGCGTTCGACGCGAACTTTCTCGCCGCGCCCGGGGATAGGGACGCGCGCGCGTGCGGCAGGTCCCTCGCGAAGCGCGGTCTCTTGGCGTCAACGCGAAAGTCTTCCTCTTCCGTATCGGAAGAGTCCGATACCTCCGCGGGCTCGCGCTTGTGTTTCTTCGGCTTGGCCGACGGCGGCTTGGCGTTCGAGGCGAACTTCCTCGCCGCCGTCATCCTTCTCTTGATGTCCGCTACCCTCATCCTGACGCCCGTGACTCCTGCGGGCCCGAGGAGTGGCCGGCGGTTGCAGAATTCATCTGATTACATCATGCTCGTTTCGTCGACGTGTAGAAAGTCTCGAGATTGGCTCCACCCTATCCACACTCGTCGAGCGCACGTCCATCGTCTCGTCGAGATCGTGGAAAGATGTCGGCCACGTCCGTGAAGTCCACCGCCGGGCTATCCGCGAGGTCCTCCGCGTTTGTCCCGCGTCTCAGGTCCAAAGTCGTCCCGGCACCCGCGCGCCGATCCCGCGGCGCCGTCAGCCCCGTCGCACTCTTCACCGGCCTGGTGCAGGGCACCGCGACGGTGGTCTCGTTCGACAACGTCGGGGACTTCGCGCGGCTGAAGCTGAAGTTCCCGCCCAACACCCTGGACGGCATCCTCATCGGCGCGAGCGTGGCGTGCAACGGCACGTGCCTCACGGTGGTGGAGACCGACGGGGACTGCGCGTGCTTCGACCTCATCGTGGAGACGCTACGAGCCACCAACCTCGGCGAGCTCGAACCGGGATCGGAGGTGAACTACGAACGGTCCGCGAAGGTCGGGGACGAGATCGGCGGGCACAACGTGAGCGGCCATGTATCCACCAAGGCCACCATCGTGACGCAGACGGACACAGACAACAACCGCGAGGTGGTGTTCGAGTTGGAACCGCGGTGGAGCAAATACATTTTGCCGAAAGGGTTCGTGGCGGTGGACGGATGCTCGCTGACGGTCGGCGAGGTGTCACCCGGACGGTTCAACGTGTGGCTCATCCCCGAGACCATCCGCGCGACGGTGTTCGCGACGAAAAACGTCGGGAGCACGGTGAACATCGAGATCGAGTCGCAGACGCAGACCATCGTCGACACCATCGAGAGAGTTTTAGACGAGAGAGGGCTCGGCTCGACCGACGTCGCGACCTCGTCTTCAGAGTCGTCCACCAACGCCGCGAGTAAGACGTACGAGCCGAAGACGAAGGCGACCGTGTCGGACGGGTACAAGGACCCGATGGACGAGCTGTGCGAGGAGGATCCCTCCGCGGACGAGTGCAAGGTGTTCGACTGAGCTTAGTGCTACCCGTGAATGCTTTTAGTCCCTTACAAAACAAGCGTGCTCTAATATCAAACATGGGGTTCTTCACGTCGTCCCAACCGAACTGTTTTGCGTTTTTATCTATAGTATGTGTCGCTCCGCGTCGCGCGTCAACCGCGTCGTCACGGTCCATCGAGGGGAAGTCCCTTTCGGAACCTCACGCCGCAGGCGTTGCACAGAGTCTTGGGTCCCTCGGGTCCCATGCGCCACTGCGGCGTCTTCTGCTGGCCGCAGTTGAGGCAACCCCGGCGGATCTTCTTGCCGTTCGCGGTGACGATGCTGTCAGTCGCCTGGGGTCCCTTGGGCGGCGTCACCTTGGCTTCACCCTTCCTCTTCCGCTTGGACGACCGGGAAGCCGGGACGGATTCCTCGTCGTCCGAGGAATCAGCCGCGGCGGACTTGACCCGAACTGGAGTAGTCACGCGGCTCGACGACTTCACCTCGCCGCACACAACCGCCGGGGAGCTCACCGCGTCGCCCGAGAGCGCCGTCTGCGCGTCGAACCCGTCGAAGTGCCCGCCCCAACCGCCGCGCTCCGACAGCGCCGTCGGCGTGCGCAGCCCGCTGTGCGTCATCGCATCAAAGCCGGCCTCCGGATCAACTCCGACGTCTTCCCCGACGGTGGCCGCCGCGTCAAGCATCTCCTTCGCCTGGATGGTCAGCGCGGTCGCCGTCGCCGTCTTCTGCGTGGCGATGGACCGCGCCTCCTTGGCGCGGAGCCTCGCCGTCGCGGCGCGTGAGCGCGCGAGGCGCACGGCGTCCTCGTCGCGGTCGTCCATCGGCGGCGGAGGCGTCGGCGCCATCGCCGCGACGGCGCCCGCGCTCTCGTCGCCAAAAGGGATCATCGCCGAATCGTCCTCAGTCTCCAACCCGACGCCCAGGTCCACCGTGGTGAGGTCCCTGGGCAGCGAAGGGAGGTTCTGGAGCGCCGTCCACTCCTGTTTGATTACAAGATGGGGTAGTAGAGACGGTCAGTGTCTGCTGGTAGAAGGTCGAGTGCCGCGAGATACCCCGTAACCAAAAAACGCCTCGCACGGAATATTCCTCGGCCGGTTCGAGATGCCGAGGAAGTGAGTTCAACACCGCGAAAACTGACAGGTTGGCCTTTTGGCGCCGAGGGGGGGGTGCCAAGGTGGCGCGGGCGATGCGTCGGCGGCGTCGGGCGGAGGATTCAGGGCGATCGGGGCATCGAGTGCACGTACCTCGTTCTCTCTCGGGCTAGTATCGTTGAGGAGCGCGTCGAAGGTGCGCGCGGAGAGGGTACGGAGCGGTCCCTGCGAGGCGAAGATCGGGTAGGCGAACTCGGTGAGCAACACGCGCGTGTCAGGGCACCCTCGGAAAAAGCGAAGTGACGTGTTTTCCGAGTTTCGTGTGGTTCGGGCGACCGCGAGCGCGGCGATGCGGGAACGTCAGCGCGAATCGAACGAAGGGATGGGTAGGTACGCGGGTGAGGATACGCACCTTGGAGAAGAACGTCTCCGCGACGTCGACGTCGCCGAAGTTGACGGGGGAGAAAACCTGGGGGCGATGGAGAAGGAAACGAAAAGACGTCAGTCGATTGGCTCGTCAGGGTGCCGCCGGCGAACGCGCGCGTGCGTCTTTGAAATCGCCGATACGGGGTGAAAGACGGAAGATCCAGAAACCAGGGACTGTGGATGAGATGGCGACGTACCTCAGCGGGCTCGTAGGAGGTCGAGGGCACCCCGGCGGCGACCCTTTGCGCGTCGAAGGCGAACGGCTTTTCCCCGCCCGCCGACGTCGCGTCGGCGCCGGTGACGCGTCGCGACGTCTCCGGCGGCGGTGCGTCGGCGACGCGCTGGTCGAATCCCGAGGGAGTGCGGAGCAGGTCAAGAGCCGCTAGCTCGTTGAAGGCCATCTTGGCGGCGACACCGCAGTTGGACGGGGGAAGGCCGAGGAGATCGCCGTCGAGGCCACTGGAAAACGAGTGCAAAGGACCCGAGTCGAAGGGATGAAGCCAGGCGAGAGGTCCTTCGGTCATCGGCGCGTGTGTACTCGGCGCGCGTGTCTTTCGTCCGGTTCGAGGGTCACAACCTTCGGTGCAGATCGCGAACTATCGGTGGGCGGATCGTTTACTCGAAGATACGGCGATACACGGTCGTGTGCGCGCGTCCTCGGAAGTGCACACGATGCCGGCTTTCTTCTTTTCACGTCTGTCGTGGCCGAGGTTCAGTAGATCGGGCAAACGGAGGGTCGCGCGATAGATTTCGCGCCAACAACGCGATTATGCGATCCTATGGGTTTCAGTCTTCATATTTTGGAAAATAATAGCGTTATCGCGCTTTTTCGATCATGCGCGTGTTCTGCCGAACCGTCATCGGCAGATTCCCGCCTTGTTGGCACCCTTTTATGCGGGCGGGTTCGCGCCTGAGTCACAGACCTTCATTTTACCCCATCGAAACCTTCCGAGACCTTCGTTGACGGTGAGCCGAATTTTCAATTTGAGGTCGGTTGTAAAAGTACATGCTAAAATCATATTTTAGTAGAGCAAACATTCAGGTTACTCCGTAATTCACCCTAATTTGCTATTTCATTCTGACTTCCCAGCTGTCTTGAAATCAAAATTGTCCGGCCGGCCCTTGCGCCCATTGGCGCGCTCCGCCAGGGCAGCAGCCAAGAAATTCGCTGCCTGCTCGCGCGTGCCCCACCTGCGCGGGAGACGCCCGAACGGCCGCCACAACGACACTAGCGCGTCCGGTTGACGGCGCCTAGTGGTAGATCCCAGTGAAAAGCCGCCCGGGGGAGACTACCCCCGGGCGGTGATCGCGCACTCGCCGAGGACCAAGGTCCTGACGGTCGGTGACACCCGCACCAGGGTTTCAACCGCGATCTACAGTGTTCGCGCCGAGGGGAGAGGGGTCCTCCCTTGGCGCTGGTGCTGACTTCGCGGCGTCGATCGGGTGATTTGTGAGCGGTTCGCTCAGGAAAGCGACAGCTCTGGACGCTGACGGTGTTACCGAGGAACTTGACGAGGTGCGCGCGCGCGAAACGAATCGAACGCGCGCCCCCGCGCGCGTCTCCCCCGCCCTAATCGCCGCGGATTCACGCGCGTGCGCGAGATTTTCACGCCCCGATCTCACCGCCCCCTCTCCACGATCAGCGCAGGCGAACACCGAACGACTTCGTTTCACGCGTCACGAGCACCATGGGGGACACCGGCGGCGATATCGTCAGCCGCCTGGCGTCCAGCTCGGGCCCCTCGATGGTGATCGAGGAGCTCGGGTACGCGTGCACCGCGAGCAAGGAGTACATGAAGGAGGTCGTGGGGCTCATGCCGGCGATGGAGGAACGGGAACTCGCGCGGCTCGTCGGGGTCCTCGCGCGCACGCACAGCTCGCTGGATGTGGTGAAGTGCGGCCAGACGTTGACGTCTTTGGCCAACGCCGTGGGCATCGCGGCGCCCAGCCCCGCGGCGTTGGGCGCGGGAACCTGGAACTACGACAACGCGGTTGACGCCCTGCGAGAAGCTTCGCCGAACCTGAACTGGTCCACGGCGATGCAAATGCTTGATCACGAGGGGTTCAGCGTGCCGGACGGCATCGCGTTCGAGGCGATCGCGCGCATGTTCTCCAGGGCGGTGAAGGACAAGGAGCCCTTCCCCGTGAATGCCGTCGCGAGCGGGTCGGCGTGGCGGATGTCGCCGCGGGGGCAACTCGAGTTTCTGTACCACGCCATCGTGGCGGCGCCGGAGATGTTCCCGTGGGCGTTCTCCAGGCGTAAGATCGCGCCCGTGGAGGGCCTCGCGCCGGGATCGTCCCCGACGGGCACGCCCAACCAGTGCTGGCTCAGCGTCGACCTCTACCTCACGCTCGCGTCGCTGGTGCAGGTTGGGGACTTGTCCGCGAAGGTACGGGGGGTGTTCGAGATGCCCGCGCGTGGTTGCCCGGAGATCATCGCTGTCGGCGCGGCAGCCGCGATGGCGGAGGACCCGGCGCAGGCGCCTTTCCTCGCGGAGGTGACGGCGGCGGTGCTTCCCCCGTACCTCACCGCCCCCGGGCATCCATCCGCGCCGGTGGTGCTGCACAGGGTGTGGGCGTCGGGCGCGAGCGGGCAGGAGTGCGTGGCGCGGGCGATGGCCGAGACGCACGCGAGGGAGGGTGCGGCGCACGTCCCGCGCATGCTGGACGTGTGCCAGGATCTCAAGGCGCTGTCCGTGGTGCTCGACAGGGCGCCTCACGCTTTCGCCGTCGAGCTGGCGGCGCTGGCGGCGAGGCGCGAGTACCTGAACCTGGAGAAGTGGCTGCAGGAACGCGCCGCGGCGGCCGGGGCGCAGTTCATCGGAACGTGCGTCCGGTTCCTCCGCATGAGGGCGACGGGCGCCGAGGACTCCACGGGCGCGCCCAAGCTCGCGGTTGAGACGATGGCGGTGTTCTTCAAGGTGTTGCAAGCCGGCGCGGGTGGGCTGCCGCCGGAGCTCCAGACGGAGCTTCGCGTGGCGATGTCCGAGGCGGCGGCGGCGAACCCGACGCTCGCGGCGGCGATCGCGGCGGTGCCCGCGGTCGGGGCGGCGATCCCCGGGGCGGGTGGCGAGGGCGGCGGCGGGAGCACGTTCCCGGCGGACGTCGAGGCGGAGGCCAACTCGTACTTTCAGCGCCTGTACAGCGGTCAGCACACCGTGGAGCAGACGGTGGACATGCTCACGCGGTTCAGGGGCTCGCAGAACACACGGGAGCGGGACATATTCGGGTGCATGGTCCACAACCTCTTTGACGAGTACCGATTCTTCCCAAAGTACCCGGAGAAGGAGCTGCGCATTACCGCGGTGCTCTTCGGGCGGCTGATCAACCACCAGCTCGTGGTGAGCATGACCCTGGGCGTCGCGCTGCGATGCGTCCTGGACGCGCTGCGCAAGCCCTTCGGCAACAAGATGTTCGCGTTTGGCTCGGAGGCGCTCGAGCAGTTCAAGCAGAGGCTGCCCGAGTGGCCGCAGTACTGCCAGCACCTGGCGCAGGTGCCGCAGGTGCCGCAGGCCCACCCGGACCTCGCGCAGCTCCTCGGCGCCGCCGCGGAGCAGCGCGGGCTCTCCCAGCTCGGCCAGAACGAGCCCTCCATGGCGGGGTCATCGGGCGACCTCGCCGGCGGTTTCGCGGGGCTCAACCTCGGCGGGGACGGCCAGCCGCCGCCGCCGGCGCCGAGGCCGCCGGTTCCCCCCGGCGCGCCCCCCGCGGACGAGCCGCTCCTCCCGGGTGTCCCGATGAGGACGAACTCGATGCCCGTCGTGAGCAAGCCGGGCGGCGCGGGCCTCCTCACGTCCCAGCCGTCGGCGCCCGCGGGGCTGCTCGGCGGCGGCGGGTCCCAGAGCAACCTGGGCCCGAGCGCGCCGCCCGCCGGCGGGTCCGGGTTCGCCACCTCGCTCAACCTCGAGACTTTGGAGCGCGCGGGGAGCAACCAGGACATCGTCGTCCCCGACGCCGACGTCGTCGACAAGGTTCACTTCGTCGTCAACAACCTCTCGGTGCAGAATTTGGAGGAGAAAGCCGCCGAGGTCAAGGCGCGAATCAGCCGCGATAACTGGCCGTGGTTCGCCGTGTACCTCGTGGTGAAGCGCGCGTCCATCGAGCCCAACTTTCACACGCTGTACCTCGGTCTGCTCGGCGCGCTGAAGGAACCGGAGCTGATCAGGAGCGTCCTGGACGCCACCTACAGCAACATCAAGGCGCTGCTGGGCTCCAACAAGATCAAGACCAACAGCGGCGAGCGATCGCTGCTCAAGAACCTCGGATCCTGGCTCGGTCAGCTCACGCACGCGCGCAACCAGCCCGTGCTCATGAACGACCTCGATCTCAAGGGCCTCATCCTGGAGTCCTACCAGACTGGGCACATGATCGCCGTCATCCCGTTCATCGCCAAGGTTCTCGAACCCGCCAAAGATTCGATCATCTTCAAGCCGCCCAACCCGTGGACGGCCGCGGTGCTCGCGCTCCTCAAGGAGATTTACAGCGAGCGGGACCTCAAGCTCAACCTCAAGTTCGAGATGGAGAGGCTCTTCAAGCACCTCGAGGTGGACATCAAGACGGTCAAGCCGTCGCAGCTCCTCTACCAGATTCAACGCGAGCGCGTCGGCAACCCCGATTTCGTCGCCGACAAAAACGCCCCCGCCGCGCCGCCCTCCTCCATGCCGGGCGTCATGGGCGGCGCGGGCGGGGTGCCCTACGAGCCCGGCATGGGCGGCATGGGCATGTCCCCCGGCGGCGGCGGTGCCTTTGGCGGCGGTATGGGCGGTATGGGCCAGGGCGACGGCGGGCAGATGGGCGCGGACATGTCCGGCGGCATCACCGCCGCCATGCAGCAACACGTCAAGATCGCGCCCGCGCCCAACCTCCCGGAGAACGCCCGCCTTGCGCTCGCGAGGCTCTTCCCCGTCGCGCTCACCGCCGCGGTGCGCGAGATTGTCTCCCCGGTGGTTGAGCGTTCCGTCACCATCGCGTGCATGACGTCGCGCGAGCTGGTGCTGAAGGATTTCGCCGTCGAGCCCGACGCCGCGCGACTCCGCAAGGCTGCGCACCTCATGGTGTCCTCCCTCGCCGGTTCCCTCGCGCTCGTCACATGCCGCGAGCCCCTCAAGGCGTCCGTCACCTCGCAGCTGCGCACGCTCCTGCAGCAGGCTGGCGTGTCGCCCCCCGCGGATCCCGGGTCTTTGGACCAGGCGCTTCAGCAAGCCGTCGTGGATAACCTCGAGCTCGGGTGCTCGCTCATCGAGCAGGCAGCCACCGAGCGCGCCATCCGCGACATCGACGAGGCCCTCGCGCCCGCCGTGCTGGCGAGGCAGAAGCACCGCGAGAAGCACGGTCCCGCCGGTCAGCCCTTCTTCGACCCGGCGTACCTGCAGGGCCGATTCCCCGGCGCGCTCCCCGAGTCGCTCAGGCCACGGCCCGGGCACCTCGCGCCGGCGCCCCAGCGCATCTACGAGGACTTCGCGTCGCTGCCCCGCGCGCCGCCGCCGCCGCCCGGCGCGCCGCCCGCATTCGCGGCGCAGCGCGGCGGGCAATTCGGAGGCCCGCCGCCGCCGCCCCCGCCCGGCGCCTACCCCGGGCAGCCGCCGCCGCCACCCGGAACCCCGGGAGGCG
>JGI20151J14362_10001588_pt1 | contig 16416 bp, 19 predicted proteins | sample COG_01_FD_14362 | JGI IMG/M metagenome (IMG submission 14362)
TTTGTTTTTTAGGATATAGATTAAAAAATGAGATGATTAAACATTCTCATAAATTATTATATTTTAGTGAAGGTACATTTTTCCTATTAATAGGAAGTTTTATTTTATATTCACACATTAAAGGTGGATATTGAAATTTTATAAATAAATACTACTTACCAGCAGAATTAAGAACGTAATAAACAACAGTATCTATTTCTTCTTTAGTTAAAATTTCATCTTCACCAAATGCAGGCATAACTCCCAATCCATAAACCACCATCTCTGTAAGAGATTCTTTTGTCATTTCAACAGTATCTAAATTAGGTCCAACATTTCCCTCAGATCCAGCTGCCTTTAAAACATGACACGCTGCACATCCAGCAGTTTCGTTGAAAATCTCTAAACCTTTTGCCATTTTAGCTTCATCAGCAAAAAGACTTGAGATGTATAAAAGGGTTACACCTAAACTGATTAATAAAAATTTAAATATTTTCATTAATAAGAATTTAATTTTAACGCGATTATTATACTACTGTAATGTTGACACTGTGATCTTTCCAACCATTGTGAGCGTAACCTCTTCTATTTTCCATTCTAAGCTCTGGCTGTTTGTCTCTACCGTTAGAAGCTAAACTTGCAATATTGTAAGAACCAGCAGAAAGCGTAGTTTCAAAAACAAATTGTCTCCAAGCAAATTTCCCTAAATCTGGACCAACAAATTTTGCTTTTTTCCAAGATTTACCTCCATCTACAGAAACTTTTACACTTCTAACTTTTTTAGTTCCACCCATTGCAACACCAACTATTTGAACTTTACCAGCTTTAACTGTTCCAGTTTCATCTGTTGGTCTAGTGATCCAAGATTTCACAGGCATTTCCCAGCAAGAAGGGTATTGAGAACCTTTTTTGCCAATTGGCGAAATTCTATAACTAGATTTCATATACTTCACTTGTGACTCTTCAGAGGTGAATGCAATTTTACCTAAGTGTTTAACATTATTAATCCCAAAATAACCTGGGGTAATCATTCTTAATGGACCACCATGAGAATTTGGTAATGGTACACTGTTCATATCCCAAGCTAAGATAGCATCTTTATAAACATCTTTTGGAACTGATCTTTCTACCATTGCTGCTTTAGGGTCTAAGCCAGTTGGCTCATGATCAACTCCAGCTGAAGTCATAAAGTTTGCACCACTGCTTATTCCTCCACAAGCATCTACTAAAGTTTTCACTGGAATACCTGTCCACATAACACATGCTGCAGCTCCTGTTTCCCACTGTGAACCTCTAGGCTTATGTTCAAAAAAACCTCTTCCGTTACCAGAGCACTGCAAAACAGTAGCCATAGTAGTTGTTCCCATTGCTTTTAACTCTGCAAGAGTGAAGCTTTTCGGATTATTCACACCTTCAATACTAACTTTCCAATTATTTCTGTCACCTATTTGAGCATCACTCATAGTAGGCATATTATTTCTGATATAAACATTGGCATTAGGAGTAACCAAACCTTCTCCAATAGCACTTCTATGAGTTTCGATTCCTTTATCTGAGTGAACAATTAATGCATCTCTATTTTTCCAGTTTATGAAATCTGGAAGTCCCTTGCTACCATCTGTGTGGTTAGCATTTGCAAATGTAATTGGAACTACTGATGCAGTTGCTGCTAAACCAGCTACAGAAGCTGTTCCAGCTAAAAAATTTCTTCTATTTAAATTTGGTGTGTTTTTTGTTTTTTTCATTTTTTTCTCCTTCAGAAATAATATTCATTATTTATAATTCAATTCTGCTATTTTTACAAATTGTTATACATACCACACCACTTCTAGTTGTGTATAAGGTGAAAATAAAATAAATAATGTTTGTATATTGATAATTCCATTATAAGTTTAATTATAAATGAGCATGTTGCAAGACAGTTTTGGCAGAAGATTTCCATATATTAGAATGTCAATTACTGATGTTTGTAATTTTAAATGTGGTTATTGTTTACCCAATGGTTATCAGGCAGACAAAAGTGATAATAGAACTTTTTTAAANATAAAAGAAATTGAAAGATTAACAAAAGCGTTATCTGAATTAGGTGTTTGCAAAATTAGATTAACTGGTGGAGAGCCCACAGTTAGAAAAGATTTTTTTGATGTTTTAAAAGTAATCAAAAAGCANTCAGGAATAAAAAAAACTGTAATTACTACAAACGGCTACCACCTAGATCAAAAAGCTCAAAAAATTAAAGAAAGTGGATTAGATGGGATTAATATAAGTATCGACAGTTTAGATCGAGAAACCTTTAAGAACATAACTGGGCATGATCGATTACCAGAAATTCTAGAAGGGATAAAAAAATTACAAGANCTTAATTTTAAAAATATAAAAATTAATGCAGTTTTNCTCAAAGGAGTAAATGATAAAGAAGAAGACTTTGATAAATGGGCTGAATTTATAAAAACAAATGAAGTTGATTTTAGATATATNGAACTGATGCAAACAGGAGATAATTTGGATTACTTTAACAAATATCACGTACCTTCATCNAAGTTTGTTAATTATTTAAATGAGAGAAACTGGATTTTTCAAACATTTGGAAAAGATGCTGGTCCATCTAAAAATTACATTAACACAGATTACAAAGGTAAGTTTGGTGTTATAGCTCCTTACTCGAAAGATTTTTGTAAAAGTTGTAACCGTTTAAGAATAACGGCTAAAGGTGACTTAAGACTTTGTTTGTTTGGTAATACTGGAATTAATATTCGACATTTAATGCAAAAGGATGATCAAACTCAAGAATTAAAAGATTTAATTTTAAAACAACTTAACTTTAAAAAAGAGTCTCATTATTTAGAGCTTGGAGAAACAGGCCTAACTAAAAATTTATCTACTACTGGAGGATAATGACCAAGCCAAAAGTAGTTGAGCAAGAAAATCTTCGTGATTGGGCTAAAGAGATTTTTCAAAAAAATTCTTTTAACATGATTGATGTTTCTTCTAAGAAAGAAACATTTAGAAGAGCATTAGCATCTGGTAAAATTTATGTAGGTAAAGAGGTATTTGAACTTATAAAAAATAAACAAATGCCAAAAGGAGACCCAGTGACCTTAGCAGAGGTTGCTGCAGTTTTAGGTGTTAAAAAAACAAGTGAACTTATTCCTTTATGCCACCCTTTGCCAATTGATCATACAGCAACAAAAATTATTCTAATCGATGAAGATTACTCACTTGAAGTTTATTGTGTGGTGTCTGCAGTTGCAAAAACTGGAGTTGAAATGGAGGCAATAATGGGAGTGAATGCTGCATTAATAACTATTTATGATCTAAGCAAAATTGTTAACCCGCATCTTAAAATTGATAACGTAAAATTATTAATTAAAGAGGGTGGTAAAAGTGGATTATGGACTAACCCTGACGGTCTTCCAAAGTTTTTAGAAAACATTTTCTAATTAATAATGGCGCTGAATTTAAGCTCTCAAAAAATAATTAAAGATTGGATTGATTATAATGGTCATATGAATGTAGCCTATTATTTGCTTATATTTGATCGATATGGTGCTGATAAATTGAATACTATTTTTAAGATGGGTGAAGAATCTGCACAAACTACTGGTATGAGCACAATGATTGTTGAAAACAATATTACTTACAGGCAAGAGCTTAAAGTTGATGAAGAAGTAGATATTAATCTAATCTACTTTAATCACGATAAAAAAAGACTTCACTATAAATTTGAGATGATCAACAAAGGAAACAATACACTGTCTGCAACTTTTGAAGCTTTAGCTCTGTATGTTAATTTAAAAAATAGAAAAGTGTCTGAATTTGAACAAGAAAAAATTTCAATAATGCAAAAATTTATTAGAGAAAATAAACAAAGTTTTAATCAAGACGATTTAAAATACTCATCAAAATTAAAATTATGAAAATTACACTAGAGCTATTTGGAGCAAGTAGAGATTTCAGTGAAAAAAGACATATAGATTTTGAAATTCCAAAACCTATATTAATCAGAGATTTTAGAAAGGTTATTAGTGATTATTTAAATGATAAATTTAATGGCAATACTTCTTTTCTACAAATTGTAAAAAATTCTGCATTTTGTTCTGAAGAAAATGAAATAATTAGCGACAATTATAAGATCACAAAATCTCAAAAAATTAGTATTATTCCTCCAATTGGAGGTGGTTAATGCTACACACTAAAATTATAGATACCCAAAAAGAACAGATTAAAATTTCAGACGCAGAACAATTTATTGCCTCATCAAAATTTGGAGCAAATATATATTTTACAGGCACTGTTAGAAATCTAAATGATAATAAAGAAGTAACCGGAATCACCTATGATAGTCATGATGAAATGGTTATTAAAAGTTTTGAGGAAATCTATAATGAAACTGAACAAAAATTAAATATACAAGATAAAGCAGTTTTTATTGAACATGTTAAAGGATATGTAAAGTTAGGTGAGATGAGCATAATCATTGCTGTTGCCTGCAAACATAGGGACCAAGCATATGTTTTATCTAGATATATTATTGAAGAAATAAAAAAAAGGACTCCAATTTGGAAAAAAGAACACTATATAAATGAAGACAGCCAGTGGTTAAAAGGCAACCCAATTAAAACTTAAAATGATTTTTAGGCAACTATTTGATAAAATTTCAAGCACTTATACTTATCTAATTGCATCAGCTAAAGGACGTGAAGCTTTAATTATAGATCCGGTATTAGAAAATGTTGATCAATATATAAAACTATTAAATCAATTAGATTTAAAATTAGTTAAAGTCATTGATACGCATATACATGCAGATCATATTTCAGGAATTGCTGAACTTAGAGATAAAACAAATTGTGTAACCGTTATGGGTGATAAAACTCCTGCAGATGTTGTTGCAATGAGAGTGTCAGATGAAGAAAATATTAAGATTGATGGAATAGATCTAAAAGCAATTTACACTCCAGGACATACATCTGAAAGTTTTAGTTTTTTAATGGGTGATAGAGTTTTTACTGGAGATGCGCTGTTAATTAGAGGAACTGGCAGAACTGATTTTCAAAATGGTGATCCAAAAGACTCTTACAATTCCATATTTAATAAATTATTAAAGCTTCCTGAAGAAACTTTGGTTTATCCAGCTCATGATTATAAAGGTGAAACAGTAAGCACAATTTTTGAAGAAAAAAAATTTAATCCCAGATTACAAGTTAAATCGGTTGATGAATATGTTGAGATTATGAATAACTTAAATTTACCAGATCCAAAAATGATGGATGTGGCTGTTCCAAGCAACCTAAAACTTGGTATCGATTTTAATCGTCAAAAAGTAAATAATGGAATTGAACCTGAAGAATTTAATAGAATTAAAAAAGATCCAAATGCTATTTTGATAGATTTAAGAGAGCAAAATGAAATTGATAAAGAAGGTATGATTAAAAATAGTGAAATAGTGCCATTTCCTTCTATGTATGAATATTTAGATAAAAATAAGAATAAATTAAAAGATAAAAGAATTCTTTTTTATTGTGCACATGGTCATCGTTCAACTCTAGCTGTTCAAATATCTAAATCTTATAACTTTACTAACTGTTGTCATTTAATTGGGGGACTAGAAAATTGGAAAAAAGAAGGGTTAGATTTAAACTAGAACTTTAATGGCAACTACAGCGTTTAACTGGTATTGCAATCACACTTGGAAACGAAGTGCAATAAATACTGCGTGGTGTTTATTAGGTTGTGCAATAGGAGACTTTGGAACAATTTTATTTTTTCAGATCACGCAAATTCCATGGCCAGTTTTAGCTATTATGATCTTAGCAATTATTAATGGTTTGATCACAAGTATTATTTTGGAAACTATCATTTTGATCAGACAAAATTTCAAATTTAAAGATGCTTTAAAAACTGCCTTAGGAATGAGTTTTATCTCTATGGTCAGTATGGAAATTGCAATGAATTTAACAGACTATCTTTTAACAGGTGGAGCCATGTTAACATGGTGGGCTGTCCCCATCATGTTAACGGTTGGATTTTTAACTCCATGGCCTTATAATTATTGGAGATTAAAAAAGTTTGGAATTGCTTGTCATTAATTAGATACTAGATTCTAACATCCATCTATTTTTTTCATGAACAGTTATTCTTCCAATTGCCAAATCTGCTGTAGATTCATCGCCAGCTTTTTGAGCAACTTCGATAGCAATATTTAAATCATCAACAATTTTTTTTTGATCATTAGCTAGATCTTTAACCATTGAAACTGAGTCCTGATCTTCTTTACCATCTTTAATTTCAGATAAAGATTGATAGGTAGAATAGTTTGCAGGTGCATTAGTTCCAAGGGCTCTTATTCGTTCTGCAATATTATCTATTGCAGTATTTAGCTCATTGTATTGCTCACCAAAAAGATCATGCAACTGTTTAAAGTGGGGTCCTTTAACATTCCAATGATAATTTTGCATTTTCAAAGACAAGATGTAGCTTGAGGCTAATACTTTCTTTAAACTTTCAGCTACTGGGTTATTACTCATATTTCTCCTTAATTAATTGTTATTGATTGTGCTGTTGCATTAATTACAGCAGCAATTCTGATAGAGGATTGAATACCAATTTTTTCAATACCTGCTTTTTCAATTTCATGAACATGTGCATCAATACACATTCCACATCCATTAATCGCTGATATTGCTAGCGAATAAAGCTCAAAATCAACTTTATCAATTCCAGGATTACCAATGACGTTCATTCTTAGTTTAGCTGGTAATTTTGAGTATTCTTTATCGCTGACTAAATGGATAAATCTATAATAAACATTATTCATACCCATTACAGCAGCAGCAGACTTAGCTGCTTTTAACTCATTTTCTGAAATATAATCTTTGGCAAGCTCTTTAACTGCAGAAACTATATTATCATTTTTAGTTGCATAAGCACTTGCTAAAGCAATACCCATAATTTGATTTAATTTTAATCCTGGAGCACCATCTTCTGATAAAATATTTCCTAAATTAATTTTAATATCTTTACCAAAGTCACCAATATTTTCTTTTATTTGTTCTATATTCATTTTATTTCCTTTCAAATATATATCTTATTTTTTTCCCAAACATATTCATGAATTGAAAACACAATCATTTGTATAACTGGTTCAATCAATCCAAATCCAATTGCTATCTTGATGTTGCCAGTTAGTGCATAAGCAACTAACATGGCAACAATGACGTGAAGCAATCCATACGTAGAGGTCTTAATTGCTAACCGCATTTTGTTTTTCATTTTTTGCAGTCACCACATTCACATCAATGGTTTCTTCACCTTTTTTCCAATTACATGGGCAAAGTTCATCTGTTTGTAATGCATCTAAAACTCTAAGTACTTCTTTAGGGTTTCGACCTACATCAAGGTCATTGACCATTACAAATCTAATATTGTCCTCTGGATCCACTATATAAGTTGCTCTTTGTGAAACTCCTTCAGACTTATCTAGTATTCCAAGATCAGTTGATAATTGTCTGTTTAAGTCAGATACAAGAGGGAAAGGAAGTTCTTTTAGTTCCTTCTGTTCTCTTCTCCAAGCCCAATGCGCATGTTCACTATCAACACTTACACCTAAAATTTGAGCATCACGATCGCTAAAATCATTATTTAGTTCTCCAAATGCTGAAATTTCAGTAGGACATACAAATGTAAAATCTTTTGGATAAAAGAATATTACTTTCCATTTGCCTTTGTATGTATTGTTATCAATATTTATAAATACATTATCAATATTTATATCTTGTATCGGTCTTTCTGATACAGCTTTTAAATTAAAGTTCGGAAACTTACTACCTACGCCTAACATAACTATTCTCCTTTATTATTATTGTTATTTTTGTTTTTTGATTTACTAGAACATCCACAATCAATTTTAGCTTGATCAGGAGACAACCTTGTTTCTTGAGCCTCCATCAAACATCTTATTGTTGCTTCATCTAAATTGTTTTGCTTTCTAATCATGCTAGCTATATAGGTAATACCAATATATAAGTGAAATATATTGATTTTATAATTATTATAAGTAAAACTTATAGTTATGAATTTGAGAGATTTAAAATATCTATTAGCTTTAAAAGAACACAAGAATTTCAGCAAAGCAGCAAAAGCATCATTTGTTAGTCAACCAGCAATGAGTATGCAAATTAAGAAACTTGAAGAAGAACTTGGTGTTCAACTGATAGAAAGAGATAAAAAACAAATTTTGTTAACTGAGGTTGGAAGCAGAATTGCTCTTAAAGCTAAATCCCTTATTAATGAGGCTGATTTTATAAAAGAAATTGCAAAAACTTATCAAAACCCTTTTGCTGGCGAAATAAAAATTGGTGCTATTCCAACATTAGCACCTTATCTTTTTCCTAAGATTTTGCCTAATTTATCAAGGCAATTTAAAGAGTTAAAAGTTTTTTTGATTGAAGACAAAACTAATATTTTGTTAGATAAAATCGTCAATGGTCAAGTTGATTGTGGTTTTTTAGCACTACCAATAGATAATATTGATCTTAATAAAGAACTTATTTTTGAAGATAAATTTTATTTAGCAGTTCATAAAACTAATAAGCTCTTTAAAAAAAAAATTACGACACAATTTGATTTATTGGATCAAGATTTATTACTTCTAGAGGAAGGACACTGCTTAAGAAATCAAGCTTTAGCAGTTTGTAGTTTAAAAGGCATTAATGAAAACCAGGATTTTAGAGCGACAAGTTTAGAGACTTTAAGACAAATGATAGAAAATGGTAATGGCATTACCATTATGCCGGAAATTGCAATAAATAGAAAATCTAAAAATACAAGATACATTCCTTACGGTAAGCCACAACATTTTAGAAAAATTGTATTTGTTTATAGAAAAACCAGCGCAAGAGAAAAGTTATTCACAGAAATTAAAAAGATTAGTAAAAATACAAATTATTACTCTTAGAATTTAACTATAGATTTGGTAGATTGTATTCACATAAATGCAAAACATCTTTAAAAATAAATATCTTGATCAAAAAAAATTAGTTAAAGATCATTTTTATTATCTAGTGTCTAATTTTTCAGAGCTTAATCAAAAACAAATAGATAATTTATCAATAAATATTGTTAAAAATGCTCAAAGCTATAAAGCTGGAAGTCCATTTAGTAAATTAATTCATGAATTCTCACTTACTAGCAATGAAGGTATTGTCTTAATGTGTTTAGCTGAAGCTCTTTTAAGAATACCTGATGCAAAAACTATTAATGATTTAATAGAAGATAAAATTCCAATAGGAGATTGGAAAAAATATATTAAGAATGATAAAGATTTATTTGTAAATATCTCCTCAATAGCATTTTTATTAACAGGTAAAATTGTTCAAGAAAAAGTAGAAGAAAATAAAAATATTTTAGGCAAAGTTGTTAAAAATCTTTCTGGCCCAATTTTAAGAAATGCAATCAAGCAAGCAATCAATATTCTTGCTAAACAATTTGTTTTTGAAAGAGATATCAAAAAAGCCATTGACTTCAGCAACGAGAAAAAACATGACAAGTATACTTTTTCATTTGATATGTTGGGTGAAGCGGCAGTTACTTATGAGGACTCTGATCGATACTACAAGCAATATGAACAAGCAATAATTGAAACAGGTAAAGGAAAGAACCCGCATAAAAAAAGTATTTCTATTAAACTATCATCCTTGCACCCAAGATATGAGAGAAATAAATTAGATTTATTAAAAAAAGAACTTTTTCCAAAGGCTTATAAACTTACTGAACTTGGAAGAGATAATAATGTTGATATTTGTTTTGATGCTGAAGAAGCAGATAGATTAAATCTATCTTTATTCATATTTAAGGAAATAATTGAAAGTAAATTAATTGACGAAAAGTACCAAGGTTTTGGATTTGCAGTTCAAGCTTATCAAAAAAGAGCTTTTTTTGTTTTAGACTGGCTTAAAAAATATTTAAACGAAGTTAATAAAAAAATTAATATAAGATTAGTTAAAGGAGCTTATTGGGATACAGAAATTAAAATTGCTCAAGAACAAGGATTTACAGATTACCCAGTATTTACTAAGAAATTTGCTACAGATATTTCATATTTAGCCTGTGCTCATAAACTTTATGAAAATGACAATATTTTCTCACAGTTTGCGACCCACAATGCTCACAGTATCTCATATATTAAAACTCTTTTTAAAGATCGTGATTTTGAGTTTCAAAAATTACATGGCATGGGGGATGAAATTTATTCATATCTTGAAAAAGATGATAATTTTAAATGTAGAGTATATGCGCCAGTAGGTGGTTATAAGGATTTACTACCTTATTTAGTAAGAAGATTGTTAGAAAATGGTGCGAACACTTCTTTTATTCATCAACTAAAAACAAAAGATTTTGATATTTTAAAATTAGTTCAGTCTCCACTTACTAAAATAGATAAACTTGATGAGGACAAAATTAAAAAACCAATTGAAATTTATGGAGATCGAAAAAATTCAAAAGGTTTAGATTTAAGTGAAGAAGATGTGGTGGATAGTCTTAAATTCAATGGAAAATTTAAAGACATTAAAGCTTATTCATTAATAAATGGTGAGGATATCAAATCAGATGAAGTAATTGATATTAAATCTCCTCATAGTTCCACAACTTTAGGAAAAAAGTACTTTGTTGATGAAAAGATATCTGAAGCTGCAATTGAAAGTTTAAAAGAATATTCTTCTAAATGGAAAAATTTTCCAATTGAAAAAAAAGTAGAGATTTTTTTAAAATTTGCAGATCTAATCGAAGAAAATACAAATGACATTATTGAGATTTGTGCAAAAGAGTCTGGTAAAAGTATTAAAAATTCAATTGCAGAAATCAGGGAAGCAGTTGATTTTTGCAGATACTATTCAAAAGAAGCTTTAAACTTATTTCAAACTCAAACATTAAAAGGTCCAACTGGAGAACTCAATCAATATAGAATGATAGGAAAGGGACTTTCATTTGTAATAAGTCCCTGGAATTTTCCAGTTGCAATTTTTGTAGGTCAAACAGTTGCAGCACTTATTACGGGCAATGTAGTAATTACCAAACCTGCTGAACAATCATCATTTGCAGCTTACTATATTATAAAACTTTTATTAAAAGCTGGTTTACCTAATAATGCAATAGCATTGTTATTAGGTGATGGAGCCTTAATTGGAAAAAAAGTTATTAATGACAAAAAACTTAAGAATGTTATTTTTACTGGCTCTTTAGAGACAGCAAAAATTATTCAATCCACCCTTCAACAAAAAGAAAATATCCCAACTTTTGTTGCAGAAACAGGTGGTCTAAATTGCATGATTGTGGACACTTCAGCTTTAACAGAGCATGTCGTAAAGGATGTGGTGAATTCAGGTTTTGATAGTGCGGGACAAAGATGTTCTGCATGTAGAATATTGTGTGTTGAAGAAAATGTTTATGATCATACTAAGCATACTTTGATTGGAGCAATGAAAACTCAACAAGTCGGTAATCCAGAAGAATTATCAACAGATATTGGACCAGTAATTGATACTGAAGCATTTGAAAATATTAATAATCACATAAAAAAATTTGATAAAGTTTTTCAAATAGACATAAATTTAAATCAAGGCAATTTTGTTCCACCAACATTAATTGAAATTGAAAAACTATCAGATTTAAAAAATGAGGTATTTGGCCCGGTGGTTCACATGCTGAAGTATAAAGCTTCAAATTTAGATCAATTGATCGAAGATATTAATGATCTTGGGTTTGGATTAACTTTAGGCATACATAGTAGAATAGATAAAACCATTGATAGAGTTGTAGAAAAAGCTGAAATTGGCAATATTTATATAAATAGAAACATGATCGGTGCAGTTGTGGGTGTTCAACCTTTTGGGGGTTATGAAAAATCAGGCACAGGACCAAAAGCAGGAGGTCCAGAGTATTTAAAAAGATTATGTCACGAACAAAGTATTTCTAATAATACTGCCTCAATGGGTGGAAATGCATCCTTGTTATCTGAAGTAGAGGATTAGATGAAAAATAAAAATCTAGTTCTTCTGACCATTTGTCAGGTATTTTCTTTTACAGCACCACCAATAACTGTTTTTATAAGTGGTATTGTTGGATTAAAAATATCTCCAATTGCTTCTCTTGCAACATTACCAACATCTCTTTCAATTGTTGGAACTGCGGTATTTACAATCTTTGCAGCAAAAATAATGAGTAAGATTGGAAGGAAAAAAGGTTTTATTTTATCATCTTCATATACAAGTTTAGCAGCTTTACTTGGTGCTTATTCAATTTATTCAGAAAACTTTATATTATTTTGTTTTTCATGTTTTTTAATTGGAACAGGAATAGCATTTACTCATCAATATAGATTTGCTGCAGCAGAAACGGTTGAAAAAAATGATAGTTCAAGAGCGATTTCAATTTTGCTTCTTGCAACAATTTTATCTGCTTTAATTGGTCCAAATGTTGCAAATTTTTCAAAAGATATAATTACAGATCACCTGTATACAGGTTCATACATATCTCTTGCAGTTCTAACAATAATTCCTGTATTTTTTTTATTATTTTATAAAACAGAAAAAAATCCAAAAACAAACGAAGATATTAAAGGCAAACAAAGATCTTATATCGAGTTATTACAAAACCCTATAATACTTCAGGCAATAGTGACGGCAGCATTTGCCTATTCTATTATGTCTTTTTTAATGACTGCTACTCCAATTAGCATGTATAAGATGCATGGATTTACTTTAGGCTCAACAAGCATTGTGATCCAATCTCATATAATAGGAATGTTTTTACCTTCATTAATAACTGGTTCATTGATTAAAAAATATGGTCATTCAACAATAATATATTCAGGTGCAATAATATATTTGTTGTGTATTTTTTTAAGTTTCTATGAACAAACATTTCTTAACTATTTAATAGCTCTTGTATTACTTGGAATTGGTTGGAATTTTTTATTTATAGGCGGCACTAGTTTACTAGTGCTTTGTTACACAAGCAGTGAAAAGTTTAAAGTACAGGGATTTAATGATGTTTTAGTTTTTTCAATTCAAGCAATTGCAAGCTTAACAGCTGGTTATTCAATTTTAAACTTTAGCTGGAATGAAATTAATTTAGCATGCATTCCAATGGTAGTTTTGATTATTTTAGTTTCTATAAAAGCAGATATTTATAAAAAAAACTTATCTGCTGTTAAACCTTAAATAAATCCTATCAAGATAATAAAAAAGAGAGCCAGCTCGTAAAATCATAAAAATTGCTAAAGAAATCCAGAGACCTGTATTTAATAGATTTTCAACAAGCATTAATGAAATTAATAAATACAAAATTGATGAGAAAATCATTGCATTTCTTAATTCTATAGTTTGGGAGGCTCCAATAAAAATCCCATCTAATTGATAGCAAAAAGATGAAATTAAAGGAAATATTATTAACCAAATAGCATAATCAACAGACAAATTTCTTATTAAATCAATATCTGCCATTTGATAGATAATTTTTTTGTGAATTAAGAAATAAACTACTGAAATGAATACACTTGTAATAGCACTAAGTATAAAAGAATTTTTTACAATCAGTCTAAATAAATTTTTATCATTTTTTCCAATTGAGTAGCCAACCATTCCCTGAGTTGCAAAAGCATAAGCATCAAGAATAAAAGCAGCTAAATTTACCAAATTAATTAAAATTGTATTAGCTGCAACATATTCTTCTCCTATTTTGTTACTTAAATAGATAAACCATAGAAATGAAAATGATAAAAGGATTGTCCTTATAAAAATATTTAAATTGATATGAAAAATATATTTTATTTGTTTTGTGTTAAAAATATTATTTATGTCAATCTTAATATTAACAAATCTTTTAATATAAAAAAAAGTATAAATTAAAAAAATTGTAGATGTAATATATCCAGCTAACAAAGAACCATAAGCAACTCCTTTTACATTTAGGTTATATTGTGAAACCAAGATAATACTTAAAATTATATTCAAAATAGAAAAACAACTTACAACAAGACTTGAAATTTTAGTTTTTTGTAAGCCAATAAATATTCCAGTAATAATATAAAGAGTGAGTTCTCCTGGAGCAGAATAAATTCTTATATTAAAATAATCTTGATATAAATTTTGAGTTTCTCTTGATAATTCAAAAATATTTAGTGTTAAATTTAGAATAAAAAATTGAAAAAATATTAAAATTAAGGAAATAACTATTACAAAAAATAAATTTCTTAATAATATACTTAATATTTTGCTATAATTATTTTCTCCATGGGCTTGAGATACCATTCCAACGGTTCCCATTTTTAGAAAACCAAAACTCCAAAAAATCATAGAAAATAAGTTTGCAGCAATAGATGTTGCCGTAAGATAAGAGATGTTTCCAAGATTTCCCATTAGGCTTGTATCTATTATGCCCACTAATGGAATGGCAACATTAGCTAAAAAAATTGGGAAAGATAATTTTGCAATATATATTAATGAGTATTTTTTCATTTATTTTAAATAACGCTAGATAGATATTATAAATATTCAACTATAAATTAATTATTCTATAATGTATCATTTAATTAATCTTTAAATCATGAAAAAAAATTTTTTTAAAAATAGTTTTGGAAATGAAATTCTTTTTAGCAAGAAAGAATATTTAGATAGAGTAAAAAAAGTAAAATTAAAGATGAGNAAAAACAATATTGACGTTTTGCTTGTCGCAAGTCCTGCTAATCAATTTTATCTTACAGGTTATGATGGTTGGTCATTTTATACACCTCAAATGGTTTTAATTAGCCTTTCAGAAAAATATCCCTATTGGATTGGAAGAAAAATGGATGCAGTAGGAGCAAAATTCACAGCTTTTTTAGATAAAGACAATATTGTTCCATATCCAGATCATTACGTAGCGTCTCAAAAAATTCATCCAATGGATTATCTTGTTGATTTTATTAAATCAAAAAAACTTGAGAGAAAAAATATTGGTGTAGAGATGGATGATTACTATTATACCGCAAAATGGCATGATATTTTAATAAAAGGGCTTCCCAACGCAAAATTTTTAAATGCATTTTTATTAGTCAATTGGGTAAGGATGATTAAATCTTCTCAAGAACTGTCTTATATGAAATCAGCAGGAAAAATTGCAAATTTAGCAATGAAAAAAGCAATGGAAAAAGTAGATGTGGGTGTGAGACAGTGTGATGTAATTGCTGAACTTAATAGATACACAACTATGGGCACAAATGAAATAGGGGGAACTTTTACCTGCAAGCCACCAAATGCAATGGTTGGAAAATTTTGTAGTGCACCACATTTAAGTTGGACAGAAGAAAAATTAAAGAAAAATGAAATTTTTTATATTGAAATGGGTGGTGCAAAACACCGTTATCATGTTCCATTAGCAAGATGTATTTTTACAGGTAAAGCTCCAAAAAAAATTAAAGAATTATCTAAAATCATTAAAGAAGGATTAAATGGAGTTCTGAATAAAGTTAACCCAGGAGTGACTGGCCATGAGCTAGAAAACACTTGGAAAAAAATTATTAGTAAATATGGAGTTAAAAAAGATTCTAGAATTGGATACCCAATAGGTATTGGTTATCCACCAACTTGGGGAGAATTGACTACAAGTTTTAGAAAGGGAGATAAAAATGTATTAAAAGAAAATATGACTTTTCATTGTATACCTGCGTTATGGCTTCAAAATTATGGAATTGTAATTAGTGAAAGTTTTATTGTCACAAAAAAAGGAGCCCAAAGATTAACTAACTACGAGCAAAAGCTTTTCGATTTAAAAGATTTTCAATGAAATTGAAAACTAAATTTGGAATGGTAGTCAGTGGCCACATGAAAGCCACTGAGGCTGGAATGAAAATTTTAAAAAAGGGTGGAAATGCTATGGATGCCGCAATAGCAACTGCCGCAACACTTGCTGTTTCAATTCCAAACATGAATGGATTAGGAGGGGACAGTATTGCCCTCTATTATTCATCCAAAACAAAAAAAATTACCACGATTAATGGTTCTGGAAAATCTCCAAAAAAAGCAAGTATAAAATATTTTAAATCAATTGGTTTGAATGAAATTCCCCAAAGAAGCTCTCTGTCCATAACGGTTCCAGGTGTTCTGCATGCGTGGGAAAAGTCTCTAAAGAAATATGGATCAAAAAAATTAGCAGAGGTTTTAAAAGATGCGATAAGTTTTGCTGAAAAGGGTATTAAGATAGATGAATATTTATACAATTTTTTAAGAAGCGATGTTTACAAAAAATTAATTAGAAATAATAATTTTTTATCAAAAATTTACGGCCTTCCTAAGGATATTAAAATTGGAAAAATTATAAAACAAGAGAAGCTTGCTGAAACTTTAAGATTGATTTCAAAATTAGGATGTAAAATTTTTTATAAAGGAAAACTAACTAAGA
>JGI20151J14362_10001589_pt1 | contig 16416 bp, 5 predicted proteins | sample COG_01_FD_14362 | JGI IMG/M metagenome (IMG submission 14362)
TGTGGCAATCTTGGGTTTGCGGGCGGTTCATCCACCGCGGGTCGAAATTTTGCCTGAGCCGTCGAGATCTGGATCTCGATAAACTCAATTCCCACGTTCGCCCCGACACAGAGCGGAGCGCACCGCTCGGGAAGAGACAAGGGACGATGGCATCGCTCATCACGTCCGTGAACGTCGTATCGGTCGCGGTTAGCAGCCGCCGCGCGAAGCCCGCCGGTCGTCGCTTCGCGCCACCACCGCGCGCCGCGGGCGATGGGCCGTCGGGCGATACCCCCGCCTCCTCCTCCTCGGATGGAGCGTCGACGTTCGAGTCGCCGCCCAGGAGGCCGTCCCCGCTGGAGCGCATCATGAAAGATCCCCTCGCCGCGGCGGTCATGGGTCCGCGGCTCGCCCTCGGCGGCGCCACCGAGGCTCTCGATCTCCTGCAGAAGGGCCAGCTCCTCGGGGTGCTGGCGCAGGCTCCCGGGGAGCTGAACACGCTGATGCAGGACCCGAGGCCCATCAACGACAAGGCCGAGGACCTGGTGCGACGCGCGGAGGGGGTGGTGGAGACGCTGGAGGAGCGGGGCATCGCCGCGGAGGCGCCGGGGCGTGAGATCGTCAGGTCGTTCGTGCCCGCGGAGCTGTACGACAGGTACCTCGACCCGGCCGCCGTCGGAGCCGGCGCCCCCGTCGACCCGCCGTCCGCCTCCACCGCGTACAAGGCGGAGCCGCCTCCGTCGACGCCGTCACCGACGCGACCCGCGCCCGCCGAGGATGGCGACGGTGTGGTTCCTTCGAAGGGGGAGGGAACACCGGCGACGCCGGACGCGACTGAGAGGGAGGACGCGTGGGTGTTTGACAGCGACGAGGACCCCGCGGTCATCGCCGCCGCGAGAGCCGTCGCGTCCGTGCTCGACAGCGAGGAGTGGGACGACGACCGCGAGGCTGGGCTTTACCCGGAGGTTCTGGGCGGACAGCAACCGGCGTCGACGTCCGGTGAGGTCGAGGAGGTGGAGGCCTCCGCCCAGGAGCAGGTCGAAGCCTCCACCCCCGGGGAGGTCGAGGCCTCCGCCCAGGAGCAGGTCGAGGCCTCCGCCCCCGAGCAGACCCCGGCGCCGCCCGAGGTGACGTTTGAGGCGGCGAGCGCGGTGCCCGGCGCGCCGCAGGTTCCGCCCGAGCTCTGGGCCGCGGTAGAGGAGGCTGAGAAACTCGCCGCCGACGTCGTCATGCAGGCTTCGACCGTCGCCGCGAAGAGGGGAGCGTAGTGATAGTGTCGATGAAATCATGAGTATCAGCATTTCTCATTTGAGCCTTCCCAAAAAACACGTCATCAGTTGGAGATCCGGGGTGGTCTAACACAGGCGCCGTCCCTTGAACGCACGCGCGAAAAAGATGATGTCACTCACCATCGCCGCTCCCACCTCCGTCCGCGTCGTCGCTTCCACCCGGTGCGTGTCCCCCGACCTCCACGTCCCCGACACCCGACCTCCACGTCCCCGACACCCACCCATGAAATCAATCGATCCGGCGCTTTATCCTGTTTGCTCGCGATGACGCTGACGACGGTGTTCCCGCCCCTCTCCGTCAGCAGACGCGTGTCGAAGACCCAGCGTAAGGCTATCGGTGCCGTACCTGCCGTGTCGCGCTCCAAGCAGCGGGTTGTCAGGTGCGCGGCGGCTGGTGATGAGGCGCAGACCTCCGCCTCCAGCCGCAGGGTCGCCCTGATGGGCTCCGCTGCTGCCGCCGCGGCCGCCGCGGTTGCCCCCGCCCTCGCTGATTCGTGCCCCACCGCGGACACGGCGCCCCTCCTGTGCAACGCCGAGGTCACCAACAAGGTGTACTTCGACGTTGCCATCGGCGGTGAGCCCCAGGGGAGGATAGTCATCGGGCTGTTTGGCAAGGATGTGCCGAAGACGGTTGAGAACTTCAGGCAGCTCGCGACGGGCGAGAGGGACTTCGGGTACAAGAACTCCATCTTCCATCGCGTCATCCCCAACTTCATGATCCAAGGTGGTGACTTCGAGAAGGCCAACGGCACGGGCGGGTACTCCATCTACGGCCGCAAGTTCCCCGACGAAGCCTTCCCCTTGGACAAGCTCAACCACGTCGGCGCCGGCGTCCTCTCCATGGCCAACGCGGGACCAAACACAAACGGATCGCAGTTCTTCATCACCACCACCGCCACCCCGTGGCTGAACGGCAAGCACGTCGTGTTCGGCAGCGTCGTCGAGGGCCTGGACGTGGTCAAAAAGATCGAGAGGACACCCACCGCGCGGGGGGACAGGCCCGTGAAAGACGTCACCGTCACCGAGTCGGGTGAACTGCCCCTCGCGTGAGTGCCCCTCGCGTGAGGCGCGTTCGCGCCCTTCAGGGGTGATGCGGGGAGTGCGAGAGAGTCCTCATGTTCGTTTTTGTCGTGCAACTTATTCGTGTCGTCACAACCGGCTCCGAACCGGCTCCACCTCGCCCAGCGAGTAGTCGAATAGTAGGGTACCCAAAAATCACCCCCGTCATGTCATCAGCAACCGCCAATCTTCTGAAGTTTTCCTCGATCTCAAGCTGAAGAGGGGAAACGAACAGCGGAGAGCGTCAAACCGCGCCGCGCTTGAGCGCCCAAGGATCACTCGGGCACGTCGAGATCGGAGTCATCTTTAATCAGAGTACTCACACCAACCGCAGACGAGCGACGCACTCCGCAGTATCATGGCATCCGATGCGCAAGAGAGGTGCTGATTCGCCCGGGCCCGCGTCAGTGTCGGGAGGAAAGCGTACTCGAAGGGAGGGTAAAGAAAGCGACGCGAGTGAGACAGCGAACGCGTCTGCTGCCCCCGAGTCTGCCAAGCCCAAGGCGAGTGCCCGTCGCGGGAGCGTCGAAGCCCCGGCAGCACACCTAAAGAACAAAACCTCCTCGGAGCGGGGCGCTTCGGGCTCGTCGCGCAGGCGAGGAGGTTCTAGCACTAGCGAACCAAAGAAAGGTGCCGAGGGCCAGAAACCCGCGAGGCGCGCGACTCGAGTGCTCACCGAGCTACCCGCGAGAGGCGCGAGCGGCGGCGGCGGCGGCGGCGGCGGCACCCCTTCCAAGTCAAACAGGCGGAGATCTGAAAAAGCGTCCAGGACCAGGACGCCAAAAAAAACCTCCGGCAGCGTCAAGGCGACGCGCAGGAGATCGTCGACCGGCGGAAGCATGGTGAGCCGCGAGGAACTCGAGGCGATGCGCCAGGACGCNTACGATCACGACGACCTGGACGAGGACGACGACGAGGAGGAGGAGGAGGAGGACTACGAAGACGAGGACGACGAGGACGAGGACGACGAGCACGGCGGTGACGGGCACGATCCCTCGGGGCCTTCAGGCGCTCCTGCGTCGCCTCGGCGGCGGGCTGGAGGACATGATCCCCGCCGCGGGCCAGACCCGCGGCCGCCTGAAGGAGATCCTCGCCGGGCTCCGCGCGGACGGCGACGATACCCGACAGGTCATGGCGCTGAACGAGCTGTGCGAGCTGCTCGTCATCTCGTCCGAGGAGTCCCTCATCACCCTGTCCGTCGACGCGTTCGTGCCCGTGCTCGTGAACCTCATGCAGATGGAGCATAACCCGGACTGCATGCTGCTCGCGGCGAGGGCGCTGACGTCGATGGCTGACATCATGCCCAACTCCCGCGGCGCCATCGTCCACCACGGCGCGCTGCCCGCGTTTTGCAGCCGGTTGCTCACCATCGAGTACATCGACCTCGCGGAGCAGTCCCTGCAGGCGCTGGAGAAGCTGTCGCAGGACCACGGATCGAGCTGCATGCGTGAGGGCGCGATGATGGCCTGCCTGAGCTACCTCGACTTTTTCTCGCTCGGCATGCAGCGCGTGGCTCTGCAGACTGCGGCTAACGTGTGCCGCCAGCTGCCCGCCAGCGACTGCTGGGACCAGCTCTCCGACTCGGTGCCGGTTCTCACCAACCTGCTCATGCACGATGACGCGCGGCTGGTCGAGAGCGCGTGCACCTGCCTGACGCTCATCGCGGCGAACCTGAGCGCGCAGCCGCGACAGCTCCAGGCGCTCTGCTCTCACGGATTGATCCCCAACGCCACACGGCTCATATCCCCCGCGGGTTCGGCCACGGCGGCACCCGTGGGCGCCTCGACGTATCACGGTCTGATACGCCTCATCGGNACGTGCTGCAAGGGGTCGGCTGACGTGGCGGAGCAGCTGCTCAGGAACGGGCTGCCGGGAACCCTAAAGTCGGTACTCGCCGGCTGCAAAGTTCTCGCCAGCTCGACCGCTTCTGCATCGCCCGCTTCACCGATCGTGTCGGCGGACCAGCTCCTCGAGGTGACGACGTTGGCCAACCAACTGCTACCATCGATTCAGCCTGGAAGCGGAGCCTCCCAGTCGCCCCTCGAGTCCCTGGGCATCGACGCCGCGGCGCCAGTCAACGCTGCAACCACAGAGAACGGCAGGAGATCAAACTCGCGACGTCGCAGCGCGGCCGTGGCGTCGGAGGTTGTGAACGCGGCTGGTATCGCCCTGGAGGGCATCCTGAAGGCTGAGCCGGAGCTGCTTCGCGAGTACGGATCCAACCTCACCTTGTCACTCATGCAGGTGGTGGTCGCATCCGTCGGCACAAACGTCAAGCTTCAGTGCCTGGCCGCTCTTGCCAAGTTTTTGCACCACGCACCGCCTGAAATGCTCACCACTGGATCCGCCACGCTTCAACCCGGACAGATGGCGTCTTTCCTGGCGGGTTTGGTGTCGTCGCGAGACGGAGCCATTGCCCAGGTGGCCCTCTACGTAGTGGACCTCCTCATGCAAAAACTTCCGGATACCTTCAGCCGCGCGTTCAGGAAGGAAGGCACCGTCCACGCTATCGAACAGCTTTGCGAGATGCACGCGGCGAGCAACGACGGTTCCGGCGATAGCAAGGGGTCGAGTGGTGACATCACCCCGCGCGGACAGGTTGTGCCTTCCGGCGTCGGAAGTGGCAGCGCCGCGTCAATCGTGGCGAGGATGGCGCTGACAAACTCTGGCAGAAAGCCTGCCGACACTCCTCAGCGCCGGGCCGCCATGGATCGCGCCATCACCCTCCGCGTCGCTCATTTCAGTGCGGCAGTCACGGGTGGAACCGTCGCTCGTCTCCAGGGTGTGTGTGCTCCGCTCCGTAACGCCGGAGAGGACCCAACAAAGGCGGCGGCTGTGGCCATGAAGTTTCTCAACGCTCTCGAGGAAGGTGAGGGGACGTCAACATTCGAGCTCATCGAGAGCGGCGGTGTCGAGGCGCTGAGCTCGTTCCTTACGGGCTCCGACCTGCCCAAAGGAGACGGATGGAGCGAATCAATTTCCGCTCGTCTGTCATCTTTCGTCCGCGCTGCCTCCACGGATTTACCGCCGCAGGCCATGAGCTCTCTCACGGAGCGACTTCTTGAGGCGCTGGCTGTCACCGAGACGTTACCCATGCAACTGAGCGCCGGTGCGAAGGGTTCGGGTACCGGAACAACGCCCGGTACCAGAGGCGGCACACCGCGCGCGGGGGCGGGAGACGGGCTCAGCGTCCTCGCCCGCCCCTTCAAGCTTCGCCTGCGCCGAGCCTCGGGCGAGCGAGCGGAGCTGAAGGATTACGCCTCCAACATCATCCTGGTCGAGCCCCTCGCCACCCTGAATGCCATCGAGGATTTCCTCTACCCGCGTGTGCACAAGCCCCCATCGGGTCCCGCGACGCCGGCGGGGGGAGCCCCCGGATCTGGCGCGGCGCCGACCCGTCGCTCGGGTCGGCTCACCGGCGGGGCGGAAAATATGGACGCGGACGAGAAGGAGGAGGAGGAAGACACCGAGATGGAGGAGGCGGAGGAGGAGGAAGAGGGAGACGGCGAGGAAGACTTCGACGACGATGAGCTGGATGACGACGAGGACGGAGAGGAGGACGTGCCCACCGCGGATGACATCGCGGATGTGGATCCGGCGGCTGAGGGAGCGGCGGGTGGCGCAACCGCCGCGCCGACCCCCGCAGGAAACGCCGGAAGCTCTCAACCCCATCCGACGCCAGCGAGAAGCGCCGCGGAGGTAGCGGCGGCGGCACCTCCCCGGTTGTTGTTTCGCGCGCCCGGAGTTGGTCCCTTTCACCCGTCGACGAGTGTGTTGCAGGCCATTCACGCCGCCGCGTTGCAGGCGGCGGAAAGGGACGAGCAGGGTGATGGACACGAGGATGGTGATGGACACGAGGATGGTGAGGGCACCGGACCGGGCCTCTGGGAGCGCACGCACACGCTCGAGTACGGGATCACTCCCAAGGGACAGCCGCTGCCCTCTCCTCCCCCCAGCTCTGGTGGCGCCGCGCTTCTTTCTTTAGAAGAGACGACCGACACGGCTGAGGCTCTCGCGGCGCTCGGATCCGTGGAGCGTCGCGCGGCGTTGGGGGATGTCCTTCCAGCCCTGCGCGGCAAGCTGTGCGACCGGGAGAGCGCCGCGAGTGTATCGGATGCCACGCGATCGATTCTCACCGTCATTTCTGTGTTGCACACGGTTTCCACGTCTGCGTCGAGGATCATCAAGCTCGGGAAGGTTGACGACGCGAAGATGACGGCGGCACTTTCACTTCCATCGGATGCGTTCCTCAGCTCGAAGCTGGCCGGTAAGATGGTCAGACAGCTGCAGGACACGTTAGCTCTGTGCAGCGGAAGCTTACCCACGTGGTGCACCACCCTGGCGCGAGCGTGCCCTTTCCTGTTTCCTTTCGAGGTGCGGCAGCAGCTCTTCTACTGCACCACGTTTGGTCTCGCCCGCGCGCTTCACCGCATGCACGGCCAGTCACAGGACAACAACGGTGGCGGCGGTGGACGCGACCTCCGCGTGGGGCGTTTGCAGCGACAAAAGGTCCGCGTGTCTCGACAGCGAATTCTGGAATCCGCGATGAAGGTGTACGAGATGCCCGGTGTGCATAAGATGGTTCTTGAGGTTGAGTTCTTCAACGAGGTCGGCACCGGCACCGGACCCACGCTGGAGTTCTACACGCTCATGTCCAAGGAAGTGACCCAGCGCGCGCTCAAGGCTTGGAGAGACGCACCCGTGGATGGCGAGGTTGGCCCCGCCGACGGCTTTGTGAACGCACCCCACGGACTGTTCCCCGCGCCCGTCTCCGCGAAGGANTTTGAAGCAGCCGTGCCCGGAGCCCCCGGCGGAATCAAGCGAGCGGATCTCTTCAGGATGCTCGGTCGCGCGGTGGGCAAGGCTCTCCAGGACGGGAGGCTCCTCGACCTGGCGCTCAGCCCCGTGTTCTACCGCGCCGTCTCCGGCCGCACGCTCGCGCTGGACGACCTCGCGGAGGTTGATCCCGAGCTCGGCCGCACCCTTGAACAGCTATCCACCGCCGCGAAACAGATCGATGAGCTCAAGAAATCGGGCGCCGCCGAGAAGGAGTGGCGCGCGGTGACCGTGGGCGGTGCTGCCGTGGAGGATATGTGCCTGACCTTCACCCTCCCCGGCGACGATGCCTTCGAGCTGACGCCCGGCGGTGCGGAGGTGACGGTGACGGCGGAGAACCTCGGCGATTACGTCGCCGCCGTGGTTGACGCCTCCGTGGGTGGCGGCATCGCGCGCCAGCTCGACGCGTTCCGCGGCGGTCTCGCCGATATCCTCCCTCCCGCCACTTTCGGTATGTTCACGGAGCCCGAGATTGACCGCATGCTGTGCGGCCAGGGCCAGGCTTGGACCCCNGAGNTGCTGGGCGAGAACATGACGTACGACCATGGGTACAACGCCCAGTCCCCTCCCATCAAGGCTCTGGTCGAGGTCATGTGCGGATACGGTCCGGAGGAGCAGCGAGCGTTCCTCCGCTTCGTCACGGGTGCGCCGCGGCTTCCCCCTGGTGGTCTGGCCGCGCTGCAGCCGAGGCTCACGGTTGTGTGCAAGCAACCCTCCGGCGCGGCGGGCGGTGCCGCGGGCACCGGGTCGCAGCCGCTGTCGTCAGGGACGACGCTGGCGGACACCGACCTTCCATCGGCGATGACATGCGCGAGCTATCTCAAGATGCCGCCTTACAGTTGCGTCGAGGTGCTCAAGGAACGTCTCGGGTACGCAATCACCGAAGGCATCGGTTCTTTTGATTTGAGCTAGAATTAATCCCAATTGAAAAGATGCTACGAAGTCTCCGTGCTATTTATTTCCCAAACTCTATTCCTCGGACCGTGGCAACTCCCCTTGCGGTCCCCCATCCCGATTTCTTCTTTCCCTGGGAGGCGGGGGGTGTTTCCGGCTCGGGAACCATCGCGTAGTTTTCCTGCTCCGCGTCGCTGTTCGCCCCCTTGCGCGTGAACGGCGTGCGGCCCTGCTCGAGACACGCCAGCTCGTACTCATCCGTCTCGTAGAGGTTACCGGCGGCGTCCACCGTGACGGGCGTGTCGACGTCCATGAGGCGGTAGTACCGCGGCTTGACCAGCTTACACCCCGACGGCCTGATCACAACCTCGTTCGGCGGCAGATTTCGCAGCATATCCCGGTCGCACGTTATTAACGAGTTGGGCGCGACCATCTGCTGAGCGAACGCGTCGTCGAGCCCCACGTCACCCGCGCCGCCGTCGTCAAACATGAGCCTCTGGTCGCCCCCGGAGTCCAGGACGTCCCCGCCGCCGCCGCCGCGACCGGAGCCGCTCGCCTTGCTCGGGGGGTCCTCGTTGATCAGCCGTCGAGCTTCCTTGGCGGAGATGTCGTCCGCCAGGTGGAACTCCACCATGGGAAGGTGCTCGAAGGTGACCAGGGATCGAACAAAGTGTCCGCCGCAGTTGATGCACACGTCACCCTTGACGGACACGAGAGGGTTCGTGGTGCTGCACCGGAAGCACAGCGGCAGCAGGTCCTCGCCGTCGACGTTCGGCCTCGACCTCGCCACCACGGACGCCAGGTCAACCTCAGCCTGCCACACCGCCGGTATTCGCAGGGACTGCAGCTTCTGGTACGCAAACCTGGCGAGCTTGTACGCGCCGAGCGCCTCGCCGTGTTTGGCGATCGTGATGAGCACGTAGGAGAGACTGATACCCATGGGCATCTCGTCGTGCGTGGCGAATTTCGAGAGTAAGAACTGTCCGATGTTCAGGAGCGTCGCGGGGAGGCAAGAGCTGAACGGCTCCTCCATGGCGCGGAACACGTAGTCGTAGGCGTAGTAAATCTCCGATCGGTCCTTGAGCTCGTGGAACCGCGCGAGCTTCGCCTCATCCTCGTCCGAGAGGAGCGCCCGAGAGTCCTTCGGCAGGCTATCCGCGGTCTCCTCGGACATGAGCCAGTAGTAGTACCCGGCATCCTTGAACCTGCGCATCAGCACCGCGTTGTGCGTCAGCTGCTCGAGCATCCGCGTCGACATCTCGGACCGACCCGCGACTCTGTACGCCGCGCGAGCCTCGTCAAATCGATCGTTATCCGCCAGCCAGTTGGCGTAAGGGAGGTGCACCTTCTCCGCGTGCTCTGGGTGCTGCTTCAGGAGCGCGAACGCGTCGTCCCATTGCTTCTGCTGGACGTGNAGCGCCATCAAACCGGCGTGGTCGCCGAGCTTGTTGTAAGCCTCCTTGGCGTGCGAGGAATCGCCCCACCGAGCAAAGTGACCCGCGCACTGCTGAAGAACCTTGGCGTCAGCCTTGACGTCGAGCAGCTTCATGATCTCCACCAGCTTGGCCCTCCAGTTGTTCTTGCCCACCAGCGCCACGGCCTTCTCGTACTTCTTCGCCTGGACGTACATGTTCACCGCGGATTCGTAGTCGCTCGTCTCCTCCGCCCACTCCGCCTGCCTGTTGACAAAGTCCGTGAGGGAGATGTCGCCGCCGCCGTGTGTCTTGGCGTGCTCCTCGGCCCATTCCTTCGCCTGGTCGAACATTCTCATGTCCGTGAACATCTCCATCGCCTTGTCCGCGCGGCCGTTCTCTGCAAACTCGTTAGCCGCCTCGATGAACTTGCCCTGGTACGCCAGGCTCAGCGCTCGGAACATAAAAGGGGGTTCGCCCTTCTCCAGGCCCTTCTCGGTGTCGGTCACGAGGTCGATGTAGCGCATGTCACGGATCCTGATGAAGCACTTGCGCGCCACCTCCATGTTCATCCCCGAGTGCGCCGCGAGACCGAGGGCCATGAAGTCCTTATCAGGCACGCCGAGGCAAGCCACCGCGTACGCGCCGTCGTAGTCCTCCTTCTTAACGTAGTGCCTCACGCTGGACGAGTGGGGCACGTCGACGGTCTGCATGCTGATGTTGTGCAGGCAGTATACCCTGGACGCGTTGAAGCCCACGGCGAACCCTTCGAGGTTTTGGGTGTGCACGGGGAAGTCCGCCGTCTTTATGGATATTTTCCCATCCCCCGCGTAGCAGAACATGTCCTCGTACACGCGGTTCCACGCCACCGAGTTGGCACCCTTGCCCTCGAATACGACACCCTTCGTCTCTAGGTCGTACACGAGCACCGCGGAGTTCTCGTCGACCACCGCGAGCTTCTTCCTGAACGCCGACATGTCGAGGCACCGGACAGCCGCGCCGTGGTTGACAAGATCCATCGGGAAATCGTTGTCGATGAAAACCTTGAGGCACTTCCCATCCTTGAGGCCGACCAGCACACCCTCCCCATTCTCCGGGCCGCCGTCAACCTTGATGTACCTGATGACGGAGTCCATCGACCACGTGCGCTCTTTTTTCCCGTCCATCGTGTACAGCAGGATCTTCTTCTCCATGCACAGCATGACGTGGTTCGAGGTGATGACGAGCAGGTTACACTTGAGGTTCTCCTCAATCTTGGTCATCACGCGGTACTGCATGTCGTCCGGGTCGTCGCTCTCGACCATCTGGTAGATCACCAGCTTATCCGGCAGCTGCACCGCCAGCTTGTCCTTATACACCGCGATCTTCTTCACGTAGTCCTTGCACCGGATCCTAACCTTCTGCTCCGTCTCCAGGTGCTGCACGATGACGTCCGTCATCATGTCCCTGTACGCGTAGTGCTCCCGGTACATGCCGTGCACGGTACTGAAGGTGAGCTGGTGCGTGCTGATGGACCCGTCCTCGGAACCGACCGCGATNNCGTTGTGCCCGGGACGCGCCCGCGCGCACCACACCCACGAACCCCGCTCGCACACCGTCGTCAGCACCGTCCCCTCCTTCGAGCAGAGCCTGGTGGTCTTGTCCGTNCCGCCCACGATGACGTAATCGCCCCCGCCAAAGTAAGACACCGAGCACGGATCGAACCCCAACACCCGGTCGTCGCCCACCTGCATGCCGTTGAGCTGGTAGAANGAAAGCGTGCCGTCCCAGCACCCGACCGCCAACACGTCGTGCTTCTCCCGTTTGTTCGGGTTCCACGCCAACGACCAGATGGGAGCGCTCCGCTGGATCTTAACCTTTTCGCCACCCGCCCTGTCCCTCACCGACACGCACCCGTCGTACTGGCCGAGCGCGAGGTGCTGGCCGTCCTTGGTCCAGCCCATGCAGAGCACCTTGCCGCTCACCTTGTGCTTCTGCACGGACTTTTGCTCCGGGGCCCAGAGCCCAAAGTCGCTGGCGGTGGCGGACGCGAGTTGCATGGAGCACGGGTTGAACGCGAGGCACTGCACCGACTCGTTGTGGTTGTACTTGAGGATGCCCTCAGCCTCCGACGTCCAGATTATGATGGTCTTGTCCGCGCCGCCGGACGCGAACCTGGTGCCGTCGAAGCTCCAAGATACGGCGTACACCGCATCCTTGTGAGCCTTGAGCGAGTGGAGCAGGGCGCCGTCCTGGCACCCGTACACCAGCACCCGATTGCCCATCCCGGTCACCAGCTGGGAGCCGTCGGGTTTGTAGGCGACGTCGTAGCAGACGCTGCGGACGCCGTCCCTGTCGGGCGGGGCGTCCTGCCAGCTCACCGTGGCTCGCATCCTGGACCCCTGAGTGACCGCGCGCTCGCTCCCGCGCCCCCCGAGTCTGAGATCGGGACACCCGGCTTCGAGCCCGAGGGCGAGGTTAACTATTTTTGGCCGGTCGCTCGTTCAAACATGAACAGATGAACAGATGAATCACGCGCAACTCGAACCGTCCGAGAGGAACCCTTCGTTGTCCTCGATCTGGACCTCTGGTTGACTCCGCGTCCGGATCCTTTCACACCGGGAGGAGCGCACTGTGAAACCGCGCCGCGGCGTGGGGATACCAGCGAGGCGTCGCGACATCGTCCTCGCACCAGAGGCTCGTCGGTGAGCGGGCACGACCCCCTCGTCCGGGTCTTCGGAAGCTTTCGTTTTCAACTTGAGGCGAAACAGGTGTGGCTATGGAAAGATTCGAGAGGAGGGCTCGGCCTGCGACCGCCTCGGCGCGGCCCAAGCTCAAGAAATTCCTGCTGCGCTACTATCCCCCGGGTATTGTCCTGGAGTACGAGCACGCGGGTGAGCTCATGCAGCGCAGCGTGGACCTACTCGACCTCGTTCCGGACACCGACGCGGACACGCTCGTGAACGCAATCACGGCCCAGGAGTCCATGATCAAGGAATCACACAGGGAGCCCCTGCGGAAGCTGGTGAAGAAGCTGCAGGCGAAGCTCCGCGCGGTGTCCACCAAGAGCTTCGCGTTGGTCAATGAGCTGAGGGCGCACATCCTGCCCCTGACCAACTGCGCGTTCAACAAGAGCGGCGATAAGTTCATCACCGGGAGCTACGACAGGACGTGCAAGGTGTTCCACACGGACACCGGAGAGGAGATTCACACGCTGGAGGGGCACAAGAACGTGGTGTACGCCATCGCGTTCAATAACCCGTACGGCGATAAGATCATCACGGGCAGCTTCGATAAGACGTGCAAGCTCTGGGACGCGAACAGCGGCGAGTGTTACTACACCCTCCGCGGCCACGCCAGCGAGATTGTCTGCCTCGGTTTCAACCCGCAGAGCACGGTCATCGCCACCGGCTCCATGGACAACACCGCGAAGCTCTGGGACGTGGAGAAAGGAGTGGAGACGTGCACTCTCGTGGGTCACACCGCGGAGATCGTCTCCCTCAGCTTCAACACCTCCGGGGACCAAATCGTCACCGGCGGGTTTGACCACGACAGCCGCGTGTGGGACGTGCGAAGTGGCCGGTGCGTACACACGCTCAAGGGGCACGGCGCGGAGGTGAGCTCGACGGTGTTCAACTACGCCGGGGATAAGGTGGTGAGCGGGTCCATCGACAGGACGTGCAGGCTGTGGGACGTGGGCGGCGGGAGGTGCGAGCAGGTGTGGCGGGGACACAGCGACGAGGTGTTGGACGTGTGCTTCGACGCGACGGGCCGGCGGGCGGTGAGCGCTTCGGCGGATGCGACGGCGAGGGTGTACGACGTGCCGGCCGGTTCGTTGGCGCACGTGCTCGAGGGACACGAAGGGGAGATATCCAAGGTTGCGTTCAACCCGCAGGGGACGCGGGTGATGACGGCGAGCAGCGATAAGATGTGCAAGCTCTGGGCGGCGGACACCGGGGCGTGCGCGCAGACGCTCGAGGGGCACACGGATGAGATCTTCTCCTGCGCCTTCAACTACGAGGGCGACTACATCATCACGGGAAGCAAGGACAACACGTGTCGCATTTGGAAGGCTTAGGACACCGTTTAGTGAAATATTTATTTTAGCTCGACACTGACGTTACCTGTACCCGTGCTGAGGAGGGCCAACTCCCGGCGGCGGTTGCGGATAACCGGAGGAAGCGGGGGGCGGAGGAGGAGGGTATCCCTGCGGCGCCGGAGGGTATCCATGCGGCGCCGGGGGGTATCCATGCGGCGCCGGGGGGTATCCATGCGGCACACCGTACGCGGGGGACTGTGGCTGCGAATAGTACCCGTGTGGTGACGGAGGAGCCCCGACGGCGACCCCGGGCGGGGGTGCGGGCGCCGACATCGACATGTTCGCCATGTGCGCCGTCGCCGCGGACGCCTGCGCCTCGGCCATGGCCCTCTGCGCGGCGGCTTGGTCGGCAGCCGCGCTTTGCTGCGCAGCCGCCGCCGCAGCCTGGTGGTGCGCGACGGCAGCCGCCTGCTCGGCCCTCCTCGCGACTGCCCCCTCCAGCTGGGCCTTCTCCCTGCGCCTATTCTCCACGAACCCTTCGCACTCCCCCGCCACACGGTTCACCGCCTCCGTGAACCCGCTGTAGAACGTGAGGCCCTGCTCCAGCCCGGAGGACAGCTCGTGATAGTGCGCAACCGCAACGCGCACCGAGGACGCGTGCGCATCCGTCGCGGCCCTCCACGCGTTCACGTCGTACATCTGCGTGAACCTCGCGTGCGTCCCGCGCAGCCGCGACAAGATATCCGCCTGGCTCGACACGTTCGTGGCGATTGCCTCGCGGGCCCGGTCGTACTTGGCCAGCTCCGTCTTGAACAGGTCGTCGTAGTTCTCCGTCTTGGCCATCACCTTGCTCATGATGTTGTCCTCGTCCTTGATCCGCCTCATCATCTCCTCGATACCCGCGCGCTCGCCACCGACAGCCTCCAGGTCCTCCAGCGCCCCTCGGAGCGAAGGGAGCGCGTCGGATTCCTCCAGGGTGGCAAGCATGGGCGCGGTTAGCTTGGGCGTGGCAGCCGCCAGGTTGACTGGATCCAACACCCCGCACACGCCGTCCACGCCGTCGTCGATGCGCCGCCTGAGCGAATCGTCGCTCCTGGCCGCCTGCCCGAGGTTATTCCTGAACGACGTCAGCTTCTCCTTGAGGTTCACCGTGAGTGAGGCGCTGGGCGGGCGGGTCCAAGCGGCGGGCCCGTAGGCTCCCCGGCACGCCTCATCCTCCGTCGCCTCCGCGTCGAGCATGGACTCAGCCGCGCCAATCTGCTGCGTACACGCCTCGTTGATGTCCGCGAGGCGTGGCAGGCCGCCCCTCAGCGCGGCGAGGCCGCCCGCGCCCTGAATCGACGCCACCTCCTCGTCGAGGGGCGACGGGAGCCCTTTCCCCGACCCAGCCGCCGCGTCCTGGCCGCAGCCCGGCGGCGACTCCGCCCGCGCGCCAGCCTCCGCCGCGATGAGCAGCTCCGGGAGCTCCATCTCCCGCAGCGCGATCCTGGCTTCGTCGCTCGCGAGGGCGAGCACGTCGTTTTCCTCCCTGATGAGCGCGTCCACCTTCTCCGTGTATTTGCTCAGAGCCTTGAAGCCGCTCTCCGGCACGATGGCGGCGAACATATCCTCCGCCGACGCGTCGACAGCCTCCGCGGGGGGTCGAACAGCCTTGACCACGGCCGCGGCGCCGAGCGGTGCGACGTCCTCGTACGCGGGCACGCGCTCCATGTACACGCACTCGTTGTCCCTCTGAGCCCTTCGCAGCTGCTCGTCGACGGCGTCCCGCAGGGTGGCCACCGCCCCGACGCAGTGGACGCTGATCCCCCCCGTGTTCTTGGCCAGCCTGTGCGCGGCGTGAAGCTCGGTGGAGGCGACGAGCAGGCGCGCGACGGCGGATCCGATATCCTCCGCGTCCTCCTCCGCCATCTTCGCGGCGCGGGACAAGGCTTCCGCGTGGAACATCGCGTCCTTCGCCGCGACGTGCGCGGACCACGACTTTTCAAAGTGTTCCGACAGCGGCGGCGACGCGAGCGCCGTCTTGACCTCCTCGTAAAACAGGTGCGTCTGCTGCGCCAGCTTGACCAGGATACCCGCGCTCTTACCGTCCGTCGCCGCCTTGTCGTAGAAGCACTCCTGCGCCTGCGCCAGGTGGAGGGAGACGAGCATGCCGGCGCATTCCTCGGTCAGATCCACGGTGGCGTCGCCGCCCCCCACGCCGGAAACCTTACCGAGCACGTCGTCGCGCAGCATCGTGAACGCCCCGGCCGCCTGCTGGAAGGCGTGGGCCGCCGTTTTGATCCCGTCGGGCGTGGCGCGGTCCGCGGCGAGGCCGAGTTGGGACCAGCTGGCGCCGAGGTTGAAGACGACGGCGGCTTTCTCAAAGTGCACGTTCGCGATGGACACCCTCTTGTTCGTCTTGAAGGCGTCCGCCCAGGAGAACGCGACGTCGATGTGACCCGACTGCTTGCTGATTGGGAACCTCGACTCCACGACGCACAGCGCGCGATAGTACGCCAGGAGGGTCTCCCTTCGCTGCTCGTGGGTCTGCTGGTCCACCACAATCTCGGATCTGAGCAGGCCGAGCCTCGTCAGATCTTCCTCCGACGACGTCGCCTCTTCGGGGGAGAACGTGTTCTCGATGTAGCTTCGGATGGGGCCGACCAGGTCCACATCCTCACCCTGCGTTTTACAGATGGAGGGCGAGCGTCAGGGAGGGATCCTACCGGTGCGTCTCTTGGAGGTGACGAGCCAGCCTTTTCCGGCTTCATTTAATTTGCGGGGGTGCCGTCGCGTGGGCCCGTCCGAGTGGGTTTCGCGACGTATCGGGGGCGGGTCGGGGGTTCTCTCTCACCTTTTTGGGTAATATACCCAGCATCACCCCATTCGCGGACAGGTGCTCCATGGCTGCCGCCCGCGTGCGATGCGACCTCCGTGAGTGGCCGTCGTC
>JGI20151J14362_10001595_pt1 | contig 16402 bp, 11 predicted proteins | sample COG_01_FD_14362 | JGI IMG/M metagenome (IMG submission 14362)
AATTCTTTTTCTTCGATACACTAATACTACTCATGGGTTCCTCTCGCCGAAGGAAGAAAAAACACAAATCCTCCTCCTCGTCGGTGCGTTGGAAAAGTGTCGCAGACGAGACAGTTCGTGGCGGTGAAATCCGTGAAACTTCCATCATCCGGAGCAGAGCACGCGAAGACGAGTGAGAACGAAACGAGTTGGAATAAAGAGACGTCGTGCGTGAATAACTATTCCAGGAACGGCCTGGTCTCGAACGCGAACAGGTTTTATTACGTGGGCGGGAGGAACGCGCTGGCAGATAACGTGAAGAATATGGACGACGACGAGAATGCGAATGCGAGAAAGAGGAAAGCAGCGGACAAAACGTTGACCGAGAACGCAGATCGGGACGAGTTGAGGAAAGCCGTCGGCGAGAAAAGTTCCTCAGGCATCGCGAAACCGAAACGATTGACGCCGAGACAGAAGAGAATCTGCGAAATGTTGATGTCAAAACACGGCAAAGACGTGGAAAAGATGTTTCGAGATATTAAAGCGAACGCGATGCAGAAAACCAGAGGGGAATTGAAACGCATGCTCGAGAGTTACGAGCATTACGAGGACGAAAACGGAGGAGACCGAATACGCGTAGATTTTCGCGCACCGAAGAAACGACTGTCGATTAAGCGAGCCTTTTAACTTGTACTATTACTAAACTCATTCACTAACGCTAACGCTAAATAATACGCTTTTCTACCAAAACCTACGACGAATACATACTATCATACGAGAGCGTCTTTTAACAACCGTCGTCGGATGACTTCTTCTTCTTCTTCTTCTTCTTCTCCTCCTCCATCTCTCTCTCCAACCGCTCCATCCTCTCCGCGAGTTTCCCGTATCGCCCCTCGTTTTCTTTCCTCGCCTTTTCAATCACGTTTGTTTCAAATTTCTTCTGTTCCGTCATCGCCTCTTCCGCTTTCAACCGCGTTTCCTTCATTTCGTTTTCCTTTCTTAGGAGTAAATTCGGGTGCGGATGTCGTCGCACGTGCGACACCACCGACGCGCTCAACCCGACGGGCACGGCCAACGCTAAAAACAAATGCCACGCGTGATACTCCCACCGTCTCGTGTAATCTTCTCTCGTCTGTTTCTTCTTTTTGTCTTCTTCTTCTTCTTCCTCTTCGAACAACCGTTCGGCGACGTGGAGAAAATCGAATTTCCCGTCTCGCCGAGCGATGGAATCGATCGATTCTTCTTCTTCTTTGTTGTCTTCTTCTTTTTTCGACGACGACGACGAGGACGAGGAGGAAAAAAAGTTACCGACGCCGCTGAAAAGCGTTCGCTCTCGCTGCTCGCAAAAAAGCCGAGGTTGTTCTCGTCGTCGTTGTTGTCGTGCGTGTTGCGTCAACCATCGAAGAATTGGAAGAGTTTTGCGAGAAGACATTTTTGTGCAGAGGAAACTGTCTGTACGCAATAGAGAAACACCACCAAAAGAGATGAGGTTCCACACCCGTTAAGAGAGAGTTTGGATTCCGAGACCTCCTCTGCTGTTTTTAGGAACTTCTTATGTATTTTTCTTCCGTTTGGCGATCCCATGCATCTCCATCCACTCTTGGTTGGACACCAAAATACTCGATGATATACTATGCGTTGTTCGAAAATAGATCAGCCACATGTCAGATGTGGAATGAAAAAAAAATACGACACATCAAATCAAATCCGTCGCAGACGAATACGAACTCGATACGAGTTATAATTTGCGAAGATGACGACAACAAAAAGGGCGGAAGACGAAGCGATGCTATTCTTTACGACCGACGACGACGGCGACACGAACGACGCGTCCTTGGCGTTGCCGACGGATTTTTTCCACGTCTTTGACGACGAGAGCAAAAACAGAAGAAGAGCAGCAGCAAAAAGAGAAGGCGGGTGCAGAAGGGTGGAGGACAACGGGGACGTCGACGCCATCATCTCCGAGAACGCGTCGTGGAACAACGACGACGACGACGTTCAGGAAGATTTTCTTCTCGCACCGCCCCCTCCTCGCGAGGACGACGACGACGACCGAGAAGAAGATGAAGGTATTTTTTTTTCCTCAATAATGTGTTGCTAAAAATACTCACTTCTTTCTTTGCAATAGGATTGAAAACATTCGCCGCGATACAAAACGACGACGAAGACATCATCGACGACGAGTGGAACAAGTTGTTAGAGCGACACGGCATCGACGTCGAAAAAAGGAGACGCCGCGACGAAGTTTTTATCGGTACTACGAATACTACGAGTAATGCTGAAAAGAAGAAGAAGAAGAAGAAGAAAGAGAAGCGCGATGATCGACTGGCGCCGGCCGAAGCGAAAGCGGCTTCGAGAAAAGCGACGACGACGGAAAAACGAACGCGAGAGGAGTTTGTTTTAGCGGTGAGAACGCACGAGAAGTTTCGCGAATACGTGGAGATAATGATGACATGTAGGAAGTTAACCGCGCAAACGAAGAGAGAAAGNGAGAGTTTAGAGAAGAAGGATAAAGAGTTTCTCGCCAAATTAGANGCCGAAAGAGAAAATACTCGTTTGAGCGATGTTTCTCCGTCGCCGACGTCGTCGTCGAACGTGACGACGTTTACCATGGATAGGAGCGAAGAGAGAGAAAACATCGAGTTGTGCAGAATTCCAGATTCGTTCTTCCGGCGAGACTCGTTGGAGCGCATATGCGAAGACGCCAAGTTTAAGCAAGAGCTGAACGCGTTCATGGAGCACTCGTGCGAAAACGCTCGTAAATTTCAAAAAGAGCTGACGGCAATTTACGACGAAACCGATCGAGCGTGTGAAAGCTTTGATGCGAAAATGAAAGAGTTGACTCTGCTCGAAAGCAATAACAGTAAAAATTCGCCGAATACTAGCGGTGCTACTGCTACAGGCGCTGCCTCGAAGAAACGCAAGCAAGGCGCGGAGGAGGCAGAGAAGGAAACCGTCGACGGCCAAGATAGCGATGAAGACGACCGCTCGTTTCAACTTTCCATGAAATCTGACGAAGCTTTTCGAAACCAGCTTCTCGCAAAATATAAAGATGACATACCCGCACTCGAAGAGGAGTGGTTGAATAAAAAGCCGAAAGGTAAACTCCCTAAGGAAGCCTTGATTGTCTTGAAGCAGTTTTGGAACAAAAAAATATGCTGGCCGTACCCAACCGAGGAAGACAAAGCGGCGATAAAAGCCAAAACTACTCTCGATGCGACGCAAATCAACAACTGGTTCATCAATCAACGCAAGCGGCACTGGTTGAAAATGTTCAAATTCGGCAAATCACCGACGTGTGAGGCGGAGTCAAAGGCTAAATTGCTTGAGAAGTTTGGAAATTTGGACGCCGCGATTGCGTTTTGCGATCGAAACACGAAATCATCCATCGATGTTGAATAATAATGACAATAAGAACAAATATAACAACGATAATAACACATCGCGCTGCGCTGTCTTAATCTATCTATCTAGAATTACAAGTAAAATATACACGCGTGATTTTTTACGACGCTGTCGTTGAATGCAGCACGCCGACAACAAAATCCGCGTTCTGGAAAATGTACGTGCACACTAAACACGTTATGGTCACTCCAAGGACATCCATGCAGACTTGGACGCTGCTCCCCGCATTCGCTGGTTCCTGTCCACAAAATACCAACACGTAAGGCAAAGCTCCACCGACTATCGTCGAACAGACAACAATCGAAAAACACGCCGTAGAAATCGCGAAACTCCCGATTACATCCCTATTCGTCACGTACACTCTCGCGAAACTTCCCGCGCCTAAAAAGAACCCGAGCAAAGCGCCAACTCGTAACTGTTTCGATACCGTCTTCCCAAAACTCTCCGTGTTATATTCTATCGCACCGGTCGCTAATCCGGTGATGACTTCAATCGCGCTTTGATTCCCGGCGTTCCCGCCCGCGCCGACTAACATCGTCAGATACAACGTGATGATGACGTTGTCCTGGATTAAAGCTTCGTTGCTCGATAAAACAAAACTCGAGCACGATTGTAAAACGAGCAAAAAGAGTAACCATTTGCCTCTCGAATACGCTTCTTCGAAAACGGTGGCGTTCACTAAGGAGAGGTTGAAGAGCGCGCTCTCGTCCTCGTCGTCAAAATCCTCCTCCTTTTCCTCTTTCCTCGTGTCTCTCGGGGTCGTCGTAACTGTTTTTCCTTTCTTCTTTTCCTTCTCGCTTAAAACGATCCACCCGGCTTGCGCTTCGGCCATTTTTCGAGCCAATCGGCGTTGGACGAGCACGGACTCTTCCCTGTTTGGTTTTTTTCGCGCTTTCGTTTGTTTGGGGTCTTCCTCTTTCGTCGTCGTCGTCTCGATCGTCGACGCGGAAACTAAGTCCGTTTTCCGTCGGTTCCAATTGGACGAGCGTTTGGAGGTTGTCACGTGTAAACAATGAAACGCCTTTTGGCGGCGAGGGTTGATGCAACGACACGACGACGCGCTCGTCGTCGTCGCGCTCATAACAACGCTCGACATGTTTGTTGTTNNTCTTCTTCTTCTTCGTCTTCTTCTTTCGCAAAAAGAGGTGCTTTCGTTGATGACGCTGAATTGTATGACGTGATTTTGCTTAAAAATAGCTGTACAACTTTGCGCGCACGTATGCGTATAATAATAGTGATGAAGCTGTTACAACTTTGCGCGTACGTACGCGCGATAAACTAATAAAGAACTACATTTTCAAGTACCAGGCCAGGTACCAGGTACAGCTTTTCGAAACGACGGCATCATCGTCAACTTTATTCCGGACGAACCCACGGCGTTTTGAATATGTATTTCGTCGACGTCAGCGCGTACGTGACCGCGAAGAGCGCGTAATACCCCATCATCCCGTAACTTTGCTTCTTTCCGACTCGCCATCGCCACAAGAACGGCGCGGCGAAGAGTAGGAAGAGCAAGCCGCAGATGAGAAACGCGAAGAGGACGAAGAGCTCGTTCGCGGCTTGGATGTTTTTCATGTCGCCCGATGAGAAGGTTCGGAAGGCTAAACCAGCGGCGGTGCCTAATAGGACGTTCATGGTTGGTCCGGCGAAGCAGGCGGCGACGGCCATTTTCGGGCGGCCGTCTCGGGCGACCGTTCGGTTGGCGATGAAGTCGCCGACGGAGTTGCCCCACGCGAGGACGGTGGCGCCGAGCAAGGCTTCGGAGATGCCGCAGATTTTACCCGCGGCGGTGAGTAAGGAAACGACTTCACCGGCGACGACGTCCATCCATACCATGGAGACGAGAAAGGCGACGATGGTGAGCATGCCGGAGAAAAGGCGGGAGGCTGGGTTACTCGTCGTGGTCGGGTAGTTGGTCGTTGGAGCTCTCCTTCGTGCGCTTCTGCTTCTTCGCGTGACGGCGTAGTTGTCTGGCATCAAATGCGGCCAAGCGGTGAAAATGATGGCGGAAAAAGCAGTCGCAACTATACCGCCGTATACGATGCCGCCGGTGTGAATAGTACCGGGATACATCTTCTCCGCCCAGACGAAAAAGAGCGGCGCGCATATCGGCAACGCGCTCGTTTGCCATCGTCTCACGCGACGCCCGTTAAATCCGAGTTCAGGCATAGAGAACTTTAATATCTCGCGAACGATGAAGAGTGGAAGCGATGCTACGGACGTAAACGCGAGCCAACACTGCTTCCAAAGAGACTCGCCGTTTTGCGCGTCGTAGAGCCGACTTTGACGCCATCCGCGCTCCCAAGGATGATGTAAGATGGACCCGTCGTCGTCGTCGTCATCGTCATCAGCATCGCTAAGTTCGTCGTCGAAAGGTGTTTCTGATGAAATTTCGGAAGCAGAGGAAGAATCGTTGATGTCGTCGTTTTCCTCTTCGTCTTGGTCTTCTTCGTTGTTTTCCTCTTCGTCGACGAGCAAACCTACTTCGGCGTCGTCATCGCCGCGTTCATCGGCGTCTTCATCTTCTTCAGCTATGTCGTCTAAAACGTTGTCTCTAGAACTTCTAACACGATTACGAGCAGTAGCAGCCAATGCAGCGCTCGGCTCTCGTCTTAACGCGGCTAATCTCTCGGCTAACCCGCCGCCAATCTCTCTCGCGTTCCATCCTTCCGGCAGCAACACGTTCGCCACGTACAACGCGTACAACGCAAACAGCTGCAAAGAATTCCTAAACGTCACCTCGCCGACGACTATGCACCTCACCAACGCCATCACACCTAAGCAATAAAACCCGCAATCTCTCGTAAACGCCGTCTTATCGACCTCGACGTACCCTCCGACTCTCCTCCCGCTCCTCAGCCGTCTCGCGTTCAAATTCGATTCCGGCGCCGCGAGCACCACGGACGGAAACACCACGAACGCGATAAACATCCCCGCCCCTAAAACCGCCCCTAAAGCTAACGGTATCCCGTCCGTCTCCTCGTTCGAGCTCAAATCATTCAGCGCGGCAATCTGTGCGAAAATATCCGGCGCGCCGTTCCCAAACGCCAGCAGCGTCGCGCCCGCCACCTCGTCTCTCAGCTTTAAATACACCGAAATCTTCGCCAACGCCGGGCAGAAAAAGCACTCCGCGACCGTCGCTAACACGTGAAAGAACAGCGCAATCAGTAAAAACGCCAAGGAAAAGAGTAACACGTTTCCCGAAAGCTCCGATCCTCCTCTTTTCGTCGCCCAGTTGGAGACGCAATAGTACGTTTTTCGGTAGTTTATGAACGCGTTGTTGGCGCTTTCGAGGCGGCAGGACGGCGTCGTTTTCACGTACTCGCACCGGTCGTCGCGTGCGACCGAGAGTGGTTCGCACGCCTCGTCGATGTTATTATTCGTATCGTCGCCGTCGATATCGTTTTTGTTGTCGGAGAGTCGACTGATGGCGTCGTTGCTGTCGCGCACACTTCCNGCGCTCGCGAGGCGATTCTTCGACGAATCCACCAAAGTCGACGACGCTTTGACGACGACTAAGAGGGCAGAGGAAACGACGAAAAAGACGAGACGACGACGATGGTAACGAGCAGTACGACCACCGAGGTGACGTCTTCTTCTTCGTCTCATCTTCGGCTCTTCTTTATTCTCCATGTTTTCTGCGCTTAAGAAGGTTCGGGAAAAGAAGTGAAGAATTCGTCATTTCGTCCCGGGACTAAACTGCGCATCATAGATGACGACACAAAAGACGACGACATCGGAGGAGGACAACAACAACAACAGTAATAACAACGAGCGCTATTCGTTAGTGGTGCTGAAAAAAAAACGATTCGTCAAACGATTCCGCGCGTTATCTCCGCTCTCGCAATGCGTCTCTTTGCTCCTTCTCTCGTGTTACGTGCTCGATACGTGCTCGGACAGGTTTAACGCGCAATTCGGGTTACAACTGAGTTTCAAAGGGATACTCTCGAAACCGTGGACGTTGATCACCTCCCAGTTCATGTGTCCGTCCGTTATTGTGTTGGTGCCGATGATTGGGGCGATCGCGTTCGCGATTGAAATTCTGTTGAAACGAGCGTTCGTTGGGGCGAGAGTGGTGTGCGAGTTGGTATTCGTCGCGTCCGCGGTGTGCGGCGCGCTTTATTTCTCGTTCGATTTCACGCGTCGCGCACTTTTCGCGNAAGAACTCACGGAAGAACCACTCGCGCTCGGGCCGCACGGAGTGCTCGGCGGTTTGTTCGTGCTCTGTCAGAAGTTGAAGAACGAGCTGAGCGACGAGGAGAAACTCAGGCGACTGGCGAGGTACGCGCCGACGTGGTATCTGGTAGTCGCGGTGTTTCTAGGCGGGGAGATGAATCGAGAGGAGAGGGTGTTTGGATGCGCTTTGTTCGGAGTCGTAGGAGGCAACGTCTATTTTCGATGGAGAGGACGGGAGATGTTGGGGATGAATTATCACAAAAACGCGAAGAGCGGGGCGGAGGAGAGCGAGAGCGAAGAAGTCGTCGACGAAGAGTTAAAAAAGAAGAAATTGCGAGAAGAGTTAGGGAAGAAAGCGCTGATGGAGCGGATGAAACAGAAAGAAGCAGAGAAGGAGAAGACGAGTAGTAAGTAGTAGCAACGCGAAATCGACGACGTAGTAGAAAACAGCAGTTCATTTAAAAAACACGAACATATATATAGTCGACTCATTTTAGAACTACTGATATTACAACTCCCCGATCGGCTTTACTACTCGATGCGTTTAAAGTTTCTATAACTGACGACAGCATAAAACGGATCCGAACTCGCTCGTTTCATAAAAGTTTTCATCATTTTCACGAAAACGTTTTTCTCGTCCTCCACGCCGTCCGGTAACACCTCCGTGATAACCTCCGGCTCCGTGAACCCGCTCACGTTTTGAAAATAACTCTTCACCAATTGCGTCCTCGAATACCCGGTTCCGTCTCTCCACACGCTCAACGCCTTCTCGTAAAACATGCGATTCGAATAGGAGATAATCACCACCCCGCCGGGTTTTAAAACGCGAAATATTTCCTTGAACAGTTCCTCGCCTCGTTGCATGTATTGAATCGAAACGCACATCGAAACCATGTCGAACGTCTGATCTTCCGCCTCTATTGTCGGGTTCTCGTTAAAATTCCGCACGAAAAAGTTCCCCTGAAACTGCCTGTTTCTTTTCAGCTCCTCTCGATTCAACCCGTGGCCTAACGCGTACTCGTACTCGTACGGGTAGTGAGACACGTGCGACGAACACAAGTCACACACCTTGTAACTCGCTTTCGTTCTTTGTCGATACAGTCGAGTGAGTTGCTCTAAAAAACCGTCGTCCACGTGCGTGCAAAACCGAGGCGCGCTGTACCAGAGCGAATCGTCGCTTTCGTTCAGTTTCGTTCGCTCGGTGCGGTCGATGACTTGCGTTCGCTTGAGCGTACCCGCGCTTTCGTTCGACGACGTCGACGAGTAAAATGTCATCGCTTTCTTACTCCTCAAAACGCGTTTTACTCGTCGTCCCAGATGTTCACGATCCTCCCGGTTGTTCGACGACGACGACAACGACGACACTCCCGACGACTGAGACGAGAAAAGTGTCGTCATTCTTTACGAGTCGGTGTGGAATACGCACGCGCTTTCGGGAAATGGCGCACGAAAGCAGTTCACTGCTTTTTCCCTCAAAAGACTCTCACGCGATACGTTTTGAATAAAGATGGCACCATCGCCACCGTCTGTTCTATCTGTCGTCTGTTCTTTTCTCTCAAAGAAGTCGAGAACGACGACAACGCGAGCGAACGTATTTCCCGCCGCTTTCGCCTCCTTTTCGTCGTCGAGTACACGTCAGAATGACTTGGGGAAACATTTACACAAAGAGAGTGAATTGGCCGGTGAAGCCTCGCAACGCGCATACTTACGCGACCTGGAACAGATTCACTTGAAAAAACGCAAACTCGAACACGAACGAGAGGAGAACGAGGCAAACGTTAAACGAGAAATGATGCGAGAGATGCTGTTGAAAGAAAAAAAACGAACGAGTGCACGCGAGGAGAAGGATTTGAGGAAGGTGTTGATGGCGTTGGTTGGCGCGGCGGTGTCCGCGACGTGCTACGCGATGCATTACGGATGATGATAAAGACGACTGCTCTCAGAGCATTCTATACATTAGTTTTCTACACATAGCAACGCGCTGTTCTGCTACTCTTTTACTACTACCGCTACCACTACCGCGCCGTCTTTTCGTCCTCACCCGAGCACTCTCGAACACCTTCTGACTTTCGCGTCGAAGCTGGCGTTCGCGGCCAACCAATCCATTTCACCCAATCCGTGGTCGTCTGAATCGTCGTAAAAGAATGGACTCATTCGTACTTTCGTCGTCGCTTCGTGTACTGTTTCGAAAAACTGTTTCACGTTTTGTTCCTCTCGTTTCGTCGTTAACAGGACGAAGTGGATGTTGCCTTGCGTGACGTACGCGTGGATGAAGCAATCGGCGTCGAAGGTGTCGATGATCTTTAGATACGTCGCGTGCGTTTCCCATTTCCGTTCGTTGAGTCGGTCTAAAGATGACGCGATGACGAATTGGCGCAAGTGTCTCGCGTCGTCCTGTTGTGTTTATTAAAGGGTATCGTAAACGTCGTCAGTGTTGTTCGTCATCTCTCCCAGCGGGGAGAAAATGCACACACAAAGAGGAACGACGAAAAGAAGACAAAGACAAAGAAGAAAAGGAACAAAAAGAAAGCACCCGTACCCTTCGCGTGCTCCCGAAATCGGCTTCGTACAACGCTCGGCCCGTGCGGCCGTCGACGACGCAAAACGCCGCCACGCCCGCAACCATGTGTGCGTCTCTTTGCGCGTGATTTAATGTGAAAATTTCACCGGAATTTCATCACTTTTTGTCTCTGTCGTTTGTTCGTGTCGCTAAACAACAACAACAACAGTAAACGCGCGTCGTAAAAACGACGATGGCCTCCTCCTCTGGTTCCTCCTCCTCCTCTTTTCACGAACCGTTCGAAAAAGCGTACGATGCGCTCCTCGAGCTCGCCTCGAAAAACGCGAGGAAGCATTCGAGTTTAATCGAATCTCTGCGTGCGAGAAGGGAAAGGTTGAAGAATGTTCCCGATGATGATTTGCACGACGACAACGACACGTTCTACGAAAAACGAACGGAAGATTTAGAATACTTTCTGGAACCGATCGAAATCGCGTTCAAGTCGAAACACGCGAGCATGGAGGAGAGAGCGGTGATTTGTCTCACGTCGTTAATTGGCGGGAGGATGATTACCGGGAGATGCTTCGAAGAAGAAGAAGACAAAGAAGACAAAGAAGAAAACGAGGAGGATTCGAAAGATTATTTGGAGAAAGAGGACAAAGAGAAGAGAAGAGTGGGAGGAGAGAAGACAGAACAAACCAGGCGCGAACGTTTGTGCGCGAAAGTCGTCGACTTGCTCTGCTTCGCGTGCGGCGAATCGGGCGACGAGTCGGTGGAGCTGCAAGCGCTTTTAGGCGTGTTGGCGTGTTACATGTCGAGATCTTTTCGAGTGAGTGGAAAGATGTTGAGTCGAATGATCGAGTCGGTGTGTAAGTGTCACGCGATCTCGAGATCGGAAACCAATCGAGGGGTGGCGAAAGCGGCGTTGGTGCAGATGATTTTCGCGAACTTTACGAGAGTGGAAAAAGGCGACTCGAGTGCGTTTTCGAAAATGGTTAAAGTTTCAGACGTTTTAGGTGGTGGTGGTGGTGGTGGTGGTGTCGGTGGCAGGAATGATGCTACAAAGGATGACACGAAAGACGACGTGAAAGACTCCACGAATTTACCGTCCACGTCGTACGAAACGCACGTAATGCGGGAAAATTCCTCCGTGCCGACGATTAGTAACTATACTAGCGGACAACATCATCACTGGTCGGACGAAATCGTGACCTTTGCGCAAAAGTTTATTGCAAAAGCCGCGTCGTGTGGGAAAACGCCGCAAGCGTATGCCCCGCACTCATCTGAAGAGAAGAAAGCGAAAGCGGAAAACGATCGATACATTCTCGAAGATTGCGCAGAAATTTTTCGCGCGCTTTCTCGGATCGCCAAAGGTGCGGGTTTGAAGACGGCAAACGCCGACGCGGCGAGTATTTCTCGCGGGAAATTGCTAGCTTTAGATGCGTTGCGCATTGCCTGTCAAAATGTCGGCAACGCTTTCGTCGATGATCCCATCTTTTCTGATACCATACGCGAGTACGTCTTGGACGCGGTCGTTTCAAATGCCATCTCCGAAACGGTCCAAGCGCCCGAGCTTTATAAAATTTCGCTCGGCATCTTCCAAAGCATTTTATGCACGCAAAGATTTCGGGAAAAGTTAAAATCGGAAATCGGCTTCTTCTTTCCTCGATTGTTTCTAGATCCGTTAGAGTTCATCTCTGGAGGTGCACCGAATTCACCGCATAGCAAACGGTCCGTCTTGTTGACTATTTTGAGCGACACCGTCGCGCAAGACGCGCAAACGTTGGTTGATTTGTTTGTCAATTTTGATTGCGATATTTCACAGCAAAACGCGTTCGAACGGTTGATTAACTTATTGGTTCGAGTCGCACAAGGCGTAGAAGTTTCCAACTTATCCGGCGCGGATGCGGCGAGAGAAACGGTGTTGAAAATGGAAGCACTCGGGTGTTTGACGAAAATTTTGAAAGCGCTTGGCGATTGGGTGGAACAGAACTCGTCGTCGGGGAATAAAGAAGAACAGCGAGTCGCGCACGAAATGAAATCAAATGTAACGAAGCACGTAGAAGATACGGAGTCGATGATGATTACGCCGACGAAAGTGGACGCATCGAACTTGGTGCAAAAGAAACTCGACAAATCCGAGTTTCAAGAATGCGTGAAATTGTTCAACAAAAAACCGAAAAAGGGTATCGCGCACTTAAAAGCGATTGGTAAACTCGNCGAAGGCACGCCCGCAGATATAGCGACATTCCTCAGAACAGCACCAAATTTAGATAAAACTGTCGTCGGCGACTACCTCGGCGAGCGCGAAGACGAGAATTTAAAAGTTATGAGAGCGTACGTGGACGCGATGGATTTTAGCGGCTTCGGTTTAGACGAGGCCATTCGAAAGTTCTTGGAAGGCTTTCGTTTACCCGGCGAGTCGCAGAAAATCGATCGGTTGATGGAGAAGTTCGCGGAACGGTATCACGCGCAGAACCCATCGCAGTATAGAAGTGCAGATACGGCGTACGTTTTAGCCTTTTCCGTGATCATGTTGAACACGGATGCGCACAATCCAGGAGTAAAGAATAAAATGACAAAAGAAGGCTTCTTGAAGAACAATCGCGGCATCGACGATGGCCAAGACTTGGACCAGGAAGAGCTCGGAGCGTTGTACGATCGCATCGTGAACAACGAAATCAAACTCAAAGACGAAAACGCGAAGAAAGCGAGCAATAACGAATCGTCCTCGAACTTGAACAACTTCCTTGGCATGGATATTTTGCTTTCGCTCGTCGGGCAAAAACCAGCAATCGCGGAGGAGAAAATTGATGTCCGAGAACTCATCGAGGAAGTTCGCGCCAAAGCAAAACGTGAAGATGTGGATAGTTTTCTATCTGCATCGGACGCTAAATGCGCGGCACCGATGCTTGACGTCTCGTGGCAAGCGCTTTTGGCGGTGTTTTCGGTTACGTTTGAAGGCACCGAATCGGCGAAAATCGCGGTGTTGTGTCTCGATGGGTTTTTTAGCTCGATTCACATGGCATGTAATTTAGGCATGCTTGCCGCTCGAGACGCGTTCGTTGCACCCTTGGCACGCTTATGCGGCTTACGTAATCCGTCCACTATGCGGACGAAGAACATTTTAGCTTTGAAGACGTTGGTGCGCGTTGGCGAAACCTTTGGCGATAGTTTAGGAGATACGTGTTGGGTACACGTGTTAAAGTGTTGCTCTCGATACGAACATTTGCACGCTTTGGCGGGTGGATTTGACGACTCTTCCGTGTTTTTGAATACCAAGGACGAAATTATAGTTCCTTCTGGTTTAGGAGGTCATACGCCGAACCGCTTGTTCCGTCGCGATTCCTCCGCGGAGATTATTTTGACCTCACCTTCAACAACAACAATGCGCGCGACTGGTACTGATGCTTCGAGCGGTGACGACGCACTCGCGGCAGCAGCTGTTGCCGAACAACTCGCGCGAAAAGCCTCCATGCACGACGCAAAAATCTCGCTGGTGCCGTTAGAATCCGTCGCTCCTCCGTCGCAGCACGTGCTCGAACAGTTACATCCAGATAGTTTTAACGGGTTGTTCCACGACTCGAAAAGATTGTCGGGTGAAGCTATCGTTGATTTTATGCGCGCTTTGTGCAGATTAGCGACCGAAGAAATGAGCGCCGAACGACCGCGTTCTTGCGCTTTATCGAAACTAGTCGAGACGTGCGCATTTAACGTCGAGCGCGAGCGATACGTCTGGGCCAAAGCGTGGATCGTCTTGAGCGACTTTTTCGTCAAAGTTGGAAGCGAACATAGAAACGTGAAAGTGTCCATGTTTGTCGTGGACGCTTTACGTCAACTCTCCATGAAGTTCTTGCAGCGCGCGGAACTCGCGAATTATTCTTTCCAGAACGATTTCCTTCGGCCGTTTGTCGTCATCATGCAACAATCGCCGTCGTTTGAAGTGAGAGAACTGATCGTTTCTTGTGTCGCCCAAATGGTTGAATCTGCCGTGGATGGGATAAAATCCGGTTGGAAATCCGTGTTTATGGTATATTCGGTCGCCGCGGCGGATGAGAACCCAAAAGTTGTGTCTACAGCGTTTTCTACTATCGAACGAATCATTCGCCATAACTTTTCCAAGATTATCGAAACCGACCAAGCAGCGTTTACGGATTGCGTGAATTGCTTAGTCGCGTTTACGAACTCGTACGACGCGCCAGAGGTAAGTTTGAACGCATTGGCGTTCCTTCGATATTGCGCGTTGCAGTTAGCAGATGGAGCGCTGGGTGATTTGAGTTTGCCGAAAGTCAAAGCGTCGACATCAGGAGGAGGAAACGAGGACTCTCGAGACGACGACGAAGAAAGTTTCCAGCAACAACATCAAGAACCATCCACGCCTCGCGAGAAAGGTCCGACGCATTTTACGGACACGGAATCACACACTTATTTCTGGTTCCCGCTCTTAGCCGGTCTCTCTGAACTGGCGTTTGATTTCAGAGAAGACATACGAACGAGTTCGTTGGAAGTGTTATTCGATACGCTCAAGTTTCACGGGTCGTCGTTTGAACCTGGATTTTGGGCGCGCGTGTACGACGCCATTCTATTCCCGATGTTTGACGTCGTTCGTGCGACAGAGTTTGACAGCTCCGAGGCTTCGGAAAAGCAAAAGAACGAGTGGTTATACGGTGCCTGCGATAGATGCCTGACGCTCGTCGTCGATTTAGCCACCACGGAAAGTTTCTTTGGCAACATCATCGACGCCGGCGTTTGGCCTAAACTCTGCGATTTGTTGGACAACATTAGTGGAACCTTTGCGCACGAACAGTTAGCTTCGTGCGGCGCGCTCGCGTTCCGGCGCTTGTTAGAAGGATTAGGGAAGAATACCACCAAAACCAGATTGAACACAAACGAGTGGTCTTTAGCGGTTGACAAACTCTGTAACGTCTTCGATTTGAGGCATCCGTCAGTTCTCCTGGTCGATTGCGTCGGCGAATGTTTGCACAAATCGAGGAAGTCGATGCCAACCGAATGTAAAAAGATGTTGTTCGAGAGAATGCAATTTATTCACGAAGAAGAAAAGTTTGACATGAGTCTTCGCGTAAACGCCGGTTCCGTTTTAGTCGCCTTTTGCGACCAAGACGAGGAAGACATTCGCTTTCTCCAACGCGCGATGGTATTCGCGCTACACGAATACGAGAGGTGTGCTTCTTGCGTGGGCTCAGAAACCGCGCGGAAAGAAACCAGTACGCGCGCGCCGTTAGCGGTGCAGTGTTTAAAACAGCTCGTAAAAATCGACGGCGCGTTTGAAAAGAAGAAGTTCGTCGACATCCTTTCGCGTCTCGTCGGCACGAACGAACAACCGAACGAGGTCTTATCGGCTTTAGGCGAAGTGTTTGGAGTAAAAGTCGCCCCATTGATGATAGTTACGGGAGAAGGCGACGGCGAATCATCATTTTCTGCGTGGTCTTGGTTTTAATAATATATTATTGAATGGGATTTTGATCTTACAAAAATATAGGACGAACGAATCTCTTCTTTCTCCTACAAAAGTCTTGGACTGGGGATTATTGTTATGCTGCCTATTTTACAGTCCTCCATTTCTCTTCTTTCTCTCTATATAATACACGCTTTTGAAACAACAAAAAATATTAAATGTAAACAACGTCTCCGCGTTACGTGAACGTCACGCCGTCACTCGTCGGGTCGATGCGCTTGCGTCTCTTTTCCATGTACAAGCGCCTAAAAATAAAAGTTGAAGAGGAGGAAAGAAGAAGAGACAAAAGAAGTCAGTTTTGGTGTTTTCGAGAAAAACACAGCTCACAAGAAGCAGTTCAAGAAGAGAGAGCGTTTTCGAGAGCCAATCTTTCCTAAAAAAGTAAATTTTGATTTGTTTTCGAGACCAAAAAGCGCTCTCTCTTTCTGGGCCACACGAAAATATCGCATGGCCCACATGGGAAAGAAGGTCAACTTTTGGCAGGCAAAACTACTTTTTTTTCCCGCGAAAAGGGAAAACATTTTGTCGAAGAAAAGCAGCGCTTAACCACGCGTTGTGTATCGTACCTCAACTGTAAATCAGCGACTGGAATCGGGATCGGTTCCGACGAGAACGTGTTGTGATGAAACAAAGCGTGCGTAAAGCACGCGTCCGTGGAACTGTTCGATCGCGCGATCGCGTCTTCCGTCTCTTCTTCTGTTTCGTCTTCATAAATTTTCATTTTCTTTCTCGCGTTGTTCGTGTTGTTGTTAAGAGTGGTCTCGCCTAGGTTACCACCTAAAAGTAATTCCTTCTCGTGCTCTTTGATGAGTTCGTTTAATAACATTTTCTTGATCGGACTTTCCATGTGCTTGGAGGAGCTGTCG
>JGI20151J14362_10001615_pt1 | contig 16300 bp, 13 predicted proteins | sample COG_01_FD_14362 | JGI IMG/M metagenome (IMG submission 14362)
GAAAGAGCCTCAAACGCCTTCTTCTTTTCGCGGCGGCGCTTTCTCTCTGACGCTCTTTACTCGAACCGCAAACGCGCGCTGTGTTTTGTGTCGCGAAAGATGATTTTTTTGAATTTCTGGGCGAAGAATTGTTTAGGGTGTGTTAGGGTTTAATTAAGGAACCCTTCTCTCTCTCATCAAAATTCTTCTCGCCAGGCCTAAAAGACGACATAAATTTAGATAGACAAGAAGAAAGATGGTACGTTATTCATGAAATGTCTTCTCCTCGTACTTTTTTATCGTCTCGTTTTATCGCGCGTCATCGTTTCCGTCTTTGCAGGAGGCGCGGATGATGCATCGTCGCGTCTGGGAGTTTTATTCGCGCGAACAGACACAGGGAGAGATTTTACGCCTAAAAAATGTGCGCGTAAAAACATCTCTCTCTGCGAGTGGTGTGACGGTGTGGTGTCGCGAAGGACGTGTCGCACTTTTCGTACCTTCGATACGTTCTGGAAAGGTTTTCGGACGCGACGAATGAAACGTGCGGGCGCGTGTTGGACGCGCGAGAGAGATTCCGCGCGTTTCGCAGACGGAAGAAATTTTTGCCTCAAGAAGGGTCTGTCGGGAAAGAGTGCTTCGCTCTCGCATTCCTCGCGTTCTCTCGTCCGTTCTCTCTCTGCCTCTCACACGCGTGCGTTCCGGGCTCTTTTCGCAGCAGAGAAGAACTATGACGAAACGCGTTTGTGTTCATCCTTTTACCATCAGCGCTGACAACACCTTTTCCTTTTCTCTTAACAGGGTATCGATCTCGAAGCTGGCGGCCGCAACAAAAAGACGAAGCGCACTTCGCAAAAGTCCGAAAACGTCTACTTGGCGTTGTTGGTGAAACTCTACCGTTTCCTCGCGAGAAGAACGGACTCTAAATTCAACCAAACGGTGTTGAAGAGATTATTCATGTCGAAAACGAACCGACCGCCGTTGTCGCTGTCCAAACTCGCGAAGTTTATGAAGGGCAAAGAAGGGAAGGTGGCGTGCGTCGTCGGAACCATCACGGACGACGTGAGAATGTTTGAAGTGCCGAAATTGACGGTGTGCGCGTTGAGATTTACCGCGACGGCTCGCGCGAGAATCGTCAAGGCTGGTGGCGAGTGCTTGACGTTCGATCAGTTGGCGTTGAAGGCGCCGACTGGCGAAGGCGTCGTGCTTTTGAGAGGTCCGAAGAACTCCAGAGAAGCCGTCAAGCACTTTGGCGCGCCGGGTGTGCCGCACTCGCACGCCAAGCCGTACGTGCAGCACAAGGGGAGAAAGTTTGAAAAGGCGCGAGGTAGAAGAGCGTCCAGAGGCTACAAGGCTTAATTTACGACGAGGACGGGATTGTCGTTTTTACGCTGTATTCGTAGTCATAGATTTGTTTAATACTATTATCGACATTCGTACTAGTTGTCTAAAAAATCCATCTCTTGTTTTCTCCTCAGTTTTAAAGACAGTGTGACTCAACATCATGTCTAAAAAGAAGCGCAAGTCCACTGAAAACAAAGGAGGAGGAGGAGGCGACCAAAATCGTCAACATCGCGCCTCACCGAATGATTTCCTCTCGCCCGGTCCAGTTTCGATGTCCCCGCACGACATCGACGACGGGTACATGATGGGGGAGAAAAAGAAAAAAGCGCAGAGGATGAAACATTCGAACGATGCGATATCGCACAAGGACTCGGACGATCGAGTCTTCTTCGACGCGTCGAAAACGTCGACGTACTTCGAAGACGTCGAGAACAGTTTCAAAGTGGACGTTATCGACGAACCGTCCTCGGCGTACGCTCCGAAACACTCAAAAAATCTTACTTGGTCCGATGTCATTCGCGACGGCTTTAAAACAGTTACACCGGAGGACTGCGCGCACTGGCTGTTCTTTCCGTATTCGACGGACGTGTTCCAGTCACGAATATTCGAACGGAAATGTTTCGTTCGAAAGCAAAGCGTAACGAGCAAAAGTGGGTACGAGGATTTACTCACCTCGGAGGACATCGAGAGATGGTTGAAGGAGAAAAAATTGACGTACGGGACGAACGTCGACGTGACGAGTTATAAAGACGGCGTGAGAAGAACGCACAACGCGAACGATGGGTTTAGTAACGTGAGCAAAAACGCGGATTACGAAACGGTCGCGAAACGGTTCGAGGAAGACGGGTGCTCGGTCAGAGTGTTGCATCCGCAGAGGTGGTCGGATAAGTTGTGGGCGTTGTTGTCGAATTTGGAAAATTTTTGGCAGTCGCCCACGGGGTGCAACGCGTATTGGACGCCGGCGAATAGTCAAGGGTTTGCCCCACATTGGGATGATATCGATGCGTTTGTGTTGCAAATAGAAGGGAGGAAGAGATGGCGGTTGTATCCAACGAGAGATGTGAGCGAGAAGTTTCCGAGGTTTAGTAGCGAGGAGTTTTCGGAAGAAGAGAGGAAACGGTTGGAGGAGATGAAGTACGTGGAAGTCATTTTAGAACCCGGGGATGTCATGTATATGCCGAGAGGAACGATTCACGAGGCGTTTTGCATCACCAGTGAAGATGAAAATGATGGAAAAAAAGACGAATCGAGTTTGCATTTGACGATTTCGGTGAATCAGCGGAATACGTTTGCGGATATTTTAGAACACGTCTTCTCGGACGCGTTGGCGGATGCGGTAAATACGAACGTCGAGTTACGAAGATGTCCACCGAGAGATTTCTTGAGACATTTATCTCGATTAGATGAAACGGACGTTAACTTTCTAAACTCGAAAAAACTTTTAGAGCGATGCTGTAACGTCGTCGTAGAGAACATGATGAAGAACAACGTCTTTGCCGGGTCGGTGGAAAAGCTCCTCGGGAACCTCATGCGTGAACGCGTCAGGCCGCCGAAAGCACACACACGATTAACCAAAGCGTCGTTGGGAGCGAAACCGTCGATGAGCTCCAAAATAGGTTTAGTACAAAAAAACTGCGCGTCTTTAGAAGACTGCGACGACGGCGTCGTTCGCTTGCGCACGTACATCAACAACGATAGAAAATTACACATGGAAGGCGCTTCGGCGAATATTCTAGACGCCGACGCCTACAGAGAAGCGTCGAGTTGCTTAAAAATCGACCCTGAAATCGAAGGCGACGATTTAGACGCGCTAGCGACGGTCTTGTACGCAAACTACGAGGATGGAGTAGAAGTGAAAGACTTGCCGTTTGATACGGACGAAGAGAAAATGGCCTTCGCGAGACGTTTAATAGACACTAACGCCTTCTGTGTCCTCTAATTTAAAATGCGTTTATTCAACTCTGCTGCTGCTGCAAATACTATTACAATATATAATAAGCAATGTGCGCGTCTTTCTCTCTCTCTCTTTCTAAAGTATTTCTACAAGTTTTATCGACTTAGTATGCATCTCTTCATCTTCTCACTAACGTCTTCTAAATGTTCGCCTTCTTCTTGCACTGGTCGTCGTACCACATCACGAACGCTACCCATCCCCAATACAACGCACTAAGCGCCGCGAAAACGCCCCACGAGACTTGCTTGTGCCCATAATTGAACATGGTCAGCAGCACTCCCCAACTCCCAACCGCACTTCCCCCGAACGATCCTAAGCTCCAACACCAATCGCGAATGTGCCACGCGCGCGCAAACATCAAAGCGTTTCCGGCGCCGCCTAAAACCACCGCGACTAACGACAACGACGCGATGTTCGACGGGTCCGTCGTAGACGTCGATATTTGTGCGATCGGTAACAACGAAAACAACAAGGTCGCTGTCCATCCCATCAACGTTTGCCATTTTACTTTCATAAACTGTTCGAGCGCGAAGAAGTTTACGTTTTTCTTCTCGCTCCATCCGAAGTAATCGTTCGCACATCGTAACGAAATTATCGCGAAAGCACCGAGCGCTAACATTTGTGAAACTTCCGTGGACGTTTTGAACAGCGCGTGGCTCAAAATATACGGAACAAACGTGTACCCAACCACCCCTAACGCGCGTTCATACAACGCGCACGCGTTTTCTCTCGCCGTCGGGTCCGAGAACATTTTCTTTTTGAAGTACGCGGAAAATACCCCAAACAAAGCAACCGAAACGCACGCGGCGTACGTCGCCAGGTTCACGTCCCCGCAATTCCCGGTAAAGAATAACTGCGACAACAAAAACACGGTATTCACCACCCCGATAGCTTGAATGTTCCTCCCGGCGGGTTCGTCGATGGCGCTGAAATACGACAACAACAACAAGTTCCCGAGACAGCCGCACGCGTACCCTTCGTAGGAAATCCCAGCCAATAAGTGCGAATTCCCTTGCACGATGTTTTGCTGATTCAAAAGAATCTGCGGTAACGTCACCGCCAGCAGCGGCACCGTCGCCAACTCTGCGAACGACTGCGTTTTTTGCGACCATTTTTCCAAGAGAATTTTTCCTCTCTTCGCGTTTACGTTTAAGCTCTGCGTGGTCTCCCCTACGTTTTCAGACGACGAGGAGGAGGAGGAGGAAGAGGTGGTCACTTTTGCATAAACCGTCGTCGTCGTTTTTACGCGTCGTCGTCGTTCCAATATTCTTCCATTACAAATCAGAATCTGTTCTCGTCGGCGTTTTCCTTCTGGAAGAGGATGATGTTGGTGTTTTCGGTACCGTCGTCGTTCCCCAAAATCGCGCGCAACGGCGGCGACGCACCCGCGGTATTGGTGTTTCGCAAAGGGAGAAGAAAGAGAGAGAGAAAGAGACATCATTTCTCTCTTTCTCTAACTCTCTCTCTCTCTAAAAGTGCGCTAAACGCGCACACGCACACGATGCACAAGAGATTTAACAAAAGTGAGGTCTCGCGAGATATTGATTTTATATAAATTTGTGCGCCAAAAAGAGAGAATTTTGCCTTCTCTGAAAAAATTTGTTTTTCTTTGTCTCCTCTTTTCTTGTGTTTTTTTCTTGTGTTTTGTGACCAAAAAGAAAGAGGTTTGACGAGGAGGAGACATTCAAAAGGCGAGATCTCTTTTTTCTCTTTTCTTTTTGCCCCACATAATAAACACACGCGTTCGAGTGCTCTTTTGTGCTCTGCTCTAATCAAATCGAGCGCAAAAATGGCATCCTCCGCGTTCGCATCGACATCAGCGGCAGCCTTTCCGGCTTTGAATACTGCGGCGAAAACGAGGAGTACGGGACGAAAAGCATCATCGTCATCGATGCGTGTCTCGAAGATGAGAGCGATTCAGTCGTCGTCGACCTCCTCTGCGACTGAAGAAGAAACGGTGGAGGCGCGAACGACGACACCAACGGAGACGACCCCCACGTCCTCCTCGCTCTCGAAAGATCTCCTCCCTAAAGAAATAGGATCGTGTTCCAAAGACGAGTTAGACGCGTGGCTGGCAGATATCATGAAACTCCCAGAACAGAAGATGAAGTTGGAATACTTCAAGGAGGAAGGGCGAGGGTTAGTCGCGACCGAGTCGATCAAACGAGGCGAGAAAGTTCTGGAGATTCCCCAAGAGGCGATAATCACAGTCGAAGTCGCTCTGAAGGAGTCTTTGTTACGAGAGAAGAAAAAACTCGCCGAGTTGCAAGAGTGGTCGATATTGGCGACGTTTTTAGCGGAGACGGCGCAGAATTTGAGCACAGAGGATAATTCGTCCAACAAGTATAGGTTCGCGACGTACGTGAAAGCGTTGCCGAGGAGCACCGGGTCGGTTTTAGAGTGGCCGGAATCGGACGTGAGGACGCTGTTGGCGGGGTCGCCGAGTTTGTTCTCGGCGTTGGAGCGAAGAGCGAGCGTGGCGGCGGCGATTGCGGAAATTCGAGTCAACTTCCCGGAGTTAAACGAGAAAACGTTACAGTGGGCGTTTGATATTTTGTTCAGTCGGTTGATTCGGTTGGAAAGTTTAGGAGGTAACTTAGCGTTGGTGCCGTGGGCGGATATGTTGAATCACCAACCCGGTTGCGAGGCGTTTATCGATTTAGATCGAGGATCGAGGAAAGTGTGTTTGACGACGGATAGAAGTTACGAACCTGGGGAACAAGTCTGGGCAAGTTACGGCCAAAGACCGTCTTCAGAGTTGTTGATTTCCTACGGGTTTGCGCCAGCGGTAGGCGATAATCCAGACGACGAGTACGCGTTGAATTTACAAATCGACGAGGAGGATCCGTTTGCGAGCGCAAAAGTGAACGCGTTGGCGAGCCAAAATATTCAAGCTTTTGAAACGTTTCCTTTGCGGTTGAACGGGTATCCTAGACAATTGTTACAGTACGCATCTTTTGCTATGTGCACGCCGGACGACCCGTCGAAAGTGGACGAGTTGTGTCGCGCGGCGTTTGTGGATATCCAAGCGCCAAAATCGTTGCGAAACGGTGTCGATTTGGCCAGAGGGTTATTAGCGTCTAAAAACGTCTTAAAATCGAAAGGTAAACGAGGCGCGGTTTTAGGTGGTGTCCAAGGCGAGATTGCCGTTCGAGAGATGCTGGCGGATGTGACCAGAGACGCGTTAGATAGATACGCGAACACGGTGGATAAAGATAAAGGTTTAGCGTTGGGAAGGATGCCGGAGATGCCGGAGGCGAGCATGTGGATCGGAGATGCGAGCACGGCGATCAAGAGTTCCATGCGATCGGTATGCGCGGCGAGAGTTAGAGTTTCAGAGAGGAGAATTTTAGCCAAAACGGATTCGGAGGTGAGATTACAGCTCCGAAGATTAAAGAGCGAGCAAATGAACAGCAAATAGATGAAATCATAGAGAGCGAATACGAAAATACATACCACTCAAAAACAAGCAACACAAACGATGAAAACGCGCGCTAAGTCTACGATTCTCCACACTCTTATGAAAATTAATGTGCTAGTTACTTATATTATTATTATTATCAAACTCTACTAATAAACTGTCGCTTACGCCTGTTGCGCCGGGAACTCGAAGGAGACGTCCTTACCAGTCAACTTCTTATACACCCCAGCAAACGTTTCCAACTTGTACTCCGTCTCCGTCTTCTTGGACGGGTCCAAATACACCTTCAACAACTTAGAACCATCCAATCGGTATCTTTGTCTCTTCCCCACAATCTCCGTCGGGTACACCAAATCCTCGAGCAAACTGGCGTGCACGGCGGTCAGCGTTCGAGAACGCGGTCTCGCTCGCGCAAAGTTCGCTTTCGGCACAGGGCGAATTCTTCTGTTACCGACAAAAACAACGTCTTTGTTCGAGAACTTCTTTTCCAACTCTCTCACCAATCTTTGCTGGATCTTGTGGAACGCCTTCAAGTATCTGTACGGGACGTGGATGACGACGGCGGTGCGGTTCGCAATCGCAACTTCTGCCGCGCCGCAAATGAAGAGGTTTTCGAGGTCCGCTTTTAACTCTTGGTTCGTGTTCTCTAAATCTTGAATGGCCTGTTTAACCATCGACGAGAGAGAATAACAGAGATGAGAAAGCATATAAAGGTAAGTATACAGAAACCAAACAAACTCTTGATGAGCGACGAGAGGAGGACATCATCCGGCGAAACGCCCCCACCCCGTAGGGCCAGAAATACCATCCTTTCGCGCGCTCACGAACACCCTCGCGACCGAGAAAACTCCACAGAAAACACCTCCCGACAGGAAACAAGTATCGCGCGGTATGAATTCACTCGAATTGCTCGAGTTCATCCACTCTCGTGCGCTCATCTCGCGCGTGAGAAAAACGTTTCAGAGCCCCATTTTTACTCCCCGCAGAAAAGCCCCGCCATTTTTTTGCGCGAAGGAGGAGGAAGGGGGTGAAGATTTCCGCGCAAATATACGCGTCGCGCGCGAAATTCTCGCGAACGATTCTATATTCAAATAACATAAAACGTACCTTGGCGACCGTGTTTTCAAAATCGGTCGGCTTGACGCCGGCCTCTTTCACAATCTTAGAGCGAGACATTTGTTCTGTGCAATGTTGTGAAGACGAGACGTTTGTAAAATTATTTGGGACTTTGCTTTGGAATGGGGAGTCAATAAGGGAGTTGTTTTTGTGCCATTCTGTTGGTTGACGAATAATATCGCAACGTTATGGTATTGATTACACAGGAGAACACAGGAGAACACAAGACGAACTCTCCTTCTTTCTCTCTATTTAGTATCGTGGTTAAACGTTGACCAAAGGCCTGTACTTCAAAGGTTTCGGCGCTTCCCCGCCCATTCGCTCGATGCGATGCGCTTCGTACTCGTCGTAGCTGCCTTGGTAAAACGTGACTTGCGAGTCGCCTTCGAAGGCGACGATGTGCGTGGCGATTTTGTTCAGGAACCATCGGTCGTGGGAGATGACAAAGGCGCAACCGTTCCAGGAGAGCAAGGCTTCCTCTAAAGCGCGCAAAGTGGCGACGTCCAAGTCGTTCGTCGGTTCGTCCAGTAAGAGGCAGTTGCCGCCGGAGGTTAACACTCGAGCGAGTTGGAGGCGGTTGCGTTCGCCGCCGGAGAGGTCGCCGACTTTCTTCTGTTGGTCAGAGGATTTAAAGTTGTACCAGGAGCAATACGCTCGAGAGTTGACGGCTTTACCGCCTAAGTTGACCTCGTCGGCGCCGCCGGTGAGCTCCTCGAAGACGGATTTCGATGGGTCCAAAGAGTCGCGAGATTGGTCCACGTACATCAGTTTCACCGTTTCGCCAACCGCGCACGACCCAGCGTCAGGTTTATCTTCGCCAACAATCATTCGGAAGAGAGTGGTTTTGCCAGCACCGTTTCCTCCGACGATACCGACGATCGATCCAGGTGGAATAGTTGCCGTGAAGTTGTCGATGAGTAATCCTCTCGTGTCGAAACCTTTCGTCAAGCCTTCGCACGTCAAAACGACGTCGCCTAAACGGGGCGCGGTTGGAATGGTGATAGAATCCATACCTTCGCGTTTGGTGTATTCCGCCGAAGCCGCGCATAACTCGTCGTACGCTCTCAAACGCGCTTTTCCTTTTTTCTGTTGTCCTTTTGCGTTTTTACGCACCCACTCCAACTCTTGTTTCAACGCTTTATCCATGCTCGAGGCTTTTTTATCCTCCATGTCTAACCTGTTCGCTTTCGACTCTAACCAAGTCGTGTAATTGCCTTCGAATGGAATACCTTCGCCACGATCCAACTCTAGAATCCAACCGGCGACGTTGTCGAGAAAGTATCGGTCGTGGGTAATCGCAACCACGGTGCCGCGAAACTGCGCCAAAAACTGTTCCAACCACGCGACGGATTGCGCGTCCAAGTGGTTCGTCGGTTCGTCCAACAACAAAATATCTGGATCAGCGAGCAACAAGCGACAAAGAGCCACGCGTCTTCGTTCACCACCGGATAAGTTTTTCACCAGCGCCTCTCTCGGTGGCACTCTCAACGCATCCATCGCGCGATCGACGGTTCGATCGATTTCCCACGCGTTACTCGCGTCCAATTTATCTTGCAGTTGGGTCATTCGTTTCATCAACTTATCGATGTCCGCGTCTGGGTTCGCCATGTCCACGGAAATTTGCTCAAACTCCGTAATTTCCGCCTTGATCGCCGCCACCCCGGCGTCCACGTTCTCTCCGACCGTCTCCCCGGCGTCCAACTCGGGCTCTTGCTCCAAGTAGCCGATTTTTATGCCGTCGTCCAAATAAATGTCGCCGTCGAACGCGGTGTCTTGCCCGGCTAAAATCCGCATCAACGTCGACTTCCCGGCGCCGTTCGCGCCTAATATCCCGATTTTCGCCCCTAAATACATCCCCAAATTGATGTTTTTGATCAACTCTTTCCCTTGCGGGGTGACTTTTCTCACTTTATTCAAGGAAAGTATTATTTTCCTCGTTTCGGTTTGGTAGGCGGAGCCTTCGGAGACGCCTTTGGAGCCTCCCGATTTCATCGATTGGTTCTGTTTCTTTGCAGCTGCGCCTCCTCCTCCTCCTCCTCCTCCTCCTGGAGCAGCGGCATCTCCGCCACCACCGGTAGTATTTGACGGCGACGGTGGCGCAGGCGCGGCGGCTTTCCCTTTCCTCGCGCTTTTTTTCCCCATCGCCGTTATCTGCGTCCCCGTTCGTCCTTGGTGTCGGCGGTTACAATTCGATGATTTTACATCGAGTAAACTTTGGTGTCGTTTCCCTCCAAAAAACACCGAAGACGTCAGCGAGGAGAAAGCGCAACCACTCGTCGTCATTTTCGTCCGTTTCGTTTTTTCGTTCGTTCTGTGTCGATGATACCAACGGCTCGTGAATGAAGTGTTTTTGTGAGGGTAATTCTCTTAAAAACCTCAGAAATTGTCCCAAAGGTGAGGGAGAAAAAAAACGTCATCGGGTGATGATGATGATGTTGGAAACGAGAAAGAAAACGTATTCGAGACGAAGCGTCCTCGCTGCAAAACCTACCACTACGGCTGCGAGGACGACGAGGAGGACCGAGGATGACGACGACGACGCGAACGTCGTTTCTGAAACGATGAGAAAGAGAAGAGGGAGAAGAACTCACGAGGAAGAAGATTATGCATTACCGTTACCGAGTGGAAAGAAGCACAAGAAGCGCGAGGAGGAGGAGAAGACGAAGAAGGAGACGAAAGGAAAGAAGAGAGTGGTGCTCGCGCTCTTTTTACTCTACTCATCCGTGGGAATGATCCTCGTAATTTCGTATCTTCGTTTGCTCATCGTTCCAGACGCGGTGAGAACGAAAGCGATGGAACACGCGGAGTTCCTCTTCCCGTCCTGGATGGGGGTGAACGAGACGTTCTTGAACCTCCTCCCGGCGCTGAATCCAGACGTTTTGAACTCAGATTCGTATTACAACGCGACGGAACATTTAATCGCGGCGAGGCAAGTTTCGGATATGTTGAACGCCAAACCGAAACATCCGGTGGTTATCGTGCCGGGGTTCGTAAACACCGGGTTGGAGCTGTGGAAATCAAAGCCGTGCATAGCGAAAAGGACGCAGTTTAGACAGCGGATGTGGGGGACGCCGGCGATGGCGAAGGCGTTTTTTTATAACAGGACGTGTTGGTTGGAACACATGGGATTGGACGCGAGGACGGGGGAAGATCCAGACGGAATCGTCTTGAGACCGGTCGAGGGAATCGATAGCGTCGATTGGTTCATGCCGGGGTACTTCGTTTGGGGACGGATGATTGAAGCGTTGGGCGAGATTGGATACACCGGGAGTAACATTCACGCGCACTCGTACGATTGGCGATTGAGCCCGGAGCAGTTGGAAAAACGAGACGGCTATTTCACAAAGTTGAAGAAGCAAATCGAAGGCATGCGAGAGACGAACCCGGGAGAAGAGAAAATCGCGTTGTTGGCGCACTCGTACGGCGATACTTTATCGCGATATTTTTTAGAGTGGGTTGAATCTCCGAAAGGGGGGAAAGGTGGCGTGAATTGGGTGAGCGATAACATAGCCACGTACGTGAACATTGCTGGACCAACTCTGGGGATGCCGAAATCGGTCTCCGCGTTACTTTCCGGCGAAATGCGCGATACCGCGGTGTTGAACGAGCTCGAGATGACGTTAGGTCCGATGATTAACACGTTCGTGGAAAAACTGATAGGATCTTTGGAGGAAATCACGTTAGTCTTTCGGAGTTGGTCGAGTTTGTGGTCGATGTTGCCCATAGGCGGGGATGAGGTTTGGGGCGGTTCTGAAATAGCAGCGTCGTCGTCGACGACGAGCGACCCAGAGGAAGTGATCGACGAAACTCCTTTATCCGCGGACGTTGCCGACGCGAACTTCTTAACCATACGCGAATTCAAAAACCAACGCGAGAAGAAGAACTGGACAAAACAGCAAAAAGAAGCGTCTGCCACGCTCACTGGATTATCCATGGATAATTCTTTACACTTTCTTCACGATTTGGCGAAACAAACGACGCCGGCAAACGCGGAAACGTCGTTTAAGAAGCGAACGAAAGATAAATGGTACGGGCACCCGTTACGTTCGAAACTTCCGAACGCGCCAAAAATGAAAATCTTCTGTTTATACGGCGTCGGCAAATCCACCGAACGCTCTTACAGGTACACGAAAGACGGTTTCGGCGAACATCTCGGCGGCGGCGGCTCCGACGAGGGGAACGTACGCCGCCACCATCACCGCACCGCGTCGACATCTCTCACCGCGAACGCCTCCGTCGTCGCCAAACAATACAAACTCGACGTCGAATCCGACCCTTCGCAACTGGAATGGCAAAAAGGCACGCTCTCCGTCGACGGCGACGGCTCCATCCCGCTCGTCTCCTTAGGCTACGCCTGCGCCTCCCCTTGGCGCGCGAAATCCCAAAACCCGTCCTCCATCCCAATCAAAATTCGCGAATACGCGCATCTTCCGAAAACGCTCATGGAAGGTGGATTTCAAGGCATCTCCGAGGGCGAACACGTAAACATCATGGGTAACGTCGATATGATTCGTGACGTGTTGAAAATTGTCACCGGTCACGGCGACGCTGTCGAGGAAAGAATCTCGAGCGATTTACCCGCCATCGTTCGAAAGGTCGACGAAAACCGATTGAAAAGTACTAAAAGGGGAGGAGGAAGAAGACTTCATCGCAACAAAGCGGGGTTNTGAAAACAAACAAACGCCTGATGAAAACGCCCCACGTGTTCTTACGCATTGCTTCAAAATCCGAGAGGAAAGAAAATACCGTCNTCATAGATATATTGTAGCGCAGTAGGTGAATAGACAACGCAAAGCTCGATACCTAAAACCTACACCCTAAATTTTCCAATGGCAATTCACCTCAATTCAATTCTCTTCAGAGCTCGTACACGAATACTATTAACAACGACGACAAAAGCATCATCATGTCCTCCATGGACGAGTTCAAGAAGATGAAAGTGCAGGTGAGGAGAACCCTATATTTCGTCGTTTGTTGCCTCGTCTTACTCTTACTCTTACTCTCTCTGTTTCATTCGTTTTCCAATTTTGAATTCGTCTCTCAATTCTCCCTCGTTTCCCCGCTATGAAAGCGCGAAGCGTTCTTTTCTCTGGTGCTTCGTTTTTCGAGTCGTCGTCGTCGTTTACTAAAATTCTGACCGCTCGTCTCTCTCGCTTTATTTGCAATGATGTAACAACAACAACAACACAGGAACTGCGCGACGCGTTAGAGGCGAAAGGATTGGATTCGAGCGGTTTGAAAGCGGTTCTGTTGTCTCGATTGGAAGAATCGCTCGAAGGAGGCGAAGGAGGAGGAGAAGAAGAAAAAGAAGAAGAAGAAGCGGAGGAGGAACCTTTGTCAGCAGATGAGATAGAGGAAGAAGAGAAAGAGCCGACGCCGGAGCCAGAGAGCGAGGCTCCGGCGGCTCCGGCGGCTCCGCGGCGACCGCGGTTGCCGCCGCCGCGCCGGCGAAGACGAACGAAAGGAAGAAACCAAACGCTTCCGCCGCAGAAGAAGGCGAACTGACGAAGGAGCAAAAAGAGGAGATGAAAAAGAAAAAGCGAGAGGAATTTAAAGCGAAACAGAAGGCAGAGTACGAAGCTCGAGAGGCGAAGAGGCGAGAGAAGAAAGCGGAGGAGAATAAAGAGTTCGTTTCAACGCTCGAGGAAAGAAAGCAAAGAGCGGCAAAGTTCGACGGCCCTTTCATTCTCTCCGACGCCGAGAAAAAACGCGTGCGAGAATGCGGCGCGGCCGCGCAGTTTGGCCTTTCGGAAATTGAAGAGAACGCAACGGGAGAGAATGCTAATGCTCAAAAGAAAGAACTCGTCTCCGCGGAGGAGAAGAAACAAATCGAAGCCGAACGAGAAGTGAAGAAACGAGCGAGGATGGAACGGTTCGGCGCCGAAGCGTTGAAGCCTTTGCATCCGCCCAAAATGCAACAACACGGGAACACGACTAATAAGAAAGCGAAACTCGGAGGAGGACAAGGAAAAGGAGGTCAGGATCGAAATTTGACCAGTTACACCATTTAATATCCATATATTCGTTATTAACACGTATTCGTACCAAGCCGTTCGTGCCTCATTTTATTCTCTCGAATCACTCATCACAAAGAAGAAGTTTAAAGAAGAAGAACGTAATAATGTCAGCGCTACAAAACCGATGCCAAACGCTCGCTGCATCTATTCTCAAAGAGATGACAATCTTTGATACGAAGCGTCTAGAAGAAAAGGACGACACAAAGCAAGAAGAAGAAGAAGACGTTCGAGCGCACGTGTTGCGCGCCTGCAAAGTCGTCGAGCACGAATCGACCAAAATCGGCGTGCTTTTTAGCAAACAAGGAGAAGAGTTGAAAGAGGAGGTCTCGAATTCCGCGCTGGATAGTTTTCACGTCTCTTTGATCGCGTTTACGGCGTACGTGAACGCAGCTTTGGTGAACGAAAATTACGACATTGATTGTCACAGAAAACAGGTGAAATCGCTCGGCGAAGCGGTGTTGCGAGCGAGCGCGAGTTTAATCGAGGCGGTTGGGAAGAGGAAAGAGAACGTGAGAAACTTAACCGCGAGCGTTTGGGAGCAGTGTAAATCCGCGGAGAAGACGATGCCGAGAGATGGGAAAGATGCAGTCGGGAAGGCTTTGATGACGCACTGTCGATTTATTAAAGACGCGAAGCGGGAGATCGAAGAGATGCTGCTGACAGAGGGAGAAGAGGGATTCAAGAAGGAGGATGGAGAGAAAGTGGAGGATGATTTCGGGGAGGAGATCGTGCGCGAGGAGATTAAGGAGGTGGACAGAGAGGTTTTAGGGAAGGCGAAGGTTACGATTGAGTGCACGTTTGCATTCTTGAAAGCGTTGGTGGTTCCGTTGATTAGTAATAGCAAGGCGAGTAATTTTAGCAAAAGTAGAAAAGAGCGCGCGACGGCGCTGAATGAAATCGAGAAGAAGTGCAAGGAAATACGAAGTGCGGTGGACGAAATCATATGCGAAGCGATGCCGCCTTCGGATGCGGATGTGCTCGCGTCCGAGGCGAAGAAATTAAAAGACGCGGCGGAGGACATGATGAAACGGGTCGAGGAGGTCCTGACAGGTCGCGACGACACCAAGGACGACGATGGAATGAATCACGTCGATGCAGCGAAGAAGGCTTTAGCGGGCGTACAATCTGCGTGTGATAAAATGTAATAGTACGCGTATTTATAATAGTGTGTTTTTTATGAAACGATCTTCCCAATTGGTTCCCACGTTCGTTTCCTGGTCAAACTCTCCTTGTATACGAAAACCTCTCCTTTCCCACTCGCGGTCGTTACCGCAACGTGCGTCCCTAACTCGTTGAACGAAACCGACTCGATGTCGCTTTCGAACTCAAAGTTTCCTAAATTTCTTCTCGATGGCTTTTCGTCTTCGTGTGAGAACTCGCCGCTCGTATCTAGCACAACCGCTCGGCGATTTCCTTCGACGAATACCATTCGGGATCCGTCTTTACTCCAGTCTACGCGGGATAACTTTTCTTTCGACGCGTACATCGCATTCTCTTGCTCCGTCCACGTATCGCAGTTTCTCTTATACACAAAACGTCGAATTTCAAACGCCTCGTTATCGCTAAAACTAAACGCCGCGGCTAAGGTTGGCGCGTTCGGCGACTCGAACCGCCACGCCACGTCCGATACTTCCGCGCGGCTGCTAAAAGATCTCTCCGCGACAACCTCGTGACACGTCTCAAATAACGGGTTCAAAGTATCGTCGTACATCGCAATTTGAGCCTCATTGTTACCACTGCCGCTGCTTTCTAAATAGTGCGTCGTCGCTCTCGGCAAGGACGGATCCCGCACGTCTCTCGCGTCTCTCGTCGTCGCGTAGATATCAATCTCCCCATCCGATCGCCCGCACGCGAGTAACAACCCGTGTTCGCTCGGTGCGAACGAAAACGACGTGTACACGAAAGAAGACTCTAAATGCTTCCATCGTTTCGGTCGTAGCGTTTGCGCGCGTAAAAATGTTTCTCCTTTTCCTTCTCCTTCGCCTTCAAATTCTCCTTTCTCGAAATCCTCTTCCTCCTCTTCAAACACAACATCCGGTCTTGTCGCGAATTCTCTCGCCACGAACACCTCCACTGAACCTCGTTTCGTCAAAACTGCGAAAATGGTCCCGAACGCGGACGGTGCGAATTCCATTTTTAGCGCGTTTGAAGCGATGCAAACTCGGGAAAACGGTTTGAAATCGTCGTTTTGTTTCTTGGAAACGTGGACGACGTTTAACGCGGACGCGATCAAGAGAATAGATTTGGAGTCGTTCGTGCACACGCACGTGGTTGTTTCGCAGCGAGATGTTGTCGGGATTGAGTTTACCGCGACCCCGCGAGACGACATTGTTGTTATTATTGATGATGTCCGCTTTTTGTGACTTGTGGTGTACTGTGACGTGTGAAAAGAGGCAAAAATGTGACTAAAGGAACAATACAACGCTCTCTCCGCTCGCTCTTTTAGTATCCTCAAAACGAGTACTATTAGTA
>JGI20151J14362_10001616_pt1 | contig 16299 bp, 9 predicted proteins | sample COG_01_FD_14362 | JGI IMG/M metagenome (IMG submission 14362)
TAGAGGAGTAGTATTGGAAGTAAAATCTCATATCATTGTATCCGTCACAAATTAGAGTAGTATTATTATTAAACTCTTTGTTGACGGGACTCATTCAGAGCTCTCTCTCTCTCTGTGTGTGTATACGCGCGCGCGCAAAGGAGAAAAAGTTGTTGTTGTTGTTGGAATTAAAAGAAGATATAAGAGATACTAAGGGCGGCAAAGTTTATTCTTCTTCTTCTTCTTTTAATTCCAATTGTGTTTTGCGTTGTGACGGCGTCGACGTCTTTCAGTCTTTCAAAGAGATTTCATTTCCACCACCGGACGGAGAGATAGTGAGATGATGAGGAGTAGTACGTATTCTCCTCGTCCTCAAAGTTTTCGTCAAAACTCGTCGTCGCGTTTCTCATCGTCGTCGAAAACGAGTCGAAGGACTTTTACGACGACGATGAGAAGGAGGAGGAGTGTGCGATATTGTTGTCTTCTTTCTTCGAGTGGTGGAGAAGAAGAACACAAAATAATACGCTTCAGCGGGGATGCGACGACGACGACGATAAAGATGATGATGACGAATAAAACTACGACCATAAGAAAGAAGAAGTTGCGAAGAGGACGCGTTGTTGTCGCCGCGAACGGTGGTGACAACGAGAAGAATAAAGCGCCCGAACCGACGATTCGCGGGACGAATACGACGCGAACGAAAGAAGAAGAAGACCGAGCGTTTAACGAGTTCCTAATGGGCGATATAAAAAAGACGTTTAAGAAGGCGTTGAAGCGAGTGTCTTCGCTACCGTTAGCAATTTCGGAGTTTGGCGCCATCGCGGGGTTCTCGGCTTTAGGGACCGTCATCGAACAGAATAAAAGTTACGCGTGGTACGTGGAAAATTATCCAGTCGGCGAGGACGCGCCGCTTTTCGGTATGTTGGATTTTACATTCATTTTGAATAGCGGGTTAGACCACGTGTATACGACGTGGTATTTCTTATCGCTACTATCGTTGTTGGCGGTTTCGTTGACGGCGTGTACGGCGACGAAACAGTTACCGGTGTGGCGAGTCGCCGCAAAGTGGAAGTTTATCAAGAAACCGAAATTTTTAGTCAACTCGAAAACCATGGACGAACGAGAGAGCGTGAAAGATGCGAGCGTGATAGATTTAGCGAACAGCTTAGCCGAACGAGGGTACCAAGTTTTCTTGAGAGAGGAAGATAAAGAGCAATATTTATACGCGTTTAAAGGTTTGATTGGGCGATTGGCGCCGATTGGTGTTCACTTCGCGCTTCTGTTAACGTTAGGCGGGTGCGCGTATAGCGCATTAGGCGGCCTCGGTGGATCTATCATGGCACCGGAAGATACCAGTTTTACCATTGCGGACGGGTTAACCAGAGGATCACCGTTATCGAAAGTCCCGAAATTCGCGAAAACGAATCAAGTTTTCGTGAAGGATTTCACCATCGATTATTTACCGAGCGGTCAAGTCAGTCAATTTTATTCCAACTTATCCGTCATTGACGAGAAAGGCAACGAGGTGGATAACAAAGTGATATCAGTGAACGTGCCTTTACGTTACGGAGGCGTGACTATGTACCAAACGGATTGGTCTATGAGTTCAATGAGAGTCACGGTTATACCAAAAGTCGAGGTGGACGCGACGAATAGTGATACTAATAGCGAGAGCAGCAGTAGCAGTAAAAGCAGAAGTAGTAGTAGTAGTAGTAGTAGTAGTATTGGTAAACGAGAAGAGCTCGTGTTACCGATGGCTAACTTGGAAAACAAAGGCAATTTCAAAGGGAAAATCTGGGGTACTTTCCTCCCTATCGGCGACGACGCCGACGCGAGCGAAAACAAAAAAGGCATCTCCCTCGTCGCGCGAGACTTCCAATCCGTCGCCATTTACGACTCCAAAGGCGCCTTCGTCGGCGTTCGACGACCAACCTCCAAAAAACCAATCGATGTGGACAACATCTCCTTAGTCGTCGAAGAAATATCCGGCGCGACTGGCTTAGAATTGAAAACCGACCCGGGCGTCCCTTTCGTCTACGCCGGTTTCGCCGGATTACTCGTCACCTCCTTCCTCTCCTTACTGAGTCACTCTCAAGTTTGGGGAGTCCAAAAGAACGACGGGAATAAAGTCTTATACGTCAGTGGAACGAGTAACCGTGGCAAGGAGGAATTTCGAGTCGAATTTGACCAAGTTTTGGACGAGTTACCCGAGTACATTTAATATTAATACTCTTACTCTTATTACAACTGCTACTAGTTGAACAGATTTCATCACGAAAGACGTTTTTATAAATTTTTTTTTCTTTTTTCTGACAGGGAGTCGCCCCCTCTCGAATCTTGAATCCTCTTCGACACCTCTCTTTTTACCTCTCGTTTCTCCCTTTCGTCTTTCTGTTCGTGGATAAAGCCATTCTGTTTTTGTGGAGTCGAGGCCTTTCTGCGACCACAGAAATAATAAAGCGTCTCTTCAGTTCTTCATATAAAACTCTATAGGGGAGGAGGAAAAGCGCTTTCCGCCGCAAGAAGGTTTATCATTTTTAGAAGAATAAGAAGAAGAATAACAATACATAATAATGCGCGCGACGACGATTCAGACGACGACGACGCAGTTTACCACGGGAGGTGCGAATACGTCGTCGTCTCGAAACCAGATTCAGAAGATTACCAACAACGCCGGGACCGCGAAAGCGGATAATCTTCATCGGGGAAGAACAAAATTAACGAGGAGGAAAAATGTTCTCAGTCGCCCTTTTACGAGGGTGGTGGTGGTGTCGTCCTCGTCCTCGAACGATCACGATGTTCTCGGTTTAAGAGGAGGACAAACAAAACGACGGGGAGTTGGTGTCGTCGCGCGGATGACATCTGCGGCAGACACTTCCTCGTCCTCCTCGTGCACGATATCTCAAGAGCTCGCGAACTTGGAACAAGAGTTTAGAGACATGTTGGATCCAGATTCAGATTCGAAACCGAGAGCGGCGGACGTGAGAGCGATGCGATCGAGAATCAACGCGTTGAAAAGAGAAGTTGCGAACGGGAACGGCGCGAATATCATTCAATCGCAAACGAAGACGAGAGCGCCGGACGCGAAAGAAATCGCTCGGAAAGAGCTGGAACGTTTGAGAGAAGAACGCGAGAAACTTTTGAAAATGAGAGCGCAAGTGGAAGAAAACGAACGATTGAAGAAAAAGAACAGCGACAAAGGTATTGCTACGAGTGCTGCGAATAACGTAGAACCAGAGCACGATAACCCGGTGACGACGACGACGACGCAGAAACCGAAACCGGCGGACGAACGCAAAGCGAGAGTCGCGCACATGGAAGCGGAGAAGCATAAAGAGGCTGTTAATATTGGCACGGTTGTCATGGACGACGAGATGAAAGCTCTGTTGGCGAAAGAAGAGCAGGCGAGAAAAGAAGCGGAAGAATTGGAAGCGTCGAGATTGATGGCAGAGGCTGAGGAGGCAAAGTACGCGGCGTATCTGGAAGAGTCGGGTGATTTCATGAACACGAATTCTGGGATTCGCTCGGGTATTAACGATCCGTTCTTGGACAGAGCTTTCATAGTGGAAAAGTTAGAGTCGGAGCTTTTGGAAAACTTGGAAATGCAATCAGATCTTCGCGCGATTGAGGACATCGAAGACCAACTGGAGTCACAAAAGAAAGAAGCCGAAGAGGCGAGACGAGCGAAAGACGAGGCCGAAGCGGCGAGACAGCTTGCGGAAGCGAAGCAAAAAGCGGAAGAAGAAGAAGCGCGTCTAATCGTGGAAAAGCAACAAAAAGAAGCGCGCGCAAACGCTGAAAAGATTGCCGCCGCGCAAGCTGAATTGAAAGCCATGGAAGCCGAAACGAAGAGGTTGCAGAGACTCGCCGAAGAGAAGAAGAAACAAGAAGCTGTTGCCCCAGAAGCATCGACGACGACGATCGAGTCTCCAGGTTCGCAAGCTATTCGAGATCTTCTCGAGCAAAAGCAAGCTGAAGCGGCTAAAGTCCGTGAGTTGGGCATGGTCGAAGACGAACTCGCCAAGCGCGAAGTTGCAGAGGCGGCAAAGAAGAACAAAGCTATCCGCGAAGCGAAAGAAGCGGAAGAGTTGGCAGCCAAGAAAGTCGCCGAAGCCGAAGCCGAATTGAAGAGAAAAGCGGAAGAGGAAGAGGAAGCTAAACGCGTGGCGGAGTTGAAAAAGATGGAAGAGGCGAAGAAAGCGAAAGAAACGTTGATGCGTTTAAGGCAAGAAGCGGAGGAGTTGAAAGCAGCTGCAGAGGCGAAAAAGTTACGCGAACAAGCCTTGGCGAAAGCACAAGCGGAAGAAGAAGCTTTGACTGCGCAAGCGGAAAATGAGAGAATAGAAATGGAAGCGAGAGAAGCGGCCCAGGCAGAAGCGACGGCGAGAGGAGAAGCTGAAGCGCGGGCCATCGCCGAGGCTGAGGCACAAGCTCAAGCGGAAGCGGAAAGGAAAGCGATTGAAAAACAGCTCCGAATCGAAGAGCTCGCGAGAGAGGAACAAGCCAAAGCGGACGCCGCGAAAGCAAAAGCCGATGCTGAGTACGCAAAAGCAGAGCAACAAGCAAAGAAATTGCAAGAAAAGACGGAGATTTTGAACGACGACAATATCGAACACTTGAGAGCAAAATACGAAGAATTGGCGAGAGAATCCGAAGCATCTCCAGGTGCGAAAAGAGACTGGGCAGAAGCGTTGAAAATCGCTGGTGATAAGGTCAGATGCATGGAACAGCACTCGCATGGTCAATCGCCGAAGAACGATGCGCTCTGGACGGTGTCTCCGGCGACTCCGGTGCCCGGTCAATCCGTCACGGTTTCGTACTGCAACCAAAACACCGTTTTGAACGGTAGACCGAAAGTTTTTGCTCATTTTGGTACTAACCAATGGTCGAATGGTGCCGAGCAGTTTGAAATGAAGGCAAGAACGTCGGCCGTTGCCGGTGACTCTACCGTCTGGTTCGACTTGGATGTTTCCGTGCCGAGCAAAGCAGTCATTTTAGACTTTGTCTTCTCCGACGGTAACGGCGCATACGATAACAACAATAGAGGTGATTTCCACGTTCCAGTTGCGGGAGCAAACGAAATGCTGGAGAGATCTCGCATCGAGTCGTGCATCAAAATCTACGCGAAACTTCGATTAGAGCGAGAAGAAGAAGATCGATTGGAAGAGTTGAGACAAGCGGAACGAACGAAGTTAAAGAAAATCGCGAAAGTGAAAGCTGCAGAACTCACGGCGAAACAAAGAGCGCACGTTTTGTTCACCATTCCAGAGTTTCCAAAAGCCGGCGAACCCTTCAAATTATGCTATAATCCAAAGAATACTACTTTGAAAGATGCGACGGGCGTTTCCGTCGTCGGCGGGTGGAACCGATGGAACCACGAACAGGCGTTACCGATCACGAAATTGTCCCCAGATCCAAGCTGCAAGGCGGATTCGCAAGATTATTTCTCCGTCGAATTGACGTCGCCGAAAGACGCGTTCATGTTTGATTTCGTCTTTTGCGATCAGGACGGTAACAATTACGATAACCGTAATCGTTTGGACTATCACTTGCCTATCGCCGGAGGCATCAATTCGGATGGATCGAAGGCTGCCGAAAAGCCAATGCACGTCATGTCAGTTGCCGTTGAGATGGCGCCGATTGCTAAAGTCGGTGGTTTAGGCGACGTCGTCACATCGTTATCGCTCGCGGTTGAAGCCGAAGGACACAGAGTCGAAGTTGTCTTGCCGAAATATGATTGCATGAAATATGATTTAATCGATGACTTGAAAGAAGAGAAAGGTTTTGAGTGGGGTGGAACGTACAATCACGTATATTCTGGCACCGTCGAAGGCGTCAAAACGTTCTTTATCGACCCAGATAATGGAATGTTTAAAGTAGGCATGGTCTACGGTACGGACTACCTCTCGATTCCCATGACTGATCAAGAACGTTTCGGATTCTTCTCAAAAGCCGCGCTCGAGTGGATGTTACAATCTGGCAGGAATCCGGATATCATTCACATCCACGATTGGCAAACGGCACCGGTGGCAAAGTTTTTAGCCGAAGATTACGCGCCGTATGGTTTGGATAACCCAAAAGTGATTTTCACCATCCACAATTTGCACTACGGTCAAGCGTTGATTGCGGACGCCATGAATAATTGCGCGATTGCCACCACGGTATCGAGAACGTACGCCAAGGAGATCGCCCACGAAGGTTGTGTCAATCCAAACTTGCACAAATTGCACGGCGTCGTAAATGGCATAGACCCGGACATCTGGGATCCGAGAAACGACAAGTTCTTACCGCAATTCTTTGGCGAAGACGAAGTCATTCCGGGCAAAGCTGCTGCACGACAAGCGTTGTGTTCGAGATCAAACTTATACAATAATCCAGAAGTTCCGATGATAGGTGTCGTCACGCGTTTGACGCATCAAAAAGGTATCCATTTGATTAAACGAGCAATCTATCGCGCTTTGGAGAGAGGGTGTCAAGTGTGCTTGTTAGGCTCTGCACCAGACGAGAAAGTCCAAAAAGAATTTGAAGAGATGGCGCATCAATTAAAGCAAGAGCATTATAACACGGCTGCGTTGCACCTGTTCTACGACGAAACCATGTCACACTTCATCTACTCCGGAGCGGATATGATTTTGGTCCCGTCCATGTTTGAGCCGTGTGGTTTGTCGCAGCTCATTGCCATGCGTTACGGCACCGTTCCAGTGGTCAGACGCACCGGTGGATTAGCCGATACCGTTTTTGACGTCGAGCACGATCATGCTAAGGCTGCCTGGGAAGGCATGACCCCGAACGGATTCTCGTTCGATGGTACCGACGAAGGATCGATCGATTACGCGTTAGATAGAGGTATCGACATGTTCTACAACGACATCGATGCGTTCAGAAAGTTGCAAGCGAATTGCATGAGCCAAGATTGGTCGTGGAACAGACCTGCGATTGAATACATAGAACTCTTCCACGCCGCTAGGAAAGCCTAAAGGCATACAGTAAAAAGAAGAAACCATTAATTATTTAACGAAAGAGAAAGAGAAAGAGAAAGAGAGAGAGAGAAAGAGTGAGGAGAAAACTATACTAGTGTACAGAACAAAAATCAAAATACGATGACTGACAAAGATGACGACGAACGAAGTCATCATCGCGCGATAAATACTAATTTTTTATAATAAAGGCTGCATTACTACTTATTACATTGCTATCATTTCCTCATCTATACTCTCTTCATCTTGCACGAGATCCCGGCATCTTTTCTTCCGCAAACGTCGCACTCTCCGGCGCCTTTCTCGTTCACTTCTAAACATTTTTCCACGCGTTCGTGAATAATCGTCGTCATCAACGGATGTAAAGCGATCGGAGCCGCTACCATGTACTCTAATTCGTATTTCCCTCTGTATTCTTCCGCGGCTTCTTCCACTAACCGCGGAATATCCTCTTTCACGTGCCTTCCCGGGCTCAGAAAAAATGGCGCGACGACTATTTTTCTACAATTTTTCGTCTCGATCAACTCGCGAAAAGCGTCCGCGATGGACGGCGACGCGAGCTCCATGTGCGCCGGTGCAACTTCGTATTTTCTTCCTTTACTATAACTATTATTATCATCGCTATTATAATCACCACCTATGGTACTCCCGTACATCATCTCAAACATCTCCGCGAATCGTTCCAACTGTTCGTTGCTCGACTTGGCGCGACTCCCGTGGTCGACGAGAACGATGCCGACTTTTTCCTCGTTAAAGTCGCCGCTGTTTACAACAATCCGCAATCGTCCCCGTTCTCGTTGTTGTGGTTTTTTCGAAGAAGAAGAAGAAGACTTTAAAGAAGACAAAGAGCGAGTAAAACTACTACTGAAATTGTTCTTCGAAGAATTCAGAGTCATCATCGTCATCGTCATCGTCATCAATCGATATCGAATAAAAACTTTTCTGTGTCGGATAATGTGGAGGAAGTGTGCGAGAAGCGAAAAGAGGAGGAAAAGTGCTGAAAATGAATCTGCTCAAGTATTGTTGCAACGAGAAGAGAAGAGTCGCGAGGAAGAAAGCACTTTGTATATTTACAAACAACAAGCATATATCATCATAATCTATTTTACCGGTGAAAACGGCGCGGCACTGCACAACGTCGTGTTAAAATGCGTCACCATTGGCGCTATTTTCCCGATGGTTTCTCGCCAAGCGTCCGCCGTCCTCGCCGCTTCTCTGACTTTGATGTGCGATTGGTAGCTCGGATACTTCCAAATTTCCACGAATTTATTTAAATCTCCAACGTCTGCGTATCCAATCCAAACGAGTTCGCTTAATTTTTCCGTATCTGAGGCAATTTTAGACGGTAAACCTTCGGCGTATAAGTTTTGCATCTTCGGTATCGGATTGTAGCCTAACTGTAACGTGTACGTTCGGATCTCAAAGATTGAAGAAGAAGCGTTGGAATCCTCATCTTTCGAAGCTTTCTCTTTAAAACTATTCACGTGTAAGCCGGCGCTCTTCGTCGCCACCGCTGCTTCGATGTACACCTCGCTCGTTTGCTCTTCCACCATCCCTAAACTCTTGCGTAAAAAATTTTGCCACTCCTCGTTTTTGCGCATATCTGAACGAACTTTGTCTCGGTGGTCGTAATCCTCGTAGTGGTAAACGTGCGTGACAGTGTTTAACTCCGAGCCGACTTCGGGAACGTAGAAACCGCAAAACCCGTTTTGCGTCAGTTTCTTCCTCAATTGGCTGGATTCTTCGCAGAGTTTGATGTATTCCGCCCGTTTAGCCGGTGGGATTTTATACCGACGGAGTTCGTAAAAACCTTTCGGGGAAGGAGGAGGTGAAGACGTCGTCGTCATCAACCGAGACGAGGACAGAAGAGTCACCCCCCCGGCATTCGTATTGTTCCAAGAACAACTTTTATAAAAACTGGTAGGAGTAGTGAGCGACGAGGAGGCCGAGAGATTGGTCAGTCGTCGAAGGGAACGCATTGTGATGATGATATGTGAGAGTTCTTCCGCGCGTGTCGATGATATGATGTGTTGTTGTTGTTGTGTGATGAGTTTTTTTATCCTTTTTGTTTGCATTAAAAAACTCTTTCTTCTCTCAAAGGTTTACACTCTTCCTTATTATCGCCCTTTTGTTTGTGATTTGATCATACTACTCTCTCACGAACTCTCTTTCTGTTGCTAATTGTGGCTATTGGTTTCTAAAATGTTTAATAATATATGTATTCTTGACTTGTTGTTTTGTACACGGATCCGTTTTTTTTCTTTCTTCTTTTTCTTTTTCTCGTTTTGTTTGTTTCTTTTCTTTTCGTTTTGTTTTCTGATTCGTTTGTATAATATAATAATTGTTTGTTTGTGTTTCTCTCCCCTTTACATCATCACGAAATGATGATGAGAGATTATTAAGTTCGATCGGACGGACTTGGCGTGGAGATGATGGTCGTTTTTGACTTTTCTTGAATGTCCAAGGCGCGTTTCTTCGCCTCGACGGAAGCTTTGTAATTTTCGCGCCTCTTCTTCATCTCCTCTTCCGCCACCCGTTTCCTCTCGGCTTCCTTTTCTTTTATGAGCTTCAGTCGTTGCAGTCTAATTTCTTTCTCTTTTTCCATGTCTTTCGCAGACCCATCGCGGTTTTCGAACGTACGTTTCGTTCCCGAAACTTGGTAGCCGTGCGAGGAAATTGTGCGCTTCTTGGTGTCGAGTAAGAAGGACGACTTTGGTTTCATTTGTTGCTGTTGCTGCTGAAACGAGCTCTCGAGAGATTTAGAAACGATGGCAGTTGAACCGGTGGTGGTTGCACCCGTCGTCGACGAATCGACGTTCGAAATGACGTCCCCGAACCGATTGACGCGTTTCGCGCTCACTTCGAGGTACGACTTTCTTCTCGGTTTCTCCAACTTTTTCAGCGTGAAGTGTTTATTACTCGTCGAGGTCGTTTGATCGGAGTTACTACCACGAGTGGTAGTTCTACTGCTGTTCAAATACGAGCTCTCTAACGGCGCGTAGACGTTGTTGAACGTCGAAAATAACGCGTCTTTTTCTTTCTCTTCATCGCCGCCAGTCATCTTCTTCGTCTCCTCGCGATCGATGAGACTCTTCAACTTCTCTCGAATGCTCTTCAGCGCGTCCGAGACAACGGGCACGCTTTCTACAAACGCACTCACGTCCACAACCGACACGCTCTCTTCATTTTCTTTCTCTTTTCTACTCTTGATCGCTTTTGAAATCGCTTGCACCCACTGATCTTGATCTTTCGCGCCCAATTCAATTACCGCGTCAAAAACGTTTGAATTCGTCGTCGACGTTTTCGAGGACGATTTCCCTTGGACGGCAGCGGTGGAATTCAGCCCTCGGGTGAAAAACAGCGCGTAAAAGAACCCTCTTCTCACTTCCGGCTCGAAAATGTTATAGTTATTCGCGAAAATATCCACGACATCTAAACTCAAGTTCAAATTCGCCGGTCCCCAGTCGCTGGATAACTTCATCGCGTCTTTTCCGAGGAGCAATTTCGCGGCGGTTTGCATTTCCTTCTTCCTCTCTCGCAAAAACGCGGAGGAAGATCGATCCCCTGACGTCAACGCCAGAGGAACCCCGGCGGTCGGATGCGACGCGACGTTTGCCATTCTCGCTCTCGCTTTACACGAACGACTAAATTCCGCGCTCGATCGATCGACTCTCGATGAGATTTGAGGAGAAGAGTGAGTGACTTTTTGACTCAACAACAGCAACGTCGACGTTTTACGCGCGTTGCTGTTGTTGAAAGTGAGGAATCGAGAGGTGCCTTTTCATTTTCAAACACAAAAGAGAAAAATTTGTTTTTGAACAGAAGAGTGAAATTTCAGGGTATAACAAACACATTCATCAACACTTCTTTTACACGCCGCTCTATTTATTACTATTCATACTACTATTGTTATGCTGTTGTTATACTACTACTAAACTACTAAACTATTTAAGTTCGATTGGCTCTCTCCGACGCCGTCGTCGTCTTTAAAGCTTTGTTCGACGAGTTTCTCTCGTGCTTCTTTCTACTGTCGCGTTCGTATCGCTCAACTTCTCTTCGCGCGCGACCGAGTTCGTCTTCGGTGAACGCGACTCGATCATCGACGGCGTGACAGTTTTTGTCCGGACAGTAGCCGTTTTCGTCGTCGTTATTTTCACCAGAAGAAGGAGAAGAAGAATGAAGCAGCGGGCGAGGCTGACACTTCAATTTCCTGCATCCGCACGCGTAATCGCCTTTTTGCTTTTCGCTTCCGCCGCAAAAAGAACCCGAAATAACGTTTTGGTCGTATAGTTTCTTCAACATTAAACGTTCGCACTCGAAGCAGTGGACGTCGTCGCCGACGGCGCGATTGCCGCTGGTTTTGTAATAGTGGTATTTATACGCCGCGGCGGGATCGTCGTCCTCTCCTTCTTCCTCCTCATCCTTAGCGGCAGATTTGGACTCTCCAAAGCCGTATAAATCCACCACGCTACACGTTTTAGACATCACCATAAACATAGCTAACCCCGTGGATGGTACGTTCCCTCCAAAATACGGACCTTTGTGTTTCTCCACGCACTCTTCTTCGCGAAACTTTTCGAGCAAAAATTTCGCGTGTCGTATCGGACTGGTGGTCAAATACGTCACGCTCGCATCTTTCCTCTCCGCTTGGACTTTATCGTGTAACTTCGTAAACTCATCTTTATCTGAGCGTAAAGTGACGAGTCTTAAATTTCGCTCTATAGGCATGATGAATCCGCGATAGATGTGGTGCGGACTTCTCGTGTAATGCCTCGTCCATAATCGATTCAAAGCGCGATGGGTAGTTTTCCTTCCCACCCAAATGGCGTGACCCATCGTCGGCGCCTGGTTCAATCGAACGACTAAATCGTGACTATCGATGGCATCGCCGTAGTTGAACTTGCGAAGCTCCCCTCCGTTTCCAACCAGTGCGCACGTCGGTTGGACCAATCGCGAGGATGGACCATGCTTCTTCCATATTACAAACGGAGATTTCGGCGGGAAGAGTTCTTCGACGCGTTTTTTATCGGTGTCGTTGAAGCCGTTTCTTTGGTAGTTTTTCTGCGTTACCGCCAACTGTTCTTGATGCAAGGCGTTTATTAGTTTCATCGCACCTTCTTTGAACGACGTTTGTTTTGTCGTTTTCGTATCGTTATTGTCATCTTTTTCTGCGTCTCGTTTACAATCGATAAACTTTGAAAAATCCAAGCGATTTTGAACGCTCTTCCTCGAAAACCAAACCGCTCTTTCCTCGCTCTCGATCCCCGTTTTCTCGATATCTTTCACCTTCCACGTTTTCGTCCACGAGGAATATTTCCAACCTTCCCCATGCGGCGTGTGCGCGCTACTATCACCTTTTCCGTTGGTACTCTTTTCTTCATCCTCGATGTCTACGGCGACGATATCGTCTTCGTCTTCAGAGGAGGCGCCGGGCGTCGTCCCGGAAGAAGCGGAAGAATGCTTTTTTACAACCGCGGGCTGTTGCTCTTTAAACTTTGGAAATATCCCACCACCATCGTTCGGGTCGTACAACTGTCTCCCACCGAGCTTTTGCCATTGCTCAATCTTCACCTCGATCTCTTTCGGTAACGCGCTCGTCATATGACGCTTCGTTTCAACCGAAAAAGAAGAAGAAGAAGAAGAAGAAGAGGAACCAAAACTCCCACCACCCAAGGAATACCAAATCATCAGCGCGAACACGACGAGTATGCTCATGGATAAAAATGAAAACAGAGCGATCAACTCTCTCCTCCCGGCAGATGATTGATGCGAGGCAGTCACTTCCGCGCGCACTCGAAACGATTCGAGTTTCGTTTGAATAAATAATCGGATTTTGCGAGTGAAAAGATTTCTTCTTCTTCGTCCACGAGATGTAGTATTGCCATCCTCCAAATCGTCGCCATCGTCTGAATCGTCGTCTGAATTATACTGATGACGCACCGGACGGCCAGGAGTCATGGCTTGGCGCTTGGATGCCATGTCCCTTTAGTATTATATTTATATTACGTGCACGAATGCATTTTTGCTTTGTGGGAAGTTCGTTTTTTTTTTGTGTGTTGCAAACAACTTACTGCGCGTCACAATATATACGCGCATCTTTAGGCTTTAATGCGTAGTTATAAGATCTGAGTTGAATAATCCGTGTGTGTGTGTTATAATTAAAACGTCAAAGTCGATCTTTTTATTGTTTCGCCTTCCACGCATCTATCCAAGCTTGCGCTTCGTCCGCACCCTCGTCGTTAATGTTGTTGCTATCACTACTACTTTCCGCAGCCGCGGTTGTTTTTTTCGAACCGTTGGATTTCCAGGCATCAATCCACGCTTGAGCTTCTTCGGCGTTCTTGTCGTTTGCGACGACGACCGGAGCCGCAGCGACGACTGGCGTCGGTTTTGGAGCCGCAGCGGCTGGTTTAGCTGCCGGGACTACCTTTGGTTCCTTCACCGCTTTCTTCTCGCTTTTGCCGGCATCTAAGCCAGCTTTCATCGATTTCGCCGAGGCCATGGTTTGCTTCTTGAGTTCAGCTTGAACTTTTGCAGCGTCCGCGGCGGCAGCTTTTTGTCTCTTATCTCTCGTCGCTTTCGCCGAGGCGGCTTTTTCGGCTTCGATGTTGGCGAGAATGTCACTTTCAAGCGCCAGATTGGAAAAATCACCAGACGCTTCGATGCCGACAAAGGTATCCGGGGTCGGATCCTTCGCGGCTGGGTTCATGTTCATCACAGCTTTTTTCGATCTTAACGCGTCTTCGGTCATTTGCGAGTACTCCTTACGATCTTTTGCGTTCAAACGCGAGAGAATAGTTCGGTCGCGGTTTTTCTTCGCGTTCGATCGTTTCGCTTCGTTCGAGATGGCTGCAATTTCTTTATCTACGGCGGCGATGACTGCTTTGATGGCTTCAGATTTAACCTCCGGCACTGGAACGCGGGTTGGCGGAGTCGTTGGTTTTTCTGCGGTTCGAATTTGCGTTCCTGGAATGACTGGCATTTTGAGACCACCGAACGCAGACGGTAACTCCGGCATCTCAAAGTTCCCCGGAAGCTCCGGCATTTCGAAACTACCTGGCAATTGCATCTCGGGGAATTTGAAGTTACCCGGTAAAGACGGAATTTCTGGCATTGCTGGCATTTTGAGTTCTGGCATCGCCGGTTTCTCCGCAACCGCTACCGGAGTAGACTTTGCTTCGATCTCCAGGTTCGCCGCAGATTTCTTTGCGCCGAAACTCGGGAATGCCGATTTTTTGAGCGAAGCGGCCGGTGGGGTTGGCGGTGGCGGTGGCGGTGGCGTGGCTTTCTTAAACCCAGTACCGAATCCACTGAATCCAGATTTCTTGGCAGCTGGAGGCGGCGGCGGCGGCGGTGGAGTCGGCGTACTCGTCGCTTTCTTGAACCCTGTACCAAAGCCTCCAAACGCAGACTTCTTGGCAGCCGGCGGCGGCGGCGGCAGGGGCGGAGTCGGAGTCGCTTTCTTAATTCCAGTGCCGAATCCAAAGCTTGGTTTCTTCGCTGGCGGCGGAGGCGGCGGGGGAGCAGACTCTTTCTTCACGCCGCCAAACACGGTAAACGGTTTCTTCTTCACCGGTTCCGGTTCGGGGGCAGGAGTCGAAGCTTCGGTCTTTTTCGCGCCAAAGCTAAAGAGCGGTTTTTTCGCCGGCGGCGGTGGCGGCGGCGGCGGAGGCGGAGGAGCAGACTCTTTCTTCGCGCCGAAACTGAACATCGGCTTTTTCGCTGGCGGAGTGGGAGGCGGCGGTGGTGGCGTCGGCTCTTTCGCCTTGCCCCCGAACACAGAGAAGTTGGCCTTCTTCACCGGCGTCGGCGTCGGCGGTGGCGGCGCGGTCTTCTTCGTCGTGAACATCGGTTTTCTCTTAATCGGCGCTGGCACTTCCTCTTCTTCCTCTTCTTCTTCTTCCTGTTTCTTACCCGTCGCGTTCAAGCCAATCGCGACGACACCAGCCGCGCCCGCGGAGAGTGCGAATACGGGCAAGAAATCAAACTCATCCTTCTCGTCGTCGTTGTTCTTCGTAGCTTTCGGCGCGTACGACGGTCGCTCCTTCGCCGGCGACGGCGCACCCTTCGCTTTTTTCTCTCTCTTCACTTTCTCGCCTCTCGTTTCAAACTTTTCTTTCTTCGGCGCTCTCGCCCTTGCCATCGCGCGTTCGTACTCTTTGTCCACTTGCTTTTGTTGCTTCGGCATCGCCGGCGGCGCTTGGAGTTGAGCCTCTGGAGCCTCTGGAGCCGCTTTTACATCACTCATCGCTTCCGCAGCAACAGTCTCTCTCGGAGTATCAGAAGTCGTCGCAGCTGGCGCCTTTTCGACGACAACCGCGCTTGGCGCGGCGCCTTCGGCTTGCAAAGACGCCAAGTAGTCGTCGTATCCGTCCGCCACGGCGCCTTCCGCCGAGGAGAACGCGAGGACAGCGGCCGCCGCCGCCGCGACTGCTTTCTTCTGGAATTTTTCATCAGCAGAAGACGACGACGACGACGACGCTTTCGATTCATCGTCGTCGGCGCGAGCAGCAGCCACCACACTCGTTCGCTTCTTGATGTTGTTGTTGTTGTTGTGTACTTTTTTCTTCGCCTGTTTTTATATTTGAGAAAAATGGTTGTGTGTTGACGTAAGACAAAAGATTAGTGATGAAAGAAAGAAATTTTAATCGAAATGCATTCGCGCGCGCCGTCTTCTTCTTCTTTCAAACGCAGACTCTCTCTCTCTCTCTCTCTCTCGCGAAGAACAGAACAACAGGGTTCAGAGAAGACCTTCTCAACGACGACGACGACGAACGCTCACTCTCGTCGCGGGATGGTTCCAACAACGCTCTCGTTCTATCCAAAAAGTATCTCCCCCGAACAAAAAAGCGATGATCGTGCAGACGCGAGAGACGACGACGTACACGACGACACCAAAAGCGCAAAGAGAGAATTTGAAACGACAAAAACAGTAACGCACCTTCTTGGTGTTCTCGACCACCACCGTTGGGGGAGTCCTCGCAGAACAAGAACGCATCATCATCATCGTTTTGGATGTGTATAAATTATGCTTCTCTAGTGTGGTGTTAAAAGTGACGACGACTTTTTGCGAGTACACCGAAAAGGAGGGGCAGAAAGCAGCGAAAAAGGAGCGAGAGAACAAACGGACCACAGAACAAAGGAAGGAGAGAATTTTTTAAGAGTTAAGAGAGAGAGTTGACCGTAGGAATTGACCAGACGACGAACGTTTTTTTTCATCCACAAAGGAGAATAAGAGTTTTGTATCTCTCTACTCTCTCCAAGAGAGATTTACTTTGACGTCTCGCTTAAACTCGTGACAACAAAACACCTTTGGAAAGCAGCGCGCGTTTCGGATTTAAGA
>JGI20151J14362_10001617_pt1 | contig 16293 bp, 19 predicted proteins | sample COG_01_FD_14362 | JGI IMG/M metagenome (IMG submission 14362)
TCGGAATAATCACTCCCAGATGAACATTTTATTTGTCTTTTTACATTTCGTGTTTTTACAGGTTTAAAAGTACACGGTATTCTAATACTTTGTAGTATCATATTATTATATTAGTAGAAAAAAAACCTTAAGTTAATTTATACAGATGAACTTCCCCAAAACTCCCGGACAATGCGAATATTTGAGGGTTATACAGGGGACAAAACCTATTATAATCGCAACAGGTCCAGCGGGTTCGGGTAAAACAATGTTTGGGTGTCAGGTTGCCGCGGAAAAATTAGTAAATAAGGAATGTCAACGTCTCATACTCACAAGACCGATAGTTGCGGCAGATGAAGATATGGGGTATTTACCAGGTGAAATGGAACGTAAAATGGAACCATGGACACGACCAATGATGGACGTTTTCGAAAATTACCTTACACGGAACCAACTTGAAAAACACGTTAGAATAGAACCATTAGGGTTTATGAGAGGTAGAACATTTAATGAATCTTTTATTATTGCAGACGAAATGCAAAATAGTACACCTAATCAAATGAAGATGCTTTTAACACGTCTCGGTGATAATTCAAAAATGATCGTCATGGGTGACCTGAAACAAAGTGATCTAGGTCCTAGAAACGGTCTGGCTGATCTCGTTAAACGAATAAAGGGATTGGATTTAAAATATATCGAACATGTCATCATGGACGATGAAGACATCTTACGACACCCCGCGGTTGCTGAGATACTGAAACTATATTAATGTTTTTTCATTTCGTTTATCCGGTTTTTAACATCTGAAACCTTTTGTTTATACTGAAATAACTCTTCTTTATAAATATCTGACCATTCTTTCATCTGTTTGAGTATATTTTTATTACGATAGTACCACGATATTACATCTTTACTTACCTTATCACACGCCGAATATTCACCCAATATATACTTATTATCATCTGTAGACATATGTATTTTATGAAATTCTAGAACATTTTCCAATTGTGCCATATTATTAACGTTTTCTGCGTTAAGAGCATCTATATATTCTATTTCTTCTTCAAGCATATAGATTATTCAGATATTATTTTTTTAATAATTTTTATAGATTTGTTTTCATCAATGTCCCACCATTTACCGTAAAACACGTTCTTAAGAAACTTTGGAACGTGTGTGTAATCTATATCAACTTCATTTGAAGGCAGTGGTATTATATCAACACCCAATTGTTTGAACACACCTTGTTCATGACTAATTATAGGTTTATTAAAATAGTGTCCTTCTAGGTGTAGTAACCCAACACCCTCACCACGTGTACATGTAACACAGTAATCACATAAATTGAATAGTGAAGCTAATTGTTCATCGGAAATACGTTCCGTTATAACGCGAATATTCTTAGTTATCGTTAAATTATCGGGTTTATTTGTTTTAACAATAAGTATATGTTCTGTTTTTTCAAGTGCATTTTCAAAAATTCTTGTAAGTGTTGTAACGTTTTTACGAATGTCGTTCGTACCATTATACAAAAATACGAGTTTTGAAGGATCGCGTGTTTTATGTATTACTTTAGGTTTCGAACGAATAAGTGAAGATGTCCAATAATTTAATGCTTTACATTTAACTCCATGTTCCAATAATATATCTTTAAGATAATCGTATGGTACTATAACTTCATCAAAAAGTTTCATTTTATCTATGATATCCGGGTGTACATCGTTTGTTTCGAACATTGTACACAAATTAACAGTATCATAATTATTTCTTAATTCCTCTACTATTTTTTGCCAATATGTGTAAGTCTCTATGAGTTCAGAAAGTGTAAACGTAGATGGTGTATCATCACTCGATATACCGAGATCCTGTTGTAAAAAAAACCTTCCATGAATTTTACCGAACATTTTTATATTATAGCTATTAGTTCTTTAACCAATAATCTAATTTAAGCTCGGTTCGTGTACAAGCATTCGGAAAATCTAAACCAATAATCGGACATGGTTGTATTTCAACTTCACTATGTTTAATTAAATCCTTTCTTACATATGTTAATTCAAATATACGTGGAAAATTTACATCTAACCACGGTTGAAGAGGGCAATTATTACCATGTACGTGTACACAAATAAATTTTTGATTGAGTAAATTAAAAACTTTATCGATATAATTTTCCATTTGTAAAAGTTGCATTCCATTTAAAGGAAGATGAAATTCTAATAAAATTTGTGAAAAATTATCAATATATTTGAAATCTTCATTTAATATATTCCACTCACATCCTTCAATATCAATTTGTGCAAATAAATTTTTACAGTGAATATGTCCATTATTTATTATGTGATTATCTATTGTGTCCGTGTTATGCGTTTTTATATTCGAAACACCTTCCTTAAAAAAATGAATAAAATCTGGTTTATCTGTTATTTTATCAATTGTGTGATCATATACATACGATTCCTTCTTATATTTATCATGAAAATTTTTTTCAAATGAAATGTTATCGTCACAACCATAACTATATAAAAAATCATAGTCGGGTAAACCTTCGCATATAACATATCCACCGTCGCATTCATTTCCAATTCTAATCTTATTAAAATTAGTTTTATATGGAACCACGTATTTTTTTAATTTTTCACATATATGTAAAAATTTATTCTCTAAATCAGTCATTATATTAAAGATTAACGCCCTTTCTTTAATATAATGAGACTATCTTACGCTATTTGTGTATGTAACGAATCCCGTGATTTATTTTCGCTCGTATCGTTCTTACTAAAAGTAAAGGACGAAGAAGATGAAATTAATATTTTAATAGATACATTACATGTTACCGAAAATGTTAAAAACGTCATCGAATATTTCGGTGATAAAATAGTAACGTGTGAAAAGGACTTTGATGGTAACTTCGCGGAACATAGAAACTTTCATTTAACTAAGTGTTCAGGTGATTATATATTTATTATAGATCCCGATGAAATGCCAAAAGAGAATCTTATTGTAAACATAAAAAAAATGATACATGATTCCGGTGCCGAATTGATAATGGTACCAAGGATAAACATATGTCCAGGGTTTACACAAGAGTGGCTTGAAAAATGTAAATTTAAAACGAATGAAGTCGATTGGATAAATTGGCCGGATTACCAAGGTCGTATCTTAAAAAACGATGAAAATATAAAATGGTCTCGTGGATTACACGAAGTTGTGTCAGGTACAGATAAAATTGTACAATTACAAGCTGATCCAAGAATCGCTTTATGGCATATTAAATCTATTGAAAAACAAGATAATAGATGGGACAATAAAGGAAACTATAAAGTTCCAGAATCGAATGATAATTTATATGATACTTTGATGTAACAATATAGGATCTCTTTTATAAAAATCCCCTTTTTGAAAAATATAAGAAGTACATAAGTTAATATGATTATAAAGTATATGCTTAGTTATAGGATTAATATGTCCCAAATCAGGTTCCATTATATCACTTTGCTCAAATTGGGTTAATAAATTTGTAGGATTAATAAACATAATTTTATTTTTTTTACATATTTTTTCGAGTAATGTAATTAAATAATCACGTTTATGTAATTTTTTACCTTTATAAGTTACATTTATATGTGATATAATAATAATTGGGTGTGGAAACACGAGTTTTTGTATTTCTAATATATCATTTTCAATTTCTTCATCTGTTTGTAGAATAACATTTGTTTCGTTGAATATATCTTCGGGTGTATTTTTATAATCCTGGTCAAAAAGACGTCTATCTACAGCCATATGTGAAAAATACTTATCTTTATACATGTACTTTTTCATAGATGTAATTTCTATCACGAAAACATCAGTTTTATCGAACCGTTCCTTAAAACTTGGATCATATTTCATAGATTCTTTATTTATTATAGATTTTCTCATACAAAATCTATCATAATAATTTTCTAATTTTATNTCNCCATTTATATATTTTATGAGTTGTATAATTTCTTTTGTACAGTGTGTATAAGAAATTTCATTACTTAAATTAGAAGAATGTGCAATACCTTCAATTCTACAAGAACCAAATGGTGTAACTATCATTTAAATAATATATTTTATTTTTTTTAACTTAATTAAAATTTAGTATATTTACTTTATATTCACCACTTCTTTCAATATATTCAATTTGTTTCATGTCTAATTTTTGTCCGTAAATTTCATAAAATTTATTTTCCAATTTTTCCTTTTTCTCTTTAAGAATTTCATAATCTTTAAAAATTTCATCGAAATTTAATTTTGGTAATTCGGAATATTTTTGTATATAGGTTACCCAATGCATTGTGTCCCTAGATTCATGTTCGAGAGATGTCGTTCTCACTACCATTGAAGTTTGATGACATATTGGTATACATAGAATAGGTTTATTAATACTATGTACATATCCGTGTAAAACTATATCACCTGCATGATGTATATTTAAATTTTTCATTATTTTTTTTACAAAATTTAAACTCATCCATGTTGCTTCACATCCAGCGTTATTATTAAGTTGATAAACTTTACCGTGTTCCGGTTGTATATCATAAAACGGTGATATACCGAGGTTTAAAAAACAGTCCTGATCAATATCGGGTATACTTTCAAAAATGGATACCCAATCTTTATGAAAAACGACATCGTCATCCATAAAAATAGCACTTTCTATATTTTCTTCAATCATCGTTTTCCAAGACATTATCGTTTTTATTATATTACTCGTTAATTTCAATCCATAAGGAAGTTTTAGTTTATTATTAATCCAATTGACAAATAAATGCGTATGATTATAATCTTCTTCCCATCTTACATCTTTTATAGGAACTCTTTCTTCGAGATGTTTAGATAAAAAAATTTTACGTTCGGGTGATAAATTCGGACAATGTTTGATAAAAATAGTATTTGGTATCTTCATTTATAAATTAAAGTTTGTATTCTTTAATTTATAAATGAAAGTGTGTATTAGGGAACTATATAAAATCTCAAAAGATGTTATAATAAATAAACTCGATGATATCAATTTAATCACAATGAGTTCTGAGATTATTTAACTTTAGACCTTGTGAATTTTCCTTACCCAAAAAAATGGAGATTTTTTCTTCAAAAATACCAGAATCTATCTCGTTAAAGTTTAATAGTAGAAGTTTACCTGGTTTATCTTTGAAGAATTTTATAATTTTATTGTTATGTTCTATATATACCTTTTTGAATAGTTCACGATCATCTTCGCAGATATATTCGTTCATACCCAAAAGCGCCTTGTTAATCTTGAATGCCATACTTCCATGCGCATTCATATACTTCATGTAGCTCTCAAACGTTTCATCTGGATCACGAAGACACATGATAAACTTGGTGTCGTCATATTTTTCATTAATATACTCATACATTCCAAAATAGGGAAACTCCTTTGTAATAAGATTTTCGTGTTTGTCTATAAAATCATATATTTTTTTATTTTTTACATATCCCTCGTGAAAAGTTGTACACATATCATTAGCATCAACCACGAAACAATCATAAATCATGTCAGTGTGACTACTATGCATGTTTGGTTTATTTCCTTGATACATCTCATAACCTAGGATATCTTTACAGAACTTACATATACTACGAGAAGCGGTTTTCAGAAATCCGGTATAAACGACTCTCATGTAATATCATTAATCATTTAATGTTTAAACTCCTATTGGTCAGTGAATTTGCTTGTACACACAACTTCGATGATATAGTATTTGGTATATTTAAAGTTTTTACTCTTTAAATGATAAATGAAAGTATCCGACTTTATAACAGATTTTCTAATAAAAAAAAATATACAAAAATGTTTTTCTGTGACTGGTGGCTTTGCCATGCACCTCAATGATTCATTTGGACAAAAACTTGATGTCATATATACACACGGTGAACAACCCGCTGGATATGCAGCCATTGGTTGGTCTTCGTATAAACATAATCCAAGTATATGTTGTGTAACTTCTGGATGTGGTGCGACAAATGCAATAACACCGTGTCTTATCGCGTATCAGGATAGTGTTCCAGTTTTATTTATTAGTGGACAGGTACAGAAAAATGATAATATTAGATCTTATGGTGGTAAGATACGGGGGTATTTCGGTTCTGATTGTGATATAGTCGAATGCGTCAAATGTATAACTAAATACGCAGTTGAACTTATAGAACCAATGGATACTTTAAAAGTTCTTGAAGAATGTTATCATAATCTCACAACGGGTAGGTTAGGACCTGTATGGATTTCTATACCTGTCGATGTTCAGTCTATGCAAGTTCCTGAAATTATGGAAAATTGGACATACCCTTTAGATAATTCAATTTCCGTAGTATCAAAAGAATTTATAGATGTATGGTCAAACTCAAAAAGACCTATTATACTCGCCGGAAATGGCATTCATCTTTCAAAAACTAAGGAAAAATTTAGAGAGTTTTTGGAACGTCATAAAATCCCATATGTTGTGAGTTTTTTTGGTAGTGATTTGGGTGATGATTATATTGGTAAGACTGGTTTGATTGGTAATCGCGCGGGTAACTTTGCTATACAGAATGCAGATCTTGTATTGTGTCTCGGTTCTAGACTGTGTAAGAGTATCACGGGTTATAAACGAGAGCTTTTCGCTCGAGAAGCGAAGATTGTCTCTATTGACATAGATGAAAGTGAATTTATATCCGAAAAGAAATTGGATATTCAACTTCATATGGATTTAAACACCTTTTTCGATTATGAATTACCTACTATAAATATATGTGAAAAATGGATTCAAAAAAATAAAGAGTGGAAAGAGTTATGGGAAGAAGAAATACCCGAACGAAGTGGAACACTTGTGTGTCCATATAGACACTTGAACGCATTCTTCAGAGAAAAGAATGGAAATTCGATTGTCACTATGTCATCTGGTTCTATTTATTGTGTTGGATGGCACATGTACCGTTATAAGGAGGGTGATAGATTCATTACAAGTGGGCATGGGGATATGGGATATGAAGTAGCCTCATCTATAGGGGCTTCTTTACATGGTAAAAGAACATATGTCATTGTCGGCGACGGTTCATTTCAATACAATATACAAGATTTACAAATATTGAAACAACATAATTTACCAGTGACTATACTACTATTTAATAACGATGGATACGGGGCTATCAAAATTACACAAAGTACAGTATTTAAAAGAGAATACGGTACAAGTTCAAAAAGTGATATTACATTTTGTGATATTGAAAAGGTTTCAAATGCGTATGATATTCCGTATTACAAGGTTGAAAAAGATGAAGATACGGAATATTTGAATCATACAAATGGTCCGATTATTGTTGAAATTATATGTAATATACAAGCTCGATTCCCAAGAACTGCAAATAAACCATTACCAGATGGAACTTTTAAAAATATGCCACATGAAGAAATGGAACCATTTTTAGATGACGAATTTATCAATACTAATTTATTTGTGAAACGAGTTTAAAGAGTTGAATAACTAAAAATATAATGAAATTTATTACTCAGTGTAGATCTTGTAATTCAAATGTATTTAATACAAGACCTGCTATATTAGCACCGTTCATAACCGAACGAATTTTTGGTATGAAACCCGAAACAACAACCTCTTTATATGGTATACCAAATCAGGTTAATTATTTCCCGTGTAAAACCATGACTTGTGAAACGTGTGGATTTGTGGGTGTGAATATATCATTTGACGACGAAGAAATGTCTAAGATATATCATGGATACAGGGGTGTGGAGTACAATAAGGTCAGACTCTCGTATGAACCCACTTATCAGAATCAATGTTTCAATGAACGACATATATATGTAGATGAAATTTCAGAGCCTTTTATATTGGATAATGTTTCAAATGTCGAAACCCTCATAGATTTCGGTGGTTATAATGGTCTCAATACGCCTCGTGTTGGTACCAATCGGTACGTATATGACATTTGTAATATAGAGTCATGTATTCCAGTTATTGATAAGCTATTTAATTGCGATCTTATAACTTGTATGCATGTACTTGAACATGTACCCAATCCAATTTTAATAATAGAGCAAATAAAAGGGTGGGCTAAATATTACTATTTTGAAGTACCAAATGAAAATACCGAAAATAAGGAATTTTGGCATGAGCATATTAATTGTTTCTCGATGAAAAGTTTCCATAATTTACTTTCAAAGCACTTTAAAATAATAGCAAAAAAAGAAGATAAGTTTTTACATATATTGTGTGAGAATCTCTGAAGAATAAAAGTGATGTTTATCCATTTTAATAATTTTATTAAATACATCCCACACTTGTTCTATAGTTATATTGTCATGTTTTTCAATTACTTCAATTGCGTAATTGACATGCATAGATTTCAATCCAGTAAGTAGATATGGTATTCCTGAATTTTTATAGGATTCGATCCATTTATCCGTATAGATAAGAGATGGCAGTAATTTATATTTTTCAGTATCTTGAAAGTGTGCTAATACATATTCACTCTTTGCGTTACCAGAACCTCTACCAAAACCATTAAAAGTCACATCCACTATATCTGCACCATTATAAAGTGCGTCTATAGCCTTTACTGAAGCATTCTTCAAATTATCATGACCATGAAACCCAATTTTTCCATTATAATATTTTTTAATATTTAAAAGTATATTTCTCATTTTATATATACCTAAATTACCATATGTATCTGCTATGTAAAAATATTCAATTGGTATATCTTTGATAATATCAAAAATTTGCATAAGTTGGTAATCTGATATCTTATCTATACGCCCGATATTAATACATACTTCATACCCAAGATCTCTCAATTTTTTACACACATCGACTGTTTCAATTATGAGTTCAATATCCAGTTTCGTATCATCTTTATCTTTACAGTGATATGCGATAAGAACTCTAACCATACTTATTAGAGATTCCGAACGCGGCACAAAATCGTCAATTGTAAAAGTACCCATCTGTGCCATAAGAGCCAGCTTACATTCCGGAACTACTATATTTTCAAATGTTTCTTTTATAAGAGATTCAGGTGTATAAAACCAAGGTCCATTTATGTGCTCATTTCGTCTAAACCCGATTTCACAGTATTCAATTCCACAATCCTTTACTGCTGAATAACACGCTCTAGCCTGCTCCTTACTAAAGTACCAATTGTTTAGGTATCCACCATCTCGCATAGAACAGTCAAATAATTTCATTTATTTATAATATTAAATATTCTTTATATAACTATCACCCAAACATGATATATCCTCTATTTCCCAAGATGCACCAAATTTTTCCGCCCATTGTGAAAGTAATAATTTTTCTTTATACACTAAATTATACTCCTTTTCTGAACGTTCATCTCTTACATATTCACCAACAATTTTACGGACATCTTCTATATCTATAAAATCAAAATATTTATCTTTTTCTATTATAACGTGACCATCCCTTTTACATATAGCACTAAATCTTGTTTGGAGCTCACCCGGGCCATAACACCCCCAAATCCTAAGTGAATACGCATTTGGTATATTCTCTATACGTCTATCGATACTCCACTTTGATAGACCATATGGATCCGTTGGTGGATTACCACGAAGTGCTGCACCACTCGAAAAATATATTAATTTTCCATTAAATACTCTTATGACATTTTCAAACATAAGAATATTTTTATAAATAACATCACTTTCATCTTTTTTAAGACGACTCCCACCAACGACGGCACAGTGAATGACGACATCATATTTATGTATTTTAAAGTATGTTTCGACAGCTTTTTGATCGGTCAAGTCAAGGTCATTTCGTGTAACGCCCACCCAATCCATATCCCTGAGTAAATTCTTACCAATAAAACCATTTGAACCTAATACACACACTTTCATTTACTTAAAGATGATAGTACTCTTTAACTAAATGTCTAGTAAAAAAGTCTGGTATGCACCTAATAAATTCGAATCGTATGGTGAAGAAGAAATAAAAGCCGTAGAAGAGTGTCTCCGTGATGGGTGGTTAGCCGGTTTCGGTAAACGTACTAAGAATTTGAAAAACGAACATCTGAACTTTTCGGTAAAAAAATGGGGTTATTTGTAAACTCTGGCAGTAGCGCTATTTTACTCGCACTCGCTTCACTTGATCTCCCAAAAGGTTCAGAAGTCGTTACACCTGCATGTGGATTTGCAACTACAGTTGCCCCAATTCTACAACTCGGTCTCGTACCAAAATTTTGTGACGTCGAGTTAAACACTTATGTACCTGCACCTTACCAGGTCGTAGCGGCCGTAACACACAGAACAAAATGTATTATAATTCCAAATCTTATAGGTAACGTACCCGATTGGGAAGGTATTCGTACTGCGTGTCCGGGTATACCTCTCATCGAAGATTCTGCAGATACAATAACACGGACCGAGAGTACACATATCAGTACGACAAGTTTTTACGCGAGTCATGTTATTACAGCTGGTGGTATTGGTGGTATGGTTATGTTCAATAACGAGGAACAATATAAACGTGCACTCATGTTCCGTGATTGGGGTCGAATTGGTGACAATATAGAAGATCCATCTGAAAGGTTTAACCATTCTGTGGATGGGATTCCCTATGATTGGAAATTTCTATATGGTGTTGCCGGATATCACTTGAAAGCATGTGAAATGAATGCCGCATTCGGACTTGCACAACTCGATAAACTTGATGGATTTTTAAAAATTAGACGTTCACTTATTGAAAGATACAAAGAAAACTTGAAAGACTGTTCGTATTATACATTACCAGACGATTCTAGAAACCCGAATTGGCTCGCTATACCGTTACAGTGTGAAGATCGTCTCGGTGTTATAAAATATCTCGAAGAAAATAATGTTCAAACGCGTGTCACGTTTGCCGGTAATATCACAAGACACCCGGCGTTTAGGGAATTTAAACATGATTTTGAAAATGCGGATACTATCATGCGTAATGGATTCTTACTAGGTGCACATCATGGTATGACTCTAGAAGATGTCGATCGTGTGTGTAATTTACTTAAAAATTTTGCTATTAATAAATAATAATGACTACAGCCCTGGTAACAGGTGGATGTGGTTTTATAGCCTCTAACTTTTTAAATTTAATGAAAGAAAAATACCCCGATATTAAATTTGTAAACTTAGATAAACTTGATTACTGTTCAAATGTAAATAACGTTAACCCGGGTGTTGCCACATTTGTAAAGGGTAATATATGCGATGAAGACCTTGTAGGGTATATTATAAAAGAATATGATTTTGACGTTGTTTTTCATTTTGCAGCCATGAGTCATGTAGATAATTCATTTAACGATCCTAAAAAATTTACCCTAAATAATGCATTTGGTACACATGTTTTACTCGATAAATTACGTGAACTTAAACCAGGTGTAGAATTTATACATTTTAGTACGGATGAAGTCTATGGGGAATGTATCACCGATGTACCTTTTAGTGAAGATACAGGTGTATTAAAACCAACAAACCCATACTCAGCATCTAAAGCCGCGGCTGAAATGATAACACAATCATACATAGATTCATATAAAATAAATATTAAAACAATACGGTGTAATAATGTATATGGACCTAACCAGTATCCGGAAAAACTTATCCCTAAATTTAAAAAATTATTACGTGAAGGGAAGAAGTGTACAATACACGGTATTAAAAGCGCTGGAATACAACGTGCTTTCATGCACGTAGAAGATGTCGTGAATGCAGTAGATATCGTTTGGAAAAGGGGTAAACCGGGTGAAATTTACAATATCGCATCAGATGATGAAATATCCGTCATGGACGTTACTAAACTTATGATAAAAACAATCACTGGTTCTGAAGACTATACTAATTATATATCGTATGTGGAAGATAGACCGTTCAACGATAGTCGCTATTATATATCGTCAGAAAAACTTAAATTATTAGGTTGGAAACAGCAGAAAACGCGTAAAGATTTAATACATTTTTTAAATAATTAATTACAGGTAAGATATTGTAATCCGATATCCACGTCTCTCGAGGAAATTATAAAAGTAAATTAAAGAAATTGAACCATAAAAATATATATGGTTTGGGATCTTACAAGGGGAACAAGACATATAGATGGAAATACTATAATTGTTCATAATTGTGGATTCTTTTCATGTTGTAGTGTAAGACTCGGCGGAATAGTCGATTACTTTAATACGTATAAAAGTTTACCAAAAAATGTTGATAGTTCAAGACAGTTTCTATGGTATAAAAAGGATCAGCGAGATGATGTAACTTTTAAGTTTTTTGAACATTACGATAACGTGAATATAGATATCGAATATGTAAAAAAAGTCGATTATCACGATGAACATCAATTTGGATTTTATAAAGATTTAGATTTTGAAAGCATTAATCCATTTATTAAAAAATATTTTTCACCTTCAAAGTTTGTTAAATATAAAATAGCTAAAATGACAAATAAATATAATATAGATTTTGAAAATACATGCGCTCTTTTCCACCGTGGTCATGATAAACATACTGAACAGGTAATATGTACACATGAAGAAAAACTCGAAAAGGCCAGAAAAGTACTAGAAAAGAACCCGAGTATACGGTTTTTAATTCAAAGTGACGAGACAGAATTTATAGAAAAAGCACTTTCTGCATTTCCAAATAACTCATTTTATTGTAAAGATGAAATATATCATATGCCATATGATCCAAAAGGACTTATAGATTATACTTTTAGAGAAAACCCCGGTGAAAGAGCTGAAAACTTTTTGGCTGTATTATTTTTAATGTCAAAGTGTAAATATATTATAACAAGTGCAGCGAATTGTGATATATGGACAACACTTCTTAGAGGACACTCTAATAATTTGATACAATATTATAAAGGAGAATGGTGTGAAAGTTAAACTAAAATAAATCACTGTTCCACTCTGGCCATATATTTAAAATATCTTCATTTGTAATTCGTCTATTTGGTCTTATATCATACATTTTTTGTAATTGTGGATAATCTGGATCACCTGGCCTTTTTATAAATGAAGCCTTTGTTCTATATCCACTTGAATCTACGCCATATTTACTTAAATCTAGTTTAGATACCAAGGGTGATATATAATAATAAGCTAATGTCTTTCTATATTGACCTTCGGGGCATTTAATTTTTTCTGGTGTACCATGCCATGACATATTATTCGTTTGAAAAAGTAAAGCTGAATTAAATTTTACACTATGTTTTGTTATACATTCGGATACATTCTCATTCCATAATTCAGAATGCCCATTCCACTCATCATTCCATTCCTTATTAAGATAGAGTATCAGATTTAAACGCCTTTCTTTATTTTCAAGAATGGGGTGTTTTTCATAATCTAAATGTAAATTTAATCTACCATTTCTACCATGTGCATGTAAAGAACTTCCATATAAAGTAGTATCATACTCTAAATCTCTTATCGTTGAAATTTTTGAAAATATATTTACCAACTGATTAGTAGAGAGTACGTAATATAAATCCTTTATCGATTTAGGAAAGTTTTCTATAGAAGAATTTAAATATTTTACTTCAAGTGGGTTATTATAATAAAACCAATCTTCATTCTCTTGAAAATCACATGGAAAATCTTCTGTTATCTGTTCAATTACTTCATTATTTAAAAAATTGGGTATAATGACATTATTATATGGTTCACCTTTTACAAATTTATCTGTATAATATTTTATATTATTAATCCAATCTCCAAAATATTTAGTATTATCTTGTGTATTGAAAAATTCTAAATAATTACTATCCAACTTCTCCATTTAATTTAAAGATTATGTATCCTTTAAACTAAATGAGATCATTCATAGATGAAAGAGGTGAAATACTTTTTAACATTGATATTTTACCATTTGAAATAAAACAATGTTTTACAAGTAAAAACAATAAAAACGTTCTAAGAGGTCTCCATTGTAGCCCTTATCCAAAATATATAACAGTTAATTCGGGTAAAATATTCGACGTTATAGTAAAACCCGATGGAACATACGATACGTATATATTAAATAAATGTAATTCATTATTTATACCTGCTAATTGTGCACACGGATATTTTTGTTATGAGGAAAGTGAAGTTACATATTTTTTAGGGGGTAAATTTCAACAATCACTCGAAAAAAATTATCATTGGAATGACCCAACTTTAAACATAGAATGGCCCACGGAAGTAAAAAATGTAATCGTATCAAGAAAAGATGCATCAAATCCACTTTTCAATGAAATAAATACAATTATATTAGGATCGGATGGTTATCTTGGTTCAAATTTACTAAAGTATATACCGAAAAGTATAGGTTTGAACACAAGACTAGAAGATACAGGGGTTTTAAGGGAAAAAATTAAATTTATAAATCCTAAATATGTTATATCCGCGGCGGGTATTTCTGGTAAACCGACTATAGATTGGTGTGAAAGTCACAAAGATGAAACTATAAATGTAAATGTTACGTGCCAATTACAACTCATGCAAATATGCAAAGAATTAGGTATTCATTTGACTATATTGGGTTCCGGTGCTGTTTTTGATGGTGATAAAATGTTTTCTGAAACTGATAAACCAACTTACACAGGTACATTTTATTCTAAATCGAGAGTTGTATTAGAAAATATAATACACGATGCATATATACATGACGTATTGTACTTAAGAATACTTTATCCCATAACAGGAGATGGAAACCCAAAATGTTTTTTAGAAAAGTTGAAAACGCGTACAGAAAATATACATAATACGAGAATAACCGCAACTATTGTGCCATCACTTTTTCCGAAATTGCAAGATATTATGGATCATAGATTAACTGGAATATTAAATTTTGTAAATGACGGCACTATATCCTTATCAGAAATATTACAATGTTTTGATATAGAACATAAAATCAGCTCGGGAAAATCAAATAGAAGTTTATGTTGTTTAGATATTTCTAAGATGAAAACGTATATCGATGTAGATAATATTACCGATTTAAAGAATTTATTAGAGTGATATAAAATGTCTACACTCTATTTACCAGAATCAATGGGTTGGGGTAATGTAGTGATAATGTTATCAGATCTTGTATATAATAACAAAAACCCACGTGTTTACAAACAAATATTAGACGTTGATAGAGGTGTTATCTTTAATGGAATTACTATAACAGATAACCATAACGAAGAAAAATATGATGGTAAAATTTTCATAAATCCGTATACATATAACAACGTACACTCTTTGTGTCGAAGTATAATAAAACCTACACCCGAACTCGAAAATCTTATTAAAAGCCAAACACATGGTTGTAATTACGGTATTCATATTAGGAGAGGTGCACATTCAAAAGATTCCGAAAATATTGGGTGTCATGGTTTTGATGAGAATAAAAATATAAAAAAAGCTTATTTTGCAACGGATAATGCAGTGAATAAATTTATTGAAATTGTAAAAAATAGCGATGAACGCTTTTATTTAGCAAGCGACAGTAAAGAAATAAAAGAGATGTTTAAGGATAAATTTCCGGATAGGGTAATAACTTTAGATACAGATATAGCTCTTACATACGACTGTATAGTCCTCAATAATAAAGATGATAAAACATCAAGACTTAACTGTTATCTCGATTGGTTTCTACTATCACAATGTAAAAATTTATACATAACAGGTGGTAATAATGATTTATCTGATATGTCGACATTTGGTTATACAGCAGGAGTATATGGTTCGTCTAATATACATTTTATATTTAATTAAAATTGTGTAAAAATAATTTCTCAGTACACTGTAAATGTCTGAGGTTGTACAAGACCCAAAATTAGCTTCGATTGTTAGAAAATTGAGAACCGGTTCCATTGAAGTGGAAATAGGATACCTACAAATCTTACTTACCATTATTCTCGGTGTATTCTTTGTTGCCATTACCGCTCTCGGTATTGATAAATATAACAAATGTGAAGGTATCAAGGATTCCGAAACATTTCAAAACCTTAAAATGTTCATGAGCCATACCATGACCATAGGTATAACAATACCCGTTATTCTTTTACTCATGAAATTTGTGAAAAATGAAGGTGGTGTTTTTACCCTTATATATTCCATAATGGGTATTACAGCATCCTCTATTGCGTATAACATTATGTCACAGGATGAATGTAAAGATAAGGTTGAAGATACGGAGAAAAATTTTGCAATTGGTTCTATAGTAGGATGGATCGTTTGTTTACTTTTGGGTGGTTTTTTCACGTTTAAAAAATATCCTAAGTTAGGAGAGGCCTTCAA
>JGI20151J14362_10001621_pt1 | contig 16273 bp, 8 predicted proteins | sample COG_01_FD_14362 | JGI IMG/M metagenome (IMG submission 14362)
AATAAGGCAACGCGCATACTTTCAACATCACGTCGTTTCAATAAATAACGAATCTAATAACAACACGCTTCCCTGGCGTATCCCCAAATAGAGATGACATTGTTTCGATGACTCGCGTTTGTCGCTTGTTCTTTTCTCGTCGTCGTCGGCGGCGGCGGCGGCGGGGTCCTATTCGTCGTCTCGCTTGTACTACTACTACTACTACTACTATCACTACTACTACTATCGCCGCTGCTATCGCTATCGCTCGTACTGTTAATAGTATTATTATTTATGAATCTTCTCCCTGTGGATGGGTGGAACAAACGTTCGCCGCACGCGCTGGCACCGAGCGCGACGTCGTTCATGATTCGATTTTCGTCATCGTAAATATCAGTAAACTTACTTTCTCCTTCCTTTCCGGCTATGAATTCTTTCACCGAACTCGCTAACGGATGAAACGTAAACGCGGCGATTAAAACCGCGGCATCCTTCGGCGGCGCTTTCCACGCGAAAACCTCTTTCCCGTTCTGGTCTAAATCAAAACAACGCAATATACCGTCGTCACCACCAGATACCAGGTGTTTCCCGCACGGCTCGATGTCGAATTTCGTTTTCGCATTGGACCGAACGTTCGGTCTTTGAATGTTCGTAAACATCGACCCGTTCACGTTTGCTCGTAAATCCCAACACAAAATCGAGTTTGATTTCCGAGCGCTCGAAAATAACGCTCTCCCATCCGCGCTGAATTTCAATCTCGTCACGCCGCCTCCCATTTTCCCCGTCTTTTCGTTTTTGTGAGGATTTGTAATCGACAACACGCAACAATCGCTCCCGTTAAACCCATCTCGTAAATCGTACACACAAATACTGTTCCCGTTCTCATACGAACCGGCGGCAAATATGTTTCCTTCGCTATTCTCGATAAACCCGTTGTATTCGTTCCCGGTGGCAAAACAACTCGTCAGTTTCGATTGCGTGTCAAACCCGACGACTTGGCACTCGTGACCAGGTCTGCTCGTGTCCCAAACGCACACCCCTTTCTCCTCTCGTCTCCCGCCCAACACTTTCCCACCGTTACCAGTAAACGCGCAAGATATCGAGGGCACGAGCTCGTCGTTTCTGTTTTTGATCGAATACGAACATTTTTCTCTCGACGACGACGAAAGTATACTAACACCATCGTCATCATCATCGGACGAAGGGGAAACGTTGAATAACTTCACCCCGGAATCTTTCGCCGCGCACAGCGTCAACAGTGTTTCCCGAACATTCCCCTGCGCCGCGGGATACCAACACGCGTCGTAGTGCGACTTTGGCAGTTTCATTTTCAACGCGCACTTCAACAGCTCACCATCTTCATCACCATCAGAAGACATCATAATCATTTTCGCGGGGACTTCGTATACTCTCAAAACATCGTCCCCTGCCGTCGTCGAGAGCAATCGAGACCCGTCTCGGGTAAACTCCAAGTTGTGCGTCACGTGTGTCTCTGCTGTTGATGTTGTTTTTAATGTTGTTTTTAATGTTGTTGTTGTTGTTCGCGCTAACTTTAACGAACTCGTCTCCCCTTCCGTCGTCACGACGACTTTGTCGACGAATGATTTCGGATGGAGGAGGCGAGAACGCATGGTTAAGAACTTTTCTTCGGCGGGAGGAGGACCGTTATCGTCATCGACGCACCTTTTGCGAGGAGGAGGAGAAAGAGGAGGAGGAGGAGGTCCCGTCATATCTGTTTTTGAAGGAATACACAGATTTTGGATTTCTGAAGAGATTTCTCCATTAGTATAATACTACTAATAACACACACAACAACAACAACAACAACAACTTTTGAGAAGTATCTGAGAACAACAAACGACTCACAACAAAGAGCACCATAAAAGTCGATACATGCCCCCACTGAAAGCGTTCGGCGTGGCGCTCGTGTCCGCGCTCGCTGGAGCGTCCGTGGTGCACAATCTTTACAAACCGGACTTGACAATACCTGGGTACGAGAACGAAGAAGAAGAAGAGAAAAAGTAGAGATTGAGATTGGTTGTTTGTAGTTTCAGAGCGCACACTTCTACTTTCAAGAGAGAACTTTCGGGAGAGGATGAACGAAGAGGATGAGGGTGTTCGCATCGGTGACGACGAGGATGACGACAGGAGGCCACTCATTGGTGGTTTTGAAGGTGGTGGAGATTACGTCGAAGAAGACCAGCCTCCTCCTCCTTCTGCCGACGAGAGAGACGACGAGAATACCAGAGGTGAGAGACTGCCGAAATGGTTCTCTCCGAAACGATTGCTGTATTTATTTTGCTTAGTTGCGATTGCGTTGTATTTAGATCGAGGCGTGGTTTCGTCCGCGGCGGTAAGCGGGCAACCGCCGGGAGGAAGCGACGAGGACGACGCGAGCAAAGACGAGAAAGGGTACGGATTACAAGGCGAATTTAACGTCGATTACGCCGAGTATGGCGTGTTACAATCGGTGTTTGTGATTGGTTTACTCGTTGGTGCGCCAATATTTTCAGAGTTGTCGAGAAGTGTGAACGCGTTTACGTTGATCGCTATCGGGTTGGGCGCGTGCGCAGTCGGGGATTTGGGGTGCGCGTTGAGTCCAAATTTTCAGTTCTTGTTGCTCATGCGAATCATCGTTGGCGTTGGCGAGGCAAGTTTTGTAGCTCTAGCGGCACCTTTTATCGACGACCACGCTCCAAAAGGGATGACAACGAGATGGTTGAGTTATTTATACTTGTGCGTGCCGTTTGGTGTGGCGTTAGGTATCGTGTACGGCGGCATCGTCGGGACGTATTTTGGATGGCGTTTTGCATTTTTTGGTAACGCGCTTTTGCTCGTGCCGTTGTTTGCATTTTGCGCGACGAGCGAGCCGATTGATTTGAGAAGGAAAGCGAGTAAGACGAGTGCGGAGCAGCAGCATGGTCAAAATCAGCGGCAAAAGAAAAACGTCGTCGAAGTGTTCGTGTATGATTCTTTAAAGTTGCTCAGGATTCCAACTTTTTTACTCACGTTGAGTGGGTTTTCGTGGTATTCACTCGTTCTGGGCGTGTTTAGCGCGTGGGGACCAAAAGCAGGGTTTGCGTTGTTTGAATACGAATTGCACACTCGGTCGAACGCGGATACGGCATTAGGGATGGTGACGGTTTTTTGCGGCGTGTTTGGTACGTTACTCGGCGGTATCGGCGTCGACTATTTCGCGCAAAAACGGAAAGAGTGCTTTCAAAATCAATCCTCTCTTCCTTTCCATCTCTCCTGGAGGAGAGATGGAAGAGAAAGAAGAGCACGGAATTCACCATCGCCGTTGTCTGTGGATCCTTCGGTTGCGGATAATCTCTATTTCAGCGCGTTCTGCTCCTTCTTTGCGTTCATATTCGTTGTGATTTCCTTCTCCTCGACGAACTTTTATGCGTTTCTCTTCTTCCTCGCGGTAGGAGAATCGTTCGCGTTCATGCTCCAAGCGCCGATAAACGCAGTAGTGTTGCGGTCTGTTCCAACTGATAGTCGTCCGCTGGCGTGTGCATTGTGCACAGTTGCCGTGCACGTCTTTGGTGACGTGCCATCGCCTCCGTTGTTCGGATACTTGCTCGTAAAATCGAACGAAAATTGGCGTTGGGTCATGAAGGTGTTTACGTTGTGTTTCGCGGTGGCCGGCGTCGTTTTCTTCGTTGGCGGAATGATTGCATCCGCGAGTGATAGAAATAATAGATATGATAGCAATACCGATAGTAATGAAGACGACGAGGAAGGCGAAGAGGATGAGGAAGAAAACGGCGTTTTAATTAATACAGAGGGTGCATTCGCAAGATAGTTTTTGCGCGCGCAACATGGGCACTAAGCGGCGAGTAAAGATACTCCGACTAAAAAAGCTTCTATACACTTCTATACACCTACCGTACTAGTGATGATGTTCTCTACGCCTTCTTTCGATGTTTCGAGTGAGCTGTAATGATTTCAAGGAATCTCGTTCCTTTGATTTGCTCGCCGCTCTTCTTTGGTGTTCTCGCTCGTCTTCGTCCGAACCTTCTTCTTCGCCTTCCTCTCCTCTTGCGTTGGCTACTTCTTCGTCCTCGGATTCCTCATCCGTTATCCCGGTGTCGTTTCCGCAAGCGTACTGACGCATGTTCGAGCTGCACACGTTTTCTTCGTTCACGGTAAATTCAACGTGCGACACTCGAACTGAATAATGCGTCTCTTCTTTATTTTTGCCTTGACCGAACTTCGCGACGTACATTTTCGAATACGCGACGAGAACTTTACACCCAACACGCAAAACCCACGGGTTATGAAACATCAATCCTGGCGCTATCCCGCTCCCGACAACACCGGCTACCGAGCCTTTCATTCTCGTCCAGCTCGCATCGAATGCATCCGCTCCGGCATCTTCGGAGATGGCGAGCGTGAGTTGCGTTCGGACTTTGTCAGGTAGTTTCACTCTTCGTTTGCGCGTCGTCATCGCTGTCTCTGAACCATCCATCATCTCTTTTAATACGTCTCGATGGGAGTTTTCTGGGTGACCATCACCTCGCTCTTCTTCTTCCTCTTCTTCTTCTTCCTCGCCTCCTTCTTTATTATTGCTGCTATCGCTAGTGCTATCAAATATTATTTCATCCTTCTTGTGGTCGTTGAACGCGACTATATGCACGTTTCGGTGGCGTTCTCCTTCCCCTTCTATTCTCCAACTTTGTGCGAAACTTTTCGCTCCAGGTTCGCGCCTCAAATCGCTAATCTTCTTCGCCTCGGACCATCGGTTGTACGACGAGTTTTCAGATTCTGTGACGTAAACGCCGCCGGATTGCGAGCGCAAATACATGATCAACTTCGAGTCTCTTTTGCCCGAACCACTACTCTCGAAAACGCTCGGCACAGTCAACGTCGTCGTCTTCGCACCGACCGACCAGTTTTCGCTGCTACCACCATCTTCCTCATCGTCGTCGTCTTCGACGGGTACTTCTTCAACTTTACCTCGCGCCCGCCAACTCGCGCCTCCATCTTTGGATACTAAAACACCCGCGGACGTTGTTTTCGGCCGAATGGTTCTCGTTGCCGGCGTGTCCGCCTCTCCGTTTTGTTTCACGCGACATTGTGCTTTTCTCGAAGAGGTAAATAGTTCGCGCTTCGATTGTAAAACCGAGTTATCTCTCCAAAACGGAAGAATCAAGGTGTTCTCATCTTCAGCATTCTCCAGCGCCACCGCTGGATTGGCGATTAGTTTTGGCACGAAGTTCTCCTCGTAAATGGAATACACCATCGCTGGCTCCGTCCACGGTGAATTTCTATCTACGCGTCCTTCGGCATCGCCCGCGAGATTCAATTTGATGACTTTAATCGACCCTCCCGGGACGTACCGAATTCTACCTCGATCGCGATATTCGCACCCGCCGTCGGATTCGGCGTAAAACAGTAACAAGTTTCCATCCTTATCGACGTGCGGCACTGGCGTCCACTGCGCGGTTAATTCTTCGTCGTCTACTCCTCCCTCCTCTCCTCCATCTTCGTCGTTGTATTTTGAAAACAACGGCCACGAGTTACTGAACGTTACGCCTTCATCCTCGGACGTCGCCATTCGCACGTGTTGCCCGCGTTCCCCTTCCAACGTTTTCCCGGACTGCCAAAAAGCCACAACCTGTCCAGACGGCAATAAAACTAGCGACGCTTTATCGTGGTATTTTATCGACGAGGTCCCCATTACCACTTTCTTCTTGCTCAATTTCCCAAACTCCTTCTTTCTCGTTTGCACGTTTTGCCTTTCAAATCGTTCCGGCGCTTCCTTCCAAGTCGTTTCTGCTCCTCCATTGTGAACTCCTCTCGCGCTCCTCCCCGCGCACGGCTGTAACGCCGGGACGTCGGCCGTATGCGCACTCGTACTACTCTCTTCCTCGGGAAACGCAAATCTCCCTCCGCTTCCTTCCTCTAATCTTCCCAAAGGTTTCTCTAAAATCGTAGCCTCGCGAATAGTTTGCATCGCGTCCGCGTCGATTACATCCTCCGCGGCATCGTCCAAAGCTCGCGTTTTCGTCGTTCCTGACCTGCCACCTTTCGCCGGCAACCGCTCCTTCTCCTCGTCTCTCTCCTTGACCTTCTCCTGCTTCTGTTTCCGTCTCTGTTCGTAATAATTTCTCGTCGTCGCCTCTTTCATTTTCTTCGCCTTTTCGCGTTGAATCTGTTTTTGTTTCTCTTTCTCCTCCTCTTTTCGCTCCACGCATTCCTCGTACGCTTTTCCTGAAAGCTTCACGCACGATGTAAACGACGACGACGAAGCAGAAGAAATAACAAAATTCTCCCCTTCCCTCCGGAACTGCCAACGACTTCTTCTTCGATGAGAAGAAGATTTGCCCAAACCTTCGTTGTTGTTGTTGTTGTTGTTGTTAGGATTGTTTTGTTTCAGAGCGAAAAACAGATTCAAAATCGAACAACAAAAGAGCGCGAACGCGAATACATTCAAAGTTGAAAACTTTGTCTTCTTTTTCTTTGAAGCCTTTTTTTTCTTGCTCAATAACTCCGACTCCACGAACAGCGGAGTTTGAGCGTCTCTCGTCATCGTCGCGTTGTTGTTGTTCGAAACATTAGTAGTAGTCTTCTTCTGTGCATCTCATCCAACTCATCAATGCATTTTTTTCTCTCTTCTTTCTTTTTATTATTTTTGAAGAAGACATTTTGCAAAATTTTGTTCATTTTTTTTTCATTAAAAACAACTTAAATCTTTGACACGAGAAATTTTAAGTGTGACTGACACACACAGTCTCCTACTAAACGACTAAACGACCTAAACGACCTGCGCGGAGGATATATAAAACACGATGATGGAGAAAGGAACGACGACGAGTAATACTTTGACGGCGACGCTTCCGGGGGTGGTCTCCTCCTCTTCAACAGCAAGCAGACGGCAACAACTCGCGAGACACATCTTTGTCTGCGTCTCGGTGTGTGTTTTGTTCGTGCTCTTCGCGTCGATGCGTTCGTTTATTAATGTTTCTACTTTTGGGGGTGGTGGTGATTTGGACGACGAAGGACAACGAGTGAATAACGAAGTTTGGGACGGTCCAGTGCCGGAACCGACATACGAGGAAGGAAGGAGCGGTTTTAGTGATGATGATGAAAATGATGAAAATGGTGAGAGAAAGAGGAAAGAAAAATCGGATGACGACTTTGTGGAGTTTGATACTTCTTTGAACGAGCGGGGAAAGTTTAATCGAGACTCTCGAGTTGCTCTCAGAGGAGGAGAACAACAACAACAAGAGACTAAGCAATTATTTACGAATGTACCACAGAACGTGTGTCCGGGGCAACCGACGAAGAAAGGCGTGCGGAACGGCGCGCCGGGGAAAAACAAAGGATTAATCGAACGCAAGTTGGATAGATTGGCCGGCGACGGCGACGAGTTACCGCCGGCGGTCGGGCCGGGTGGAGATGAGTCCAAGTACGTCAACATTAGCTGCGTGTACGTGACGGAAAAGTGCGCGAATCCAACCACGGCGGGTGGACGAGGAATCATGCGACGTTTGAAATTCAACGTCAACAGCGAAGAAGACACGAAGAAGTTTTTAAAGTTGGCGGAAAATTTACCGTCAATTACGGAAGGCGCGCTGGGATCATGCGCGATCGTCGCTAATAGCGATAACTTGCTGAAAGGCAACCGAGGTGCGGAAATCGACATGCACGACACGGTTTTTAGACACAACACGCCGATGAAAGGATTCGCAAAAGCCATCGGAACGAAAACGACGTTTACAATTGTGAAGTCAAACTACGCGGGCGGTGGTGGCGGCGCCGGTAAAGCGCAAGGCAAAGGCGACAGCAAACCAGAACTCGCGTACATGCTTCTCAAAAACATCGATTTAGTCCCAAAATCTTTAAAAGTAGAAGGAAGGAAAGTATTTTTACGCATGGGCGGCGCGCATCCCATCGCGCGTTTACGAAGAGAACTCTACCAACTCTCCGGCACGCCGAGTAAAATGCACCCGACTGGTGGTTGGGCGAGACCATTGAACTTATTAGCCAGTCGCTTGTGCGAGCGAATAGACGTGTACGGATTTAGTGGGAATAACCGAGGTGGGAAGTATTTCGCCCGGAAATTAGAAGTTCGACCGGCGCATAACATGCCGTTCGAACACTGGACCATGCGGTATTTAATGAGTAAAGGGAAGTTGTGCGTTTATGGCGAGTAGTAGTAAACTCTTCACGAAAATGTAATATAAGAGTTCTTCTAAAACGAGGCAACACATTTTATTGGAACACTGGACCATGCGGTATTTAATAATGAGTAAAGGGAAGTTGTGCGTTTATGGCGAGTAATTTGCTCGTGCACAAAAATGTAAGGAAAGAGTTCTAAAACGACACATTTTATACGCGCTCTTCGTATTCGTTTACTTTGTGCATATGTTTGCGACGACAAGAACTCCGTGTGTGGAAGCAACACCTGCGCTCACGAGGCGTCGACGACGACTCTCTACTTCGCCGTCTGCGCTAAAAGTAACGCCGTTGCTAAAAAAGCGGCAAAAACTTTTGCAAAGAAGATTGACGACTGAGGCGTCATCAACAACATCATCATCACCAAAACGAAAAGAAGAAGAAGAAGAAGACGCATCATCAGACGATGATGATTTCTTCACCAAGAACGACGCGCTCGCGCGGAGATTACCCTTATACTTCGGCTCCTCTTCTTTAACTTTGTTACTGATAAACAGAGTGTTCTCGAACGTCGCGCCGACGTTAAACGCGGCGAGCTCGCAATCGAGAGCGGACGTTATAGACGTCGTTATGAGCGCGACGTTGATTTTAACCGGTTTGACGTTGGTGTCTATCGCGCCGAGAATACCAGAGACGGTGATTATGGATGGGTATGATGTGAATTACGTAGATTCTAGCTTAAGTGAACGATGTAAAGAAGAGTTGCGATGGTCCGGGAAGACGTTGCGAGAGGCGAGTAAGTGCGCGAGCGTGACCGTCGTCGAACTCGACGACGAAAAGGATGGAGAAATGAGCGGCGGTAAAGTGGTATTTTACGACGGCGCGTGTTGCGCGAAAGATCCAAACGCGTTGTTCGAAAACGAAACGCGTCAAATTGGATCCGTGTGCAAAGAAGTGCTGACTTCGGGCAAGCAAAACTACATGGCCAACGCGAACTTGTTCCCCGGGAGATTCGAGTTCATCCAAGATGACCAAGAGATGATATCGTTGATAAAGAGTAACAATAATACCGCGACGACGGCAAAGACGACGAAAAATAACAATAATAAAAAGAAGGGTTTCGGTTTACCTCAAAATAGCCAAGCGATTTGTTGCGTCGCCGTCGGCGATGCAAGACTCCTCGTCTTATCCGCCGATCGACAGAGAGGTTTCACCAAAGTCGACCAAGCGTGGTTCGAACTCGTCGCCCAAAAGTTGGACAACGCTTTCTCCTCCGACGAATAGTAACAAAACGTAGAGAGTCTTAATGTAATACTAATAGTTTCATACAGTAGTTTAGTACTCGTTTTCCCTTCCACTCGAGTATTGAATTCAACTCCATTTTGAGACAATTTTTTGGTTCAAATTTTTGAAATTTCATTCCTCTTCTTCAAAAGAAATACCTCGAGTGGTGTGTCTTGCACTTCAAACAAAGCGCGCGACGCTGTTTCTGTTGTTTCTTCTTCTGTTGTTGTTGCGCAAAAGTTTTAATAACGGCCCTGCGTTTATTATAAACGCTTCTTACATCTTTCTCTCTCTCTCTTTCTTTGTTGTTGAAGAGAGAAAGAGACATCAAAGAGCGCTCTCATCGATCGATCGTTTTTTTGCCCTTTGTGGAAGTGCGAATCGAATCGAAAGAGAGAGAAAAAAAGATGTCGTCGCGTCCGTCGCGTCGAAACGCGTCCAAAACCGATCAGGCGAAACAAAAGTTGGAACAGCTGAAACAGCTGAAAGAAACGAAAGGGAAGAAGCGGTTGGACGACATCGACGGCGACGAAGACGTCGCGAACGTGTACGATGAGGTAGGAGGTTTCTTCGTTTTTGTTTTTTCTTCTCTCGTCGCTTGTTCTTGATAAAAAGCAGAGCAAAGAGCAAAGTCTTGGGGGTTCTTCGTTTGAATTCAAAAAAATTCAGAGCAAAGAAGCAGCATTTCAGAAGCGAAGAAAGTGTTCACTTTTGACACGTTCGCGTTTGTTTTTTTGTGTGCTCACACTGAGGGAAGAACAAGAAGAAAAAATGGATTTCAAACTTTTCATCATCTTCTTCTTCTTCTTCTTCTTTGCGCTCGCAAAACTCGATCAATACTCGAAACGACTCGATTTAGTATTCTTTTTGCTTCTACGAAACGCTCACCTCTTTTGTCTCGGCCGTCGTCGTGGTCACGATCATCATCATATTTATTTATCAGGTCACGGAGGAAGAGTACGCGAAACTCGTCGCGAAGCGACGGAAGGAAAACGCAAACTTTGTGGTCGGCGCGGAAGAGAACGACGAGTACGTCGATATGGGGGAGGAGGAAGATTGGACGCGAGAGAATCCGGCGTACAGAGACGACGAGGGCGACGACGAGGACGGTAGGAATAATGCCAATGCTAGCATGGACGCGGAAGACGAGGATGGAGGAGCAGCGAATGGGAATACAAAGTCAAAGAAGGAGCTCGCGAAGGAGAAGAAGCGCAAACAGTTGGAGAAGGAAAAGTTGAAAGCGAGCAAAGGCGTTGGTTTAGCCGGGTTAAAAATGGATATGAAGAAGCGAAAAGCAGAGTTGGAGCAGAAGGAAGCGGAAGCGGCAGACGCAGATGCACTTTTGGAGGATATTTTAGCCGGCGTTGATCAAGCCGACGATGACATGTTGGGAGACGCCGGAGTGAAGCCGGCGTTAAAGAAATCCAAAAAGAAGAAAGCGAAAAAAGCCAAGATTGCGGTCGAAGAGATGGACGCGAAAGCAAAGAAAAAAGCGGCGTTTGCAAAGAAGAAGGGCGTCGCGTTTCCGGACGAACCACCTTTGAATGACGAGGATGATGATGCCGTGAAGCCGATGGATGATCACGACGATGATATGGGTGCTCCCGCTGCGGTTGCGGACGACGACGACGACGTCGTCGTCGACGGGACGGTCGCGCCGCCAGATGTTAACATGGACGACGATAATGACGACAAAGAGGTTGAAGACGTTGATGTGAAGAAAATGACGACGGCGAAGCAGGCGCTTCCAACGGAAAATAAAGGCGCTGGTGCCGCGATTGCTTACGGAGATTACGACTCCGAAGATGATGAAGAAGACGCCGAGCTAGCCTTGCGCGAAAAGCTCGCCGCTGAATGGAAACCCGATTCTGGGCTTCCCGTGGACGATTTTGATAAAACGTTGCCGTTTTACTTTTTGGACGCGCAAGAAGATATTGGTTCCCCAGGTACCGTCTTCTTGTTTGGTAAAGTGCCAACGCGCAGAGACCCGCAAACGAACGTCTTGGATCCTTCTTTGGGCACCGTCTCGTCTTGCGCCGTCGTTAATAACATGCAAAGATGCGTCTTTGTCGTCCCTAGACTTGAGTTTACGCCGCAATCGTTGGACGAAAGCAACGAGCTCAAGACGCTGGAGGAGAAAGCGAACGCGAAAGATGCGTCCAAAGCCGACAAAGTCGCTCTCTTGAAATGGTTGCAAGTGAAAACGAAACCAGTCAAGGACGAATTGAAGAAAATCATGAGCGAAAGAGGCGTCGATCAGTACACGATGAAACCAGTCTATCGTAAGTATTGCTTCGAAAGAAACGATATTCCAAGCGGCGGTCAGTATGTGATCAAGCTGAAGTATTCGTACTTGAACTCCGCGTTACCGTCGGATATCAAAGGCGAGACTTTTTGCGGCGCCTTGGGCACGCAAACGAACGCGTTGGAACACCTGCTTGTGAAATCGAAAATCATGGGTCCCTCTTGGTTGGCTTTACACAACGCCGAGATTGTTCCGCAAGCAACTTTGAAGGACAAAGAAGCCATGAAGTCATGGTGTAAGCTTGAAGTTAATTTGCAGAACGGACATAAGTCTGTCCGAAACCCGACGGTGGAGGCTATCGAGGCGCTCGGCCTCGGCGGCCAGCAGCGCGATCCGCCGACGGTGATTGTCGCCGCGTTGAAATTGCAAACGGTCGTCAATCATAAAACGAACGCAAACGAGATTTGCTCCGCGTCCGTCGTGTATTTGCAAGACGTGCGAGTGGATGTCGGTACGGATTGCCGCGCGAAAGTGACAGATATGCCGTGCGAATGGGAAAAGAAAGCGAGACACTTTTCGCTGGTGCGCAAACTCTCTGGCGGTAACTGGCCGTCGGGCTGGGAGCAACACGTTGCGAACGAAAACAAGACGAACAATGTCGCCAAACGTACAAAGTCGATCGTCCTTTCCGCGCAAGCAGACGAGCGAGGGTTGTTGTCCATTCTGCTGGCTCGACTATCGCAAATCGATGCTGATGTTATTTGCGGACACAACGTCGCCGGTTTCGATGTGGACGTGTTGTTGAACAGGTTGAGAGAAAACAAAGTCGCGCACTGGTCCAGAATCGGTCGATTAAAACGCACGAGATTTCCAAATTTATCCGGTGGGAACCAAGGCTCTTTTGGCGGTGGCGCGAGCATTGGTGCGCTCTCGTGCATGTCCGGACGCTTGTTAGCGGACACGTACCTCTCGGCACGCGATTTGTTGAAGGAAGTTTCATACACTTTGACCAATTTGATGAAAACGCAATTCGACGAAAATAGAGCTGAAATTCCGCATCAAGACGTTCCATTACAGTTCAACTCTACGCAAACGTTGTGGCAGTTGACCAAGAACTCGCAAACGGATGCGTTTTATTCGTTATGGTTGATGTTGCACTTGCAAGCGCTGCCGTTGACGAGACAGTTGTCGAACATTGCCGGAAACACGTGGTCGAAGACGTTAGGACACACGCGCGCCCAACGCGTCGAGTTCTTGTTTTTGCATGAGTTCCACAAGCGTAAATACATGGTTCCGGATCGTTTGTCGGCCAAGGAAAAGAGACGCGTTCAAGCTGCCGAGGCGAAGAATGGCAATGGCGATAAAGATGTGGACGATAAAAAAGGTCCGCAATACTCTGGTGGTTTAGTTCTTGAACCGAAGAAAGGTTTGTACGATAAGTACGTCTTGATGTTGGATTTCAACTCGTTGTATCCGTCTATCATCCAAGAGTACGATATTTGTTTTACGACTGTCAAGAGAGGTAAAGACATGGCCGGTTTAGCCCCAGAGCTTCCTCCGCCGGTTCTCGGAAAACCGGGCGGAGAAAACGCCGCCGTTCTTCCGCAAGTCATTTGCAAGTTGGTTCAACACAGAAGAGCGGTAAAAGAACTCTTGAAAAAAGAAACGAATGATGTCATAAAAGCGCAATTAGATATTCGGCAGCTGGCTTTGAAACTTACCGCGAACAGTATGTACGGTTGTTTGGGTTTCAGCGCGTCTCGCTTTTACGCCAAACCGCTCGCCGAGTTGATCACCGGTCAAGGTCGTGAAATTTTACAATCCACCGTAGATTTGGCGCAAAACTTATCCTACGATGTCATCTATGGCGATACTGATTCTATCATGATCAACACGAACAAAGATAACTTGGCAGAAGTGCACAAAGTTGGGCAAGAGGTCAAACGAGAAGTTAACAAACGCTACAAACTTCTCGAGATTGAAATGGATGGATGTTATCGCTCGATGCTTTTGTTGAAGAAGAAAAAATACGCCGCAGTTGTCGTTGAACCATCCATGCACGAGGGCAAAACGATATACGTGGAGCGCGTTGAGAAGAAAGGCTTAGATACCGTTCGTAGAGATTGGTGTAAGCTCGCGAAAGATGTCGGGGATACGTGCTTAGATGAAATTTTTAAGAAACGCGCGGTTGAAGACACGGTAGAGAAAATCCACGACGCGTTGAGAGAGGCGAGAACGAAAATGGTGAACAACCAAGTCAACTTAGAATCTTACATCGTGACGAAACAATTGACAAAATCACCGAGAGATTACCCGGACGCGAATTCGCAGCCGCACGTTAAGGTTGCCTTGCGTCGCATCGAGCAAGGTAAACAAGACGGCGTCAACGCGGGCGAGACCGTGCCGTACATCATCTGTTGCGAGGTGAAACCAGAAGACGAGAAGGACATGACGAACGACGCCATTGCTAATGGACACGCGTCGTCAAAGTCTGGAGGCAAAGGATTAGCCGAGCGCGCGTTTCACCCGGAAGAATTGCAAGAGAATCCAAACTTGAGAGTCGATTTGCACTACTACTTGACGCAACAGTTGCACCCGGTTATTTCTCGTTTGTGCGCTCCAATCGAAGGTACGGATGCCGCGCGATTGGCGGATTGTTTAGGCTTGGACGCTTCCAAATTTGCCGCGAGAAATGTCGGAGCCGACGATGACGACATGAACGCGAACCGATACGCGGCGTGCTCGTTAGATGACGACGCGATGTATGAAAAGTGCGAACCGTTGAAGTTGTTTGCGAGCGACGGCAAGACGGAGTTTACGTTTCCGGGCGTCCGAGACATTCTTCTCGGTAAAATTTCCTGCGCTGACGCGTTGAAACCGCCGAGTGCTAGAGGTGTCGTCAGTGCCACTGAGGATAAAGAAAATGCCACCACCACTTCTGTGAAAACACCGCAACCGAAAACGCCGGGATCTGGAACGGCCGCGACGACGCCGGATGCCGCGACGACGCAAAAGAGTAAAACGGACGCTTCGGCAACAACAACAATTCAACCGCTTTCCGCGGCTGCTTTTACGAATCAAGTCACCTTACAAGTACGCAAAACGATCCAAAAGTATTACGCACAAAAGTTGCGTTCCGACGATGAATTGTACCCGTGCGAAACCAGAGACATCACGTTGAAAGCGGTGGGAGACGTCGAAGTCGGCACGAAACCGTTGAATACCATTTGCTCTGGCGTCATGAAAAAATCGTTCGAAGAGAGAGAGTTGTACACGCAGCTCGTCCATTTCAAACGTTTGTTGAGCAGAAAAGACGCGTTGGGTAGAATTAAAGACCAAACTATTCGTGGCACTTGCGAAAAGAACATCACGAAGGAAATGAGAACGGCTTTGGATTTGGCGAAGGACGAAGTCGAGGAAGTGTTGAATTTGAGCGCGTACAGATGGGTCAACTTGAGCACTCTGTTCGGCTTCTAAAAATCTTCAACGTCATCGTCACATATTATTATATTAAATACATATATTTCATAAAAGAAGATTACCAACAAGTGTATGTGTACATTCTTATTTTTACATCTACTATTTATCTTCTCTCTATTTCTCTCTCTCTATTTCAACCTCCAACCTCATCACCTTTCCAACTGGTGCTTCTCATCCGTTAACGGCACGTAGACAACCCCCATTTCGTCTTTGTATTTAAGTTCTCCTTTCTCGTTCTTATCAATCACCATCAACGATTGACTCTCGTCTTCTTTCCCAACCGGTATAATCAACCTCCCCGGCGCAGCTAACTGCGAAAGCAACGCCTCTGGGACTTCCGGTGCGGCCGCGCCGACGTGTATCAACGCGTAAGGTGCGAACGCTTCGTAGCCAAGTCTTCCGTCTCCCTTGGTAATCGTTATCAATCCACTCTGTACCATCTCTTCCTTATCGTCTTGTTTTAAATTCTCGATCGATTGATCCACCAACGACTGGATGTGTTCGATACCGACGACTTTTGATGATGATGATGATGATGAGACATTTTGTTGCACCATCATCTCGGCAAAACACGCGACCAAGTATCCGGATCCAGACCCAACGTCCAACACCCTCCCATTACCATACCCACCACTCGCATCATCATCATCATCATTTACTACTACATACTCTTTCGAGAGTTCCAAACACATCGCGTGCATGTGCGGCGCGCTAATCGTCGCGTTCGACCCAATCTGAAGCGGATGGTCCCGATACGCTTCGTTCGCATCTGCGGACTCTGCGTACCACTTCCTGTCCACTTTCCGCATGGCTTTCCCGACGACATCTCGACTCGCGATTAAGTTGTTCTTTTCTAAAGCGTCGATTAACGAGTCGTTGGTGGAAGTGCCGTGCGAGCGCCACGACATTATTTATTATTAGTAGTATATCTACACTCTTCTTTAAAAGAAAAGAGAGAGACACAAATCAGTCTAACGAACTCTCTCTTCTTCTCTTCTTCCGTTCTCTCTCTTTTCATCAAAAAGTCTCTCTTCTGCTCTTCTCTCTTCTCTGTGTCTTTCTTACAATTTTTTGTGAAAAAAATGCAAATTCCTCTCTTCTCCAAAACTTGCAAAAAAAATTCGCCACCCCAATTGAGGGACAGACGAAAGAAAGAAA
>JGI20151J14362_10001632_pt1 | contig 16213 bp, 39 predicted proteins | sample COG_01_FD_14362 | JGI IMG/M metagenome (IMG submission 14362)
TAGAACGTGAATATATTGTTGTAAGTCTAGAAGATCTATGTGAATTTTAAAGTTTCGCATCCAGCATAAGTTTTATCAACCCCTCCAAATTGTACTCTGGTTGCCATCCTAGCTTATCTCTTGCCTTCTTGAAGTCTCCACGAAGGTAGTCAACTTCTGAAGGTCTGTAAAATTCTGGATCTATAACTATAAATTCAGACCAATTTTCTAATCCAGCTATATTGCATGTAATGTCTAAGAAGTCTGATATAGTATACGATTCTCCCGTGCAGATTACGTAGTCGTCTGCCTTTTCTTGCTGTAGCATCATCCACATCGCTTTTACGTAATCTCCAGCATATCCCCAATCTCTATAGGCATTAAGATTTCCAAGTCTAAGCTTTGGAAAGGTATGTTCATTAAGATTTATATTATCCTTATTAAATGTAACGTCTCCGTTTCCATGTTTTAGTTTCCACTTCTTAAAATCGGTTATCCAATTTATTATTTTTTGCGTGACAAAATTCTCACCCCTTCTTGGTCCTTCGTGATTAAAAAGAATACCAGAACTAGCAAAAAGACCGTAAGCGTCCCGATATACACGAACGGTATGATGAGCTGCGCACTTAGCGATTGCATATGGTGAATTAGGCATAAGCTTTGTTTTTTCATTTTGATATTTTTCTCCCGCCTTGTTTACATCGTATGAGCTGCCAAACATTTCACTAGAAGACGCTTGATAGAACTTTGTGTTTAACATTTTAAGATCTATTAGAGACTGAAGTAAATTCAGACAGCCTTGACCTGTAACATCCCACGTATGCGCCGGTTGCTTAAATGAGGTTGCCACATGCGATTGTGCTGCTAGATTATAGACTTCATCTACATCATCGTTATCTTTAAATATATTTATTACACTACTTACATCTGTAATGTCTCCCTCGATTAATTTGAATTTATTATTGGAGGATAGATGCTTAATTCTCTGAGTAGTGTCTACGCTGGACCTTCTAGCAACTCCTACGACCTCATAGTTTTTTTCTAAGAGAAAGTCAGCCAAATGGCTTCCATCCTGTCCGGTGACACCTGTTATAATAGCTTTCATTATTATTTATCCTTAACTAAATTAATAAAAAACCAAACCACTAATAATTCTAAACCAATAGCTAAACTCCAACATGGTAAGATTACCGACAGCGATTCTGGGTTCATGTTAATCCTTTACTGTGTCTGGTGTTAAAAAGGGTTGATCTACAGTTCCGTCTTCGTATTTATGAAACTTACTCAGTCTATCTTTCTCGTTGTTCATCGCTGCTCTCATTTTTTCCATTTCAATTCCATATTTTTTCATTAAATCTGGATCTTGCATCATGCTAGCTACCCAACTTGTAAAACTCTGCTTGCTATCTTCTAGACGCTTAATCCTCTGCTCTCGCGTTCCTTTCATCTCCTTGAGCATAGAACCCTTCTTTGCCTGTAACTCTCTGTAATCACGATTCAGGCTCTCCTGTGATGCTCTGAGTGAAGCGATCTGTCTTTCTAGGTTAATGATATAGTCATGGTCTTGTTGGTCTTTATCTCTAGATCGTTCATCTTTGACCATGTAATCATAAGTATTAATCTGCTCTATATTTTCTTTATTGCCCTTAAGACATCTATTCATAAGTATTTCTAGTTTAATGACATCTACTACTTGGAGTTCTTCAGTTGGGAATACATCATCCTTAAACTGGGAAATTATCCTAGCCCAGTGATATTTAAAAAGTTCTAGTTCGTCTGTAGTAAACTGAGATTCTAGCTCTCTCCAGTATGGACGATCCTCTAGGGAATAGGCGGCAGCTTCTATTTTAGATAGGCCAACCTTGAGCTTTCTTTTAATAAAATTCTCAACAGAGGTTACATTACGATCTAACTGACTAGCTATGTCTTCTACAGTCATGCTGTCAACTAAACGAGTTATCGTTCTCTCTTCGTCTTTAGATATCCTACCCGTCTTCATTGTCTGTAATTTCCTTAATTATCTTGATAAGTGTTTCTCTTTTATTTTTATTGAGATATACGTTGTTTATGAATTTTAAATAATCTTCTCTAAGTTGAGGGGGCAATTTTTCTTCTATTTTATCCATCATATTTTTAACATCTAGGTATTCATCGTCAAAGTCATAATAGTGGTAGGAATTAGTTATGTTATTAGTAATGCTAGCAGGAGAGTGGAGTTTCTTTTTTTCTACATCTTTTGAGTGTCCAAAATTATCTCTAACAAAGTTCTTAAGACGATTACTTAAATTAACGCTCAAAAAGTTTTCAAGAGGGCGTTTGTTATCATACCGCTTGAGGGCTTCAGCACATATAATAAAGGACTCTTGTTTTATATCCTCTATGTCATAACCACTAAAAGTATACTTGGGGGCTATTCTATTTATTACGATTTCTATGATTTCAAACGTTTCTTCCTTAGATAAGTTTTTAGGTTTTTTCATTTATATCTAATTCTGTTTGTATTATTAGCCATTCTTTACCATTGTATAATCTAAGTTTACCATCATCAGACCAAGTGAGCGTACCTTTGATGGGGCGCTTAGGTTTTTTAACTTGTGAAAAGATAATGTGTTTACAGTTTAAAATACTAATGTATAATTTATAAGCTTTAAGATGTATAGATTTAGTAAAAGAAGAAAGCAAGTCAATAATGTCTACGATTGTTATATTTTGTATGCTTCCTTTTAACCTACCAATAAGAGAGTCAGCTTGTACGTAGAGGGGCGATTTGCAAGATTCAATATCCGTATATGGAATTACATGGGGGTCTATTAATATTTCAGATAAATTACCCGAAGTCATAGTAGAAACTTGTAAGAAAGAATTTTTGTCAAGTTGGGGGGAGTAGACAACAGGAGAATGTATCAAGCCTTTTTCATCAGATAATCTTACTATAGGTTTTAACCTATTAATATATCTCTGTTTTTTAGTACCAGAAAGCTCGCCTAGACCAATCTCAGTCATCATTAGTTGGGAATTACAGAAATGTTCCAACTTGTAATAGAATTTATCATCATCTGAGAATACACAGTCAAAGTTATTGCAGTGACAACTCAAGCATGGATCAAAACCATGATGTTTTTTGTAATCTTCACTCAGACTCTCAGAACCATTTAATTTAAGAAGCGTTTTTTTATCTACAAAGCATTTTTCAGTGATGGTTGCAAGAGTTGTTTTTAATTGCTTGCTTTTCATCTTGTTCCTTTAATAAATCCTGTAAGTTACCATCAGCTTTTGACAGATCTTTTTGAACATCTTTTTGCAACTCAGCTGATGCTTTGCAGTATAAACTACATTCTAATTGTTTTTTGTCTTCATTCATAATGTTTCTCCTACAGAGATTATACACCTCGTATGGCAAAAAAGACAACAAGGAGGGGCAATCGGGGAAGATTGGGTAGTACATTTATGTTTGAGATTTTTATTGTTTCTGAACCACCCAGCGATTTTCACGCGCACACAGCGAAGAATGTTCCGGTACTAAAACACACCCCCCCCAAAAAACCCCCCGAATTGGGGGTGTTGAGATGACAGTCTTAAAATGAGAAAAATTAGCGCGACATGAGCCAAAACTACTGTACAAAAGTATACTGTGTAGCATAATGCATTGCATTTTGCAAAGAATGTATCGTTTTGCACATGGTGTCTTATAATGAGAATACAAATATGCCTATATTTATAGTGTTAAAATAATTACACGTTTGGCACAGTACTTGCATTATATATAAGTATAAGAAACAAACAATTAACAAAAGGAATTCACAATGAATATCACACAAAGAAACCGAATCGCTAACAATCTTAAAATCGTAGACGTTCACAATCGTCAAGTAGTAGTAACAACCGATACCAACAAGGTAATCGGATATGCTAAGAATGGCAAGTTTGCACAAGATCCGCTGGTCGTGCGAACATTACAGAATAGCTACGATCTAAACCGCGTTTGGGGNTTAGGATAATTCCGCTTGACTCATTAAAGTTTACAGTGTACAATGTCGATATACTAATAAGGAGAAAAGTTATGCGAGAATCAGATCAAGAATTACTATTGATTGTTGTTGTTTGTTGTGTCATAGTTGTAAGTGTGTTCTGGAATTACACCCCTATTTGCTAAGGAGAATTGACATGGAATATTTCGGATACTTTGCAGATCAGGAACGATACGAAGCCGAGCAAGAATTGAATGATGTACTTGACAGGGAGGAAGAAAACTATATAATGATGATGGGCAGTCAGGAGATTTCACCGGAGGTAGTAGAATGAATCAGTATGTTGAAAAGAATTTGTATGATGTGCTTGACAGATTTGATACGCCCAAGTTGCAAGTCTACTTATTAGCATGTCAAGAAGAAAAAGAGCTTGACGGTGTGCGTGTAGCAGCTAACATTTTACGAGTACGATTTATCAACGGAGAATGATATGAGCATTTTTAACCGACCTGATTTTGACGAGATGTTCCACAATGCAATCTATAACAGTCGTGAGGATGTTGTTGATGCGGTCGATGTTGATTTAGACAGTGATGATTGGGATGATGACAGACAGCCAACACACTACGAAGAATGTCAGGATTTATACGGTGGTGATGATTACATAGAACAATGGGAGAACGAATCATGGGATTAATAGAAATGAATTTACAGTCTATCATTATAGGATATGTGGTAGGCGTTGCGTTGATGTGGTCACTTTGTGAAACGTTGTATGGAGACAACAATGAAAAAAGAGCAGAAAAGGATTCTGAAAATACTCGGCCTCGCTATGATCGCAGGTATCATATGCTGTACGGTGATACACCTGAATGAATGTACACCTGTACAGCCATGCTTCGATCTACCTGCACTATTGCCAGTAGAGTAGGAGGAAGCCCCCCGAAAGGGGGGTTTCCCGGCCCGCCCAAAAACCCCCACAAAGAGGGGTATACAAATAATAATATAATGTCTAAAGTATGTTATGTAGGTTGTCGATATATATACTATAGAAAGAGGGTATTTAGATGATGACATTAACTATGATATTGGGTTTGTTTGTAGGGTACGAAGGATATGACGATGGTAAACTGTACATAGGTACATATACTCCTACGTGTGAATATGGGTGGGTTATAACAGATGGGGAAATTTATCTCGACACAATTTATGAGAAAAATAATATATTACCCCTTGACAATTAAAGAATAACTGTATATAATGTCGATATAACAAGTAACAANTANNAGAAAGAATTTAAAATGTCAAACAACTTTGAAATCACTTATTCCACNGATTGCTGCGGATACCCTTGTCATTCAGATCAGGACATCTGCCCNGANTGCCTTGAGCATTGCGAAGTAATCGAAGAACGTGTAGACTATGACTGTTCGGAAGCAGTCCACTTTGAAGCCTCACTAGATTTTCACGGAGCTGGTTAATATGAGCAATAATAATTGCATGATGCCAAAAGTTAGAAAAAATGTTTGGGTCGTTTATGATACCCAAGGAAATAGAATCGGAGAAGTTGGGGCGATGTCAGAAACTGAGGCTAGACAAAAGGTAGCCTTACATGTTATGATACCTTTCAGACTTTCACACATTGAGGAATAAAATGAAAACTTGCAAAGTAAACCCACTGAAACTAAATGAAACAAATTTTGATTCCAAATATATGAAGGAGAAAGGTCGTTATGTTAAGCGTTATTTTTTCGCTAATGGTCTTGGTGCTATTGTGTCAAATCATGACAACAGTTATGGCGGGCATAGCGGCTACTTTGAAGTCTGGATTGTAAGTTATGAACATGGTACAGACCCTAACATGTCTTACAAAGTATTAGAATCGCATCCGATACATAAACGACACGGAGCGGTAGAAGTGTTTGGATGGCTTGACTTTTTTGAGGTTGCTGATAGACTACAAGAGATCAGAAACTATAACACTGGAGAGTATGCTTACAATGAATAATAAAGAATACAACGGTTGGTATAACTATGAAACTTGGATGGTGAATCTGTGGATGGATAATGATCAGGGGTCGCATGAAATGTGGCGAGAACATGCCAGAGATTCCATTGATGCCGACGAAGGCTGTAATTGGTTCTTATTTGAAGACAGGCTAAAATCTTATCTTGACATGATCCAAGAAGATGTAGATAATGGCGTAGCGTGTGGATTGGTTCACGATTTGTTAGGTGCTGCGATCTCTGAAGTAAACACGCGAGAGATTTCAATGCACTGGATCGCTGACGAACTAGAAAACATGGAGATAACAGAATGAACGGATACGAACTACTAGCACAATTTGAAAAAGAGATCAAAGAATGTTTTACTGTACCTAATCACTGGCTACCGTTAGACTTTCAAGATCAGAGAACAGATAGCGTATCACTTGCAGACATAGAGCGAAAGTGTAACCAACGAGACAAATGTACACTATCGAGCTTTGCAGAGGAAAGCATTGAACGTGCCACTCGTGTACAGGCGTACAGGTCGCAGATTGACAGAGGAGAGGAGATTACCTACATCCCCCGATAGGGGGGATTCCCGGCCCGCCTAAAAACCCCACCAATAGGGGGTGTATCACCTAACCCAGACCAGTACGCTTATAATAAGATAGTCAGCGCAATCGGTGAGGCCAGCAAAAATATAAATAAATAATTAAAGATATAGTTGACACGTTGACGATATATGTTATAGTAGAGGAAAGGAGACAATCATGTTTGATGAACAAGACAAATTAGAGATCACTATTGACGGCCTTCGTAATGGTGATATATTTAGGAATGAAGATGGTGTACCAGTTGATGAATGTGGCGATCCTATATTTGAGGATGACCAATGAAAAAAGTATATCAGGAAATCATGATGTCGTTCTATATAGAAGATGAGAAAGATATAGACGAAGTATTATTTGAAATGAGTGTTGACTTCAAGGATAATACTGGTAAACTTGAAGAGAACAATACAATGATTGATTGGGAATACAGACACCTTCTGGTAGAGGATATGGGATGAAACATAATGTAGGTGATATAGTGTACTGGAATGATCCAGACGAAGGGTTGTGTTCGGGATATCACAAGATAACCAGCATTGTAAACCGCGACATAGTTGTGTTAGACCACGGTACAGAAGTCTTTATTTGGGAGTTATCGCAGTGAACATATTTGTATTAGACGACGATCCAGCAATCGCAGCACAGATGATGTGCGACAAGCATATCCCCAAGATGATCGTTGAGACGTTTCAGATGCTAGGCTCTGCGCTACGCAGACATGGTGCGACTGACGAGCAGATGCCATTGACAAGCAAGGGAACGCCTCTCATTGGTGGATACAAGCATCATCCTGCTACGATATGGACAGGAGAGACTAAGACAAACTTTGTATGGTTGTGCTTGCATGGTCGTGCATTGTGTCAAGAGTATCAGTTCCGCTATGGCAAGACTCACAGTTGTCATGATGGTATAGATCAGATGTGTGATATGTTTGACATGATCCCCAACGGGCCACATACACCATACGCACAATGTATGGAAGACGAGTACAGATGTGAGGATGCTGTTGACGCATACAGACAATATTATATAATGGAGAAAGCCTACTTCGCAAAGTGGGAGAAGGGACGACAACAGCCACAGTGGTGGCCTCATACGGAGACATGCAATGCCTAAAATGATTTTAGATTTCAACGATTCTACGAACCACGAACAAGACTTTATGGCAGAGTGGATACATGAGAAACTTCGTGACGAAGGTATAAACCCAGAATCATTTTCGTACAACATACACGTTGAATATGAGGAGGATAACGATGTTGTGTGAATTATGTAATGATAAAGGTTGGATATTGACAATGAATATAAGTACGTTACAATGGACTATAGAGAAGTGTGATGAGTGTGATATTTTCCCCGACGACGAATCAGCAGGAGATCAAGCCCATGCCGAACTGGTGTAGCAATCAAGCGACGATCCACGGAACCAAAGAGCAGATCCTAGAACTCGCAGGAGCATACGAGCGTGGTGCTGTGATACAGAACTATCTACCAGTACCAGAAGATGTTAAGGATAAGATAGAGTATTGCAGGAATCACTGGGGAACCAAGTGGGATTTTGGTAAAACAGAATACACTCCAGATGAGGAATGCGATTGGCAAGTGGATGAGATGGGATATGGCTTAGTTCACTTGCGATTTGAGACAGCGTGGAGTCCTCCTTATGGATGGTACGAAGCACTGAACGCCTTGGATATGACTGTTGAAGCATATTATTTTGAACCCGGAATGTCATTCTGTGGTCAATGGTCAAATCCAGTAGAAGGTATAGTTGATGANTATATTNNTATTGACAAACCAGAGAANATACCNTATACTATACAACAGGTATTTAACACAGATGAATTGTACGAAGATACAGGAGACCTTATAGAATAATACATATAGTGGAGCTAGCTACTCTGCTATAGGATGGTGGCTGAAAATGTGGTAGCCAGTATGAGATCACAACAGCACACGACGCTCTGGAGGACGACCAAGTGGTACACAGTCTGGAGATAGTGGTTAAAAGTAGGGACCATGACATATCATACCCTGAAAATTTGGAGGTAATAAAATAAGTCCTCCCCATCCACAATACAATCATGTGTATATATTACCTCTAACACGGAGGTATAGAAAATGGAGACTATGATACAAATATTACTATTCATTTTTATTTACACACTACTATGGTTGACGGATTTTTCTAATGAATGACACATACTATATAATTGCTTGGATACTTTCTAATATAAGTATTATCCTGTACACCCTATTGTGAGGGGGTGCGGGGCGGGCTGGAAAACCCCCTTATTGGGGGGTATATAAATATCTAAATAAAACTAAAGAATATCTATTGACATAGACGATGTATATAGTATAATGATATAGTGGCGAGCAGAGTTGCTTAGGCGTTACAGACCTCGATCCGGTCACTCAAGTCTGTGAGTGTAAAGATCGGAGACGACCTACTGGGTGCAAGTCCTAGTGTCCACTGCCAATACATTAAGACGGATACGCAAACCACGACCTGATTCCTGAACGGGAAGGGCATGAGAGGCGTAAAGGTGTGAAGCAGAATGACGTTATGCGACAGCTTCACAGGAAACTGCAAACCCTGATACGGGCCAAGCACCTAAGTTCTATTATGTCTTACTCTACCTGTAAAGGTCGTGAGCAAAATGAGCAGTCAGCCAAAAAGAACTAAAGTTTACAGTTGACAAGTGCCGATAAGTATATTATAATCAAACCAACCCACTAGGAGATGATTATGAAGACTGCAAAAGGTAATGATAAACTTGGTAAAGAAAATTGTATTGTTGTTTCAAGGCCGGTAGGAGATACTTGTCCTCCATCGTGTGAATTTCTAGGTAACGGTTGCTATGCTGAACAACTAGAAAAAATCTATCCCGGTGTTCGCCCTGCTGGAATGCAAAACCTAATCACGGAGAAAAACAAGATCCGTGCTATGCTAATTAATGCAGAGAAAAAAGATAAAGACTTGCGGTGGCATGAACGTGGCGATTTCTACAAGAATGGCTCTGAATTAGATATAGAGTACATTGATAATATATTATGGGCATGTCGTAGTATATTAGCTGAAGGTGGTAAGCTACCTAAGATGTGGGCATATACTCATATCTATGATCCTAAACTATCTAGGATATTAGGTAAGTATATTACTATGTACGCAAGTGTTCACAATCATGATGATGTAGCAAAAGCAAAAGCCGCAGGGTTTGAGTTGTTCGCATGGTGTGACAGCGACGAGAAGATCGCCCCAAAACGTCCAAGAGGCAAGAAAAAAGCTGATCAATGGCGTAGTGATTTGCCGAAGTTAGTTGTATTAGGTGATGACAGGTATATTACTTGTCCAGAGATTCGTCGTGGTCGTGGTGTTGTCACTTGCACTAAATCAAAAAATAGTGTAAACTGTCAACTGTGCGTTCAAGGTTTAGCGAATGTTTTATTTCCATCCCACTAGGAGAATAGAATGAATGATCCCATNTTTGANCTTTGGNTCTGCTCTATAAAAGAACAATTACAGGAAGATATTATATCATATTTTCAATGTGCCTCTTTATATCCACCCTTCGTCTTCACTGAGGAAACTAAGGAAACTATGGTAGATGATCTATGCGACCTAGTATGTAAAGGACTATCCGATGGCTAAATATTATATTAAGACAGGTACACTAGAACTTATTTTTTCAACAGACAAGGAGCCTTATGATGCTTGCCGCAGAGTTATACATGAACTCAATGCCAATGATGAGTATGATGAGTATATGTATCTTGATGAGCGTGGGTACAGGGACTATACTTCTGCTGACACAACCACGTTTGTAATTGATACAGAACAAATACTTAGAAAGGAAGGATATATAAAATGATAGACTCTATGAAACTTACTAAACATGATTATGAAATGATTGCAGACATACTAGACGCTCACTACGAGGAAACTGTTGAGCTACAAAAAAACCACTATCTAAATGATGATACTGATTACTTTAAACAATTAGAATACTTAGAAGAATTAATTGATAAGGTAGTATATATGGTAGGTGTGTGTAGTTCGGAAGAGGGGTAGCGGGGCGGGCCGGGAAACCCCTCTGAAGGGGGGGCATATAAATATAAAAGAATAATTAAAGAAATATACTTGACAAGGACGATATTAGTAGTATAATGAGGACATGACAGCAAGGAGTTGTCAAACTTCCCACTAAGGAGACTAAGATGAGAAAGTTAAGTGCAGAAAGCGTCATTTACATTTTGAGTCAAGATCCAACGCAACAGTTGGGCGACATTGTTGGAGAACAAGAATGAAGAACTATCAGTACTTTGCTCGACCTACTAAATCGAGTTTGGAAATTGTTCGTGCAGATAAGTTTACAGGCATGAACATTGTGGGGTTTGCAGTTTCCGTTGCTGCTAATCAGAGTATTCGTGCCACTAAGAAACGTTGTAAGGTAAATCCTAATAACTGTATCTCAGTATCAGCACAATGGGTCCGTGACTATTCTAAAATGAAGAAAGGTTAATTATGAATAAATCTACTTTTACTGTTGAGTTAGTTGGCAAAGGAGTTGACGAGCTTACAATTTGTGGTATGCTTAAGGCTGCTGTAAATGGACTCGCTGATTATGACTGCGTAAGTCATACGGGTACAAAAGCACTGACTGAGCAGGGTTTGAAGGTTTGGGCGAAACGCAAGTGCAATATATCACTTGCTGTACCTAAACCAGCAAAGGCTGAGAAAAAAGTTCAAGTTGAGGCTTGACATTGGACGATAAGATGGTATACTGGATGTAACGACAGGAGTTGATTATGAAACCAGTAGTTGGTATCGGGAGCAATACTAAGTATGGTAGAGTTCTCAAGGTTCAACATGACGGTGTAGTTGTGGAGAACAGTAGAGGCGAGAGGGAAGTTGTTTCCTTCCGAAAGATTGAAAGTACTTTGAAAGGTGTTAAAAAATGAGTTACGTTGTACTAGCCAAAGCAGTCCGCAAGGGCAAGACGATTCGTTGCAAGTATCCAAAGCATGGACGGCTTAACGTCCTCAAGTGGCACGAAGGTGTCATTCACCGATCTGGCACTGGGCCAAACGGTAAGTATGCAGTTGTGCAGTCCGGTGATGGACAGTTCCGCACTCTGCGATGCGACAAGATGATCGAAGCTACCTTGTCGTAAACTCCTCACAGGAGGGTGGCATGTCGTGAATGACTTTTTGTTTACTCGGCATGTCGCCCTGACTGTTAGTCTAGGAATTACATGATTGAATTATTCATTATGATTTTTATATGGTCGATGATTTTTAAGGGAGAATAATAATAATATGCGCGGGATAGTTAGACTCACACCAATGATTAAGAATAAAATTAATACTGCGGCTATACTCATCCTACCTACTATTTTATACTCTGGCTGTGCAATAATTCCTAATAAAAATACAATCACACTCAACAAGACGATTGAACTTGACGAACGGGCTATTGAGAAACTTAACGTAGGAGTGCGACTAGAATGGATACGGTAACAAACAAAAGACTGATCGTTGAATTTTCTGGCTGGATGGAATGCGACCCTGAAAAAACAAGTTTTGTATATGTTGGCAGCGATCCATTCGAGGGCGTGATGGGTGGTGATATACATATTACAGGCAGGGAATACATGACATTATCACCAGAGCAGCAGGGTGATTTTATACTCCACTGCTTGGGTGAAACTTATATGGATTCTCTGGATGGTGAACTCATACATTGTGATGTGGAGGTAGATGATGAATGATAGACAATTCTTACAATCATTACTAAAAATCTGTGCTATGAATATAGAAAACAATGAATTTGAACAGATGTATATTATGATATTTGAACACCTTAATCCCCCCGAATAGGGGGAAGCGGGGCGGGCCGGGAAACCCCCCAACGGTGGGGTATAAAAATTTCTTTTAATCTCTAAAGATTACCCCTTGACAGTGCCGATGTATATAGTATACTGGTAGATAAGGAGATAACATGGTAAGCACAGCAAGTCAGTCATACAGTGTACGTTGTAATTTATGTTCTAAGGAATATAATATTATAGCAGACAGAAATGATATGGAGGCTTGGATATCTGGTGATAAGTTTATTCAGGATGCGTTGGCATACCTTTCAGCAGCAGAGCGAGAGTTGTTGATCTCTCAAACGTGTGGCAGTTGTTGGAATAATTTATATCCCAATGATGTTGACATTGAAGAATAGTATGTTAAAATTTGAGTAGTTAGATTTTTCCCACTAAGGAGTTTTGAATATGAGCGATTACGAAAAGTTGACCCCAAGCACTGAGACTCGTGGCGATGGCGAGTTCGTCAAGAATCTGCAAGGGCAGTTTGGTACAGGTGTCCAAGGTGGCACTCATGTCCACAAAGATTGGTGGGCTAAAACATTGTCATATGATGATGTCATGAATAAGGTTCAAGCGGACATTGACAACCGCGAGGACATTATGATTCCCGCTAAGAATATTATCTTTAATATGAATAAGGATAATGCTCTCTGCATTACTACGCCACAGGGTCAACAGTTTGTCCCTACTGATTGGGCTATGCAGCAACTCTCAACACGCATGGATGCACCTAGTGCTTCCGCACTTCGTGAGATGCGTAACCAGAAAGAGTACGACAAGCAGGACGGACAGCTTATGGTTGACTACTGCAACAACTACTTTCGTAGAGTGAAAGAGAAGAATTCAGACAAGGAATTTCGATTGCGTACATACAACGATGGAACCTGTCGAGCCTTCGTGACTGACAAGTATACTCCAGTGGATAATCGCTGGTATCTTGAGGCTCTCAAGGAATTTCTACCACAAGCCCGTTATTCCCATTGGAAGGGTGACGAGGATACCATATTTGGTAATCTTCTCCTGCCTGATTCAATCATGGACTACGGACAAGACGACGACACAGACTACGGTGGTATGGTTTCCATATCCAACTGTGAAATCGGCAAGCGTAGAATCTCACAGTACCCTAGTATCTTTCGTGCTATCTGCATGAACGGGTGCATCTGGGGACAGCAGAAGGGTAAAGATGTCAACAAAGTACACCGAGGTACGATTGACCTTGACGCTCTGAAGGTTGCACTCGCTGAGAATATTGAGTTCCAGTTATCTATTCTACCTGATGGCATTCGTAAGTTCCTCGACACTCGCAGTAAAGAGTTCGATGTTAAGTTTACTAGCCACAAGGGTATGGTTGCAGCGATTGCGTCTGAGTACAGACTTGACAAGCGACTCGCTACAAATACTCTGGAGCAATATGTCAAACATGAATTTGAGCATCACAATTTGTTTGGGGTTATCAATTCCCTGACTCGTGCTGGTCAAAACTTTGACAGTCAAACATGGGTGAACGTCGATACCATCGGCGGCAAGCTGATGCAGATGAATGCTACCAAGTGGCACAACCTGCAAGCCAAAGCCCAGAACATGACAGACAAGGACTTCGACAAGACCTTTACTCTGACAGCTTAGTGGGAAGGTGTAGCGGCGGCTGGGGCAAATATTCATACTATTATCTCGCCTCAGTCGCTGCTCCCTACCCCCTCTTGCGAGGGGATTCGGGGCCGGGATACATACCCCCTATTATAAGTATGTAATTATGTACACGTATTGGATAAATGTTTATGTATATGGTATGATGGTATAAGGGTGTATAGGTAGGATAGTAAAGATGTATAATATGTACAACCCAACCCGCGCAGGTCGCGCCATTATGGGTAGCCAGTGAAAATCGACTAAAGTTGGAGGTTGACACGAGACGATAAAAATGATAGAATTGTAAAGAGTCTTACTCGATCTGCAAAGGTCGTGAGCATTAGTGGTAGCCAGCAAAATAAGGAGATTATAATTATGCAGAATGATAAAAAAATAGAACATAATCCAGAAGTATGTGATAAATTATTAGAGATGGTAGGTAAGCCAGATAATTATTACATGTGTAAGGGTATGAATGTGTATGATGATAGATATAGAGTAAATGTATTTGTACGTGAGGATGTAGACGACCTTACTGGACATAAACTATATATTAAAGATTCATATTTTTGTAGGTATGATGGTAATGATTTAACTATTGTGTCTTAGGTAATCTATTAAGATCATGCCGATTAACGGTAGCCAGCTAAAAAGGAGATTATATATGAAGATTAAACGTGGACAAAAACTGTGTAAAGAATGTGGTCAGACATGTGGAGCTAGAGCTAAAAACTGTAAACACTGCAAGGCTCCGTTTGAGGTTCGCACAGACCCAGCGGTACGCATGAAACGAATTCGTAGCAAGGCGAAACGTAAGGGTCTTATAGAAGTCACTAATTGGCGAGAACTAAGGCCGGGACAGGAAGTGCATTATAATGGTAGATCGGGGTCTTACTGGCTGAACAGCGATGGCACTAAAGACTATACTACTGATAAAGGTGTATATAAAGTTATAACAGTGTTAGATAAAGGATTTGGTGCGTATGGTAAAAAAGGATATACATTCTTTGATATGTCTACTGGACAATCTAATGTATGTTCTATGCTATACAATTCACCTTACAAAATACTTATTAAATCAGCCCAAGTTTAATGATTTACACACACTATTTTATATAATAAGCCCCAAATGAAATGGAGGAATTCTATGAAACGCCCCACTAAAAAAGCGTTCTATGAATACATGTCTATAAGGTTTAATTGTAACTTTAAAAGTAATGAAGCTTATTTAACATTATTAGATGTTATTCAAGAAGCTGATAAGTCAGAGGAGTCTTTTATGGACTTAGCTGAACTTACACTAATGAATAAGACTGATAGATTAATATATAGAAATAGAATGGCCTGTGAGGGTGTAGAGATGACTCCCATGCAAGTAGATCAACATCTATGCATTGTTGAATATGGACTAGAGTATGTTTCTTAATTACTTAGATATCCTACATACATGTACTCTTATATACCTACTATCCATAGTACTCTTATACCTACGTAAGTATCCAATCTAATAATCATACTATTATAATAATGTATTGTGTCTCTACACGAGGTTCAAAATGAATAATTTATCTACCCAAGTATGTATGTGTAGTGGTCTATTAGGTATACTAGTACTATTACGTATATGTATCGTTATTTATAAGGTTATAGGTACACAGTAGTATTGCAAAAAACTATCCCAAAAGACTATAATTCAATGGGTACAACTCCCACAGTTAAGGTGTTAAAGAAAAAAGAAAAGGGTAGAAAACCCACGAATAAAATAAAATAGGAATAAATATGGATAAATACGTAGCTATAAGCATTATGTGTAGAGATGAAAATGAATATCTCCACGAATGGATAGATTATCATAGCTCAATCGGTGTTGATCATTTTTACATATTTGATAACGATAGTCAAACGCCCATATCTGAAACATTAAAGCAGCAGGTTGAAAATGGACTTGTAACAGTTGAAAATATTTATGGAGTCGGAGATAAGGCAAGACAACAAAGAAGCCAATCTGAAGCNGTTAAGAAGCTTACAGAATATACATGGGTTGGACTATTGGATACTGATGAGTTTGTAGTATTGTTAGATGATTCAACTAACATAAAAGACTACCTAAAACAATATGAGATATACGGAGCTGTTGGCCTAAACTGGTTATTGTTTG
>JGI20151J14362_10001634_pt1 | contig 16207 bp, 17 predicted proteins | sample COG_01_FD_14362 | JGI IMG/M metagenome (IMG submission 14362)
TGTTGAGCGACTCTCGTGCCCTACATCGTTGGGATGGCTCGGATGATTTGGGTGGCTGGAACGCCTGAACCAATTGAACGCGACCATGATCGCTCGATAATATCCGCTATTGACCTATGGGGCCCGTCTCATCGTTTTTTTGCTGTCGATGACCCCACATTCATCCTAGCGCCCGCACTCGGCGCTATAGCAAACAAATACTAGCCCTCAAGCATTTCTTTAAGCGCGGCCTGACGTCGTTTTTCGCCGGCAATATACCGGATGTATTGACGCGCCTGTTTCTCAATCTTTTTATCTAATTTGGAGGCTGCCTTAAACGCTGTTGAAGCTTGATCCCAGTTTTCCAACGACATGTGAGAAATTGCCATCCAAAAATGGGCATCAGATGGCGACTTCAACTCATCATCTTCCAAAGCCTGGCGATAAGCGCCAACCGCTTCCTTGTGGCGATCTTGCTGGGCAAGTGCTTGTGCCAAACGATACTGAATATCACCATCTTCGGAGGACTTGGTTGCACGCTCCCAAGCATCAATCGCTTTGCTCATCTCTTGGGCAACCGTGTAGCAGGTCGCAAGCAGTCTTAAATTCTTTTCACTGGTTTCCACCAGCTTATCTTTAATGCCTTTTTCAAGCACGATCGCCGCTTCATACGGTACTTCGGCATTTAGAAGGCGCTGAGATAACATCACAATCTCAGAATCTTTCTCAAACATGCCCTGACTGTAGATCGCGTAGTAGGCGGACAACGCTCGATCATCCCACTCTTTCTCGGTGTACATCCCGGCGAGATGCATCCAGTACTGCTTCTTAGGATAGTCAACGACCATCCGCTCTAAGACCCGAATGACATTATCGTCATCTTTGAGCTCACTGTAGAGCACAACCTGGAGATAAACCCAGTTTTCCTTCATCTCACGCCCTTCAGCGATGATGATTTCCTCGACCTGCAGTGCCCATTTTAAGGACTCTTCAAACCGCTCTAATTGATAATTAGCAGTTGCCTTTAAGTAACTTACGGCGGCATCTGGCGCGCCATTCACCGCTTCCCATAAATCGATATACTTCAGAGCCAACTCGTACTTCTCAATCGAATAGTTCAACTGAAACAGGGCCCGAAGCGAGTTCTTCTCAAGCGCTTCAGTGATTAAGCCCACTTTCCCAGCTGCCAAAACCTGCTCATACGAGTAAATCGTATTTGGCACATCTTCGAGTGTGTAATACCCAAATGCGAGGAGATTCCAAAGCTGGGACAACTCGTTTGAGTTCAATCTCTTCTTTTTTGTCATGTCCAGGAGCATCTGAATACCGTCTCGGGGCGTACCCTTTGGCTCTGGCGCAGGCTCACCCTCCTCCCGGGGAATTGAGTCCGGATCGATCATGATCTGCGCTTCGGACATTTGCTTATACAAGCTTTGACTGATTGCGGGGACCCGACGGGTTTTCTTCTTATCATCGGCAGCCATGGCTTCATCAATCGAGACGAACCCGAAACTGATCACCAGAGCGATGCCGACCAGACTCTTGACCAGGCCGCTCGCGCTACGTTGTAACTTCATGCCTAACCTCTCCATCAACTTTCAGCCAGTTCAAACGTGATTTTGTTTTGAACCCCTGTGGTTTCGACCGGGTTCCCATCAATGACTTTGGGCTTATACTTAAATTTGAGCGCCGCCTTCATAGCCGACGAATCGAAAACGCTGTTCGGTTTATCAACGCAATCAGCGGGCGAGCGAGCATTCGGTATGTGCCCACAATTCTCCACCACAAAAGGATCTTTGACTGTGCCTTGCGCGGTCACCGTAAACTCCACGATCACGTATCCTGCCAATCCGCGAGACAACGCCCGTCTTGGATATTGCGGTTGCACTTTCACAATCGGGAGATATTCCCCATCACTAATCCCGAAACCACCGCCTCCTACATCCACACTCACAGACAAATCAACGTTCGACATATTGAATCCTGCGCTGTCCACGGCCACGTTAAAGTTTTGAGGCGGTACATCCGGTGGCGGCTCATCCGGTGGTGGCGGCTTCTTGGGTTTACGCTGTTTGGTTTCTACTTGCTGATCTTGCTTGACACGGACAAAGTCAACCAAATTACCGATCTTATCGTCCGTCAAGGCGCTATCAGCACCCTGAATCAGGTACTGCATCAGATAGAACAACCCTAATGTCACTACCACACCGACAATCGTCGAGAGACCAAGTCTTATAAACATTACCATCTGGTTTCCCTCTTAATTCTCTTCCGACGCAATCGCGACTTGAGTAATCCCGATTTGACGGGCGGCGTCCATAATCGCCAAGACCTTCTCAACCTTAGAAATTGAGTCCGCCTGGATCACTAATCCACCTTTTGGATTCTCTGCGTGCAGTCGTTCCATGGTGGGTCGAACATTTCTTATGTCGACCTTCTTTTTATCAATCCAAATACCGCTGTCTGACCCCACCCCTACTAATAGGGACACAGTCTTCTTCATCTCGGCTGTTTTGGTGTCCGGGCGATTGACTTCAACGCCCGTTTCTTTAATGAACGTGGCCGTGACAATAAAGAAAATCAGCATGATAAATACCACGTCTAGCATGGGTGTTAAATCAGCTACTTTTTCTTCTTCTTGTATTGTTCTTCTTCGCATGATGCTCTCTATATTCGATCGTTAAAGCGAGGCTTTAGTGATCCATGGTCAGAGTGTCTTCCAGAAAGATTGATTCTGTATCGACTTTACTGGTGAGAAATGAGTTCGCGAGCACGCCTGAGAGGGTGGCGACCATTCCAGACATCGTTGGAATCGTGGCAGCAGAAACACCAGCTGCCATCGAACGTGCATTACCGCCCGAGTAGGTCATCGCTTCGAAGACCTGCACCATACCCGTCACCGTACCCAACAGGCCTAACAAGGGCAGCAGTGCAATCAATGTTTTGATCAAACCCATGTTGGCCTTGAGACGCTCATTCACTTCGGAAATCAACCGTTCCCGGATCATCCGAGAGTTCCACGAAGTCCGCTCAGTACGCGTCTCCCAGAAGGTCAAGGCAGCGCCCACATCCTTCTTATGCTCGGTGGTAATAAAAATATACCGTTCACAAACGATGGCCCACATCAAGAAGGTCGCCCCGGCGATGAGATACAACACATCGCCACCGGCCTCCATGAATGTCCTAATGGCTACAATAATAGTTTCCACCGTTATTTGCTCGCTTTCTCAGCGTGCTCAGCAATTAGACCGCCACTCTGTTCATTTAGAACCTGCATGATACTGGTCGCGCGGCTGTGTACGAAATAATGCAGCAGCACCGTTGGAATCGCGACTGTTAAGCCCAGCACCGTCGTGATCAATGCCTGTGAAATACCACCTGCCATTGTTTTCGGGTCCCCGGTACCGAACAAGGTGATCGCCTGGAAGGTCACAATCATCCCGATTACGGTACCTAATAGGCCCAGAAGCGGCGCAACCATTGAGATGATCTTGATAAATCCGACAAACCGGTTGATCGCGGGCTGCTCCTTCATAATGGCTTCGTCGATCTTAAGCTGCAAGGTCTCCGAATCAACATCGCTGTTGTTCTGGTAGACCGAGATTATCCGGCCCAGCGGGTTCTTCACCGAAGGGTTGCCTGCGTTCTTGGCTTGACCATTAACGGTCATACCCAACATCGTGAGAGACACAAACTTTGTTACCGCGATAATAAGGGCAATGATCCCTAACCCGATGATCACGTAGCCTGGCAGGCCACCTTGGTGGACGCGCTCTTCTAAAGTCGGCACTTGAATCTGAAGCGCAAGCAACTGCCCTCGAGTTGGATCAAGGCCGAAAGGCACGAATCCTGAATTCGCTGCAAGTAATGCTTCGGTCGAGTCGACGAATCGTGACTCAGGCTGCTTTGGCAATTCCTTAATCAACTGATTGTCGATGTCATAGGTCACATAACCACCTTCACTGATGAGGTTATAAGAACCGATCCGAATCACTTCTTGAGTCACGCGCTCACCATCTAACTTGATCAGCTCAGACGTAAACCGGCTCACCTTGGCAGACTCGGTCATCTCACGCTGGAGTTCGAACCAAAGCCGTTCGATTTCTTCAATGGTTGCGAGCTTCGAGCTCTTGCCCATCGACTTCGCAAAATCTGATAGCCATTGTCCACGACCCGGGAACTCAGCACTAATGATTGAGCCTTCAAACACGCCTTGCGTATCCCCAGCAACCTGTTGCAGAACCCCGAAGAGCTCACGCAAGGACCCTAGACGCTTTGCTAAAATTTCTTGCCGTGCGGCAATATCTTGCTCATTTTTTTCGAACTGCGCTTCTAGCCGCTCAGAACGGGCTTCTTCATTCGCCTGTTCTTGTTTGGCTTTCTTCACTTCGTTCTGTTGTCGCGACTTATCCGCGTTGAATTCTTTTTCACGACGCTCATTCAGCCGGCCGTTAACCACCTTGCCGTCTTTGACTAATTGCAGCAGTTCGCTCAACGACTTTGCCTCAACATCGTTATCAGCAGCCTGCGCTTGAAATCCAATCAGTCCCGCAACGAGGACAACACTCATCCATAAATTTTTCATGGTTACTCTCCCGCCGCTTTAACTGGCAATTTCACTATATCCGCTGTTTGCGTTTTACGTGCGATCCGCAGCGCGTCTCTTACGCCAGTTCTATATTCATCNCCCAAGATCACCCAATCACGCGCGTCGTTATCCCACACGCCCGTCGTTTCNCCATCTGGTGATTGNAACACTAANGAAACTCGACCCCACTTAAGCACATCAACTTGTCGAGACTTGCCNTCTAACTCGATCATGTCGGTATAAGCTTCAATCGTTGAACCGTAGGCATTTTCAACTTGGTANGCTTGCAGCACTTGACTGAATTTTTCAGCAACACTGACATCGGCCCGATCTAACGTATCCTTCAAGAATTCAACNCGCTCTTCCCGTTCAGACATCAGAAACGGAATGTCTAGGCTAACAAACGTTTCTAAGTTGGCGATCATTCGCTCAATCAACGGCCCAATCTGACGCTCAATGACCGTCACACTATCAATCGATGCCTCAAGCTCAGCTAGCTCTTCATTCTGGTTTCGAATGAGTCGCTCCTGTTGCAGGTTATAAACCTTAAGACCATCAACGACCTTCATCACTTGCTTGTATTGTGTCAGCAAGTCACGCGTCTGATCCTTCACTTCATCGATTTTGATTTGCGACTTCTTACCATCCTGAGTCGTTGCAGCGCGAACGCCTAACACTTCATCTAAAGATTGCGCGGTCACGTAAGATACTTGCGAGGCTAACGCCAAGAACACCAGAGCTGACAACAGCCCTGACCTGGTTTGGATTTGTTTCATGATCATACCTATTTCGGATTGTTGCTCTATTTATAGAAGAGTCTATGCAGAAACAACCAAACCACCCTCTTTGATCTGGCACCAACATTGACTACCCCCGAAGAATGTAGCGGGAGCTTGCCTTTGTCAAGCAATGCAAACCACATTCGGCCTGAAATTGACTATTGACGGCGGATAAAAAAGGATATTGCGTTTGTTCAACTGCGCTGTGTATCCGGGATTGAGCAACTCGAAAACATCTGCCGAGCAGTGCCGCTTGACGCGTTCAGCGGCGCGGCTCAAGGTAATTTTTGTTACCCACGGCGCGACAACCTTGTTGCTCGAAGGTCCCCGCCCGCTATACGAATCAAAAATAACGCGCCTTTGATGAGCCTAAGCCACTGTCTGCACAGCTCATGCTGTTCGCGCGTGCAGTGACAACATTGTTCTTTGTGAGCTGAACAAAAGTTCCTCTAAAAGGATAACAAAACGTAACCAGCACCATTAAAAGAAACTTCGCTTAGCCAAGACGCTGCCAAATTCTCCTCCGGAAATTAACGCCTGCCCAACCGATAAACCCGTTTTAACGACAGGTCGAGCCATTAACTCGGTGTACCAGTTTAAGACCGATGGATATTCCGCCAAGTCAATGCCGTGACGCGCATGACGGTACACCCAGGGCAACACGGCAATGTCTGCAATGCTATTGCGGTCCAGCCAAGCAAGGGTTCGCCTGAAGGTGACCTTCGAGCACCGCATATAATTTGTGACACTCACGCTCATATCGATCGATCGCGTAAACATCTTTGACGTTGGCATAGACTCGTAAATGATGGGCTTGCCCCGCCATCGGCCCCAAAGCGCCGACCTGCCAGAACAGCCATTGCAGGCACTGCCACTTTAAAACCGCGTCTTGCGGCAAGAACTTGCCTTGCCTTTCTGCCAAATACAACAAGATCGCACCCGCTCGAACACAATTTGCTCAACCCCGGTGTTTCGATGCCGCAATGCCGGGANCTTTCGAGTTGGCACCTGTCGAACATACGCCGCGGTGTGCTGATCGCCCTGCATTATGTTGACCGGCAAGAGCTGGNACGTAAGACCCAACGCTTCTCGCAAAATCCTCGCTTTATAACCATTGGGCGTCGGCCAGTAATAAAACGCTAGATCCTACGCCTCATCCGAGATGGGCATTAAAAAATTCATGCGTGCGGGACAAGGCAAGCACCGCTGCTGGCTCGTTGTAGCTCGCACGGTGATTACAATTAAAACCATGATCGGCTTCATAAAGAAACAAAGGCGCGTCGGGTTGCGCCTTTTCGACAACCGCCACATCATCCATCGAGATATGGGCATCTTCTGCTGCGAAGTGGAACATGATGGGCACACTCGGCGTCTGGCTCATTTCTGAGGCCACACCGCCGCCATAGTAACTCACCGCGCAGGCTACCTTTTGCAATTGACACGCTGCCAGCCAAGCCAGCAGACCACCAAAACAGTATCCAACCACACCGACGGGCCCCGTACCTGCCGCTGCGTCGATCGTCGTCTGCAGATCCATCAAGGCGTCTTCGCGCCGCAGCTTGCCGCGAGCGAGTTCAACACCTTGCATCATATCGGCGCCGCTATAACCCAGGGCAACCTGGCGCTCAACGCGGTCGAAAAGCGCCGGCGCAAGCGCCCGGTAACCTTGCTCAGCAAACCCTTGCGCCACTTCTCGGATATGCGCATTTACGCCAAAAATCTCTTGAATCACGACGATAGTCCCTTTTGCCGCGCCAAGGGGGAGGGCTTCAAAGACATCAAATTCATGTCCATCTGGACTTCTCAAAACAATCACATCACTCATAGTCTTCAATCTCCTTATCGATTTAACACCAGGTCAATCGGTTTTCTGCAAACGCATTTGGGTCACCCATTCTTGGTGCGAGACCGCTCTAGATTGAAATATAAACCTAGGCTGACTTCAAACGGTACTTTTATCGATCCAACCGTTTGTGTCTGACCTGAATCATGACGCAAGCTGGCCCGATCTATGGCAGCGGCCGAGTCCAGAGCGATCGTTGTTTAGGTTGCGCCGTTGCGGGGTAAAAGCCTGTGCAACCAACCGACGTACAAGGGGCTCGCATTGCAGACCGCTGCAACCGCTCGATAATGCCCTCAAGACTGCCTTACCAAACCAGGGCCATAAAAGCGCAGTTAACCAACTATAGCTGCGTCACCTGAAATGAATCAGGCAGGGTACGCGCGCCTTCCAAATCAGTGACCACCGAAAGGCTCCTGCCACCTGACAAAATCTGCTCCGCCGCGTCAATAACCGATTCGGGTGTGACCGAGAATAAGGCTGCTCGATGCGCGCGCCGGTGCGCGTGGGAGCGGCCCTGCAACTGCTGATAAAAATCCCCGCGCGCCTCACCTGCTGGCGAACCCGGTGCATCTTGGCTGCTCATGAGTCCCAGGACAGCCTCTTCGATCAGATTCGATGACCATTTCATCGAACGAACAGCATCCAGCGCGCCGTCAAAAACGGCAAAGGTCTTGCGCAATTCTGGGTCTCGATACGAATAGAGCCGAAACAACCCATTGGCCGCGTCATAGCTGGCCCCGCCCCCGTAAGCCCCGCCTTTTTCACGAATCTCGGCATGTAGATACTGATTTCTCAGAACCGCAGCCAACACCTGGACTGCGGCAACAGCCGCACTGGACTCACTGGGACACCGATAGGCTGCGGCGCAAAAATTGACTTCTGTTTCGGTCACATAAGCTGTTTCGATCGCCGTTTGGTCAGCGAGGATCCGCTGCTGCGCTGGGCCTGATTGCGTCAGGGTGCCTCGCGCTAACAAAGCATCTACCCATTGCGGCACCTCGGCTTCATCGGCAATGACCATTGCACTCTGAGGCGCCTGCTGAAATCGCTCATACAGTCCAGCCAAATCAGCCGCAAGAGATGCCACATCACCCTCTGCGATTTTTGCAACGAGCCCCTTGAAATAGGCTAAGGAACCCAATCCCGATAACTGATGGTTCAACGCTGAAACCTTTGAAAATGCTGCAGACGCTGCAAGCATTGCCAGACTGTGACCCTGATTGACCACACCCATTTGTTTCCTAGTATTAGATTGTCGCACCAATTCTGCAATGCGCGCTGTTTCGTCAAACCGCAAACCTTGTGCGGTTTCATTCAGCAACGCCATCATCTTGCTCGCGTTCCGGGCAAGCGATCGGCTGCTCAAGACGAAGAAGGCGCCCGCTTCATCAACATTGGCAAGGCTTGCTCGCACACTGGCAAAGGCACTAATCCCACCGGTGAAGGACTGTTGCAAATTTTGTGCTTCAACATAGTCCTGATGTCCGAAGCCGAGCTCACCCGCCACCTGATTCAGCACCGGCAGCAATTGCCAATCTGCTTTATTGAGCACCGGTAACTCACGAATCAACTGATGATAAACAATGCCATTACAGCCTGCGGCGTAGGCCGTAACCGGCCCCGTCACAATGGGTTCTGGGTAAGGGTGGTCCTTGGGCACATCCTCCAAGGTTACCTTGGGCAAAATCTCTAAATCTTCAACTTCACTTTGCCTTCGCGTCAAAGCAGCGGTCTGATCGATCACGTAACGACGCTCAGAGTCACTCATCGCCTCGACTGTGGTCTGTAACCGCGCCCGCTCTGCATCGGCTTTTTCCTGCGCGAGATTAACATCCGGCTGCAGCGTCAAGGTGACTCGATGCTGGTTTTCAAGCAGTAACGTCCGAGCCAAACCTTTAATAAACGCGGGATCCTCGATATCTTTTCGAAGCGTTTCAATGGCCGCATCAAGATCCAACAATTCGACCGGGTCACCCCGATGAATGGCGGCAGACAAACACGAGAAGATCAGCTGCAAACCATACGGCATGCCATCGCCACCCACCTCACGCTGCGACATCTCGATTTGATGTAAAACGGCCTGCAATTGCGCAAGGGGGATACCATGCTCCGCGACTTCTGTAATGACCTGAAGCACCGCCGTCTCGAAGGCATCCGCCGCATCGCCAGTCACCCCTTCGATGCCGCAAAGGAAACTCATTTCACGATGGCTTTCCTCAAGACCCGTTAAAGGTGAGACCGACTCAGCCATCGGGAAGGCCTCTAGTGCGCGCCGCAAAGGCGAGCCGCTATGATCCAACAAAGCATCTGACAGCAAATTCGCCTGCAAAAGACCAGCAAGGTCCGTTGATTCGCCGAGCAGCCAAGCCATCACCAGTTGCGACTTCGGCGCCTCATCNCCCGCCTCACTCGCAGCATAGCGGGCCTCGTGCCGCACGGGGGCCGACAACCTGTGCTCCAGCCCCACGTCGATCTGATCAACNGATCGTTCAAAGTGNCCTAAGGCCCGATCTTCCAGCACATCCTGTAGNTCAACAACGTCAATGGCGCCAAAGGTCATAAACACGGCATTGCTGGGGTGATAATGGGTTTCGTAGAAGCCCTTGAACGCCTCGTACGTCAACCCAGGGAATCTCAGCCGGGTCGCCGCCCGAGTTATGGTGATAGGTCGCGGTTGGGAACAGTTTTTGATTCAGCGCTTCCCAGAGCACGGCCCTGGAAGAGCTCATATCCCCCTTCATTTCGTTCAAGACCACCCCTTTATAGACCAGCGGAGAGTCTGGGTTATCCGGCTCTGAGAATTCAACTCGGTGACCTTCTTGGGCAAAATCCAATGGATCTAAACGCGCAAAAAAGACCGCATCAAGATACACGTCCAAAAGATTGTAGAAATCTTTTTGATTAACGCTCGCAAACGGATAGGCCGTGTAATCACTGGCTGTAAACGCATTCATAAAGGTGTTTAGTGATCGACGCAGCATGGAGAAAAACGGATCACGAACCGGGAATCGAGCGCTGCCGCACAGCGCTGTGTGCTCAAGAATGTGTGCAACGCCGCTTGAATCTTTTGGCACGGTGCGAAGCGCCACCATGAACACCCGCTCCTCATGATCACTCGCCAGATGAAAATGTTTCGCGCCCGTTCTTCGGTGCTCGTATTCGATGACCTCGACGTCGAGGGTTTCTATTCGATGGCTCCGAATCCGAGCAAACCCCGCGAGGTTTGATTTAACTTGATTCATTGCTTTAGCGCCCAGACTCAAAGTCTTGCCAATAATCCGCGATGGCTTGTTTCATTTCTTTTCGCAACAGCAAGATTGCAATCAGATTCGGAATGGTCATGAACGCCACCGTAATCGCGGCAATTAACCAGATCAAAGACGTGTCAGCGATGGCCGCAAAGAAAAAGCCAAGCACATAGGTCAGTCTGTAAGGCGTAAGCCATGCCGTACCCACCAAATAGACCACCGCCCGATCGCCATAATAACTCCAGGCCACCGCAGTTGAAAACGCGAACAATAGCAGCACCAAGGCAACCACATAGCGACCATAATCACCAAACGCACTGCGTGTAAAGGCCTCAGAGGTTAGCGCCGCAGAATGGATGAGCGATTTTCCGGTCAACACAACATCATTCTCAATGTTGCCCCGATTCACCGTGAGGGTGCCGGTAAACCGCCGATCAACGGATCCAATCAAAACCCCTTCCGCAACAGAACGGTTGTGCAGCAAGGTGTAGGGTCCAGGCTGGAGAACCCCTTCGACCACTTCTATGGTTCCATTGAAGGATTCGATTTTGCTGTCTCGACCGTTTAGGTAATCAAAGAGCGCCGCCCGATCCTGCTCGGCGGTATCCGTCCAAACCCCGGTCACAACGTTCGTGTCGAACTGCTGGAATTGATTCTCGTGCTTTTCAAGCCAAACCCCAGAGGACAGAATAACCAGCCCCGTCAGCGTACAAATAATAATGGTGTCGATGAAAGGCTCTAAAATTGAAACCATGCCTTCTGATACAGACTGGTCGGTTCGGGCCGCGGCATGCGCGATGGGCGCACTGCCTTGCCCGGCCTCGTTCGAATACAACCCGCGCCCAACGCCTTTATTAAAGGCATAAGCAAAGGTCGCGCCGAGGAAGCCGCCAACGGCCGCCGATCCGGTAAAGGCGTCACTCACCACATTCACCAGGGATGGCCAAACATTTTCGATATTGGCAAATACCACCGCGAGGCCCGTTACGAAATACAGAATGGCCATCGTCGGCACGATTTTTTCCGCCACCTTAATAATCCGTTTAACGCCGCCTAAAATAACCACCGCTAACAACAGAGCCAACACGCCACCCGTCATCCACTCAGGGATGCCAAAGGTGCCTTGCAGGCCAACGGCAATATTATTACTTTGAGGCATATTGCCAGAGCCAAAGCTACTAACGACCGTCGCTATGGCGAATATCACGCCCAACCATTTCAGGTTGAGGCCCTTCTCCATGACAAACATGGGGCCACCAACAATGTAGCCCTCATCGTCCACGTCCCGATATTTATGGCTGAGCGTGACTTCGACGAACTTGGTTGTCATGCCAAAGAACGCGGTCATCCACATCCAAAACAGCGCCGCTGGGCCACCTAGAAAGATTGCAAACGCAACCCCACCAATATTGCCGGTCCCGACCGTGCCAGAAATCGCGGTTGTCAGGGCTTGGAAATGCGAGGCATCGCCCGTCGCACCTGGCTTGTCATATGTCCCACGTAACACCCGCCAAGCATGCCGAAAGTAAAAAATCTGGGGCGCTTTCAGATAAATTGTAAAGAAAATACCGTACCCAATAGCAGATAGGGGAAGTACCACGCCGACTGCAGGAGCCCATCGAAGAAGGTGAGTATTTGTTCCAAATCAGCCATATCGAGGTTCTCTTATCGTTTTTTTGAGATGCGCCTAAGGTAACAAATATCCCGCGATGAGGATATGCCGCGTTCGTTTATCGCGCAGCCTGCTGAACCCGACGGCTAATCGGACCGGTCAGGCGCCGCCAGCCCAGTGGTCGGCATTTGATAATTCACGGTCAATCCGAACCCATCAATCACCGATTCTGGCATGAGCGGCTTGGGACTCGACAGCCCAAGCAGGTACAAAATCATGGCATCGAGCACATCATCAATTTGAACCAATGCTTTCCGGGTATGCCGGTACAACTCAGCAAGCACTTCGCGCGGCATCAAACCCTGATGCTCGAGCAGCTTAATTCGCTCGCCTTGCCCCATTGCTTGTTTTTTGGAATATCGCATTGGCACGCCGCCAAAGGTCGCAAACAACAACTCAGGGTGCGCTTCTAGGACGCGGGCGCGAAGTCGCGGCTGCGCCTGCAAACATCGATCGACTTCTTTAATTTTTGGACAGATATACCAAGACTGTAGCGAAATTTTCTTGCCTTGGGCGCGGACATTGCAATCACAGGCGGCTTGAAAGCTTTCTGCATAGACCGCAGAACGCGCTGGCACATTGAAGACACTGCCGGCTCTGCCAGGCAGACGCTGTCGCGCCAGGCGTTCGACTTGTCGATCATCAGACTCCGGAAGGCCAATCGGCATGTCCACAAACAGCGGCCCGCTCGGCGCTGATCGCACCACCGCGTCAAACGTTTCAACAACCCGTGCCGTAACCACACCCGCCTGCCGCTGGACAACGACCCAGCCGCCCTTACAGCCATCAACCCCTGCGACCACGGGCGTCATGCCACGGGCGATCTCATTGTGACGAATTCTTCAGCTGCCGTTGGATGAATCCCGACGGTTTGATCAAAAACCGCTTTGGTCGCACCCGCCTTCATCGCAACCGCAAGTCCTTGGATAATTTCGCCGGCTTCGGCGCCCACCATGTGGATACCGAGCACTCGATCCGTTGCAACTTCAACAATCATTTTCATCAGGCTCCGCTCATCACTACCGGTTAAGGTGTGTTTCAGCGGCCGGAACTCTGATCGAAAAACAGCAATCGAGCCGAATTGATCGCGCGCTTCGGCTTCGGTCAACCCCACCGTTGCAATGTTGGGCTGACAGAATACGGCCGTTGCAATCCCCGAATAATCCATGACCTTACTTTCGCCAGCAAACTGCGTGCTGGCAAAGCACATCGCTTCATGAATCGCGACGGGTGTGAGTTGAATTCGATCCGTTACGTCACCCAAAGCGAAAATATTGGGCTCGCTGGTTTGATAAAACTCNTCGACAATGATCGCGCCATTCTCTCGCTGCGCCACATNCACCGTATCAAGGCCCAAATCATCGACCGCCGGTTTGCGACCCGTCGCGGTTAAAATGAGGTCGGTTTCCAAGGNGCGGCCATCGGTGAAGGTGGCAAGCAATGTGCCGTCGGGATTACGNCTGACCGAGGCAAGCGTTGCGTTAAACTGCAAATCAATCTGTTTCTTCAGCAGNTCGTCTTTGACCATAATGCGAACATCTTCATCGAACCCCCTTAAAAACAANGGNCCTCGGTAAGCCAGTTCGGTGCTAACGCCAAGCCCTGCAAAAATGCCCGCAAACTCGACAGCAATGTAGCCGCCACCCAAAACGAGGGCTCGCTTGGGCAAGTGCTCCAGATAAAAAACCTCATTGGAGGTTATGACGTGTTCCGCACCCGGAATATCTTGTTTCGTGGGCCAGCCACCGGTCGCGATCAGAATCTTGTCGGTGGTCACGCTTTTTCCGTCAATGTCGATGGTGTGAGCGTCGCGTATCCTGGCCCGTCCGGCAAAATGGGTGACACCCGCCTGGTCCAGCAACCCCTCATAAATACCGTTTAATCGGGCAATTTCCTGATCTTTGTTCGCAACCAACGTTTTCCAATTAAAACGCGCGGGCTCGGACTGCCACCCAAAGCCCACGGATTCGTTGAAATCCTCATGGTAGTGCGAGGCATAAACAAAGAGCTTTTTCGGAATGCAGCCCACGTTAACGCAAGTGCCTCCCATGAATTTTTCTTCAGCGGTTGCCACGCGCGCGCCATACTGCGCGCTCATTCTTGCTGCGCGCACGCCGCCGGACCCAACACCAATGACGAATAAGTCATAGTCATATGCGGTCATGTCCAATATTCCTTTCAAATTCTTAATGTCGCTAGGATACACTAGCCTTCCGCAACTAGGTGACTTGATAGACGTATGCGCATCGATCTCGTTCCATTTTCTCCCTGCTTGGCAGTTCAAGCGCTGCGCTACACCCTTATCTCTGAATCCAGTTCAGAGCTCCGACTGACGGTTCAGTTAAAGGGTTCGATCGCCTCAGAGCTTGAGGACGTCGATCAAGTCGGCCAACGTGAATTTGGGCTCTGGCAGCATCACTGCTTTGAACTCTTCCTTGGCGAGGCGGGATCGACCGCCTATTGGGAGCTGAACCTTGCCCCGAATGGCAATTGGAATTGTTTTGGATTCAGTGATTATCGACAGGATCAAAAAGAATCGGATCGCTGCGCATTAACGCAAATCAGCGCGACCGGTCGTGGCCCGACTTATCAACTTGAAGCCAGAATTTTGACGAATCCAAGCTTTCAAACCACCGACGCTGTTTTAAGCCTTGGAGCAGCTGCTACTATTAAAACGGCAACCGATCTGCACTATTTCTCAATCCGCCATGGCGTAACGCCAGACTTCCACCACCGGGATCATCACATACCATGGAAACTTCAATGACTTTTCAGTTTGGCCTTGAACGATTGTTAACCGATTCAGACCGCCTGGCGACGCTAAAAAGCGCCCGTGTCGGCTTGGTCGCACACCCTGCGTCGGTGACCCAAGACCTAACCCATGCGCTTGACGCCCTAGTCGGCGCAGGCATTTACCCCAAATGCGTTTTTGGACCGCAGCATGGCGTGCGAGGCGACAAGCAAGACAATATGATTGAGTCCGATGACTATCTAGACCCGACCCATGGAATCCCGGTCTATAGCTTGTATGGCCATCATAGGCGACCCACGCCCGAACGATTGGCCGGCCTCGATATCATCTTGTTCGACCTGCAGGATCTCGGTTGCCGCATTTACACCTACATTACGACCCTACAATACTTCTTAGCAGCAGCCGCCTCGACCGAACTTGAGATATGGGTACTAGATCGACCCAATCCTGCTGGTAGGGGAATTGATGGCTTTCGGCTAGAGGCCGGTCAAGAAAGTTTCGTCGGCGCCGCGGCCCTTCCGTGCCGATATGGGTTGACCATTGGTGAGCTGGCATTGTGGATGAATGCCCAACTACCACAGCCTGCAAATCTAACCTTAATTGAAATGAGGCACTATTCACCCAACACGCGGCCAAGCTTCGGCTGGCCAAGCGAACTGTCTTGGGTGAATCCCAGCCCGAACGCAAGCAGTCTTAACATGGCCCGATCGTTTTCGGGCACGGTGCTGCTCGAAGGCACCACCCTATCGGAGGGCCGAGGGACCACCTTCCCCCTCGAAGTCATTGGCGGCCCAGGTTTTCCAGCGCAACACATCAAGGCTGAATTGGAATCAAGCCTGTCCGAGGCGCTGGCGGGCGCCGTGCTTCGCCCCTGCTATTTCGAGCCAACCTTTCACAAGCATCAGGGAAAGTTGTGCCAGGGCCTGCAAATCCATACGGACCAGCCCCATTTTAATGCCGAAACCTTTCAGCCGTTCCGCATCATTGCCTACGCCCTCAAACTGCTCAAATTGAGCGAACCGAAGGTCGAACTCTGGCGGCATCATGAATACGAGTATGAAACAGGCCGGNTGCCCATCGACGTGATCAATGGCGGGCCACAACTTAGACAATGGGTCGATGATGACACGCAATCCCTCGCCCAATTGGTCCACCAACTGGATGCAACCCGCGCGCTTTGGTTGTCTGAGATCGCGCCGTTTTACCGTTACTAGCAGCCCGTCTGCTTTTCACAATAATCACCCCGTTGGGTTTCTGCCGCCTGGTGCGGATTCAACATCGCCGAGCCGCTTGCAGCACGGAGTTGTAAACGATGTCCCGAAGCAGACGCGCTCAGCGATCAAACC
>JGI20151J14362_10001638_pt1 | contig 16188 bp, 9 predicted proteins | sample COG_01_FD_14362 | JGI IMG/M metagenome (IMG submission 14362)
ACAATGAGAACAACAACAACACTGCAACAACAGTTCAACACATCCACAACATCTCAAACACTTTTTCTCTCTGCTATAAAATACAATTACATACATACCGGTATACAAAAGAATCATCACTCTCTCTATTTACGCATATTTATTATTCTCTCTTCTACTTCTTCTTCTTCTTCTTATCTTCTTCTCTAAGAGTTCCAATCGGCCACCACACCCTCCGCTCTTCTCTTCTCGCCTTCGTTTAATCCTCCTCCTCCTTTTCTGCTTTGTTGTTGTTGCGCTGTCTTCAACTTTGTCTTCATCTTTTGCGTTTTCACGCCTCGATTTTCGCTTTGTTTCTGTCTCAATTCAGCCGCTTTTAACATCTGCTCTCTCCGTTCTGCGATGACTTCCGGGGTGTCTTCTTCGACCGGTTTCGAACAACACGCGCCCATTTTCTTCTTTCGTCTTAAACTTCTTCTTCTGTGTTATTTTAAATACGTGTCAGTGCGACGTATGTCTGTCAGTAGTAGTGTGTGCGTGTGGATAATAAATGGAGTTATGAAGAGTGAATTTCCCCAAAACAAAGGAAAAAATGTTACTCGCGAGACGGTGCTTTTGTTCGTCGCATCATTACACCACCATGCAGCAGCGAAGCGTGTTTTCGTCGTGGTGGACTCGCACTTTGTCGGCTTCTTCTTTGTCTTCTTCTTCGTACGATCAAAAGAGCAGGAGACGGGAGAGTTTATTTTTTACTTCCTCGTCCTCGTCTAACGAACTCGTTGTTTCCGAGGAGGAGGACAACAACACAAATGTTCGAGAGATTATCGCCCCTTCTGCTTCAGCTTTTGGTGCGAATGATGGTGTTGTCGTTATTAAACCGTCTCGATTGGACGCGTTCATCGCGGAAAATTTACGCGAGGAGAAGATAACCCGAGGCGCGGTGGCGAGATCCATCGCCAACGGGAACGTCTTCGTGAACGGAACAAAGACGATGAAGAAAACGTACAAAGTGCAAAGAGGAGACGTTATTCGATTGACGATTGAACGAGCGAAATCGTTAACGGCTGAACCGGAGGATATAAAATTGGACGTGATTTACGAAGACGAGGATGTTATTGTTATAAATAAACCGGCCGGGATGGTGGTGCATCCAGCGCCTGGGCATTCGAGCGGGACGCTCGTGAACGCGTTGTTATATCACTGCGGATGCCCCGCCTTAGTCGTCCAAGAAGGGAGGAAGATTCCGAAGAGTTTAGATTTTGCAGAAGTACAGAACGAAGAAGAAGAAGACGATGATGACGATGACGATGATGATGATGAAATTATGCCGTACTTAGGACCAGAGGAAGAGGATACGACTGTTCGTCCTGGAATCGTTCACCGACTGGATAAAGGGACATCTGGACTTCTCGTTTGCGCAAAGAACGGCGCGGCGCATCAACATCTCTGCGATCAGTTTGCCGCGAGATCAGTCCGAAGACTTTACGTCGCGTTAGTTTTAGGCCATCCGAATCCATCTGCAGGAGTTGTAGAAGAGCCAATCGGTCGTGATCCAAAAAATAGGCTTCGCATGAGCATCGCCTCGAGTCTCAGAACAGGACGTTTCGCAAGATCAAATTATAGAACACTAGAGACATTCCCTACTTCAGCGGATACTGCGACTAGCGCAAGTCTCGTAGAATGGAAGTTAGATACTGGAAGAACGCATCAAATACGCGTGCACTCTAAATTTCTCGGATGTGGTATCCTCGGAGACGAAACGTACGACGGGAACAAGGAACGCGTGAAGAAACAGCTGTTGAACAATCCAGGAATAAAGAAAGTAAACGCAGAGGCAGTAGGGAAACGAAGCGTGAGACCCATGCTTCACGCGAGAACCATAGGATTTACCCATCCTAGAACTGGCGAGAGTTTGGATTTTTCTAGAGAACCTCCGCAAGATTTCTTAGAAGTCTTGGACGCCTTGAAAAAATGTTGATATGGGCGCGAGTCGCGTATGCGGAGAGGACGAGATATGTTTCAATATAATGTTAAATTTTAGTAGTAGTTGCGGTGCTTTACAATTGATTAATACAAACACAATTTTGTTAATTTTCTTTCTGTATACAGCAAAGATAACGCTTTCTCGAACTCTGCTTCGAACGTTACCTTTCACCCTCTTTCTATTTTTCTCTTTCTCTTTGGTTCGTCTTTCGCGATGAAATGCAAAAAGCACATTCTCGCGTCTGATTCGCCCTAGAGTGCTAGACTATAAACATTACCCACCTCTAGTTTTAATCCACATAATCTATTTCTCTCTTGCTCTCTTTTCCGCTAAACACCCTCCAAATGTTTTTCGTACAATTGGCTTGTTTTCCTTATGACATAAAACAAGCAAAACCTTCTACATTATTTACAAATGTATTTTAATTTCTGTTTGAACAATTTCGTTCTTCGAGAAAGCGCATCGAACACTTTTTACTTGTTGTGCGCCTTCTCGAGAAGAAGTCTTAAAATTCGCTTCCCGAAGGGCGAATTCTTAATGAGCGGTAAGTGGGGTCGAATTCTCTCCACTAAATCCGCATGTAATGGTCCTTTCGTGACCATAAGTGTGCTTTGAACGACGTAGTTGCCGTACGGATCCATCAAAAGTCGATCCAACAAAGGGCTCGACATGATTTCGCGAACGACGACGTTTCTGTGCTCCTCCAATTGCTGATCCGCAAGTTTCAAGCACTTTTCAACGACGTTTGAAGAGAACTTCTGCATAGATAACTCGGCATAATTCCCAACTAATCGCATCATGACTTCAGCGTTTGCCCAAGACAATCCGAGGTCCAAAATGTATTGCACCACGTAATTCCCAAAAGGATCGCGCGATAAAGTCAACGCTTGGTCGGCAATTTCTTGAACGAGCGGTCGTTTTTGCTCCTCAGTCGCGTGGTCAATACATCGTTGCAACACGCAACAGCCGTGACGGTGAGTAGCAATTTCAACCGAATGCTTCTTCGCGGCCTCATAGATGAACTGATTATCCTCAGCCGACAACCTCTGCAAGCAGCGTTGGACCACGTGGTTTCCGTTCAAATCTTTGATCAAGGTGACAACGCCAGGACGCAAAGCTTTCGTGGTGAGCTCAATCTCCTCGTCCGAGCTTAAAGTTTCGATGAGCTTCTGTACTGCTCTCGTTCCATGTGCGTTCAAAGCGATGGAGACCAACTCAGGTAAGCCTGTATTTGCGTTCTCGTTGACTACCGAAACGGCGCGCACGACATCAGCTCTTTGTTTATCCGAACAACACTCTAAAAGTTTCTGCAACAGATAATTTCCGAACGGATCCATCATCAAGTCAACAGCTTCTTCGATAATTTCGTCGAAGCACGCGTCGATAGCGGCAGAACCGTCCTCGTCAAACTTACGCTGGAGGAAGCGGCAACCATATTGGTCTCTGGCCAAGATAGAAATTTGACCCACGCACTCTTCGATGGACCCAAATCTCGAATCCATCTCCGCGAGTTCTTCCGCCGTCGGTGATCCGTTTGCACCAGGCACGGCAGAGTTCAGAGTAGCGAGCTCTGCGTTGTTCGTTAATGGATTGCCGCGCGGACCACCGCCACCCCCATCGTTACCCCACGCCGAGTTTCTTCCGTTGTTTCGTCCACCTCTGGAACCTCTCCTATTCCCACCTCCATCGTTTCTTTGACCGTTTCGTCCAAGATTACCACCCATGTTTTGTTGCTGATGCATGAGCGGATTCATTCCGTTGACAATGTTCGTGAAACCCAAGTGTGGATTACCGTTGAGTTGAGAGGCAAGCATTCCAGCTGCAGCGGCATTCGCGCTGTTCGTCAAATCTCCGTACGCTCCGCCAATGCCGTTAATTCCCGCAGCAGCAGCTGCTGCTGCCGCAGCTGCGTTCACATTTCCACCGGGGAACGCCATGTTTTGCGGATTAACCATACCGGCCCCACTTTGCATGCGCACCAAGTGCTGGAGTTGTTGCTGCTGAGCATACAAGGCAGCCGCGTAAGCAGCTTGATACACTTCCGCCACGGTACCTCCGTTTGCTGCAACTTGATTCACTGCCGAGGTATCAAACCCAGGTAAATTACCAGCACCGCCGCCAAGCCCTTGTTGTTGGAGATGGTGTGCCCCGCCAGCATTTGTATTATATTGCATCTGCTGCATAGAGAATTGATTAATTTGCGCTTGCTGCGCGGCTTGCTGCTGCAATAGTGCTTGTTGTGCTTGCAACCCAGAAAGATCTCCCGCCATGCCGCCGCCCATCCCAGAAGCGACAGCCGCAACTCCGGCAGAATTCGTCGTTTGATCACCAAGCCGAGACGAGTGATGCGCTTGCAAAGAATTCAATCCATTTCTAGAACTATGCGGCGGTAGTGGAGCAGTTGATGGTCGCGCTAAACTATTCGCAACTCCAGCCAAATCGATGTTACCAAACGCTGAGGCTAAACCGTCCGAGCTCGTCGGATTCAACCCTCGATGCACGTCCGTGCCGAGAGCATCGTTATTAAAAGCCGCTCCGTAACTTTGAGCAGCGGTCTTTCCACTCGAACCGCTTGGTTCTAACAGACTATTTGCATTGCCGCCATTTGACGTCAACGAAGCGGCATCGTTTGTATTCGCGAAACTCCCGGCGTGCTGATTCAAGTAAAACGAATCGCCGAAACCGCCCGTCTTGTTTAAACCCGAGGATCCGACAGCCGATGTCGCACCACTTCCTGCATACGGCTGTTTTTGTTGTTATAAATAATAGTGTTCAATTAGTAAGTATAATGACTTTTTTGAGAGAGAAAGAGAGAGAGAGAGAGAAAAAAAGATGTGCGCAGTGAAGTAACATATGTTGACTTTTGACTTTGACACGAAGTTTGCAGCCCACTTTCAGGTCGACCTGAGACCACAACTTTCGCCCTCTTGGACACAAAACCGAAATTTTGTTGGTGGCGGCTCACGGAAAACGAGCGCGTATGGCCACCTCCGAAGATTAAAATCCGAATCAAAACCCGTTTTCGAAAGAAGAACAATCATGAGTACGATATTGTGTAACCAAACGTACCAAGTCTACCGCAGATGCACTCCGTGGCGGCACATCTCCGCGCGTTTCAGTTTTAAGAATCTCATCACTCAATAACTGCGAAAAAGAAGTCTCGTAGTCCCTGTTTATGTATTTATGTATTCACGAGAGTACAAGAGAGCGGAAATAAAACGTTTGTCAGTGTTTGTACTTTCAAATTCTGCGTTTTCAGACGATTTCGCGACTTCGCGACATCCCTAGCGCGTCTAAAAGACGGAATTTTTTCCGCTAAAACGAGAAGGGAGCAAAAAGAGCACCCCGCAAAAACGGGAAAGAATAATAATAATAAATCCGAACGTACCGCCAGGACGGGGAGGTTGACAGATTGTCGCCCTTCCCTGGAGGACTCTTAGAAAAAGACTCCATGAGATTAAGGTCGCGTTTCCGCGATTCCTTCGTCGCAACACGGGGTAAACCACCGTTTTTTTATGGCGAGACCACTACTAAATGGTTTTTCTTCTTCTTCTTCTTCTTCTTCTTCGCCCCTCGTTGCTCTTGTTTTTTCGCTTTTTTCTCATCTCTCTCTTCTGCTCCTCAAACGCACTTTTCTTCAAATTTCGCGCACAGCACAATAATAATAAACCATCCTTCCCCCCCGCACACGCATCATCAGTCTCTTCGCCAAAGCGAGAGAAAGAGAGAAAGAAATAAACTCTCCATCAGAAAATGCGGAAGACGGCGAGTGCGAGCATGAGCAGAGGTTCCTCGGACTGGTTCTTACACCGACGCAAGAGCAACTCTCAATTCAACACTTCTCAGGAAGAATTGGACGCGACGACGGATGAGGAGGAGTTGCAGAAAGAGAGAGGTTCGGAAACGACATCGCCGGTTTTACCGGCGGATATTCAGACCATAGCGAGGTCTTTGCATCAACATCTGCCCAATAATGGTGCGAGTAGTAGCAGTGCTACTACCATTTATAATAATAATAATCATACAACGAGCAGTAATAACGAGAAGAAAAACGGTGAAGAAAAGAAATCGAACGCGAAGAGAAACTACTTTTGGAGGGAATACGTTTTAGCCGAGTTGGGCTTGGCGCCGTCAAACAGAGAAAACGACGAAAAAAGCAACGCAGAATTAGCAAACGCTCGGCAGAGAGTGTTTGATTTGCTCTGGCACTTGCCGAGAGAGTTGGAGCGCTTGTGTTTTTATGGTTGTTTGTTGTGCGGCGATGCGATTTTAGGCATCTTGACTTCGCTTCCCGTGCGAGTGTTCGTGTTAACATCCCGGGGTTTATTCGCGCTTATTTCGAGTTACTTTTTCAATCCTGCGAAGTACGCCGCGGCTGTTGGATTGAGGAAGAAAATGGACGCTTCTTCGCCAGATGTTGACGGCGATGGCGATCCGCCATCGCCAATGACGCGCCGACAGTCGTGGGCGAAACATCCTCTCGCGCGAGAGCAACTGTGCGATTTACTCTGGCTTTCCATGCTCGCCGCGGCTGTATTTTTAAGCTATTCGTTGGATGTTTCCGTTTTGTATCATTATGTTAGAGGCCAAGAAGTTATCAAACTTTATATGGCAGCATCCGTGTTAGAGTGCTTTGATAAATTATGTTGCTCATTCAATGGCAACGTGTTAGACGCGTTGACGCACTCGGTGGATAAAATTGTCGACACCGCGCAGCACAAGTTTTCGAGAAGAAGGGACGTTTTCGTCTGCGGTTTACAACTTTTTGTGGACGTGATCTTGTCGACGTTTGCCACGGCTTCGCATACGTTTGTGTTATTGCTCCACGCGGTAACTTTATCCGTGGCAATGAATTCACACACCAACGCGATGTTGTTGGTTTTAATTTCTAATAACTTTTCGGAAATGAAAGGCCACGTTTTCAAAAAGCAAGACGAGGCGAAGTTGTTCGGAGTGACGAGATTGGATATCATTGAACGCGTACATTTGACCGTGTGCTTGCTCTTTGTCGCCGCGCAAAGAATAATCGCTGCCGGGTCCATTTCCGGTGGTTTGACTAAAAAGTTTGCCACCGACTGCCTCTTGGTCTTGGGAAGCGAAGTCTTCGTGGATATCGTCAAGCATTCGTTCATGGCAAAATTCAACAGCTTACGACCGGCGACATACAGACGGTATTTTAGACAGTTCTGTCGAGAACATGTAAAGTTGGCGCAGTCGTACAAAATACACCGAGTAGTTGGTTTTGTCCCTCTCGCTCCGGCGGCTCTGTTGTTGCGAGTCGTTCCGCCGTTGTATGAAACCTTACGCGTTGGAGATTCATATCAATCGCGCGACTCCAAAGAAGAGACAACATACACGACAACAGAGTCTTTAGCAGTCAGTGTGTTAGGATTTCTTATATTAGTCGTCGTAAAACTGTTATTCGGCGTGTTATTGCATCACTGGGGCGTGAGAATGTTGGCGACTGAGATTGCAGAGAAGCAACGCAAACTCCAGCAGGAAGGAAAGAATAAAGATGCGGGTGAGGGTGAAGATGAAGCGCCAATACTAGACCATGGAAAAGTTGTGAGCGTCAGAAAAATGATGGCCGATAACGACACTTTATTAACGCCAAATTTCAAGGTTGCAATGTGAGGACATAAATAGAGATAATAGATACGTAGGAGCGTTGTAATGCTGAAAATTTTATAAAATAGGATGTATTTTTCTTCCTTCTCTTCCTCATCATTACAACGTGCGCTTCTATTCACTATTGTTAACGGCCTCCTTTTCAGGAGGTGATTCTTCTACGGAGATTGTTTGAGACCATTCTTGAGGGGATGCCCCGAGCTCCTCTGCCAAGCTGCGCCATACGCTCAAAGTTCTTTCTGCTTGGGCGACTTGCACTCGCGCTAATCCCAAAAGCATTTGTTCAAACTCTTCGACGCGCTCTTTCTCTGATCTCGCGAACTCATTCGCTTGTCTAGCGCGGATGCAATCGTATTCTCTTTTCGCATTTTCCGCTAATCTGTTTGTTTCTTCGAGTTCTCGCTTCAACTGTTCTATTTTCACATGTTTTGTGATATCAGGAGCGAGTTTGTTAATTCTATTCGTTAGTCTTTCTTGATCTGAGAGCAAAGTCTGCAGCGATAACAACGTGTCCGCTCTGAGCTGCGTGGCTCTGCGTACCGACGGCATCAAGTTCAAATGCGCGTGCAACGGATCCATCGCTTTAGCTAATTGCACAGTAGCAGCGCGTGCAATACGAGAGGCACGAACAGAGGCATTGCCGACTTTGCGGAAAAACTGGGCGGCAGTCGCTAGTCGAGTGCCAGGCTCGGAATATCGACCGGAGATTCCCGAAGCCTCTTCTTCAACACGGGCGAACTTCATGCACTCTAATCCAAAGGCACCCAACGAATCGGCGAATTTTTCTTCTCGTTGCAATATTTTCTCTGTTTTCAAGCTCAGACCGCACAATTCGGTCTCCAACTTAGTCGATTTCTCCTTGTCCACCAAAAATTTTGCATCTTCTTCGACGATTTTCGGCTTTGCGGCTTCGATCCCAAATGCCCCTCCGACCGCAGCAACTGCCGAAGACGTTGCCATTGATTGACGGAGCTCTCGAAAGAATTTACCAACCGAGGATCGGTTTGGCGTTACTGGAGAAGTCGCGGATGGAGACGTCATCATCGACGAAGCCGATACATTTTGCTGCGTAAAAATTGCACTCCCTCCGTTGGCGGCGCCTCCTGGAGAAGCAGGATTCACCCCTCCGATCGGAGAAGAAGCCATCATGTGACTATCCGGCGCAAATTGCATGCTTGGAGTTGATGGTTGAAGTGTTTCTTGGTGGTGGTGCTGCTGCTGCTGCTGCTGCTGTTCTTGGTGCTGGTAACCCGCCGGAGAAGACATCATCGTTGAAGATGCCGCGGCGGGAACTGCCAGTGCGTGCCATTCTCGCGACTGCTGTAAATCTTGCTGCGTCAAAAACACTTTTAATGCCATAGATGTGCGAAGCGATGGGTGTTTGATCAACTTTTCGAGATAGTTTTGCAACGTGAGTTTCCGCGCTTGCACGAACGCTTCGTCGCCGAGTCTTTTTATCGATTTCTCCGGTCTCGGAGGAATGAAATATCCTCGATGCGATTCTAACAGTCTATCGTGTAACTGCACAAAATCCGAAAAACGGCGCCAAACGATCGCTTCTTTTTGCATAAACTTATCTGAATTCGTTTTGAAATTAATTTTATACCGCGTTACTTTCTTCGAAAGCCCAGGGCCACCTTGTTGATTAAATTCTGGTTCCGTTTTTGCCTCGGTGATGTACGCGACGAGCTCAGTTTTCTTTTCGTCGCCGAGATTGACTAAAGTTTCGTCTTTGGCTGGATCGTAAGGAGGATAAAATTGGAACGACGGCGAGAGAGCACCGCTCAGTTCGTGTCTGTTAAACGTCTGCTGAGGTAATGTTGGCGGTGGCGGCGCTGTTTGATAATACTGTGGTTGTTGTTGTTGTTGTTGTTGTTGTTGTTGTTGTTGTTGTTGCATTGAAGATGCTTCAAATGTCTGCTCGGCCCTCATCACCGCTGGAGCTGATGAATTCATCATCATGGAATTTCCTGGCTGAATAGCTGGATTTGCGTACATTACCGAGTCCTGGTATGAAGGGGGTGGTGGATCACTCGTGGTTGACGCTGGAGGTGCTACTGGTTTATTGAACGGTGAATCAAACTGCTCCGCGACTCCGTGCTGTTGTTGACTATGAGTGGCATCATCGTCGTCCCCTAATTGGATTTCTACAATTTCGTCTTCCACTTGCTTTCTGTCGTTGTTCATGTTTCCTTGCCTGAATTCTGATCTTTCTCGTGCCGGTTCGTTACTGTTGTTGTTATAAGTAGTCGTATCTTCTTCCTCCTCTTTCTTCTTTTGCGCCGAGGACGAGGCTGCCAACTCTTGCTCTCGCAACAGCGCCGTTTTACTTCCCGGAATAACCGTCTCAAACGCCGCCAACGGCGACGCCATTTCATCATTTCCGCTACCTCCGTGAAATGAATACGACGTTTGTTCGTGATAACTGGCCATTTGCGACATTGGGCCGTCATTTTTTGACGAAAGAAACGAAGACATCACGTTGGTCGTTGCCGAGTCATCGTCCTCGTCGCCAAAGAAATTCTTCTTTTTCACTCCTTCTCCTCCTCCTCCTTCTCCTCCTGTTGCAGATGTCCTCTTACTCATCGTCGCTTTTTCTATCTGAACGTCGTTTTCGTCGTCCTCGTCGCCCCACAAGGAGGTCTTCTTCGTCGACGACGATGGAATTTTATTNGGTTGTTCAGTTATGGAAGAAGTCACCTCCTCCGTCTTCGTCGTCGTCGTCGTCTTTTCGCCAATTATTCTCTTCCCTTCTTCAACTCCTTCTTCTTCTGTGTTCTTGTTCACGATTTTTGGGGCGAGATCGTCCTCGTCGCCGCCGAACGGATTCTCGTCCATCGTCGTGTTCTTCTTTTTACGTACTGAGAGTGATGATGCCGCGTGTTATTAAGAACGGAATGAAATGAATGCCTTCCTTTTGTAACGTATTATTCTTCTCAACTTCCAAAAAGCTTCGAAGAGAGTTTTTGACGAACACTGACGAAGAGACCGAAAAAGAAATTTTCTTGTTTTTTGTGCGCGACCTAAATTTCACCCCATTATTTTCTTCTCTCTCCCTCAATAATAATAAAAGCAAGAAGAGCCTGGACCGCGACCTTTGGTTTGGCATGACAAAAATTTAATACTCGTATGCCATCGAGTGTGGTCTCACTCATCTTCCTTCATAAAAACTTAAGTGACTGGCCGATTCTTCTGCTTCTTGTTGACTTCTTCCTCTCTGTCTGTCTGTCTGTCTGTCTGTTGTGCGCAGATATACGACTCAAACGAGAGCGACAGAAAAAGACTGAATCGTCGTCTATCGTTTACGTCGTCATGCCGCAACTGTTGACGCCTCGTCACCGGTTGCGACGGAAATCCTCTTTTTTGAAGAGACAGAGACGCAGGCAGTTTTTTCTCCTGATGCTCGTGGCTATTGGAATTTGGAATTTCCTTCCTGGTTTTTTACACGTGTTCACGGGAATGTATAAAGCGCACGGACGAAGATATTTCGGGGGGTACATGAAAAGGCCAACACCGTGTAAAGCTGAACAGTTAGCGCCGGAGTATTTACTCGATAAACCAAAGATATTACCAAACTTGGACGATCCCGATTTATCTAATTTGCCAGGCCAACGAGTGCACCATCCAAAAGTTGGTATTATTGTTATTTGCGACGGGAACGTGCACTCGATTTGCGCGAGTTCTGTCGCGAATAAGCAAGCGTACGCGGATAGACACGGATACGACATGATATATGACGAAAAAATAGTAGACTCGAGTCGTCCGGCGTCTTGGAGTAAGTTATTAGCCATGCGAAAGTATCTACCAAAGTATGACTTTTTGTTATACTTGGACGTGGATACGGTTATAGTAAACTTTGACGTGCAATTAGAAGACATCGTCGATTACGAGTACGATCAAATATTAGCGGCAGATAGAAACGGTTTGAATTGTGGAGTGTGGATGATCAGAAATACCGAGTGGAGCTTGTGGTTCTTGGACGAAATGTGGTCCCAATCGCAACTCGTCGGCGCCGCGCCGTGGCAAATGCTATTTCACTTTGAGCAAAGGGCGTTTCATTATTTGTACCAGACGAACATATGGAGGCAAAAAGTTGGAGGCGAACAGTTCGAGAAAGCGAACACGGTGAGAGCGAGGACTAAAGTTGTCAACGCGTGCGTGTTTAATTCTCAACTGGCGTTTTACGAGGATGGAGATTTCTTAATTCACTTGGCAGGTTTGAAAGGCGTGTACAAGTGCTTGACGTTTCGGAGGTACTATAAAAACGCGTTGAATAGTTTAGAAAAATACGGGAGCTTATCAGTCGAAGCGGATGAACTACCGCCGAGTTTACGCGAGTGCTTCTTCGGAAACACCTGATGTGTATATTTATTCACATGTAGCAGAGAGATTATTAGCAAGAGTTTATCATTTGATTAACACATAGAACGCAGCACGCGCGCGAAGAAAAGGAAAACAAAACGCAAAACCAATTCTTTCTTTCTTCATTTTTTTTCTTCTTCAAACACATCAGGACACAACTTCTTCTCTCTCTCTCTCTCTCTCTTGTTATAACATAAAAGAAATAATTTAGAGATGGCGGACACGGTCACCCAACTTCAAGATCAAGTCAATCACATGGCCATGCTCATGTTCAACTCCATAGGAACGTTGCAAAGAGACGCACTTCCGGCTGAAAGACTCAACCCGACGAACGCCTTGAGCGATTCTATTCCTCCTCAAATTGAGATTCCAAATCAAAACATAAAAAAAGGCGTCACGAAGGAACAGATTGAAGAGATGACGAAACAACTCGTCGAGAGCTCGAAAGTTATCGACATGTTAGCGGAGCAGCTTCCAGACGCGGAAGGCACCCCGGCAGAACAACTGAAACGAATAGAAGAGTTACAAGAGGAGCACGAGAAAATTTCCAAAGAGTTAAACAAAGAGTTGGAAAAAGCGAAAGAGAAACTGGACAAAGTGAACGCAGAGTTTGAACAGTTGGCAGACGCAGAGTTAAAGTTAGGAACAGACGGAGTAGGTGAAGGTGGAGGAAGTGGAGCGAAGAAGAAGAAGAAGAGCATAAAGTAGCAGATAGTAATAGAGAAAGAGAGAGAGAGTGTGTGTGTGTGTGTGTGTCTGCGCGCGCGCCTCGCGTGAGAGACTGCGCCCCAGCGTCGTGCTTCTCAACTCTTTCTATATAATGTAGCTAATAGTGTAGAATTACAGAAACTAAAGTGTTATTTTAACAATGAATTGACGGCTTTCTCGATATCTTTCTCGCTCATATCGTTTAAAGCCACGCTCTTTTCCTCTCCGAAATCTGTTTTGATGTTTTGAGAAAAGAACGGATTTCAGTCAGTCAGGTCTCTTTTCGATCTCTCTCTCTCTCTTCTTTTTCTTTTTACTCGAACGAACGAACGAACGAACAAACAAACAAACAGATACAAATTATAACACAAAATATCTCTTCTTCTTACCGTATCTCGCGAACAGTTTCGGTTCCACCCCGTGCGCTTCTCTGATCAACACCGGCGTGGTCGGACTCGCCGCTTTTAACTTTTCGTACGATTTTAGGAGGAAATTTCTCGCCCCTTCCGAGTGTTTGGACGTTTGGCATAAGTGGAACCGCAACTCGTGCACCGCTTTGAGACCTGCGAACGCTTTCGACATTATTATTAATATACTCTGTATTTCAATTATTATTTAATTATTGTTGTTGTTGTCTTCTCGTTGCAAGTGTGTGTTATTTGTCGTCCAATGATGTGTTTTGTGTGATGGGTTGCCACGCTCGAAACTGAATGAAGAAGACTCTGCTGCATGCTTTCGAATCGAAAAAATTTCCGTCAGATTGGATTTCTCGATCGAAAAAATAATTCTCATCGAATCACGCGCGTTACATTTTTCCCCCCATCCTTCCCCGTCGTCGTCGTAATATTAAGAACATAATATTATATTTAAAAGATGTCTTCCAACTTTCGATTGCTGAATTTAGTCAAACCGTTTCTTCCGTTCCTCCCAGAGGTGAAACAGGCGGACAGAAAGATTCCATTCAGAGAGAAGGTCTTGTACACAACGGTCGCGTTGTTCGTGTTTTTAGTGTGTTCGCAATTACCTTTGTATGGTATTTCAAACACGAGCGGGGCGGATCCTTTGTATTGGGCGCGGGTTATCATGGCTTCAAACAGAGGAACAACCATGGAGTTGGGGATATCGCCGATTATTACCTCCGGTCTCGTCATGCAGCTGTTGACGGGGAGTAAAATTATCGATGTCGATCACTCCTTGAAAGAGGACAGAGCTTTGTTGGACGGCGCGCAAAAACTCCTCGGGATTTTGATCACCATCGGTGAAGCCGTGGCGTACGTAGCCTCGGGTATTTACGGCGATGTTCGTGATATGGGCATGGGTAACGCGTTTTTGATCGTTTTGCAGTTGTTCATGGCTGGTTTGATTGTCATTTGCTTGGACGACTTGTTACAAAAAGGCTACGGTCTGGGTTCAGGTATTTCGTTGTTTATCGCGACGAACCAGTGCGAATCGATCATCTGGAAAGCGTTCTCGCCGACGACTATTAACAGTGGCAGAGGAACCGAATTTGAAGGCGCAGTCATTGCCTTGTTTCACTTGTTGCTCACGAGAACGGACAAAGTGAGAGCGTTGAAAGAAGCGTTTTACCGTCAAAACTTACCAAACATCACGAACTTGATGTCCACGGTTTTGATTTTTCTCGGCGTGATTTATTTCCAAGGCTTTCGCGTGGATTTACCGGTTCGATCGAAGCGTAACCGTGGGATGGTCTCGAACTACCCGATCAAATTGTTCTACACGTCGAACATGCCAATCATCCTCCAATCCGCTTTGGTGTCCAACATGTACTTCATCTCGCAGTTGTTGTACAAAAGATACGGAGGCAACTTCCTGGTCCAATTATTGGGGAGATGGCAAGAATCCTCCGAAGGTTCTGGTCAGTTAATGCCAGTCGGTGGATTGGTGTATTACATTTCGCCGCCGACGTCTTTGGCGGATATTGCGGCGAACCCGTTACACGCGGTGTTTTATCTCACCTTCATGCTCTCCGCGTGCGCGTTGTTTTCCAAGACGTGGATCGAAGTTTCTGGGTCTTCCGCTCGTGACGTTGCGAAGCAGTTGAAGCAACAGCAAATGTTTATGACGGGTCACCGTGAGTCGAGTTTACAAAGAGAGTTGAACAGATACATCCCGACGGCGGCGGCGTTCGGGGGCATGTGCATCGGAATGTTGACGATTATTGCAGATTTTATGGGCGCAATTGGAAGTGGTACGGGTATTTTGTTGGCGGTGACCATCATCTACCAATACTTTGAAACGTTTGAGAAGGAAAGAGCGGCGGAAATGGGCGGGTTCGCGTTTTAAATGAAGAAAAAAAGAGTGCTACGAATAAAAAACACGAATCAATAAAATACTTAGTCGCGACCACCAACGCAACAAAACTACTTTTGTTTTCTTTTAATATGAAAGTAAAAAGCGAAACTTACAAATAATTTGGCTACACATTGTACGTCCGCACTCCTCTATTATCACTCTCTTCCCCAATACAAATCTACCTAACTTACATCGTCTTGGCCTTCTTCGTGCCGCGCACCTTCTTGAGTCTGTTCTTCTTTTCCTTGATTTGCTTTCTCGATTTTTGCGAAGCTTCCTTCAAACCCGCTCTGACTAATCTGTGTTTCGGTTCAAACTTCTTCATCGCGTCGAGATCGTCGTAAATCAAGCCGAATCCAGTAGATTTACCGCCACCAAACGCCGTTCTGAAGCCAAACAACGAGACTTGCGTCGCGTCGGCGATGTCGTACATCTTGGCTAACTTTTCTCTGAGTTCAGACTGTAGTGTTGAAGAAAGAGAGGTGAGTTTCGGATCGTCTTCGATACGCGCCGTTTTGCCAATCGAGCGCGTTCAATGCACGTCTACGGTGACGTTGATTGCAAAGAAACGAAAGAGGCTAATAAGAGAGAGAAAGAGAAAGAGGGAGCGTTGAGATGAAACACATGTATCATTTTCACGCAACCCAGAAACTCTGCTCTTGTGACTAGGTCTCCCGAGCTGGGAAAAAAATCTACGAAATTGAGTGCGTACCTTCGGGACATTCGCGCGTCCTGGGTGAAGAACATCGAGAATCTGTTGTGAAAAAGAATAGAGTCGTCAGTAAGAGCGTTTGATTTGGAGTGAACACTTCGCGAGTGCACCTATTCCCGCGCAATTCGCAACCAAACAAAAAAAGGGCGAAAATTTCTCTCCCTTTCTTCCTTTACGCGTAAGCGGCGGGTCTGTGAAAGTTGAAATGCTTCCGCGAAAAGCGGGAAAATCTAAACGATGCGAACACTTACGAATTGTCTGCGCTTCAACAAGCGGTTGGACATGAATTTCCTCGTTCGTAAGGTGCAAGAAGTTGACATCTTGAATCCTTATGCGTATCTATTGTTGTGAGGATTTTCTTACGCGATGATGTCTTGTTGTTGTTGTGAAAGAGAGAGATTTTGAGTTTTTTGGAGAAAGCTGCGTTTTTCGCCCCACGACCTAAATTTCGAAGGAAGACTTTTGTCAAAAATTTGTTCTCCATCGTCGTTTTCTCCACCTT
>JGI20151J14362_10001643_pt1 | contig 16156 bp, 15 predicted proteins | sample COG_01_FD_14362 | JGI IMG/M metagenome (IMG submission 14362)
ATGGAGTTCATACCGTTATGTACTTAGCATCTACCTTTGCTATTAATATTGGATTGGAAAGTAGTGCTGTAATTATCGGGTTGATTCTTGTTCAATTTGTAGCATTTCCAGCTACCTTAATTTGGTCCAAAATTTCTGCAAAACATGGAGATAGATCAGTTATTAATTTTTGTATCATTGTTTATATAGGAATTGTGGTTTACTCAACTACGCTGTCTTCAGCAGCAGAATTTTATATATTAGCTGCAGGTGTTGGATCAGTTCAGGGGGGAATTCAAGCTTGTTCAAGAAGTCTGTTTGGTAAATTAGTGCCAGAAGAAAAAGCGGGTGAATTTTTTGGATTTTTTAATACTTTTGGAAAGGCCGGTGCTTTTATAGGTCCTGCTCTTGTTGGCTTGTTCATTTTTATTTTTGATAGCATTACTATTGCTTTGACTCCAATTATTTTGTTATTTGTTGCAGGTGGTTTAATAATGTTAAAAGTTAAGGAGCCTGATGAAATTACTTAGTAAAGAATCAATAATTTTTTATAGTATATTAGGAGCTTTTGCAGGATTTGTTGTAGCTCCATTTATTCGCAGCTTATTGGATTTTAGCTTTGCTATTGAGATCGCAATTACAACAGCAATAATTCTTCCTATGTATTACTTTGCAAAAAAGTTTTTCGTAAATCTTAAGACGAAATATTTTTCTTAGCTAGAAGTTGCTTAAGCTCTAAAGGCTTATCAGTGATAATTCCGTCAACTCCCATAGATATTAATTTATCCATTGTTTTTAGATCATTAATAGTCCAGACGATAATTTTCAAACCTTTTTTTTGAACATAATTTATAAATCTTTGGGTCACTATTTTTATTCCATATTGATATATTGGTACTTGAAGGCATTGTCCGTGAATTGATTTATTGTAGAGACCAAAACTTGCAAGCAGTGTTTTAATTATTTCTTTAGGACCCATTGATATACAAATATTTGGGTATAAATTTCTAACCACTTCAAGCCTTTGACTTGAAAAGCTAGCAATACAGACCCTATTGAGCGCATTACATTCTTCAATGACTTTTAGGGCAGGCAATGCAACATCATCCGTTTTAACATCTATCTGAAAGAGGGTATTTGGAAGGCTTTCTAATACAGATCTCAGAGTAGGAATTTTTTGATCAGAAAAAATTATCAGCTCATCAACTTCTTGGCTTGAAAGCTCATTAAAATTTTTCTTTTCTCCAACGATTCTCGATAAGTCTTCATCATGAAATATATAAGGAATGCCATCAGAGGTTATTTGGACATCAGTTTCAATATAATCACAACCTATGTCATGAGCATACTTAAATGATTCTAGCGTATTCTCATTTGCTTCCAGCGCACCACCTCTATGAGCCAAAACTGCCATACCTTGAAAATCTAAATAATGTTTCATTTGTTAATATTACTGTAAAATAACTATCAAATTATATCCTAATGACTGCACGTGAAAAGATTTGATTCTATTAGACCTTACACAGACTCAGAAGTACAAACTGTACTTCAGCAATTATCAACAAATAGCGACGTAGTAAGAGCTTTTATTTCAGCAACTAAATTTAGCTTTTTAACAAAAATCCCTTGCAGCAGCTGGATTGTATCTAAAATACTTCAAGCTAAAATAAAAAATATTCATACAATTAAAGATTATCAATCTATTTTTGAGAATTTAGTTAGCAATATGATTGATACAAAAACTTCAGGTTTTGCTTGTGATGGCTTCGAGAATATTAAACCAAATAAGTCATATTTATATATATCTAATCATAGAGACATCGCAGTTGATCCAGCGTTGCTAAATTTTATGCTTCATCAAAATAACTTTAAAACAACTAATATCGCTGTTGGAAATAATTTAATGAGCGAAGCTTGGGCTTCAGATTTAATGCGACTTAACAAGAGTTTTATTATAGATCGCACAGGTAAATCTAAACGTGAAATATATCAGGGACTCAATTTAGCATCTGAGTATATCGAAGATAGTATTTTAGAAAAAAATGAACCAATCTGGATTGCTCAAAAACAAGGAAGGGCTAAAGATGGTATAGACAGAACAGATCCAGCTTTATTAAAAATGATTCATTTAATTAACAGAAAATCTATCCCAATTAGCGACTATTTCAACTCTTTATGTTTTATACCTGTATCAGTTTCATATGAATTTGATCCCAATGATTTATTCAAAGCAAATGAACTTTATGCAATTAAAATGCATCAAAAATATATTAAAACAGATAAAGAAGATCTAAATTCAATTGCTAATGGTATTTCTGGTCAAAAAGGTTTAGTTAATTTAAACATTGGCTCTCCTATTAATTTTACAGATAACAGCTATGAGGCTTGCGCTCAATTGATAAGCAGATCAATACTTGATTTATATCAATTACAGCCTTCAAATTTTGCAGCATGTGAAATACAAAATATTAAACACTCACTTAAATGCAATTTCTCTGAAGAGCAAATTGATTTTGCTAAAGACTATCTTGAAACAAGAACTAAAGGATTAGAGCCTGGAATTAAAGCATTGCTATTGGAGCAATACTCTAATCCAGTAATGCAAAAAGAAGCGCTATAATTTAAAAACTATATCCTTGCTCGTTGTGCTCATTAATATCAACACCTTCAGCTTCGACATCTTCACTCACACGAATATCTGTAAAGACATTTATTGCTTTAATTATTAAATAAGTTGCTAAACCAGTCCAAGCAGCAATTACAGTAATTCCAATTAATTGAGCTTTCAATTGAACTAAAGCACCACCTTCAGCTATTCCCGCTGCTCCAGTTCCCAAAAATCCATCTGGAGATCCAAGAAAACTTATCATAATGATGCCGAGCATGCCTCCAACTCCATGAACTGGAAAAACATCTAATGAATCATCAATGTAAAAATATCCTTTAATCGCTTGAGTTGCATAAAAACAAATATATCCAGCCATAACACCAATTAATAATGCACCAGCTGGACCAACACTTCCTGCAGCTGGTGTTATTGTTGCTAAGCCTGCAACCATACCTGTAGCTATACCAATCATAGTAGCTTTACCTTGCTTAACCCATTCAATACTCATCCAAGTTAAAGCACCTACTGCAGCGCTTATATGTGTAACTAACATAGCCATGCTGGCGCTTGAATCAGCTGCAACAGCACTTCCTGCATTAAAACCAAACCATCCAACCCATAGCATGCAAGCACCTATCATAACCATAGTTCTATTATGAGGCGGCATAGGGTTGCCTGGAAAACCTTTGCGATTTCCTAGCATGATGGCTGCAACAAGAGCACCAACTCCACAAGTAGTATGAACCACTAGTCCACCAGCAAAATCTATGACCCCAGCATTTCCAAGGAATCCACCTCCCCAAACCATATGACAAGCTGGTAAATACACAAAAGTGAACCAAAGAACTGAAAAGATACAAATTGCACCAAATTTAACCCTTTCAGCAAATGCACCAACAACCAAAGCTGGTGTAATTATTGCAAAGGTCATCTGGAACATTATAAATAATGATTCCGGAATAGAGCCTGACATGGAATCTCTCTCTACACCATTTAAAAATAATGCACTTAAATCTCCAATATAAAGACCTTCACCTTTAAAGGCTAAACTATATCCATAAACAACCCAACATACAGATATCAAACATGCTATTGCAAAACACTGCATCAGAACAGATAAAACATTTTTAGATCTTACGAGCCCGCCATAAAATAAAGCTAAACCAGGCAGTGTCATAAAAAGCACTAGAGCGGTAGATGTCAAAATCCATGAAGTATCTCCAGAATTTAATTCTTGAGCAACAATTGCTGGGGTAAAAGCAGCAAATAAAAAAGCCATTAATATTTTTTTAATTGTCATAATATCTCCTTTAAATGGCCTCGGAGCCAGTTTCACTAGTTCTAATTCTTATTACGTCTTCTACATTAGTTATAAATATTTTTCCATCACCAATTTTTCCAGTATTAGCTGATTCAACAATGGCAGATATAACTTTTTCAGTATCCATTGTAAGAATTTCAAGTTTTATTTTTGGTAATGTATCTACTGAGTATTCAGCACCTCTATACATTTCTGTATGGCCTTTCTGTCTTCCATAACCTTTAACTTCAGAAATAGTTAAGCCTTCAATTCCAGCATCAACTAATGCTTCTTTAACTTCTTGAAGTTTAAAAGGTTTAATAATTGCGGTTATTAATTTCATAATAGGGGGAAAATTAATTCAGCAATTAAAAGCTTGCAGAAACAGAAAATACAAGTGCATCTTCATCCATTAAATCAACAGAGTCAGAACTAAAATCTGAATATGTTAATCCACAATCATATTCACCACATGCAAATCCATAACCTAATGCATAGTTAGTTCCGTAAGTATCGTAATCACCATATGAGACTGAAAAATCTCCCATGCTATAGGAAAGATCCATATAGTCTGGTGCACCATCTTGTCCTGAATAATAACCAACACCAAAATCTCCATAACTTAAAGCTACGCCAATTTCTTGGAAATCAAGAGAAGTAGCACCTGGATACATGAAATCAACATAGCTAATATCTATACCTAGACCTGCTTCGGTTTCAAAGCCGTAGCCAAAGTAGAAATCTAACTCACTACCAGCACCTAAATCACCAGAAGCATCTTCAGAAAATCCAACATTTGAACCCCAGATACCTACATAGAAACCACCATCATTAGCGTAGTCAAAACCGCCACTGATTGCTGGATCTCCACCAGTTTGTGTCATTCCTCTCCAGATATAGTCTGTAGCAAAAGCAACATTTGCACTTACACCAGCAAAGCTAGGAACTGCAATAAAGCCTGTAAGTAGAACAGTTAAAAATTTATTCATTTGTTATCTCCTTTTAATTAAAATTAAGTTCTACCTTGGTTATAGCAATTTTCGTGCCAAAAGGTTTTTGCTCAAACTCTTTTCATATATAAGTTAATGGTTATAATTCCTGTCTAAGTTTTTATGGAGTTAATATGGATTTAAATAATAAAGTTGCGCTTGTTACAGGCGGTGCTTCTGGTCTTGGAAGAGCTACTGTTGAAAAGTTTGTTGCCGAAGGAGCAAAAGTAGCCATTCTTGATTTAAATGAAGACAATGCTAAAGAAGTTCAAGCCGCATTAGGTGAAGAGAATGTTCAATATTTTTTAACTAATGTTATGGAAGAACAGCCAGTTATGGATGCAATTGCAGGTATTAAAGAGAAATTTGGAGCTCTTCATGTAGCTGTTAATTGTGCTGGTACAGGTTATGGTGCAAGGATAATTGGAAAGGAAGCTCCCCATCCATTAGATCATTTTAAATTTATNATTGATTTAAATTTAGTTGGTACCTTTAATGTAATGAGACTAGCTGCTGAGTTGATGGACAAAAATGAACCTGATGAAAAAGGTGAGAAAGGTGTATTAATTAATACAGCATCTGTTGCTGGCTATGAAGGACAAATTGGTCAATCTGCATACAGCGCTTCTAAAGCAGGTGTGATAGGTTTAACCTTGACTGCTGCAAGAGATCTTGCAAGACATAATATTAGAGTTTGTACTATTGCCCCGGGTATTTTTGATACCCCTTTAATGCAACTAGCTCCAGATAAAGTTAGACAACCTTTATTAGACTCAACACAATTTCCTCATAGGTTTGGTATTCCAGCAGAGTATGGAGACCTTGCTGCTCATATTGTTTCAAATGCATATTTGAATGGTGAAACTATAAGAATTGATTCAGGTATGAGAATGACACCACGATGAGTAAATATCAAGGTTACTTAATTGAAGAAAAAGAAGGTGCCTATAAAGGGTCTATACAAACAATAAGTACACCTGAAATTGAAGATAATCACTTAATAATTAATGTTGAATACTCGTCACTAAATTACAAAGATGCTTTATCAGCCTCTGGCCCTAAAAGTGGTGTAACTAGAAATTATCCATTTGTTCCTGGTATTGATGCAGTTGGAAAAGTTACTCAATCTATGTCTGACAAGTTTCATGTTGGTGATGATGTTATTGTTACAGGATATAGTATGGGTATGAGTGTATATGGTGGATTTGGAGAGATCATACATGTACCAGCAAATTGGGTAGCAAAACTACCTACTAATTTAACACCGAAAGAAGCGATGAGCTATGGAACCGCAGGTTTAACTGCCGCAGCTTCGGTTAAAAAAATTATTGATAGTGGAATAGATAAAAATAAGCCAATATTAGTCTCTGGTGCAACAGGAGGAGTTGGCTCTGTTGCTGTAAATATTCTTAATAAGCTTGGTTATGAAGTTCATGCCATAACTGGTAAGACCACTGAAAATGAATTTCTTAAATCAATTGGAGCTTCTGCTGTAGTGCTTAGAAATGAATTTATGGAAAATCCAATTAGACCATTAGACAAGTCTATTTATGGAGGTGCTGTAGATACTGTAGGAGGCGACATACTGGCTAAAATTATTTCCATGACTTCGCCTAAATGTTCAGTATCTGCATGTGGAAATGTTGCTGGCATGGAATTAAATACTTCAGTTTTCCCATTTATATTGAGGGGAGTTTCTTTGATTGGAATTGATTCTGCAGAATCAGAAATTGAATTTAAAGAATCTATCTGGGATTTGCTTGCAGGAGAATGGAAAGTAAACTTAGAAGATTCAACAAAATTAATAAGTTTAAATGCCCTAAGTGATGAGATTGAAAAGATATTAAATGGTAAGCAAGTTGGTAGAATAGTTATAAAACATGGAGAATAAAAATATGAAAGACGATATTGATACTTTTTACGATGATGTAGAGTCAAATGAAGATAGCAAATCTGATGCTAAAGTTTCATTTATTATTATTGCTGTTGCTGTAATAGCTGCGCTTTACTGGGTTGCAGGGCAATAAATCTATTCAGATAAATATTTTTCTGCATCAAGTGCTGCCATGCAGCCAAATCCAGCTGATGTTACTGCTTGTCTATAGATCTGATCAGAGACATCTCCTGCAGCAAATACACCCTCAACACTTGTTTTGGTAACAGAACCATTTGTACCAGATTGAATAAGAATATACCCATTATCCATATCTAGCTGCCCATCAAAAATATCTGTATTAGGCTTGTGACCTATAGCAATAAAAATTCCCATAACATCTCTTCTAATTTCTTCTCCATTTTGATCGAGAAGGGCACCTGTTACACCAGCAGTATCACCTAGGACTTCTTTTAATTGAGTATTCCATAAGATTTCTATTTTCCCCAAAGACTCTTGTTCAAAAACTCTATCTTGAAGTATTTTTTCTCCTCTTAACTCATCTCTTCTGTGAACAAGTGTCACTTTAGAGCAGATTCTAGAAAGATACAGAGCTTCTTCAAGAGCAGTATTTCCACCACCAATTACTAANACTTCTTGATCTCTATAGAAAAAACCATCGCATGTAGCACAAGCAGATACTCCTTTTCCAAGAAATTCTTTTTCAGATGGGAGGCCTAGATACATTGCACTTGCACCTGTAGATATAATTAGAGCATCAGCAGTATATGAATCACTACCAGTGAGCATAAAAGGTTTCTTTGATAGATCTACAGAGTCAATATGATCAGCAATCATTTCTACATCAAACTGAAGTGCATGCTCTTTCATTCTTTTCATAAGATCTGGACCTTGAAGCCCATCACTATCTCCAGGCCAATTTTCAACATCTGTAGTTGTAGTTAATTGACCTCCTTCCTGTGAGCCTGCAATAAGTGCTGGATTTAATCCTGCTCTTGCAGCGTAGATTGAGGCCGAATATCCTGCTGGACCCGAGCCAAGAATTATTAATTTTTTATGATTATTCATGTAGCAAAATTATAATTCAAATATCCACAAATTGTGATTAATTCCAATATAATTAATCATATATTAATAATATTTAAACAATGAATTCTGCATATACTAAAAGCATCTTTAAGAGTTTTCTTGGATTCGCTTTATTAGGCTTATGTTTATATATATTTATTGCACTTATTTCATATAATTCATCTGATCCAGGTTTTTCTTTTTTTCATCTAGCGAAGAGATCCTAAATATGGGAGGCCCTTTTGGTGCTTGGATTTCAGATATGCTTTTTGTGCTTTTCGGTATTGCTGCATACATAATTTTAGCTCTTTTAGCCAGCCTTTCAGTTGAATCAATATTTTTTACTAACAAATATTCATCAAGAGCTAAATCTGTCTTTAGATTTATGGGATCGGTAGCAACAATTATATGCACTTGTTCATTATTTGAATTTTATTTAGATGGAAATAACTTTCCTGAATTATCTGCTGGTGGCTATACAGGTAATTTAATTTTTACATCATTATCAGGAATTTTTGGTCAAATAGGATCTTTAATATTTTTAATTCTATTTTTGATTCCATCCTTTGCATTAGCATTTAATTTTAGTTGGGCCAAAGTATTAGATGGAATTGGATCTTTTTTACTCTTAACATCAAAGAAATTAAATACAATTATTGCTAATTTATCTTCACAATTAAAAAACGGTATTCAAAAATATAGAGAACAGCAAAAATTAAGATCTGAGGCTAATGCTAGGCTTAAAGAAGAAGAGGCAAAGACGGCAGTTACAAAAAAACCAGCTGAAATTAAAGCACCAGTAAAGCAGATTGAAAAAGATCCTGAGCCTGAAAAAATAACAACTCAAGCTAAGCCAATTACCAAAAATTCTACAAGCTCAAAACCTATTTCTGAAGATGAAAAAACTAGAATGCCGAGCACTGAACTTTTAGATAGAGCTCTTGACGATGGCTCGTCTTTATCTCAAGAGGACTTAAGCGCTTTAGCAAGCTTATTAGAATTAAAGCTTGCTGAGTTTGGAGTAACTGCTGATGTTGTCTCAGTTTTACCTGGACCAGTTGTTACTAGATTTGAGATAGAACTGGCTCCTGGTACAAAAGCAAGTAAGGTTACCAATATTGCTCAAGATATTGCTAGATCTTTAGCTGTAAGTAGCGTTAGGGTAGTTGAAGTTATTGAAGGAAAATCTGTAGTAGGGATAGAGATACCTAATACAAATAGAAAAATGGTTCGTCTTACTGAAATACTCTCTTCTAATGCCTTTAAAACTTCAACATCAAGTCTTTCATTGGCTCTTGGTCATGATATTGCCGGTAAATCAGTTGTGGTTGATTTAGCAAAAATGCCTCATTTATTAGTTGCTGGAACAACTGGATCTGGAAAGTCCGTTGGTGTTAACGCAATGTTATTAAGTTTATTATTTAAATCTGATCCCGAGGATGTTCGCCTAATCTTGATTGACCCCAAAATGCTTGAATTATCTGTTTATGATGGAATTCCTCATTTACTTACTCCGGTTATAACAGATATGACCGATGCTTCAAATGGTCTTAGATGGTGTGTTGCTGAGATGGATAGAAGATATAAATTAATGTCTATTATGGGCGTAAGAAACCTTCAAGGCTTCAATAAGAAAATAGAAGATGCTGCAGCAAATGGGCAGCAGATTCCAGATCCATTGACAGAGGATGAAGATGTGTTTCTTGAAAAACTTCCAGCTATTGTCGTAGTGGTGGATGAGTTTGCAGATATGATGATGCTAGTAGGTAAAAAAGTTGAACACCTTATCGCAAGAATAGCCCAAAAAGCCAGGGCAGCTGGAATACATTTAATTCTTGCAACACAAAGACCCTCTGTTGATGTCATTACTGGGCTTATAAAAGCAAACATACCAACTCGAATAGGATTTCAAGTCTCATCAAAGATAGATTCCAGAACTATTCTTGATCAAGGTGGTGCAGAACAATTGTTAGGTTGGGGTGATATGCTTTATCTTCCTCCAGGTGTTAGTGTGCCAGTTAGAGTTCATGGTGCTTTTGTAGGAGATGATGAAGTGCATAGAGTGGTTGATGACTGGAAGAAAAGATCAGAGCCAGACTACATTGATAGCATTGTCTCTGATGTTCAGGATACTGGGCCTATCCCAGGTTGGTCTAATGAGAGTTCCAATGAAGAAGATGCTGATGAGCTTTATGATGAAGCAGTCAATTTTGTAATTGATTCTAGACGGGCATCAATTTCTGCTGTTCAAAGGAAGTTAAGAATTGGTTATAACAGAGCTGCAAGATTAATAGAGACTATGGAGCAAGCAGGCATAGTAACCGAAATGAGCTCAAATGGATCAAGAGAAGTTATTGTTCCGAAAAGAACCTAACTTTTATGAAATTAATATACCTTTCACTGATTTTATTTGCTCCTTTTACCTTCACGAATGATTTAACAAATATATTTAATAAGGCTATAGAGAAGGCTAACCTAAGTTTTACACAATCTTCAATAAATCCATATACAAACTCAATTGATAAAAGCGAAGGAAGAATTATAAGAGACCAAGAAAACCTCATTTTTTATATTGATACACCTTTTAAAGAAAAATATGAATTATCTAAAAAAGAAATTGTTATTACAGACTTAGAATTAGATCAAATCTCTAATATTCAATTAGAAGAAATTTCAAATAATACTTTAATAGAAATATTTCTAAATGGACTGTCGTTTAACAATGCAAACTACGATTTGGATTACAACGAAGACACTATTTTAATTAAATCTTCAGCAAATGAAGGATTTAATCAAATAGAAGTAAAGTTTAAAAACAGTAAAATTTATTATCTAAAATATAGAGACAATTTAGAAATAGAGAATCTAATTATGTTTGATAAATTAGCAGCAAATTAATGAATATTATATTAATTGGAACTGGAGGCGCCCTTGGAGCTATTTCCAGGTATTTATTAACTGAGGCTGTTTCAAAATATTTTCTAACTAATCAATATATAGGCACTTTAAGTGTAAATATTCTTGGATGTTTTTTTGTTGGACTCCTTTTTGGATTTTTTGCTGATATCAAATCTGAAATCCAGCTTTTTTTTGTTATTGGTTTTCTAGGTTCTTTTACAACTATGTCAGCTTTTTCTATACAAACACTTGAAATGTTTAATAATCAAAACTTTGGAGAGGCTGCTCTATATATATTCATGACAATTGTATTTACAATAATGTTTACATATTTAGGTTTTACTTTGGGAGAATTAAAATAGGATGTTAGATATAAAATTATTGAGAGAATCACCTCAAGAAGTATCTGATGCTTTAAGTAAAAGAGGTTATACATTAGATCTAACTAAATTTAATGAATTAGATGCTCAAAGAAAAACTCTCCAAGTTGATGTTGAGTTTGTTCAATCTGAAAGAAAACGCTTGTCTACTGAATTTGCAAACTTAAAAAAAGCTGGAACTTCAACAGATAATTTAAAAAATGATATTGATAAAATGAATGATGGTCTTAAAGCTGGAGAAGATGCTCTTAAAGATTTACAAATTCAAATTGAAAATTTTTTATTAGATATTCCAAATATACCCCATTCCGCTGCTCCAGTTGGCTTAAGCGAAGACGATAATGTTTTAATAAGAAAGGTTGGTGAACCTTCTGCATTAAACACCCTAGATCATATGGAAATTGCTGTTGATATTGATTCTGAGTTAGCTGTTAAATTATCAGGAACCCGCTTTTCTGTTCTTAAAAATGATATTGCTAAATTACAAAGAGCTCTCATAGATTTAATGCTTAATTTAGCTACTAAAAACGGTTATCAAGAACATTATGTTCCTTTTGTTGCGAATGCAGAATCCCTTCAAGCAACTGGTCAGTTGCCTAAATTTGAAGAAGATTTATTCAAGCTTTCAAATGATATGTACCTTATTCCAACTGCAGAGGTGCCTTTAACAAATTTATTTCGAGATACTATAAATGAATTATCAGAGTTCCCAAAAAAGTTAACTGCTCACACGCCTTGTTTTCGCTCTGAGGCTGGAAGTTACGGCAAGGATACGAAAGGTTTAATTCGACAACACCAATTTGAAAAAGTCGAATTAGTCCAAATAGTTCATCCTGATAATTCTTTTACAGCGCTTGATGATTTGCTTGCTAATGCAGAAGAAGTCTTGCAGGTTCTTGAATTACCTTATCAAGTGGTTGAGCTTTGCTCGGGTGATCTAGGTTTTAGTGCAACTAAAACATACGACATAGAGGTTTGGATGCCGAGTCAGAATAAATATAGAGAAATTTCATCCTGTTCTAACTTTGGAGATTTTCAAGCTAGAAGGGGGAAAATACGAATTAAAGATGGTAAAAATAAAATATTTGCTCATACGATAAATGGATCAGCATTAGCTGCTGGAAGAGCTCTTATTGCAGTTATTGAAAATAATTTTGACGGCAAAAATTTGATAAAAATACCAAAAGCGCTTACTAGTTTTATGGGTAAAAATCACATAGATTTAAGTGAATAAAATTTAAACTCAAATCATTCAAGTTCTTTCATAAAAAATCATTACAATGAACCTTATTTTCCTTTCATAGGATAACAAAAAGGTATATTATTAAACAATATTAATCTTATCTTACAAAAAGAGGGAATGTTATGAATAAGTGGTATCTATCTTTATTAACTGTATTTTTTATTAGTGGTTCTGTATTTGCAGCCAATGAAACTACTTCATCTATTCGTGGTGATGTAAATGTTTCAGGGGCTACGGTGCAAATTACTCACACTCCAACTGGATCATCAAAGACTGTTGTCGCTGATGCAGATGGTTCATTTTCTGTTGCTAACCTGCGACCTGGTGGTCCTTATGTAATTAAGGTTACTGCATCAGGCTACGACTCTGAAATGCTTTCAAACGTATTTCTGAATGTATCCCAAACATCAAATATTGATGTTAATTTATCGGGTGGCTCTATGGATGAAGTTGTTGTTACCGGTACAAAAACATCCTTCACAAAGTTTGGTTCTGGCTTAGCAATTTCTGCAGCTGATATTGAAGGTACTCCAAGTATTGAAAGATCTATCTCAGAATATGTAAAAAAAGATTCTAGAATAATTGTTGATGGTGAAGCTAGAAACGCATCAATATCAGTATCAGGTACAAATAACAGATACAATAACTTCACAGTTGATGGTGTTGCTCAGAACGATCCTTTAGGCCTAAATGCAAATGGTTTTCCATCAGTTAGAAATCCTATTAGCATCGAAACCTTAGAACAGATTTCAGTTGACATTAGTCCATTTGATGTTTCTAAAGGTAACTTCACGGGTGCAAGTATAAATGCGGTTACAAAATCAGGAACCAATGAATTCAAAGGCATGGGTTACTACTACTCTACTGATGAAAACAATGTAGGTGACTTAAACGGAAGTGCTCCAAGTCAGTTTGAAGATGAGACTACTGGTTTTGTTTTAGGCGGACCTATTATTAAAGATAAACTTTTCTTCTTCACTGCGTATGAAGAATTTGAATCCCTAACCCCATCTGAAGAGGTAGTTTACAGAATAGCAGACCAAGCTCTTATAGATAGAATTACAAATATTACTAAAACTTTATACAACTACGATCCAGGTTCACCAAATTTCTCACCTCCACCAGAAATGGCTGAGAAACAACTTACTAAGTTAGATTACATCGTGAATGATAGAAATAGGTTGGAGTATGTATACAGTTACTCAGAGGATAATTCAGTTAGACCTTATAACTATGATATTAGGTTTAGCTCACATTACTATAATTATCCAACTACAAATGAGAAAACTACATTTTCTTGGTACGGAGACTTAACTGATAACTTCTATGTTCAAGCAAAATTTTCAGATGTTGAGTATACAAATGACCAAGATGCTTTAGGTGGTGAAGATTTCCCTCATGTTGAAATTCGTATTACTGATTCAATGGGCGGATATACTTCAGGCTCAAGAGAATCAATCTTCCTAGGAGGAGATAAGTATAGAAGTGCAAATGAAACTTCAGCCACAGATGAAATTTTAAATATTAAAGGTGTATTAACTGTAGGTGATCATGAAATCACTATGGGTTACGATACTATCGATAAATTTGTAAGTAACCTCTTTATTTCTCGTGAAGATGGAGCATATCAATTTAAAGGTGTTGATAATTTTGAAGCTGGTATTCCTAGTTATTTTAGATTTAATCAGTCAGCTACTGGAAATCCTTATGATGCTGCAGCAGCTTTCTCAGGAACTTTCAAAACTATTTACATACAAGATAAAATGTATGTATCAGATATATTAACAATATTAGCTGGTGTTAGATTAGACACATTTGCTATGGATAATGGGCCTGCATACAATGCTAGCGCTTCAGAGACTTTAGGTTTCTCTAATTCAACTCCTGCAAAATCAAGAATTCTTCAGCCTAGAGTTGGTTTTAATCTTGATGCTACTGATTTGATGTTCTCTGACTCTGATAGAGTTGTATCTGCTGAGTTAAGAGGTGGAATTGGTCTATTCGCAGGAAGAGTTCCAAATGTATGGTTAGCAAGTCCATTCTCTAATACTGGTGTGGCTACTTATGGCGCTAGATACTATTCTCCATGTCCTGTTGCTGGAGATCCAACATGTTTCTATGGAGACTCTGATCTTTATAGCTTAATTCCTCCTGGATCTGTTTCACCAGGTGGAGCAGAAGGAATTGATCCAAAGTATGAAACACCTTCAACTTGGAAAACTACAATTGAATTAGATCTAGTTACATCTAAAGGTTATAACTTAAGATTTGCCTATAATAGAGATGACGCAAAAGAAGGTATTGGTTTCTATGATGCATCTCATACAGTTGATCAAGCATCACCTACTGGAATAGTTTCCTATAACGGTTACGGACATACAGTAATAACTAATGCTGAAGGTACAAGTTCTGAATCAATGACTTTTGGATTTGATAAAGATTTTGATAATGGCACGAACGTTTTCATGAGTTATACAAATATGAAAGCTTCTAGCGGCTGGTCAGCAACTTCCTCTCAAGCATCATCTAACTTACGTTATATGAAAAATGCTGATATTAAGAATGTTCCAACAGCTCCAACTGATTGGTCAAATGAGCATAGACTTGTAATGGGCTTAGATAAAACTATGAATATCTTTGAAGGAGCGCCTACAAAGGTTTCACTTTTCTACAAGGCATATTCAGGATCACCATTCAGCTATATTCTAGATGGTTTTGATAATGGTATGGATGATGGAAGCACATTAATGTATGTTCCAACTGCAAACGATCCTAATGTTGTCTATGACGGTGTATCAGAAAATGATGTATTGAATGCAATTAATACAGCTGGACTAGGTAGCTGGCAAGGAAGAGTTATGCCTAGAAACCACACTACATTACCTTGGACTAAGCAACTTGATATGAGAATTGCTCAAGAAATTCCAACATTTGTTGATGGCCATAAACTATTTGTATATTTTGATGTTCTTAATCTAATGAACCTTATCGATGAAGATAAAGGTCATCAGAAGTACTATAGATATGGATCAAGGGGTCTTCTTGAATCAGATGGATTTAATTCAGCTGGTCAAATTATCATTACAGGCATTGATGATAGAGGTCCAAGTACAGATACTTATAGCTCACGCTATAGAATGCAATTAGGATTTGCTTATAAATTCTAAAATTAATAAGTTGATTAAAAAGGGCAGTTCACTGCCCTTTTTTTTGATAAAATAAAAAGATGTCGAAACAATTAATACCTGAATTATCATATCTTGATATTAAAGATGGTAATAAAGAAGCCTTAAAAGAGCTTAAAAATGCATTAACCGAGTATGGTTTTTTTAGCATCATCGATCATGGCCTTGATACAGAATTATTAAAAAATAGCTATGCATATTCTAAAAAATTCTTTGATTTACCTGTAGAAGAAAAATCAAAATATGCGTTTCCTCAAAATGCTGGCGCAAGAGGCTATACTCCCTTTGGGAAAGAAACTGCATTAGGAGAGGTAACGCCTGATCAAAAAGAATTTTGGCACCACGGACCTAATATTGACTCTAGTTATGATTCAAGAATTCATACAAATATAAATGTAAATGAAATTGTTGGATTTAATGATAATTTTGATCAATTATTTAATGCAATTAATAAACTGGGGATGAATGTTCTTAAAATAATTGCTTTATTATTAAATAAGGAAGCTAACTTCTTTGATTCTTGGGCCATAAAAGGCAACTCACTCTTAAGACTTATTCATTACCCACCTGTTACCAATGATTCTAATAATTTACGCGCTAGAGCTCATGAGG
>JGI20151J14362_10001645_pt1 | contig 16135 bp, 19 predicted proteins | sample COG_01_FD_14362 | JGI IMG/M metagenome (IMG submission 14362)
GAATTATATTGAAATCAATAAAGAATTTTTTAGTGAGTAAGTGATGGCAGGAGATTGTTATCAAGCAAATGGTAATTTTATTATTACCAAAATGGATGACAAAGATTTTAAGTTGTGTCATGGAGTGGCTATTTTATCTACAGATGGAAAACCATTCGGACATTGTTGGATAGAGAAAGGTGGAGCCGTAATGGATTTCTCAAATGGGAAAAAGATTGGAACCACGAAAAAGAAATATTATGAATTAGGTGGTATACCTGTTAAGGGGTATAAAACATATAAGTATACTGCAAGAGAAGCAGCTATGAAAATGGTACAAAAAGGACATTGGGGGCCGTGGGATTCAACACCACCGAGATAAATTATGAAGATACAAGAATTTTCAAAACACTTAGATGAACCAAGAGAGATTGGTAAGAAAAAAGATAGATTATCATCAAAGGAAAAAACGATGGTTAAAAAACAATTAGGTGAACACTTAGGTATCACTACAGAACAAGCAAAACAAATACTCGATAATATGTGTGTAGAGTGTGGAAACCTTGTAGATGAAAATTTAAAAAAATGGTTTAGTGATAAATGGGTGAATATCGGTAAGAAAGATAAAAGTGGTAAACATCCTGCTTGTGGTACGAGTGGTGATAAGAGAGCATATGCAAAATGTGTTCCTGCATCAAAGGCTCGTAGTATGAGTAAAAAAGATAAAGAATCTGCAACTCGAAGAAAACGAAGTGCACAAAATCAAGCTAATAGAGGTGGTAAGAAATCTGCTGGACAAGGTAAAGCTCCAATCAGAGTATCCACGAAACCTGAGAAGTAGGAGACAGAAGTGAAAAGTTTAAAACAATTATTATCTAAAGTAAAAAGTGGTAAGATGGATAAGAAAACTGCTAAAGACTTGGACAAGTTGGTAACAAGAGGTGATGGTTTTGTAGTGATTACGAAATCAAAGAAAAACGGATACAATCGTTTCCATGCCAATCAAGTAGATGATAGAGGTATTGATATTGTTCCACATATGAGAGATTTCAAACCAAAGAAAGGTGTATATAAACCAGAACACGCAATGACAGATATTAATTGGAAAGATGTAAAAGATATTTACATGGAGAATAAAATGAATTTAGAAGAATTAGTAGGAAAGAAACTCACAGAAGCTCAATTTGATGAAGCTGCTGGTGAAAAGGATGCTTGTTATCATAAAGTAAAAGCAAGATACGATGTGTGGCCATCTGCGTATGCAAGTGGTGCATTAGTAAAATGTCGTAAGGTTGGTGCTAAAAATTGGGGTAACAAATCTAAAAAAGAATCATATGATATATGGGCAGAAGATGGTTCATTTGGATACACAATGACAGGGTTGGTTGAAGCAGAATATCAAGGAAGAAAAGTAAAACTTGGTAAACCAATGCAAGGTGATGTAAAGAAATTTAAGGTATATGTAAAGAATCCAGCAGGTAATGTTGTGAAAGTAAACTTTGGTCAAGGAGGAGATGCTAAGGGTGGTACAATGAGAATTCGTAAATCAAATCCTAAAGCTCGTAAAGCATTTAGAGCAAGACATAATTGTGATTCACCAGGCCCAAGACATAAAGCAAGATATTGGTCTTGTAGGAAGTGGTAGTGGATAAATTAACCAAATGGTTAACTAAACCTCTTTTGGATGAGGGTGTGGATTTACCCATAGAGATTGGTGATACAGTCAAGATGGGAAAATTTAAAAACAAAAGGGTAGTCGTTAAGAAAATAAATTGGAATGAAAAGGGTGATTTATTGATTAATGGAAGACCTGCACTAAAATTCAGAATAACTAAACAAGAACCTCAAGAGAATATTCAAGAGGGAAAGATTAGTTTAAATGTTCCAAATGATATAAAGAAATTCACAAACTATTCCGAAAAAACAAAAAACAATTATACATTGTAGGTGGAGCAGTTCGTGATGCAATACTTGGTAAGAAACCAAAAGACTTTGATTTAGCAACAGATGCAAAACCAGATGAGGTATTGAAGATTGCAAAGAAAGGTGGAATGAAAACCTATGAAGTTGGTAAACAATTTGGTGTTGTGGTTGTAGGTGGGCATGAGATTGCTACATTCAGAAAAGATATAGGTAAAGGTAGAAGACCTAAAGCAGTTGATTTCTCTGATATACAAGGTGATGTAAAGAGAAGAGATTTAACTATCAACGCTATGTTCTATGATATAGAGAGAAGTGAAGTAGTTGATTTAACAGGTGGATTAGAAGATTTAAAAAATAAAATTATAAGAACAGTCGGTAAAGCAAAAGAAAGATTTGATGAAGACCCATTGAGAAAATTAAGAGCATTAAGATTTCAAGCAGTTGTTGGTGGTAAGATGGATAAAGATACTGCAAAGGCATTGATGATTAATCCAAGTTTAAAGGGTGTAAGTTTTGAAAGAGTAAGAGAAGAGTTTATAAAGGCGATTGAAAAGGGTAAATCATCACAGAAATTTATGGGTGAACTTGATAAGTTCGGATTTACAAAACAAATGTTCCCACAAGTAAATATAAGTAAACCTTACCCAAATGTCAAGGATTATATTTTATTTCTTGCAACTATTTTAAGAAAAAATAATGTAGGTAAATTACCTAAGATTTTAAATAAATTAAAGTATAGTGGAGAAGAGGTAAACAATATTACTTTCTTAGTATACTTAAATGATTTTAAACCACAGAACATTTATATGGTGAAGAAGGCACAAGATAAAACTACATTATCATCTAAAGATATTATTAACTATGGAAGAATAGTTGGAAAAGATTTTAGTAAAATTGCAAACTTCAAACTAAGTGTAAAGGCAAGTGGTGATGAGTTTGTTGGATTAAAAGGGAGAGAGATTGGTGATAAGATAAAAGAGTTAGAAACAAAAAACTTTTTAGGTGAAGAGAAAAACTTCACATTTGGTACAAGTTGGATACCAACATCACTTAGTCAAAGAAAGAAAATGAAAAAATTACACAAAAGAACTAATCGTAGTATTAGGGGTGAAAACATACCATCACCAAGTAGGAAAGGTATAAATAAAAACAAAACTGATAGAATGAGTGGTTATAAAAAGGTAGAGGAAATAGCAGTTCGTAAGAAACCTAAAACATTCAGAGATATTTATAACGCTATTCCAAGTGATTTAAAGAAACGAGTTATGAACCTTAAAAACTTTGACCAACGAAGAGATGCTCATCCAGAGGGTAATGTTTTAAAACATACCATTGCTGTAACTAATAGAGCATTAAAAACTGGTGATATAGATTTTGCTTTATCAGCATTGTTTCACGATATAGGAAAGGACTCAACCGCAAAGATACATCCAAAGAAAGGTTTCTGGACACATTATGGACACGAGAAAGTTTCTGCTCAACTTGTATTGAAACACAAGAAGTGGATACAATCATTAGGTGGTGATGTTGATGATATACATTATATAGTAAAGAATCATATGAGAATGAAAGTCTTTGATAAGATGAGGTGGCATAAACAAGATACGATGAGGAAAGATAAAGCATTTGGTAAGTTACAAAAATTTACTACATTCGATAAGGGTGGTAGGGGTATAAGTGATGGTAAAATAAATAAAAAAACACTTGACTCTTATATGGAAAATGTCGTATATTCTATCATAGACGATGGGGATTCTGCAATCAATTTGAAAGAGAATAAGATTAAAAAAGTAATAGGTATTTATGGGGGAAGATTTCAACCATTTGGACCACATCACCTAAAAACATTTAAGTGGTTACAATCTAAGGTAGATGATGCATATATCACTACATCTGATATAAAGAAACCACCAAGACACCCAATGAACTTTCAAGAGAAAGCAAGACATATGGCAAAGATGGGTGTACCAAAAAATAAAATTAGAAAAGAAAAAGTACCTTTAGTTTCAAAAGAGTTACTTAAAAAGTTTGACCCAAAAACTACCGCAGTTGTTTATATCTTTGGAGCAAAAGATGCTGGTAGATTAAGTGGTGGTAAGAATAAAAGTGGTAAATTATCATACTTCCAAGATTACAAAAAGAATAAGGGTAATATAAAAGGACATGAAGAACATGGATACTTTTTAGTTGCACCACATGTCAGTATGAAAATCGGTGGTAATGAAATTTCAGGTACCACAATGAGAAACATATTAGGTTCACCTAAAATTAAAGATGAAGATAGACCAAAGATATTTAAAAAATTATTTGGATACTACGATAAGGGTGTGTTCACAATGATGAACAATAAATTTAAAAAGTTATTTGAATTTTATAATCAACAATCAGTAAAAGATATAATTAAAGAGGTTAGTGCACTCGGAGATACTGTCACACCAAGTGATTTAGATGATGAGGGATTATATGATTTCTTTGGTTCATTTAAAGATTATAAACGAGTATCACCAAAACATGCTGAAATAATGGGTTGGGAAGTAGTTGGTGATATTATTGGAAAGAATGCAATAGACCCAGGTTATGATTTTAGTTTTGCAGGAATTGAAAGAGTTCCGACAGTCACATTCGGAAAAACGATAAATCAAGATACATCTAATGAGGATAGTGTTGATAATCCATTCCCTAAATATAGAGCACATATGANACAAATGGCAAACAAGATGGGTATGGAGATTGTTAAGTTCTTTGGTAAACCTACTGCTAAGATGAAAGATTCACATACACATGATATGAAAACATCAACAAGTGGTGTTAAGAAAATTAAGAAGATGCAAGAGAATTATTTAGAGGATGTTAGTGTATTATTAGAGGGTGGAGCGTATGGACACATGTCTCATCCATTTGATGATAATAATCTTACATTTTCAGACTTGAAGACCATAATTATTAATGGTATAGGAGGAAAGTTAGATAGAGAAGATGGTGTTACAGAGAAACTTGATGGACAGAATTTAATGGTAAGTTGGATTGATGGTAAGTTAAGAGCAGCTCGTAATAAAGGACATCTAAAGAATTTTGGTAAAACATCACCAACAACAAGTGGAATAAAATCTATGTTTAGTGGTAGAGGAAATATAGAAAAAGCTTTTGTAGGTGCAATGAAAGATTTAGAAAAATCAATCGGTTCATTATCAGATAAACAACAAGAGAAGATATTCGGTAATGGAAAACGATGGATGAACTTAGAGGTTATGTATCCAGCAACAGCAAATGTAGTAGATTACGATGTAGCAGAAATAATATTTCATGGTACATTAGAGTATGATGAAAGTGGTAGACCAATTGGTCAACCTAAAGATAGTGCTCGTATGTTGGCAGGTATGATTAAACAAACAAACAACCATATACAAAAAATGTTCAAGATTGGTAAACCAAACTTCTTGACTGTTCCAAAGGTACAAGATTTTGGTAAGAAGAAAAGTATGTACTTAGGAAAGTTAAAGAAGTTACAATCTCAATATAGTTTAAAAGATACAGATACATTGGGTGAATACCATGAATCATATTGGAGAGAGTATATTTTTAATGCTAGTAAACAATTTAAAGTAAAATTAAAACCTGCACAATTTGCTAAGTTAGTAAAGAGATGGGCATACTTTGATAAAAGTTATAAAATACCAGAAATTAAAAAAGATTATAAAGATAAGCCTAAATTTTTAAATTGGGTACTATCAACAGATAAACAAGACCATAGTAAGATTTTTAAAGATAATATAAAACCATTTGAGATATTGTTCTTTTCAGTAGGTGCAGAGATATTGAAAAACATAAGTGGATACATGGCAGTTAATCCAGATAAAACAATTCAGAAAATGAGAAAAGAAATGATTAGTGCAATGAAAGATTTGCAGAAACCAGACAAAATAGAGAAATTAAAAAAACTAAAAATACAAATCGAAAAACTACAGAAGATTGGTGGGTTAAAAGCAATCGTACCAAGTGAGGGTATAGTGTTTAAGTATAAAGGTAACACATACAAGTTCACAGGTGCATTTGCTCCAATTAATCAAATATTAGGTAGTATAAAATTCGGTTAAGGAGTTATAATGGCAGGATATAGTAAAGAGATGGAAAGAGCCAATAAGGCATTAAAAGATTTAATGTCAGGCAAAGACCATGAAAAAGAATATGTTCAAGTAGGATACGAGGGTAAGAAAGAAGACCTTGGTGGAAAGACCCGAGAATCAGACCTAAGTAAAGTAATGCAATCGATTAGGATGCCTTTGTTTTGTCCTAAATGTAAAAAAACAATGAAGAAAAAACTTGATGATAAGTTTTGGAAAACAAAAGGACATTGTTTTGATTGTCAAATAGAATTTGAAAATAAATTAAGAGTTAAAGGTGAGTTTGATACCTATGCTAAAGAAATTATCAATGGTAATAAAAAAGCATTCTTAAAGGATATGAAACAATCACTTGACGAATTTGAAGAAACTGGTGGAAAAGTTGAATGGCTCAATTCAGTTGGGGTTCAAGATGTTGAACTCGAAAAAGAAAAATGGGAAATGGGTGAAAGTGAATTTGCTAAAGTAGTAGATGAAGCTAAAGAACATATAACTAAATTAGAAAAGGCAATTGAAGATGAGTCAAAAGAACTTGATACTACCAGAGAAAGTAGTAATTGATTTGATGGCGTTGACCTCACGATTAGGTGAAATAGCAATTGATTACAATAACAAAATTGGTGGTACAGAAACAGAAAATTTAGTAAGATTGTATACGAAAGTAATCCATAAACTCATGGATTTAGAATACCAAGATTTGAATAATCCAACGGGTTATTCATTTGAAGAACTCTTAAAGAGTGCAGGAATAGATAAACCTAATAAGGGAGAAGAATAATGATAGGTGGAATACTGAATTTCATCATGGGACTTTTTGGTGGAAAGAAAAAAGAAGAAGTTAAAAAGTTAGATGAAGCAATTAAAGTAAAAAATCAAGAAGTAACTAAACTTGAAAAAGAAGTAGTGAAACTTGAGAAGAAGAAGAAAGTCAACAAAAAAGAAGTTGGTAATCTTAAACGAAAAGTAACNAATACTAAAAAACAAATACTTGCAGCTGAAGAAGCAGTAAAAACAGATAATGTTGATGANGCAGTAAAATTTTTGAAGAAATTTAGTAAGTAGTATATACTTATATATATGAGATATTTTATTTACATATTATTTCTTGGTTTATTGTTNGGGCAAGATAACAAAACTTTTACCTTTTCAGAGGAAGAAGTTCTTGGGTTCACTAACAAAATCAAAGAATTAGAGTTAAAAGATAGTTTGAATGTATCTTTAGTAGGAGATTTGGAAAAACAAATTTTCCTATTAGAAGATAATGCATTATCTGATTCACTAATTATTGATTTTAGAACACATCAACTTCAGTTACAAAAAGAAACTATTAATTTGTATAAGGAAAAAGTTAAAGTGGTAAAACCTAAATGGCACGAAAACAAATGGTTATGGTTTGTTTATGGTGTTGGTGCTACAGCAATTTCAGTTAATCTTGCAGGACAAATAACAAACTAATGGCAACACAGATAAAAGAAGTAATCAAACAAGAGTATATTAAGTGTGCTCAAGACCCGGTCTACTTTTTAAAAAAGTATTGTATGATTCAACACCCGATTAAGGGTAAGATACCTTTTTCATTGTATCCTTTTCAAGAGGAAACAGTCAAAGAGATTAAAGATAATCGTTTCAATATTATTTTAAAAGCAAGACAGTTAGGTATCAGTACTTTAACTGCAGGATATTCTTTATGGTTAATGACATTCTTCCAAGATAAAAACATCTTGGTAATTGCAACCAAACAAGATACTGCAAAGAACTTGGTTACTAAAGTTCGTGTGATGCATGCAAATTTACCATCGTGGTTGAAACAAAAATGTGTTGAGGATAATAAATTAAATCTTCGATATGTAAATGGTTCACAGATTAAAGCAAGTGCAAGTGGACCAGAAGCTGCTCGTTCAGAAGCTCTATCATTATTGATATTAGATGAGGCTGCATTTATCGATAAGATAGATGATATATGGACTGCATCTCAACAAACACTTACAACAGGTGGTAGTTGTATTGCACTTTCAACACCTAACGGAGTTGGTAATTGGTTTCATCAAACTTGGGTTCAAGCAGAAGAGGGTAGAGGATTGTTCAATGATATTAAATTACATTGGACGGTACATCCAGACAGAGAACAAGAGTGGAGAGATGAACAAGATGAACTATTAGGTTTACAAGGTGCTGCACAAGAATGTGATTGTGATTTCATCACTTCTGGTACATCAGTTATTGATGGTGTATTATTAGAAAATTGTAGAACAAAGAGTGTAAAAGACCCGATAGAAAAAAGAGGTATTGATGGTAATTGTTGGGTATGGGAACCACCAAACTATACGAGAGATTATATAGTATGTGCCGATGTAGGTAGGGGTGATTCAAAAGACTATAGTGCATTCCATGTAATTGATGTAGAGAATGTAGAACAAGTTGCTGAATACAAAGGTAGGTTGAGTACAAAAGATTTTGGTAATATGTTGGTTAGTATTGCAACAGAATATAACGATGCATTACTAATTATAGAAAACAATAATATTGGTTGGGCAACAATCCAACAAGTAATAGATAGGGATTATCCTAATCTATTTTATACGAGTAAGGATTTACAATACATCGATGTACAACATCAGATGAATAATAAATTCAGAAGTGAAGAAAAGAGAATGGTGGCAGGATTTTCAACGACAATGAAGACACGCCCACTAATTATAGCTAAGCTAGAAGAATTTTTTAGAGAGGAGAGTGTAGTAGTTCGTAGTAATCGTTTGATTGATGAATTATTTACTTTCATCTACAATAATAATAGAGCCGAAGCAATGAGTGGATATAACGATGATTTAGTTATGTCATTTGCTATTGGTTTGTGGGTTCGTGATACTGCATTAAGATTACGAACTGAGGGAATTGAATTAACAAAAAAGACCTTAAACAGAATGCAAGATGTTGATGGTCTTTATACACCCGAAGAGAACAAAAATGATTCTTGGGAATGGGATGTAGATAAGAAAAAAGAGTCATTAGAGTGGCTCTTGTAAGTGAGGTAAAAAATGGCAGATACAAAACATTATTCGGTAGACTGAGACGATTGTTCTCAACAAATGTTATCGTAAGGAATGTCGGTGGAAAAAAATTAAAAGTAGCAGATACTGAACAAGTGCAGGCAGCAACAAAGTCACACTTGGTTGATAGGTATTCAAAACTACATAGTGGATTGGATATGGCAAATAGTGGATATTCAAGTTTTGCACAATTACAACAAGCAAGATTAGGATTATTCAAAGATTATGAAACAATGGAAGCAGATTCCATTATTGCATCTGCACTTGATATTTATGCTGATGAATCTACAATGAAAAACCCATATGGTCAAGCATTAGAGATTCAAAGTGATAATGATAATATAAAACAAATCTTACATAATTTGTTCTATGATATTATGAACATTGAATTTAATCTATGGCCTTGGACAAGAAACCTCGTAAAGTATGGTGATTTCTTTTTATACTTAGATGTAGAGGATAAGTATGGTATCACAAATGTAATACCAATATCTTCATACGAATTGGTTCGTTCAGAGGGAGAAGACCCAGAAAATCCATATTATGTAAAGTTCTATATGGAATCACAAGAATCACAACATCCTTATTTTACTCGTTCAAGTAATGGTAAAAAAATAGAATTTGAAAATTTTCAAATTGCACACTTCAGATTAGCAAGTGATAGTAATCTAATGCCTTATGGTAAATCTATTTTAGAAAGTGGTAGAAAGGTTTGGAAACAATTAACTCTTATGGAAGATGCTATGTTAATACATAGAATCATGAGAGCACCAGAAAAAAGAGTATTCAAAGTAGATATTGGAAACATACCACCGAATGAAGTTGATAACTATATGCAAAGAATTATCAACAAAATGAAGAAGACTCCATTTATGGATGACCAGACAGGTGATTATAATTTGAAGTTCAACATACAGAATCTTACAGAAGACTTCTTTATGCCAGTTCGAGGTGGAGATAGTGGTACAAATATCGAATCACTACCTGGAATGACTTATGAAACTACAGAAGATATTGAATATCTAAAGAATCGTTTATTGGCTGCACTTCATGTACCAAAAGCGTTCTTAGGATATGAAGAGGGATTAGGTTCAAAAGCAACATTAGCAGCAGAGGATGTTAGATTTGCTCGTACTATTGAAAGGGTTCAACGAATCCTTGTTAGTGAGTTAACTAAGATTGCTGTTGTACATTTATACTCACAAGGGTATACAGATGCAGAGTTGGTAAACTTTGAACTAAACCTAACAAGTCCATCTACAATTTATGAACAAGAAAAGATTGAATTGTGGAGTAATAAAATAAATCTTGCTCGTGATATGAAAGATAATAAGATGATGAGTACGGAGTGGATTTATAAGAACATCTTTAACTTTTCTGATGACCAAATTGATACAATGGATAAAGAGTTGGTACATGACCAAAAAACTAAATTCAGATTTGACCAGATTGAATCAGAGGGTAATGACCCAGCAGATAGTGGTGAATCAGTAGGTACACCAAGTGATATGCAATCAGGTGGTTTTGACCAAGAATCAAAATCAGGTTCAGTATTTAAAGACGAGGGTGGTGCACCAGAGGGTGGATTTGATGGAGCAGGAAGACCAAAGGAAGTTAGTAAATATAACAAAGATGGTAGTGCAAGGGGTAGAGAACCACTTGGTAGACCAAAAATTCCGATGGCTTTAGCACATTATGATGGTTTGAAAAAATCATTTGGTAAACAGGCTAGAAAAGTTTTGAAAGAAACTATGGATAGTGAAAAAATTAATGAGGAATATAAAGATTTCAAGGAAGATAAATAACGATTTCTTGAAAGTTTTATATTTATATATGGTACGAATAAATAAAAATATTGGAGTGTTTGATGTCAACCCAAAAGAAGCATAATAAAATAAAAAATACTGGTATACTTTTCGAGTTACTTACCAGACAGATTGCAGTGGATGTAATGAATGATAAAAAAGATTCACCTGCTATAAAAATCATAAAGGAATTTTTCAATAATAAATCCCAATTGGGTAAAGAAAATGAACTTTATAAGATTTTGGTCGAAAAAAAGTACAAAAATTTAAACCAAGCTGAGATATTAATCGAAGCAGTGATTAAAAATCGTAGAAAATTATCAAATCGTAGATTAAGAAATGAAAAATACAATTTGATAAAAGAAATCAAAGAAAACTATGGTGTAAACGCGTTTTTTAATTCAAGAATTCCAAACTATAAAGTATTAGCATCAGTTTATACTTTATTTGAAAATGAATCTGTAAAAGAAGTAGTAGATTCTGTAGAGGAAACAGATTCAAAAATAACTATATTAGAAGCAATCACAGACAGACATCAAATCAAACAAATCTTCTAATAAAGTGTTAGAGTCGTACCAAACTCAAGATACGGATGTAAGATTATTAACTTATCAGTTATTAGTTGATAAATTCAATAAAAAATACACAAATCTAAATGAAGCTCAAAAAAATCTATTGAGGGAATACATCAATAACTTATCAAACACTAATTCTTTGAGAGAATTCATAGATTCTGAAGTTACAAAAGTAAAATCTAAATTAAAATCACATCTAACAAGAATAGATGACAAGATTACTAAAATAAAACTTTCTGAGGCAATCAAACATACTGATACCTCAATTGGTGGTAAGTTAGTAAAGGATTCCCATGTTGTGGCTTTGATGAGATACTATGAGTTAATCAAGGAGTTAGACAATGTCCACCAAAATAACTAAAACAAGATTTAAAGAAATACTCAAACACCTTATTCGTAAGGAAATAGAAGAAGTATCCACGACTGTATCTGCAGGTGGAGAGAGTGGAACTGGTATTCATTATGATACACCTAAAGCGTTCTCTACTGGTTCAGGTCATCCAACAGATGGTGAAGTTGGTGGATATGAAAAGGTAAAAGAACAAGTTAATGAGGTAATGTTCGCAGTTAAAGTTGATAAAGGGGATGGTAATGTAATACAAACTATCGTTAACGCATCATCTAAATCACAAGCTAAAGCAAGAATTGCAAGAATACTTAAAGGTGGATTGAAGGCAATTAAAGATGTACAACGAGTTCAACCATCACTTGGTAAACAAATTGATAAAAAACTTGAATCAGTAAACGAAGGTCGTTATCATGATTGGAGAAACGATGAAACCTTAACACCAAAACAAAAAATTGGTAAAAGTATTCGTGAAGTTAAAAACTCACTAACGAGTTAGATAAGATGGTTAAGATGGCAGTTAAATTAAAAACCGAATTAAATGTTGATTCAAACTCGTATTGGAAAAATACACATAAGGCAATCACAAAGATTTCAGAAAGATTAGTCAAGATGGCAAACAAAGTAGGGAACTTAAAATGAACGATAAATATTTAAAAGAATCGATTGATATCTTAAATAGAAAGTTTGGTGACCCGTTACCTACTCTTGAAGATACCATGAAATGGCATAAAGAGCAAAAATTAAAAGAATTAAAGTTTGGTTCAAAAGCACAATACGATAAGTATAAAAAAGACCATATCATCAAACCAGGTACAGAGATTGAGATTGATGGTAAAAAATCTGTAGAAAAAGGTGAAGCAAAACCAAATAAAAAAGTTGATAAACAGATGTCTAAAGCAGCAGATGATGCAAACGCTAAGATGGATGCAGCAGAAAAAGCAGCAAAGAAAAAGATGAACTTTCAAAGAGAGGGTACATTGATGGAAAACCCAGTCGTTGCAGCAGCAGTAGCTGCAGCAATGCAACAACAATCTATCTCTAATCCAAAAACTAAAAATAAAATAAAACTCTCTACTGCAATAAAATCTAAAGATTCGGCAATTGCTGAACCTGCTAAGAAAAAAGCAAAAAGTATCATACAAAGAATTAAAGATAAGTTCAAAGGTAAAGAAAAATCTGAACCTAAGAAACAATCTAAATCAGATGCAGATTTCTACAAAAGACAATTTACTGGTGAGGTACAAGAGGGACCAGATGATGTAAGATTCGCAAGAAAAGCGATGAGTAAGATTGCAAAACATGAAGCATCATTAAGAAAAGCAATGTTTGAATTAGAACAGGCATTCTTAAGAGACCCAAGACCAGAAAACCAAAAGTTGGCAAAAGAAATCAAAAAGGCTTATAAGAGTAATGTGACTGGATTCATGAAAGATTCAGTTCAAATGATTAAAAGGATGAAGTAAGATGAAAAACCTAATTGTAGATTACATACCATTTGAAATATCACCAGAACAAATTAACGAATCCATGAAAGAAAACAATGGTAAGTTAGTTGTTAAGGGTGTATTACAAAGAGCAGATGCTAAAAACCAAAATGGTAGAGTATATCCAAAGGAAATTCTAACAAGAGAAGCAAAAAACTATGCTCAAAACTTTATTAAACAAAGTAGAGCGTTGGGTGAATTAGACCATCCAGATAGTTCAGTTGTTAATCTACAAAATGTATCACATAATGTAACTGAGATGCACTTTGAGGGAGATAGTTTATTAGGGACAGTAGAAATCCTAACCACACCAAGTGGAAATATTTTAAGAGAATTATTCAAGAATGGTATCAAGTTAGGTATCAGTTCTCGTGGAATGGGTTCAGTAGAACAAGTTAGTGAAGCAGATGGAGATGTGATGAAAGTAGGACAAGATTTCGAACTTATCGCTTTTGATTTTGTAAGTAATCCATCTACACATGGTGCTTTCATGCATCCACTAAGTGAGGGTGTTGATAATACACAACAAAGTAGAACTTGTGGTAAGTATTGTAAAGCAGAAGATATCGTTAATAAGATTATAAGAGGAGAGTAATATGCCTGGTTTAGAAGATAAAAAACTACCAAACATACCTAAAGAAAACGATAGTTTGGGTGGAGACACTGGTTTAGAGGGTATACCTATACCACCTAATGGCCAAATTACAAACCCTACATTTACAGAATTTGCTGATGGTAACGATGCACCACAACCACAGAAAGGTAAAGTTGGATTAGAAGATTTTGCTACACCAGATAGTGGTAAGTTAGGAAAAACTTTTATCGGTGATGGGTTGGCAAAGTAATGCCTTCCAAATCTAAAGCTCAACAAAGATTTATGGGAATGGTTCATGCACTCAATAAGGGTGAGATGGACCCAAGTGATGCTTCACCAGAAGTGAAGAAAGTTGCTAAATCAATGAAGAAGAAAGATGCAGAAGATTTTGCATCAACCAAACACAAAGGGAAACCAAACAAAGTGACACAAGAATGGTTAAAGAAAACAATTAGAGAACTAATTGAACAAGAACTAAACCTTGAGGGAACTTGTGGTTATGGTGAAGATGGTGAGTTAGGTGATGAACCTGCAGGACCACACCTATTAAAAATCAAAAAAGAATCCTTTTCAGAATTAGAAGCAGAGAAGTATGATAAGAAATTAAAATCTGCTATTAAAAATATTGCAAAGAAAGATAGAAAAAAAGGATTGATGTTGATGAACTTTTACAAAAAACATTGGATAGAGTTTATGATAAAATCAAAACAAGCACTCGGAGAATCTATACTTAACGAGGGTGAAAAAGAAAAGATTGAACAATTACTAATCAAGTATGGTAACACACCTGAAGATGCAAAACAAATGGTTAGTAAAACCTATGATTACATAAAGAAAGCTTATAGAAATGCAAACGCATCAAAGAAAGCAGAGATTATGTCAGGTTTGATGAAGTTTGAAACAACAGAACACATTGTAAAATTAGTTGAGAAATGTTGGAAAGGATATGAGAAAAAAGGAACAAAGAAAATGTTCGGTAAAACATATCCTAATTGTGTAAAGAACGAAAATATAAATCCAATATTCCATTTAGATGAAACTACTTACAAAGGGTTCGTTAAATATATGAATGATTTCTATGGGCCAAAAGGAGTTTATCCTGATAAAAAGAAAAGAACTCTAAAGATGAAAGATATTGGAATTGCATACTCAGTATTATTAAAGAAGAAACCAGATTTTGAAATCGGATATGATTCTACAGATAGAGAGATGTTAAGAGATATTTTAATGAAGATGAAAAAACTTGACCCAGATTATTCACAAAAAGAATCAGTAGATGAAAGAAAATTAAGTTCTCATCAAAAGAAAGCAATATCGATAGCTATACAGATGAGTGGTAATATGACGAATGCTGTTAAGAAGATTGAAAAAATTAAAAAGGGATTGTCTAATGACAAAAAAGTAAAAGATGCCCTTAAACTTGCAAATGAATCTACAAAAGAATACATGAACACTCAGTTGAAGAAAAAGAAAAAACGAGGATTAGAGGTAGAAAGTAAAACTTCTAATATGATGAGAAATATTCGTAAAGGTGGAACAGCAGGACCTTGGACTATTATTGTGAGTAAAAACAATAGTATAAAGAGAAGCACTATGGTGAAAAATTTAAAAGAGATTCCAGCATATATGGATGATATAAAGAAAAAATTTCCAAATCATAAGATTGGTATAGAATCTAAAGGTGGTAAGATAGTTTACAGAGAAGCAATGGATAGAAGACAGGCCGCTGAAACTCTAAAACAAATCGGTGGTAACAGATTTATTGCTATGACTGGTGCTAAACACTTTACATTTGGTAAAGAGGGTATGATGTTTAAGATTGGTAGAAACTCTAAACGAGTAAACTATGTAAAGATAGATTATGATAGAGGTAAAGATTTATATAACATGAGCTTTGATTGGGTAACCATTAAAGGAATCAAAAACAAAAAGAAACTTAAAGGTGTTTACGCAGACCAGTTGGCAAAAGCATTTGAGAAATACACAGGTATGTACACAAGTTTGTAGGAGATTATGGTGATTAAATTAACAGATATATTAAAAGAATCAAAAGTATCTTATTTAACAGAAGCTTTTAAAAGTAAACTATTAAGAAAATTTTCTGTTAGTAATAGAGGTTCGTTAGATAGAGATTTATATAGTTACTTGGCAAAATTGGGTGTAGAAGCGAGTAAGATTGAAGATAACCAAATTGAAAAACAATCTCGATTACCTGGAAAGGGTATTGCAATTGCAGTGACAGGTAAGAAAGTAACTC
>JGI20151J14362_10001646_pt1 | contig 16131 bp, 17 predicted proteins | sample COG_01_FD_14362 | JGI IMG/M metagenome (IMG submission 14362)
CCAACAAAAAACTTATCAATTTTTAATTTTGTGATTTTAGACACGTTATAACCAATTACAGTTTGCATTGGTTGTGACCAGACGGTACCTGAAATTAGATCTGCTTTATATAATTTTAAAAAACTTTTGTTAGTTCCAACTATTCTAAAATTTTGGAAATTATCTCCCAACGATATTGGTACCGCGCTTTTTATGGCTGGGTGTTTAATAATTTCTTTTGAGTTTTGATAGCTTATATTCCCAGTGGGAATATCAATATGATGAATAGAAGATAATATCAATTGAAGGGGGCTCCCTTTAGCACCAACAACAGCATCTAAACCTGGATTATTTTTACTAAAAGTTTCTTTGGTAACTTGATTTACTAGTATAGACACAGTTATAATTGTAATTCCTACAATCATAAGAAATACACTTAGTATAAAGTTTAAGGGTTTAGATTTTAGGTACAAAATAGATATATAAAAAATATTTATAACTGTTCTCCTAATCTAATAATTTCAGAGAAATTTATTAAAGATTGAATACGACTATCATGTGTTATAAGTACCAGTGAAGCTTTACAACGCAAGCTTTCTTCTTTTATTAAATTGGCAATAATATTGGCATTTTTATCGTCTAATGAAGAAGTTGGTTCATCACAAAAAACCCATTTGGGATCGCCAACAAATGCACGCGCCACCGCAAGTCTTTGTTTTTCACCGATGCTTAAATTTGCAACTTTTATATGCGATTTGTTTGCTAGTCCAACTTTATCCAAAAGGTTAAACAATGGAATTGATTTTCTTGTATTGATAGCACTTACAGCAATTTCTAAGTTTTGTTTAACAGTGAATGTATTGATTAAATTGAAATTTTGAAAAACGACACCAAGATTTTTACCTCTAAATTCATCTATTTTGTTTTCAGGTAAATTATAAAGGTCAATACTATTATAAGTTATTTTACCAGTGGTTGGCTTTTGAATACCGCATAAAATACTAAGTAAGGTTGTTTTACCAATTCCAGAAGGACCAGTTATTAAAAGGTCCTCCTGAGGTTTAAGATTGAAATTTATGTTTGAAAATAATTTTTGTCCGTCAATATTGAATGATACATCTTCACAAATAAACATTTATAATCATTACCCTAGACAATCTTTCAGGCTTTTAGCCATGTTTTTGAGTAATTGTAAATAAAAATTTTCTCCACTTTTTATATTTACACCAAGAGGGTCTAGTATACCTATTTGTGCATTAGTACTTTCAACCACAATTTGTACTAATCTACTATCAAACTGAGGCTCTTGAAAAACACATGAAGCTTTTAATTTAACAATTTTATCTTTTATAAAAGATATTTGCTTTGGTGAAGAAGCTATATCTCCTTCTAAGGCAACAGAACCAACCGCATTTAAGTCGAAGCTAGTTTCAAAATACTGATATGCATCATGGAATACTATAAAAGGTTCATCTTTAATACCTAACAATTCTTTTTTTAATTCAACTTTTAATTGATTAATTTTCTTAATCATTTGATTGGCATTTTGATTATATGTTTTGGCATTTTCTGGGAAAAATAAACTCAATTCTTTATTTATCTTTTTAATAATTTTCACAGCATTATCTGGACTTAACCAAATGTGAACATCATCTTCTTTTTCGTGATCATCATGATCATCATGTTTTTTTGAATGCTTGTCGTGGTCGTGATCGTCATCTTTCTTAACATGTTTATCATAATCATCGTGATCACCATGTCTATGATGGTGGTCATGACGTTCCCATGCCTCATTATCTCTTATTGCTAAATGTTTAATTCCAGCATCTTCCATTAAATTTATTATTTTTATATTTTTAGGAAGGTTTTTAAATACCTTAGTTAAACTTGTTTCAAGGTGATCTGAGACAAAAAATATGATGTTTGCATTTTGTAATTTTTTTGTATCAGAAGGTTTTAATTTATATTCGTGGGGTGATGCTTTAGCAGGTATTAATGAAATAGTTTTGCCAGTATTTCCAATAACAGCATTTACTAATGAATTTATTGGTTGAATAGTTGAAACAACACCTTTTGTTTCAGAGGCTAGTAATTTAAAACTTGAAAAAAATATGAAACAAAAAACTGTAAAAAATCTTAACATAAATATACCCTTAATATCATGTTGCAATGTTATAACATAACATATATTATGTTGTTTTAATGTCAATCTTATTATTGTAAAGTAAATTATGAATAAAAATTCAAAATCTGCATCTGAATTAAAAGCTTCAATTAGTAGGGTTGATGAAATTTGTAAATCTAATAACCTAGGGTTTACGGATATTCGCAAGCAAGTTTTTGAAATAATTGTAAAAAAGAATAAACCTATAAAAGCTTATGAGATACTTGATGAAATAAGAAATATAAGTGGTAAACCTTCTCATCCACCAACAGTGTATCGAGCTATAGATTTTTTAATAGAAAATGGTTTTGTTCATAAACTAAATTCCATAAACTCTTTTGTAGGATGCTTTCATCCTAAAGCTCATGAAGAATGTTATTTTTTAATATGTAAAAAATGTAATCTTTATCAAGAATGCTGCGATGATAGTTTAAAAGATAGGATTTCTAAAACAGCAGAACATAAAAATTTTCTAATAAGTAATACTACATTAGAAATTGAAGGTCACTGTCTAGATTGCAGTCAAAAATGAAAATAACTAATGCCTTAATTTCTTCTAAAAACGTTAGTGTTTTGAAACATCAAAAGTTCATATTAGAGAATATTGATATACAAATAAATAAAAACGACTTTATTACAATAATTGGACCCAATGGTGCAGGTAAGACTATGCTCCTTAAATGTTTAATGGGTTTTTATAAACCAACCTCAGGTTCAATTGAGAGGAAAGAACAATTAAAAATAGGTTATATGCCGCAAAGTATAAATGTCATTAACACGATGCCAATGACGGTAAAAGGTTTTATAACTGTTAGAAAGAAATATGATGACATCTCTCTTAATAAAGTAATCACCGAAGTTAATATACGTGAAATAGTTGATAAGCAACTATCAGTTTTATCAGGTGGCGAAATGCAAAGGGTTTTGCTTGCTAGAAGTCTTTTAAACAACCCAGATCTATTAATTTTAGATGAACCTGCGCAGAATTTAGATATTTCTGGGCAATTGAATTTTTATAAACTTATACAAGAAATCTACTCTAAAAGAAATATTAGTATTTTAATGGTTTCTCATGATTTACATTTGGTGATGGTTTCTACAAAGAAAGTTCTATGTCTTTATAAACATATTTGTTGTTCAGGCGCGCCTCAACAAATTGCAAAAGATCCAGAGTTTCTTGCCATGTTTGGAAAAGATATGGCTAATATGATGTCTATTTATCAGCATAGCCATGATCACAGTCATGATCATAGTTATTTAGTTGGAGAAGAATAATAGCTGATCCATTTATAATTAGAGCTTTATTAGCTGGGATTGCAGTTGCCCTAATTTCAGGTTTGGTTGGTTGCTTTGTTGTCTGGAGAAGAATGTCATATTATGGAGAATCGATAGCTCATAGTTCATTGCTAGGTGTTGGATTGGGCATATTACTAGGAACTGGAATTAATTTTGGTGTCATTATTGTCTGTTTATTATTCGGAATTCTTTTTTTATGGTTACAGCAAAGTAAAATTTTATCAACAGACACTCTTCTGGGAGTGTTAGCTCATCTTGCTCTATCAATTGGTATTATAGTAATTTCATTAAATAGAATTAAAATTGACATTGAAGCATTCTTGTTTGGAGACATATTAACCGTAAGCTCGAGTGATTTATGGATAATGTATCTTGGGGTAGGCATCACAATTCTTCTTATACTTATTAATTGGTCTTCTTTACTTTTGGTAACAATTGATGAAGATTTAGCTAGAGCCGAGGGAATAAATCCTATTTATATTAATTTATTATTAACCATAGTTTTAACAATAGTCGTAGCAGTATCACTTCAAATAATTGGCTTACTTCTTATAACTGCTATGTTGATTATCCCTGCCGCAACTTCAAGAAGGTTAGCTAACTCGCCTGGGCAAATGGCGTTGATTGCAACCTTAGTAGGGGTTATTTCAGTTATTTCAGGTATATTTCTTTCAGTAGAGTTTGACGCACCATCCGGTCCATCAATAGTTGTTATTAGTGCAATACTTTTTTTTCTTTCGTATAGTTTTAAATTTTTAATAAATAAGGATTAATAAATAAAAGAACATTAAAAAAAATATTAGGGTTTTAAAACAATTTTACCTTTTGCGCCCCTATCAAGAATTTTTTTTAGAACTGAAGCAGCTTCAGATAAATGATAATTTTCTTCAATTAAGGGTTTTAAGAGTCCTCGTTCATACCAACCAAATAGTTCTATCATATTTTCCTTATATTCATCGGGTTCCGCTCTAGTAAAGGCTCCCCAAAAAACACCAACAACGCTGAATTCTTTAACAAGGGCAAGGTTTACAGCAAATTTAGGTATGGACCCAGATGCAAAGCCAATTACTAATAGCCTTCCTTTTCTTGCCATTGTCCTAGCTACTGTGTCGAAAATATCACCGCCAACTGGATCAAAGATGACATCAATCCCTTTGCCATCTGAAATTTCTTTTAATTTATCTTTTAGGTTCTCATATCCTAATGTTAAATCTGCTCCATTTTCTTTAGCTACTTTCTGTTTTTCACTATTTGAAGCAACTGCAATTACTCTTGCACCTATTATTTTACCAATTTGAATTGCAGCTATTCCAGTTGAGCCTGAAGCCCCTAGTACAACTAACGTCTCATCCTTTTTTAATTGTGCTCTTTGTTTTAAGGCATAATGTGAGGTCCCGTAAGCACATAATAATGCACAAGAATCATCGAATGACATACTAGGGGGAATTTTAAAAACAGATGAACTTTTAACGGCGGCTTTTTCTGCATATCCATTAAGTTGAGATAAAGCAGCAATACGGTCACCAATTTTTAAATCTGTGACATCAGATCCAACTTCAATTATTTCACCAGCAATTTCCATACCTGGAATAAAGGGTGTTTCTGGTTTTAGTTGATATTTCCCTTGTACAAGGAGACCGTCAGGAAAATTAACACCTACAGATTTAACTTTAATAAGAATACTATCTTTATTAAGTATTGGTTCATCTACTTCTTTATATTCAATATTTTCAATCGGACCAAAATCACTACAAACAATCGCTTTCATCTAATATCCTCTAATTAAATTTAAATTTATGGGAAAACCAAAGATATTGTTTCAGCCACAAAAGCAGGTTTAATATCATCTTTAATTTCTAATTCACATTTATTAACAACTCTAAAACCTCCATTTTTCATTTCTTCACAAGAAATTATTGTTCTGTTAAGTCGAACATGAGAACCAACTTTGACCATGTTAATAAAACGAACTTTATCTGACCCATAGTTAAGAGTTCTAGATGTATTTTTAATTTCTGCATTTTGAGAAGCTAATTTAGGAAGCAGAGATACCATATAATATCCATGAGCAATTGTTTTTCCTTCAGGCATTTCTTTTTTTGCTCTTTCTTCGTCAACGTGTATCCATTGATGATCTGATGTTGCGTCAGCAAATTTATTTATTTTCTCTTGAGTAACATGATACCATTCACTAGGAGTTAATGGTTTATTTATATAGTTTTTAATTTCTGAAGGATTTTGAATTATTACCATTACTTAATCTCTTTTTTTATATTTGAATAATTTGGATAAATGATAGTGTATTTTAAATCAAATAAAAATAAAATTTAAGGAGACTGAATTGTCTCAAATAAAAAAAATAAAGTTAGAGGGTGTAATACCTGCAACCTTAATAGCATTTGATGAAGATTTTGAGATCAATGAAAATGCTAGCAGAAAACACATAAAAGAATGTGCTTTAACAAAAGGAATTTCAGCTATTACTGTTAACGGTCATTCTTCTGAAATACATGCTTGTAACTTTGAAGAACAAAAGACAATTTTAAATTTTTCTCTTGATGAAATAGGAGACGTTCTTCCAGTCATCAACGGAGTTTACGCTGATGGAAGTATAGAAGCTGCTAAAATAGCAAAAATGTCAGATCTTAATGGTGCCTCAGCACTATTATGTTTTCCACCTCAGAGTATGTCTATGGGTGGATATTTAAGACCAGAAATGGCTGTTGAACATTTTTCTAGAATCGCAGACGCATCAGATCTCCCTTTAATATGTTTCAATTATCCTTCTTCAGGAAACCTTACGTATCCTTTTGAGACATTATTACAATTGTTTGAAAAGGTTCCTTCTATAAAGGCAATAAAAGATTGGTCAAATGATCCAATGTTACATGAAAAACATATTAAAACTTTTCAAAATTTGTCTAACCCAGTTAATGTTTTAACAACACATAGTTCATGGTTAATGTCATCTTTAGTAATGGGAGCAAAAGGGCTTTTGTCAGGAGCTGGCAGTGTAATAGCTTCTTTGCAAGTAGATTTGTTTTTAGCAATAAAGAATAATGATCTTAAAACAGCTCAAAAAATTAATGATAAAATGTACCCCTTAGTTCAAGCATTTTATTCACCTCCATTTCTTGATATGCATAATAGAATGAAAGAGACACTTGTTTTACTAGGCTTAATGGAAAAAGCGATAGTTCGACCTCCACTAATGAAACTTGGTTTTAAAGAAATAACTGCTTTAGAAAAAGCAATTAAGCAATCGGGAATATAAATTTTTTAAAATTAAGTCTATTTAATGTAAATCTAGCAGGCATTTTTAAATTTTTAATCATCATTTAAGTTGTAAATAAAATAATAATTATTATGGTTAAATTCATAATTTTATAAATTTGGAGGAATATAATGAAATTTTTTAGACATTGTCTAATACTTGCCTCTTCAATATTAGTTTCAACGATGAGTTTTGTTGGTATAACTAATGCTGACGATCACAAAGGCTTTAAAATTGGTGTGGTTACCTTTTTGTCTGGTCCTGCTGCTGAACCTTTTGGTGTTCCAGCTTGGAATGGTGGAAAGTTACTAATTAAATTACTCAATGAAGGTAAAGTGCCAGCACCTTATAATAAAAAAGGTTTTGGTGGGATGGAGATTACTGCAATACCTATCGATGAATCAGGTGGGGCTACTAAGCAAGTGCAAGAGTTCAGAAATCTTGTTCAAAGAGATAAGGTTGATGCAGTCTTAGGTTACGTTTCATCAGGAGATTGCATGGCTATACCAGCTGTTGCAGACGAACTTCAAGCATTAACAGTTTTATATGACTGTGGAACTCCAAGAGTTTTTGAAGATGCTTCTTATAAATATGTATTTAGAACTGCGGCCCATGCTGCGATGGATAACATTGCTATCGCAAAGTATTTGATTGAAAAAGGTCACGATATCAGCTCTATAGCTGGAATTAATCAAAATTATGCCTGGGGCAAAGATAGTTGGAAAGATTTTAGTGTTTCAATTAAAAAATTGTCACCAAATTCAGAAATCAAAAACGAACTATTTCCAAAGATATTTTCTGGTCAATATGGAACAGAAATTTCAGCTTTATTAAACTCTAAAGCTAAAGTTGTTCATAGTTCTTTGTGGGGTGGTGATTTACAGTCATTTATACTTCAGGCAAAGCCACGAGGTTTCTTTAAAAGAACTCAAGTGGTTTTTTCAGCAGGTGACCATGTAATGCCTGGATTAGGAAACAAATATCCTGAAGGCGTTATCTTGGGTGCTAGAGGTCAATATGGAATGATGGCTCCTGATACACCATTAAACAATTGGTTTTATAAAGCTTACATGGATGAGTATGGTGTTTTTCCAGCTCAGCCTCCTTACAGAATGGTTCAAGGTTTAATGGGCTTGAAGATGGCTATTGAAAAAGCTATGGATAAGAATGGCGGAAAAAAACCTAATAAAGATGAGATAGCGGAAGCTTTTACTGGATTAGAATTTGAGGCTCCTGGTGGACTTGTTCAGATGAAGTTAGGTAATGGTCATCAAGCTATTCAACCTCATGCAATAGGCAAAACAGCAAAAGACAAAGATGGTAATATAATCGTAACTGATATTGTTAGATATAAAGCTAGCTGTGTTAACCCGCCAAACGGTATTAAAGCTGTTGACTGGATCAATGCTGGTTTTCCTGGCGCAGACTGCTAAATCAGTTTGAATTTGGAATAAAAAAATATTAATAAAGCCAAGACAATTCTTTCAAATTGTCTTGGCTTTTGTTATAAATTCCCTAGAAATCTTTTAATGTGAGAATAAATTGATTGACGAATTCCTGACAATATTTTTAGACGGTGCTATCTATGCATCTTGGCTTTTCATAGTAGCACTTGGATTAACATTTGTATTTGGTGTACTAAAAATCTTGAATATTGCACATGGAGGAATTTATGCTTTAGGAGCTTACTCATCAGCTACTTTAGTCCCTATATTTTATTCTTTAGGTATGCCTGATCAATTAGTATTTGTAACTATGTTAATATCTGCACTTGCTGTAGCAATAGTTATCACTCCGATAATGGAGCGTGGAATATTAAGAAGGTTTTATGGCCAAGATGAAGTTCTAATCGTACTAGTAACTTATGCTATATATTTAGTATTGGAAGACGTACAAAAAATAATTTGGGGTATGAATTCACTCTATGTTTCTGAACCNAGGGAATTATTGGGCGCTCTTGAATTTGGATCATTATATTATGTTGGCTATGATTTAGCTCTTATAGGATTAGCAATTTTTTGTGGTCTCTTTTTATGGCTGGTTTTAAATAAAACAAAATCAGGCAAAATTGTTTTAGCTGTTATCCATAATCCAGAGATAAGTGGTTGCATGGGTGTAAATATTAATAAAGTTTATCTTGCAGCTTTTTTTGTTGGTGCTTTTTTAGCTGCCTTAGCTGGATCATTTACCGCTCCATTAATTTCTGTTCAAGTTGGAATAAGTGTTGCTGTCGTTATTGAGAGTTTTGCTGTTGTTATCATCGGAGGATTGGGAAGTATCCCTGGAGCTGTTATTGGAGCTTTGATAATTGGTATGGCAAGAGCTGCCTGTGTCCATAAACTCCCAGAGGCAGAAATTTTTATAATGTATTTTTGTATGGCAGGTATGCTGATTTTTAGACCCAAGGGTTTATTTCAGGGTGCGCAAGCAAGGAAAATATGATGCCATTAAAATTATTAAACAACGTTTTCTTTCAAAGCATTTTTTTGATGTCATTATTGGTTGTCGTAGGTATTTTTATCCCTAATTGGTTAGTCTTTGTAATTACAAAAGCTATTGCTTATGGATTAGTTGGACTTGGAATTATTACTCTTATGCGGGGAGGTTTAGTTTCATTTGGGCAGGGGTTTGTTTTTGGTATTGGAGGATATACAGCTGGCCTTCTTGGGACTCAAGCTGGACTAACAGATGCTATTATCCTGTTGTTCATTAGCTTTATTTTTACTGGTTTTGTAGGTTTGATTATTGCGCCCTTGTTGGCAAGGTATAGAGATATATTTTTCGCAATGCTTTCTCTTGCGTTTTCAATGGTTTTATACGGAATTTTGATAAAAATTGATGCCATTGGTGGTTCTGACGGTTTTGTTTTGCCTGAATCTACATACTTTGGTATCAAGCCCTCTAAGGAGTACGCTGATTATATCTTATATGTTGTGTCCGTTATAATGACGGGAATTGTATCAATCCTGTTAAGATACTACTATGACTCAACCCCAGGCTTAATAGCTTTAGCTGTAAGGGAAAATGAACTCCGCGTTGAGTACCTAGGTTCATCTGCATTTAATGTAACTGTGTTGAATTTTACAATAGCCGCAGGTTTAGGTGGAATGGGGGGGGCCTTAAATGGTATAGCTTTAGGTCATATTGATCCAGAATTCACTTATTGGACAACATCAGGTGAATTTGTTTTTATTTCTATTCTAGCTGGCTATTTAAGTGTACCAGCAGTTTTTTTGGCAGCATTACTTTTGGAATTAGTTAGATCTTTTTCAGGTAGATATTTCCCTGATACTTGGCAATTAATTCTAGGTGTTTTCCTTATTTTAAGCATTATCTTTATTCCTTCAGGAATTGGATCATTTTTTAAACAATTATTTGATAAATTAAAAAATAAATAAAGTTTGAGAGTTTTTTATGTCTGACAAAAGTAATTTATTAAGAGCTGAAGGAATAAATAAATCTTTTGGAGCTGTTATAGCTGCTAAAGATATTAATATAAATATACAAAAGGGTGAAAGAGTATCTCTTATTGGCTCTAATGGGGCTGGTAAAACAACTTTCATGAATATGGTTACTGGATATCTAAAGCCAGACTCAGGAAACATTTTTTTTAAAGAAGAAAATATAACTCCTCTTAACCCAAGAATTATTACTCAAAAAGGGATTAGTCGCTCTTTTCAAATACCTCAAATTTTTGAACCTATGTCTGCATGGGAAAATCTTCTAGTAGCTTTAGGCACCTCTAAAACAAATCATTCATATTTCAGAAATGCTCGTTCTAAAGAAAACTCAGATTATATTGATGAAATACTTTCAAGGTTCTCCTTAAATGAATTTGCCCATCGACAGGTAAGTGAATTACCTGGGGGTGTTAGAAAATTATTAGACATTGCAATGGCATTAGTCAGGAAACCTGACATTTTATTATTAGATGAGCCAACTAGTGGGGTAGGTGCAGAAGAAAAATATCCTCTAATGGATACAATTGCTAAAGCTCTATCAGTTGAAAATTTAACAGTGATATTTGTAGAGCATGACATGGATATTGTTCAAAATTACTCAGAAAGAGTTGTTGCATTTTACCAAGGTGAAATTATTGCAGATGGAAATTGTGATAAAGTTTTAAATGATAAAAATGTCCAAGAGTTCGTCACTGGTAAAANCCAAGTAAAGGCAAAGTAATTATGTTAGAAGTCAATGGTGTTAGCGTAAAAATAGGTGCCATTTTAGCCTTAAAAAATTTTACATTAGAAATTAAAAAAGGTGAAATGGTAGCCCTTATTGGGAGAAATGGTGCAGGCAAAACAACTCTTCTTAAGTCTATTATGGGCGTTAATAAATTATCTGAAGGGTTTATTAAATTTAATGATTTAGATTTGGCATCTTCAGCCAGTCATGCAAGAGCTGCGCTTGGTATTGGTTATATGCCAGAAGACAGAGCATTAATACCTGAGTTGACAGTTGAAGAAAATATTTTATTACCATCTTGGTCACTTAAAGAATTAGATAGTGAACAGAGACTTGATCTTGTTTATACAATAATGCCTGAACTGAAAGAAATGTCAGATAGAAAGGCATTGTTGCTTTCTGGTGGACAGCAAAAAATGGCTGCTTTAGGAAGAGCATTAGTTTTGGGAACCCAATTACTTCTTCTTGACGAACCTTTTGAAGGAGTGGCTCCTGCTCTTAGTCAAAGATTAGGAGAAGTTATAAAAGGTCTTAAAGAGCAAAATATGTCTATAATCCTAAGTCAATCTGAACTTAATCATACAGAAGATATTTTTGATAAGCAGTTTATTATTGAACGCGGCGAAAATGTAAAATAATTTAGATACTAATTAGATTAACTCGGCTCACTCTATGGATGAAATTAGTTACGAATTACATTTTGATAATCGAGTAGTTAAAACTTTTCAGAAAAGGGATAAAACTTTTTGGAATGTTTTCCAAAAAAATTCAAAAAAAAATTCTAAAAATATTGCTGTCACAGATAATGATAAAAAATTTACTTATCAACAAACTCATGATTTTGTTTTAGAGCAGTCTCATTATTTTCATAAATTGGGATTAAAAAAAGGTGATAGAGTTTGTCTTTTATTTGAAAATAGTTGGCCTCTTATAATATATATTTTAGTAGGATTAAAAGATGGTATAATCATTGTTCCTTTGAACCCTAAGTCATCTAAAGTAGAAAACAAGATGATCATTAATGATTGTTCTGCAAAGGCAGTTTTTTTTGATCAGAGTTTAGAAAAAAATATTCCTTCTGAACATCACATTTGCTCAGTAAAACATATTATTTGTTTTGACGAAAAAATTATTCTCAATGATAAAAATGTTCAATCACCTCGTAAAATAACTGTTCATGAAGAAGACACAGCTTTTATTTTATATACATCAGGTACGACAGGTAAACCTAAAGGGGCGATGATTACAAATTTTAATATAATTCATTCTTGCCTTCATTTTAAAAGACATTTTGAATTATCTGAAAAGGATAATTGTATATTAGTTGTTCCTGCCAGTCATGTAACAGGTCTGATAGCTCATATCATGACAATTTTATTTGCAGGAGGAAATCTAATTCTTATGAAAGCGTTTGATGTAAAAGAATTTTTACATTTAGCAGACAAGGAAAAATTATCATACTTGATTATGGTTCCAGCTATGTATAATTTATGTCTTCATCGTGCAAATTTAGATAATTATAATCTAAAAAACTGGAGAATTGGTTGTTTTGGAGGTGCTCCTATGCCAATAGGCACCATTAAAAAGTTAAGATCTTTTCTTCCAAACATGTTGTTAGTAAATGCCTATGGATCTACTGAAACTTGTTCTCCTGCTACATTAATGACACTTGATTATAATGAAAATTTAATAGCTAGTGTTGGAAAAGTAGTTGAAACAGGAAAAATTTTGATAATGGGTAATAATAATAAAGAGGTTAGAACGGATGAAATAGGTGAATTATGGATTTCTGGGCCAATGGTAATACCTGGTTATTGGAATGACCTTAATAAAACATCAATAGAGTTTGTAAATGGATATTGGAAGTCAGGAGACATAGGTTATAAAGATAAGAATAATTATATCTACATNCTCGATAGAAAGAAGGATGTAATTAATAGGGGAGGTTACAATATTTATTCATCAGAGATAGAGAATTTACTTAGTTTAAGTGGTTTAATAGTTGAAAGTGCTGTTATACCGCAAAAAGATCCCATTTTAGGTGAAAAAATACATGCAATTGTCTACGCTGCGCGAGGAAGTCAAATATTAGATAGTCTGCAAAGACTTTGTAAAGAGAATTTATCTGAGTATAAGCAGCCGGATTATTGGACTTTTGTAAGTAAAGAACTACCTAAAAATAAAAATGGTAAAGTTTTAAAATCTTTATTGATTGAAGAAATGAAAGATAAGTTTTAAATTAATTTATTATCTATTTTTAATTAGGTTTAGGAGCACAAAATGTTTGGTCTTATGCAGGATCACCCTTTATTAATTTCAACTATTTTTGAGCATGCTACCAAAAATTATAGCAAGCAAGAGATTGTATCTAATACAGTTGAAGGTGGTATTCATAGATACACTTATCTTGAATGGGGTAAAAGAACCAAAAAATTAGCAAATGCTTTTAAATCTTTTCATTTGAAAGAAAGCGACAGGGTAGGGACATTAGCCTGGAATGGGTATAGGCACTTAGAAATTTATTACGCAACCTCATCAAGTGGTTTGGTTTGTCATACTATTAATCCTCGACTTCATCCGGATCAAGTTTCTTATATTGTAAACCACGCTAAAGACAAGGTTTTATGTGTTGATTTAAATATTTTACCTTTGGTTGAAAAAGCCTCTGAAAATTTCAAAACAGTCCAAGCTATTATTGTAATGACTGATAATAAAAACATGGTTCAACCAAATATTAAAGATGACATTAAAGTAATTTGTTATGAGGATTTCATTAAGGATCATTCTGATCAATTTGATTGGCCACAATTAGATGAAAAGACAGCCTCATCTTTATGTTATACATCAGGAACAACTGGAAATCCAAAAGGTGTTTTATATTCTCATCGTTCAACAGTTCTTCATGCCTATGGCATGAATTTAAAAGATGTAGTTCCGTATGGTGTTAAAGATGTAGTTCTTCCAGTTGTTCCTATGTTTCATGTTAATGCATGGGGCACACCTTATGCAGCTCCAATGTGTGGAACAAAACTAGTTTTTCCAGGTGCTAAATTAGATGGTGAAAGCTTAACAAACCTAATGAATCAAGAAAAAGTTACTATCTCTCTAGGTGTTCCAACCATTTGGCTTTTATTGTTAAATTATTTAAGAGATTCAGGCAAAAAAATTGATACAGTAAAAAGACTTGTTATTGGAGGATCTTCATGCCCAAGAATATTGTTTGAAGGATTTGAGGATGAATTTGGAGCAGAAGTAATACATGCCTGGGGCATGACAGAAATGAGCCCATTAGGAACAGTTAATATGCCTTCATTAGGTGGAGAGCCAAATGACAGGGTAGAGTATTATGATCAAAAACTTCCTCAAGGAAGAACAATTTTTGGACATCAAATGAAACTGGTTGATGACGATGGTAATGATTTACCAGAGGATGGAGAAACTCAGGGAAGATTGCTCTCAAGAGGTTTTTGGGTTTTAAAAGAGTATTTTGAAGATAATTCTGAAAAAGATAGGTTTCTTAACGGTGGTTGGTTTGATACGGGTGATGTTGCAAAAATAGATCAATACGGTTTTATGACAATAACAGACCGAACCAAAGATATAATAAAATCTGGTGGAGAATGGATAAGTTCAATTGATTTAGAAAATATATGTGTTGGTCACCCTGAAGTAGCTAACGCTGCTGTAATATCTGTTCCACATGAAAAATGGGAAGAAAGGCCAATAGTAATTGTTCAACCAATGCCAGGAAAATCGCCTGTAAAAGGAGAAATTCTTGAGATGTATAATGGTAAAGTTGCTAAATGGATGATACCTGACGATGTTATATTCACAGATAATATTCCTTTGGGAGCTACTGGTAAAATATTAAAAAACAAACTTAGAGATCAATTTGGCGGACACAAGATAAGTTAAAATATTTGATTATTTTAACTTAAATTTCCCTGTTGAGTAATTTAGAGATACTTGTATGCTTCCTTCATTAAGAAGCCAAGGTCTAACTGTAAAATTTCTTGCTCCTGATTTTACATTATTACCGGAAAGAAATGTATATGCTGTTTATCCAGATAGAAGGTATCTTCCAATTAAAGTAAACTTATTTATTGATGCTATAAACAGACATCTTAGTTGAAATGTGATTTAATTTACTCCATATGTCTTCTAGCAATTAAGGACCCTCCATCTACAGGGATTATTGATCCTGTAATATAAGAGCTTGCTTTTGAGCAGAGAAATATAGCCGTTCCTGCCATGTCTTCTGGAACACCAATGCGGCCTCTAGGAACAGATGCTTTGATTTGTTCGCCATATTCTTCAAGAGTATGTGCCATCATATTACTTTGAAATGGTCCTGGCGCAATAGCATTAATATTAATATTTCTATGAGCTAATCTATTAGCCAGAACTCGAGTAAGTTGATGTATTGCAGCTTTAGAAGCAGGGTATGAATATGTTTCTGCTCTAGGAATTCCGATTCCGTCAATGGAGCCAACATTTATTACCCTTGAAGGATCAGAATTATTTCCAGATTGCTCTAACAGTGGGGCTAACTTTTGAATTAAAAAAAATACTGACTTTACATTAGTATCCATAACTTTATCCCAACCATTCTCAGGAAAATCATCGAAGGATGCACCCCAAGCGGCTCCGGCGTTATTAATTAAAATATTAAGTTGTTTTTCTTTTTGTGTAATTTGGCTTACCAATTTATCCATTTCACTCATGTTTGTGAGATCTACTGGTATAGAAATACACTCTCCAAATTTTGAGAGTTCAGCTGCTTTAAGTTTGCATTGCTCTGATTTTCTTGAAGTGATGTAAGTTTTAACACCATTTTTGACAAATCCTTCAGCAATCATTGCTCCAATACCTCTAGATCCTCCGGTAACAAGAGCCACCTTACCTTCAATGTTAAATAAATCCTTCATGTTTTTCCTTAAAGTATTTTTAAATTGTTTATAAAATCTTCTAGTTGTACTTTTATTTAACATTATAAAAAGTTATAAAATTATCAAAACATTATTATAATTAAATTTTTTGGAAACTTGTTGTAAATTATTATGAGCATTAATGATCAAGAACTAATAGATGTAAGGAAAGACGAAAAATTAAACTTAAAAGATCTTAGTTCATACCTCAAAAATAATTTAAATTTTGAATTTGAAAATATAAGTACTCTGCAATTTTCGGGAGGGCATGCTAATCTAACTTATTTGCTTAAGTTAGATGA